>WUUC01224489.1_pt1 | contig 14521 bp, 13 predicted proteins | sample 6278441 | NCBI WGS metagenome assembly WUUC01 (sample SAMN13675441, study PRJNA597444) | soil metagenome | isolation source: soil | place: USA: Washington | collected 2017-10
CAGGAACCACGGTGAGCATCCGTCGGTAGGCGCGCCAGGCGGTCTGCTCCTCCTCGCTCAACCACCGCGCTTGCGTTTCCATACCAGCCACCATACGGCTTTCTTGACATGTCACAGAACTCTCCGGGATAGTCGATGACATGTCAACGATACGCCGAATCGCTCAGCTGGTGGTGGGCCTGTGGCTCTTCGGTGTGAGCATCGCGCTGTTGGTGCGGGCCAACCTCGGACTGGCGCCCTGGGATGTGCTACACCAAGGCCTGTCGCAGCGCACCGGCCTGTCCATGGGCCTCGTCGTGATCATCGCGAGCGTGGTCGTGCTGACGCTGTGGATCCCGCTGCGTCAGAAGCCGGGACTCGGCACCGCTGGCAACGTGGTGCTCGTAGGTATCGCCCTCGACGCCACCCTCGGGTGGCTGGGGCCGGTCGAGGCGTGGGGCTGGCGAGCGCTCTTCCTGGTGCTCGGCGTCGTGGTGAACGCCATGGCAACAGGGCTCTACATCTCGGCCGGCCTCGGTCCAGGAGCGCGTGACGGGCTCATGACCGGCCTCGCCGCCAAGGGCATGTCGATCCGGCTCGCCCGCACCATTGTCGAGGCCATCGTCCTCATGGCCGGCTGGCTGCTCGGCGGCAGCGTCGGCATCGGCACCCTCGTCTACGCCGTGGCCATCGGGCCACTCGCGCACGTGTTTATCCCCCTCTTCGACCTGGACCACCGGCGGACGAGCCGTCCCGCTGGCCCGGCCGCACCAGAAGGAGCCTCGTCATGAACCTGCTCGTCATCGTTGCCAGCACCCGACCCGGGCGCGTGGGACCCCAGATCGCCGATTGGTTTGTGGAGCGGCTCCCGGCGGGCTCGCCGTTCGCCATCGACGTTGCAGACCTGGCCGCGATCAACCTGCCGTTCTACGACGAGCCGCAGCACCCCGGCGAGGGCGTCTACGTCCACCGACACACTCAGGCGTGGAGCGCACGCGTCGCCCGCGCGGACGCCGTCGTCCTCGTGATGCCCGAGTACAACACCGGCTACACCGCGCCGTTGAAGAACGCCCTCGACTTCCTGCTGCTCGAGTGGCGACACAAGCCGGTCGGGTTCGTGTCCTACGGCATGACCTCGGGCGGCATGCGGGCGGTCGAGCTGATCAAGCCGGTGCTCGTGGCGCTCGGCATGATACCGGTGCACGAGGCGGTGACGGTGCACCTTCGCCAGTGCCTCGATCACGATGGGCGGCTGGTCCCGACAGCCGCCATGGAGCGAGCCGCCGAGACGGTCTACCGCGAGGTGACCGCGCTCGCCCTCCCGCTGCGCGCGCACCGGACGTCCCGGACCGAAGGGGCCGTCGCATGACTTACGACCACGCCTCCGGGAACTGGTCACCTCAGCCGGGCACGATGTGCTCATCACCCTCAAGCACGACGGGCGAGCGCAGCTGTCGAACGTCGGCTACGTCCTCGAGCCGGATCAGCGCGTCCTTCGTGGACTTCGTCATGCCCCAGGTCAGGCCGGCCTCCTCGAGCTGGCGGACGCGTTGCCGCCAGTAGTCGACCTCGCCGGCTGTCCGCTGCACGAGCTCGATGAGCGCTTCGGCGGGGTGGATGTCGCGGCGCGCGCCGAACAGTTCGACCTGGGCTTGGGCGATGGCGAACTGACGCCGCTCTTCGGCTTTGGCTTTGGGGTCGCAGCTTCAAGTCACACAGACTCCGGCTGGGGCAGCGGCCGTTCCTCCAAGGCATGGTCGGGGCGGCCGTCGCACTGCGCATCACGTGCCGACGCGCCCAAACGCGTTCAAACGCGTCGTTCGGTTCACCTGTCCGGACGAGACCCGCCGCCCATTCAGGCATCACCGCTGCCGGAACGTCTCGGCCATTACAAGCGGCCGTTACCGTCCCAGAATGACTGAGGCCGCGTTGTCGTTCGTGGATTGGCTTGAACGCCGCGACGCGGCGTGGTGGATAGTGTCCGGCATCTTCGCGGTGGGCGTTGTCGTGGCGTCCGGGGTGTTCTACCTGCTTGGCAAGGCCGCCGGCCGCAAAGAGATCCTCACCTGGCTGGCCAAGAACCCATCTGCGGGATACCAGCTGCGCGAGCACCGTCGGAGGCACAGACGTCGACACACGGACCCACCACCCGAGGAGTGACGCTTCACTGCTGCGGAGGCCGTAGGCGCTGAGGCAGGTGCTCAAGTTGCTGCGCCGTGATGCGCACTCATTCTTGGATGCACCGTCGACTCGTCGCGATCAGGCCTGGCGGATCCTCGACGAACACCGGAGGTTGGCATTCAGCGCGGTCCGTGACTCGCTTGGTCCCAATGAGGGGGCCGCAGCACCTCTTCAGGCCTCTTTCGACACTCAGCGCGACCACCTTGCTCAGGCGCTGTCGCCCAAGGGAACGTGACGAGGGCGGGCGCTCAGCGCTGGGTGCTCGCTCGGACACGCAGGTGCGTGGGCAGCCGCACGACGGCACCCGGCGCCAGCCGTCCTTCGACGATCTCAGCCAGGACCCGGGTCGCCGTCCGACCCATCTCCGCGGGGATGAGGTCCACCGCGGTCACAGGCACCGGAAGCGCGCTCAGCCCGAGGCTGTCGACGTATGAGGCAAGCAGCAGGTCCCGGGGATAGGCCACGCCGGCCCGCTGGAGTGCGTGCAGGCACGGCATCAGGCTCCCGTCGGGCACCGCGACGATGGCCTCCGGCCGCCCCGGCGCGCCGAGCGCGGCGTCAACGGCGCGGTGGACCTCGGGCGCGGTCGAGGCGAACGGGACGTCGTACACCAGGGCGGGCAGTCCGGAGCGCCGGCACCACTGCTCATGGCCCGCCCGAATGTCGATCCCGTACGAGGTCTCCGGCCCCGGCGTCAGCACGGCAATGCGGCGCGCACCCTGCTCGTGAAGGTGGTCCAGGAGCGTCTGGATCCCGGCGTGGTGGTCCCCCTCGACCCGGCCCGCGTGCTCGGCACCCGGCGTGACGTCGCGCTCACACGTCACGACGGGGATCCCCAGTGACGACAGCCGTGCGAGGGTCGGCGACCCGAGCACCGGGTCGGAGACGACGGCGCCGTCGAGGTGCAACGGCGGACCCGCCTGACCCAGCCTGGCCCCGGGCACCAGGGTCAGGGCCATCCCGTGGGCGAACGCTTCATCCGCGGCACCGAGGGCGAGGCGCATGTAGTACTCAAGCCCCACCGTCTGGTCGGGCACGTGCAGCCCGAGCGCCCCAGTACGACCCGATCGCAGCCAGCGCGCGTTCGGGTGAGCCGCGTAGCCAAGCTCCTCGGCAACCTGCGCGACCCGATCCCGCGTCGCCTGGGAGAGCCGGCCGCCGCCGCTCAGGGCGTCAGACACCGTGGTGGTGGAGACACCCGCCGCGCGCGCCACATCGCGGATGCTCACCCGCCTGCCGTTTCCCATGATGCCCCGACCCTAGACGGTCTCGATCCGCGATCAGCGGACCGCCCCAGACGAATAGATTCCGTGCTCAGGGTATTGCAGGAACGTTTCTTCTCTGGTTCCCTCTGTCCCTGACGCACCCTGCGAGCCCTGGAGAGCGCATGCACCTCACCCCGTCGGAGCGCGACCGCCTGCTGCTCTTCACGGCGGCCGAGCTGGCCCGGGCCCGCCGTGCCCGCGGCCTGCGCCTCAACGTCCCCGAGGCCATCGCCCTCGTGGCGGACACCGTGGCCGAGGCGGCCCGCGACGGAGCCCGGCTGGCGGACGCCATCGAGGCTGGTCGCCGGGCTCTCGACCCCGCCGAGGTGCTGCCAGGCGTGGCGGACGTGGTCCGGCGGGTCGAGGTCGAGGCGGTGTTCGACGACGGGAGCCGGCTCGCGATCGTCGAGGAGCCCTTCGGCCCGCCGGGTACGGCGGGCACCGCGCCCGGCCAGGTGGAAATCGCTCCGGCCGAGGAACCGCCTGCTCGGAGTGCCGTGGAGCTCACGGTGGTCAACGAGTCGCCCGTGCCGATCAGCGTGACCTCGCACTTCCACTTCTTCGAGGTCAACCCGCGGCTGCGCTTCGACCGTGCCGCGGCGTGGGGCCGGCGCCTCGCCCTGCCGGCGGGTGCCGTGCAGCGGTTCGATCCGGGTATGCCGGTCGGTGTGGCTCTGGTGTCCATCGGCGGCGAGCGGGTGGCGATCGGCTTCGCCGGCTTGGCGGACGGCCCGCTCGACGTGCCGGGGGCCCGCGAGGCCGCGCTCGAGCGGGCGCACGCCTGCGGGTACCTCGGTGCCGACCCCGACGGCGGCCGCTCGTGAGCACCCGCAGCCACACGGCATACGGACCGACGACGGGCGACCGGGTCGCCCTCGGCGACACCGGGCTGGTGGTCGAGGTCGAGCACGACTCGCAGTGCCCGGGCGAGGAGTTCCTCACCGGCTTCGCCCGGACCGCCCGCGACGGCATGCACCTCAAGGCGGCGGCGGTAAGGGACACCTGCGACCTCGTCGTGACCAACGTGCTCATGCTCGACCCGATCCTCGGCGTGCAGAAGACATCGATCGGCATCCGCGACGGCCGGATCAGCGCGGTGGGCCGCGCCGGCAACCCGGACACTCTCGACGGCGTCGACGTCGTGGTCGGCACCGGGACGACGATCGTCAGCGGGGAGGGTCTGGTGGCCACCGCCGGCGCGATCGACACCCACGTGCACCTGCTCAGCCCCCGGGTCATGGAGGCCTCCCTGGCCTCCGGCGTCACGACGATCATCGGCCAGGAGTTCGGCCCGGTCTGGGGAGTCGGGGTGAACTCACCGTGGGCGCTGCGGACGGCGTTCGGCGCCTTCGACGCCTGGCCGGTCAACATCGGCTTCCTCGCCCGGGGGTCGTCCTCCCACCCCGCGCCGTTGGTCGAGGCGCTCGTCGAGGGCGGTGCCTGCGGCTTCAAGGTGCACGAGGACATCGGCGCGCATGCCCGGGCTCTGGACACCGCGCTGCGGGTGGCCGACGAGCACGACGTCCAGGTGGCGATCCACACCGACGGGCTCAACGAAAGCCTCTCCGTCGCCGACACGCTCTCGGTCCTGGGTGGGCGCACGGTCCACGCGTTCCACGTGGAGGGCTGCGGCGGCGGGCACACGCCGGACGTCCTCAGTCTCGCCGGGGTGCCCCATGTCATCGGGTCCTCGACCAACCCCACGCTCCCGTTCGGCCGCGACGCCGTGGCCGAGCACTTCGACATGATCATGGACGTCCACGGACTCTCATGCGACGTGCCCTCCGACATAGCGATCACCCGCGACCGCATTCGGGCACAGACGATGGGCGCCGAGAACGTCCTGCACGACCTCGGCGTCATCCCCATCACCTCCTCGGATGCGCAAGGCATGGGCCGCGCCGGCGAGACGGTGCGCCGGACCTTCGCGCTGGCCGGCTTGATGAAATCGGCGCGCGGTGGGGAGCAGTCCCACGACAACGAGCGGGTTCTGCGCTACCTCGCCAAGCTGACCCTCAACCCCGCCATCGCCCACGGCCTCGCCCACGAGGTCGGCACTCTCGAGGTCGGCAAGCTGGCCGACATCGTGCTGTGGGAGCCGGCGCGTTTCGGCGCGACCCCCCAGCTCGTCCTCAAGGCCGGCTTCCCCGCCTGGGGAGTCACCGGTGACCCCAACGCCGCCGTCGACCGGGCCCAGCCCCTCGTGCTGGGGCCGCAGTTCGGGGCCTACGGTGCGGCGCCAGCCGAGCTTGGCGTGGCGTTCGTCGCCGGGTCGACTGTCGACCTCGGCTCGGACTCGCTTCCCACCCGGCGCCGTCGGGTCGCGGTACGTGGGACGCGGGACGTCTCACTCGCCGACATGAACCGGACCAGGGCGGCGGCGGATGTCCAGGTCGCTCCCGACGGCGCGGTCCGGCTCGAGGGGGAGGCGGTGTGGTGCGAGCCCGCCGACTCCGTGCCGCTCTCCCGTCTTTACTTCCTCTGATGTCAGAGGTCTTCCCTGCAACCGAAAGGACACTCCGTGACCGACTTCGCCGACCTGGTCATCACTGGCGCACGGGTGTGGACCGGCGACGCGTCGCAGCCCTGGTCCGACTCCATCGCGGTCCGCGGGGACCGCGTTGCGGCGCTGGGCCGTGAAGCGCCCGAGCTCGTGGGTCCGGGCACCCGGGTCGAGCACTCCCCGGGCTCGCTCGTGGTGCCTGGGTTCCAGGACGCGCACGTCCACGCACCGTTCGCCGGCCGCAACCGGCTGCATGTCTGGCTCAACGACCTGGCGGGCCGCCAGGCCTACCTCGACCACATCGCTCAGTACGCCGCCGCGCGCCCCGACGAGCCGTGGATCGTCGGCGGCGGCTGGGCGATGGAGCACTTCCCTGGGGGGACACCGCGCAAGGAAGACCTCGACGCCGTCGTCCCGGACCGCCCGGTGTTCCTGATGAACCGAGACGTGCACGGCGCCTGGGCCAACTCCAAAGCCCTCGAGATCGCCGGCATCACCCGCGACACACCCGACCCGGCCGACGGCCGGATCGAGCGCGACCCCGACACGGGAGAGCCCTCCGGCACGCTGCACGAAGGCGCGGCGTACTCCTTCCAGGACCGCCACCTGCCGCTGCCCTCCCGGGGGGACTGGGAGGAGGCGATCCTCGAGGCCCAGGGGCACCTGCACAGCCTGGGCATCACGGGCTGGCAAGACGCCTGGGTCACGCCCGCGACCCTCGATGCCTACCGAACCCTCGCCGGCTCTGGCGACCTCACCGCCCGGGTGGTCGGGGCGCTCTGGTGGGACCGGTACCGCGGCCTCGACCAGGTCGACGAGTTCCTCACCCAGCGGGAGGCCGGCGCCGGAGGCAGCTTCCACCCAACCAGCGTCAAGATCATGACTGACGGGGTGCTCGAGAACTACACAGGAGCACTGCTCGAGCCGTACTGCGACGGCTGCGGCGGTCACACCGACAACCGCGGACTGTCCTACGTCGACCGCGACCTGCTCAGCGCAGCCGTCACCGAGCTCGACCGCCATGGCTTCCAGGTCCATCTGCACGCCATCGGCGACCGGGCTGTCCGCAATGCTCTCGATGCCATCGAGGTGGCGCGAAACGCCAACGGGCGCAACGACCACCGCCACCACATCGCGCACCTCCAGGTCGTCCAGCCGGAGGACGTGCCGCGATTCGCCGAGCTCGGCGTGGTCGCGAACTGCCAGGCCTACTGGGCCCAGATGGAACCGCAGATGGAGGAGCTCACCATTCCCTTCCTCGGCCGCGACCGGTCCGAGCGCCAGTACCCCTTCGGCGACCTCCTGCGCTCCGGCGCACGGCTGGCCATGGGGAGCGACTGGTCGGTCACCACGGCCAACCCCCTGGAGGAGATCGAGGTCGCCGTCACCCGGATCGATCCCGAGAACCGCGCGAACGCGCCCTTCCTCCCTGAGCAGGCGCTCCCGCTCAAGGTCGCGCTCCGTGCCTTCACCGCCGGGTCGGCCCACGTCAACCACGACGACGACGCCGGCACCCTCACCCCCGGCCGGCGAGGCGACCTCGCCGTCCTCGACCAGGACCTCTTCAGGACCGGCCTCCCGATTGCGGCTGCCCAGGTGGACCTCACCGTGGCCGCCGGGCGAGTCGTCTACGACCGCGCCACCGACCACGCCGCCTGAGGCGCAGCCCACGACCCCATGACCAGGCACGGCATACCCTCCGGAACGACAAGGACACCCACATGACCGCACCCACCATCACCGAGCCCGCCGCCGCGCCGCGCCTCGAGCGCGTGCTCGGCCTGCCCGCGCTCGTCCTCTTCGGCTTGGCCTACATGGTGCCGCTGACGGTCTTCACGACCTACGGTGTCGTGACGGACAGCACCGCCGGGCACCTGCCCGCCGCGTACGTGCTGACGCTCGCGGCGATGCTCTTCACCGCCTACAGCTATGGCCGGATGGTCGCCGCCCATCCCTTCGCGGGCTCGGCGTACACCTACACCCAGAGGTCCTTCGGCGGCCACGCCGGGTTCCTCGTCGGCTGGGCGCTGCTGCTCGACTACATCTTCCTGCCGATGATCAACTACCTCGTGATGGGCATCTATCTCCACGCCCAGTTCCCCTCCGTCCCACAGTGGGTCTGGATCGTCAGCTCCATCGCGCTCGTCACCGGACTCAACGTCGTCGGCATCCGCCTGGTGACGCGGATGAACCTCGTGCTCGTGGCGTTCCAGGTCGTCTTCATCGCCGTCTTCGTGATCGCCGCGCTGCGCAGCATCGCCGACGGGGCACCCTCCCTGACCGAGCCGTTCTTCGGCGGGAGCCCGGAGCTGTCGGCGCTCTTCGCCGGCGCGGCCATTCTGTGTCTGTCCTTCCTCGGCTTCGACGCGATCTCGACCCTGTCGGAGGAGACGCGCCACCCGCGCCGCACCATCCCCCGCGCGATCATGTTGGCCACCGTCCTCGGCGGCGTCATGTTCATCGGCATCTCCTACGTCGCGCACCTCGCGTTCCCCGACTTCACGGCATTCACCGACGTCGACTCCGCAGCTCTCGACGTCATGAAGCACGTCGGCGGCGGCGTGCTGGCGTCCTTCTTCACGGCCGCCTACATCGCGGGCTGTTTCGCGTCGGCGATGGCCTCGCAGGCGAGCGTCGCGCGCATCCTCTACGCCATGGGCCGCGACGGCGTCCTGCCGCGTCCGGTCTTCGGGCGGCTCAGCGCGCGCTTCCACACGCCCGTCCTCGCGGTCCTCGTCGTCGGCGCGGTGGCGTGCGTGGCCCTGGTGATCAGCCTCGAGCTGGCGGCCGCGATGATCAGCTTTGGGGCGCTCGTCGCCTTCTCGTTCGTCAACCTCTCGGTCGTCAAGCACTACGTGATCGACCTCGGCCGCCGGACCGCCGCCGACATCGTGCGGTATGCCGTGCTGCCCGGAATCGGCGTGCTCCTCACGGCGTGGCTGTGGACCAGCCTGTCGGCGACCACGTTCAAGGTGGGTGGCCTGTGGGTGGCCGTCGGTGTGGCCTACCTGCTGTACCTCACCCGTGGGCTGCGGCGACGGCCGCCGCAGCTTCAGCTCGACGAGGCCGACCTGGAGCCCGAGGCCGAGCCGGCGGGCGCCCGGGCATGACCGGAGCCGTCGGCCCGCAGGACGTCGTAACCGTGGCCGTGTGCCAGCTGGCGCCGGTCCTCGGTGACGTCGCCGGCAACCTCGAGCGCGCCTGTGCCGCAGCGCGATCCGCCGTGGCGCGCGGCGCCTCCGTGGTGGTGCTGCCAGAGCTCGTCACGACCGGCTACGCGTTCGAGAGCGCCCGCGAGCTGCGGCCCCTGGCGGAGACCTCCGACGGCCCCTCGCTGCGTGCGATCGGTGACCTCGCTCGAGAGACCGGCGCCGTGGTCGTCGGCGGGTTCGCCGAGCTCGACGGCGACCGGGTGCACAACAGCGCGTTCCTCGTCGACGGGTCCGGGCTGCGTGCCGTCTACCGCAAGGTGCATCTCTGGGACGCCGAGCTCGACCTCTTCGCGCCGGGCAGCTCGCCGCCACCCGTGGTCGACACGCGAGCCGGCCGCATCGCCGTGCTCGTCTGCTACGACCTCGAGTTCCCGGAGTGGTCTCGGACGGCCGCCCTCCTCGGGGCTCAGCTGGTCTGCGTGCCGACGAACTGGCCGGCACTGGAGTGGCCGGCCGGCGAACATGCGCCGCAGCTCGTCCACGCGCAGGCTGCAGCCATGGCGTCGCGGATCTTCGTGGCCGTCTGTGACCGCGTGGGCGCCGAGCGCGGCGCCGACTGGGCCGGTGGCTCGGGCATCGTGTCCCCCGACGGGTACCCGCTCGCGGAGACCAGACCCGGAGGCGGCGTGCAGACCGTCTTCGCACAGTGTGAACTTCACCTGGCGGACCGCAAGCGCACCTCGTTGCGCAACCATGCGCTGAACGACCGCCGCCCGGACCTGTACACCGCCGTGACGCTCCCCCCGGCAGCGCGTCACCCGGGTGGGGCATCGTCCAGTGAGAGACCGACGTAGGTGGTCTCGAGGTACTCGTCGATGCCCTCGAAGCCGCCCTCGCGGCCGAACCCCGAGGCCTTGACGCCGCCGAACGGCGCGGCCGGGTTGGACACGATTCCGGTGTTGACCCCCACCATGCCGAACTCGAGCGCCTCGCTGACCCGCAGGGTGCGAGCCAGGTCGCTGGTGTAGACGTAGGCGGCCAGGCCGTACTCGGTGTCGTTGGCACGCGCCAGAGCCTCGGCCTCGGTGCCGAACGTCGTGACCGGGGCGACCGGGCCGAAGATCTCGTCGCGCAGCAGAGGCGCGTCGCCGGGCACGTCGGTCAGGACGGTCGGGGCGTAGAAGTACCCGGTCTCCCCAACGACCTTGCCGCCGCAGACGACCCGGGCTCCCCGGACCATCGCGTCGTCGACCAGCGCCGCGATCTTGGCCTGCGCGGCAGCATCGATGAGTGGGCCCACGGCGACGCCGTCCGCGGTCCCCGGGCCGACCGGCATACTCGACATCCGCTCAGCCAGCCGCTCCGCGAAGGTGTCGGCGACGGACTCGTGCACCAGGAACCGGTTGGCCGCCGTACATGCCTGGCCCATGTTGCGCATCTTGGCCAGCAGCGCACCTTCGACCGCCGCGTCGAGGTCGGCGTCCTCGAAGACGATGAACGGCGCGTTGCCGCCGAGCTCCATCGAGACCCGCAGAAGCTGGGTGGCCGACTGCTCCACGAGAAGTCGTCCCACCGGCGTGGACCCGGTGAAGGTGAGCTTGCGTGCGCGGGGGTCGCGCACGAGGGGCTCCATGACCTCGCCGACGCGGGTTGTCGTGATGATGTTGAGCACCCCGTGGGGCAGGCCCACCTCGCGCATGAGGTCTGCGAAGGCCAGCATCGTCAGCGGTGTCTGCGTGGCCGGCTTGACGACCATGGTGCAGCCGGCGGCGATGGCCGGACCGACCTTGCGAGTGCCCATGGCGAGCGGGAAGTTCCAGGGCGTGACCATGAGGGTCGGTCCGACGGGGCGCTTCATGGTCAGCAGCCGGCTGTCGCCGGTCGGCGCCGCCATCCAGCGGCCGGAGATGCGGACCGCCTCCTCGGCGAACCACCTGAGGAACTCGGCGGCATAGGCCACCTCGCCACGGGACTCGGCGAGCGGCTTGCCCATCTCGAGGCTCATGAGCGTCGCGAAGCGCTCGGTGCGCTCGGTGAGCAGCTCGTATGCCGCGCGGAGGAGCTCACTGCGCGAGCGCGGCGGAGTGGCGGCCCAGGCTCCCTGGGCGGCGGCCGCGGCACGCAACGCTGCGTCGCCATCGGCAACTGTCGCGTCGGCCACCGTGGCGATGAGCTCGCCGGTCGCGGGGTCCTCGACGTCGAGGCGGGCACCGTCTGCGGCGTCGCGCCACTGCCCGTCGATGAAGAGGCCGGTCGGCACCGAGTGGACGGTCGCGGTCTCGGCTGGGGTGAGGGGCATACGGGTCTCCTCGGAGGGGCGTGACGGGGACTCAGGCGTTGGCGACGAAGGCCTGCTCGAGGATGTCGAGACCCTCGTGCAGCAGCTCGTCGGAGATGGTCAGCGGCGGCAGGAAGCGCAGCACGTTGCCGAACGTGCCTGCGGTGAGGGTGACCACCCCCTGGCTGTGGCAGTGCCGGTTGACCGCGGCGGTGAGCTCCGGAGCGGGTGTCCTGTCGTCCTCCCCCTCGACGAGCTCGACGGCCAGCATGGCGCCGCGGCCGCGGATGTCGCCGATGACGTCGAACTTCTCCCCGAGCTGGCGCAGTCGCGCCATGAAGAGCCCCTCGATCTCGCGGGCGCGGCCGCGCAGATCCTCTGCCTCCATCGTCTCGATGGCGGCGAGTGCGGCGGCGCACGCCACCGGGTTCCCACCGTAGGTCCCGCCCAGGCCGCCCGGGTGTACGGCGTCCATGACGTCGGCGCGGCCGGTCACCGCCGCGAGCGGCAGGCCGCCGGCGATGCCCTTGGCTGTGGTGATGAGGTCGGGCACCACGCCCTCGTGGTCGCAGGCGAACCATTCGCCGGTGCGGCAGAAGCCGGTCTGGATCTCGTCGGCGATGAGCAGGATCCCGTGCTGCTGGCACCACTGGGCGACGCGGGACAGCCAACCGGCCGGCGGGATGATGAAGCCGCCCTCGCCCTGGATCGGCTCGATGACGACGGCCGCGACGTTCTGCTCGCCCACCTGCGCATGGACCTGCGCTGCGAAGGCCTCGAACGCCTCCTCGGCGACGCGCTCGCGGTCACCGGTCCAGCGGTAGGGGTAGGCCATCGGCGCGCGGTAGACCTCACCGGCGAACGGCCCGAAGCCGTGCTTGTAGGGCATGCTCTTCGCGGTGAGCGCCATGGTGAGGTTGGTGCGCCCGTGGTAGGCGTGGTCGAACGCGACGACCGCAGTGCGCCCCGTGAAGACGCGTGCGATCTTCACGGCGTTCTCGACCGCCTCGGCTCCGGAGTTGAACAGCGCCGAGCGCTTCTCGTGGTCGCCGGGCGTGACCTGCGCGAGCTTCTCGCAGACTGCCACGTACTCCTCATACGGCGTCACCATGAAGCACGTGTGCGTGAAGTCCTCGACCTGGCGCTTCACCGCCTCGACGACGCGGGGGGCAGAGGCGCCGACCGTCGTCACGGCGATCCCTGAGCCGAAGTCGATGAGCTGGTTGCCGTCGACGTCGACGAGAATTCCGCCGCCTGCCCGCTCGACATAGACCGGCAGGCCGGTGCCCACCCCGGCCGAGACGGCGGCCAGCTTCCGGGTCTGCAGCTCCTGGGAGCGCGGGCCCGGAATCGCCGTGGCGAGGTGGCGGCGCTGCTCGACGGTCGTGGCCATGTCGGTTCTCCTTCTCGGACGGGCAGATCGGGCGGTGTGCCGGTTGCTCACCGCCAGCCTCGGCGAACGCGTACCATGCTGTCCAATACCTGTCTTGCACATCATCCATGCCCGGGAGGCATGTCGTGGAGCTGCGCACCCTGCGCTACTTCGTCGCCGTCGCCGAGGCGGGCTCGGTCACCGCCGCCGCCGCCGCGGTCCACATCACACAGCCCTCGCTGTCGCGCCAGCTGCGCCAGCTCGAACGCGACCTCGGCATCGCCCTCTTCACCCGCGAGGACGGCCGCCTGCGGCTCAGTGCCGCCGGCCGCGAGTTCCTGCCCGTGGCGCAGACCCTCGTGGCCCAGGCCGGCGCCGCCCTTGACACCGCCGCCGCAATCGCGGCGGGGAAGCTGCAGCGGATCACCATCGCGGCGCCGGGTACGACCCTCACGGATGTCGTCGCGCCGTTCCTGGCCACGCTGGCCGAGGGTGATCCCATGCCCGCCGTCTGGGAGGAGGTGCCGTCCTCGGTCTACGAGACGCTGGGGCGCGGTGCCGACGTGGCGGTGGGCACGACGCCCCCACCTCGGCAGCTCGCCGGCCTGGCCCTGGCCGACCTTCCGGTGTTCGCGTACGTTCCGGGTGGCCACCCGTGGGCTCGCAGCGTCCGAGTGCCCTTGGAGGAGCTGGTCGAGCAGCCGCTGCTGGCCCAGAGCCGGGAGTTCCACCCCCGGCGCGCCCTCGACCAGGCCGTCGCCCTCGCCGGACTCGGCTACCGGTCTGTCCACGAGTTCGAGACTGCCGAGGTGGCCCAGGCCGTGGCGGCCTCGGGACGCGGGGTCGCCGTCGTCTCCGACGACCCGCGTTTCGGCCTGCACGGACTGGGGATCGACGGCCCAGCCGGCGCCGTGCACATCAGCCTCTACGCGGCGTGGGATCCGGGGCACCACGGGGGCGCCACGATTGCGGGGATCGCGCAGCGGCTCGCGGACTTCTGCATCGCCCGCTACGGAGCGCAGGTGACGCCGCCGCGGCGGCGAGCCAGCCGGCACTCCACCCGGAGGACCTCACACCAGCCCCGGATGCCGTGAGACGCACCTCAGCGGGCCGGCCGTGGTCGACCGTTACGTCGGAAGCTCCTGACCCGAGCCGGGGCACCGTGGCGGCGGGCCGCCGGTGTGCCGTCCGCCGGCCAGGCGCTGGTGGTCGACGAACCTGCCGTCCCTGACCCGCACCGGGTGATGGCACACCGGGCACTTCTGCAGTCGGACCGGCGCTTCCATGACTCGAACGTACCGCCGGGGTCGTCAGCGTCAACAGCCGCCGGGCGCATCGTTGCGATCCCGGCCTGCGTACAGGCTCCGGGGCACTCGAACAGCTCGACATCCTTGTGCGCAACGCCGATGTCGACGCAATCGCGGTTCTCTCAGACGTCGTTCCAATTGAGCATGTGGCGGTCCTAAGCGGTCGACTCACCATCGCGTTGACCAACCTGCCCCTGGAACGCGGCAACTCGTCGACCGCGAGAGGTTTCTCGGCTCGGATCGGTTCACGACCGATCGGGCCGGCTACACGGCGATGCTGAGGACGCGAAGGCAATGGCCCGAGCGGATCTGGGCGGTCGAGGGTGCCAGTCACTCGCGGTCTCCCGACCCCCGGCCCCAGTGACCCTGGAAACGTACGAAGCCACAGTTCAGAAGGCTTCTGACCTGCGGCTTCGGGTGGTGGCCAGGGGCGGGGTCGAACCGCCGACCTTCCGATTTTCAGTCGGACGCTCGTACCAACTGA
>WUUC01007215.1_pt1 | contig 14519 bp, 16 predicted proteins | sample 6278441 | NCBI WGS metagenome assembly WUUC01 (sample SAMN13675441, study PRJNA597444) | soil metagenome | isolation source: soil | place: USA: Washington | collected 2017-10
CGGCAAGGTCAAGCCGGGAGATATGGGTTTCGATGTCATCCACATGAATCTGCACAAGACGTTTTCGACTCCGCATGGCGGCGGCGGCCCGGGCGCGGGCCCCGTCGGAGTGAACCCAAAATTGTTGCCGTACCTGCCATTGCCCATGGTAGGCTTCGCGGACGGCGTGTATCGGATGATCACTGAGGCGGAGCGGCCGAACTCGATGGGGCGCTTGTCCGCATTCAATGGCAACGTGGGGGTGCTCCTGCGCGCGTATGTGTACGCGCGAATGCTGGGAAGGGAGGGAATGCGCCGTGTCGCCGAGTTCGCTACGCTGAACGCGAACTATCTGATGGCGAAACTCTCGGAAGCCGGCTTCGATCTAGCTTATCCCGGACGCCGCGCAGGCCACGAATTCATCGTGACGATGAAGAAGCAGAAAGCCGAGCTTCAGGTGACGGCACTCCATTTTGCGAAACGATTGCTCGACTACGGCTTTCACGCACCGACCGTATACTTCCCGATCATGGTCCCGGAATGCCTGCTCATCGAACCGACCGAAACCGAAAACAAGGAGACGCTCGACGCGTTCACCCGCGCAATGACCCGGATCATGATCGAAGCCAACGACGAAGCATCCACCCTGCTCAATGCTCCGCACGAGACGCCGGTAAAAAGAATCGACGAAGCGCGAGCCGCGCGCAAACCCGATCTTAAGCTGACCCAGCCTATTCGACCTTGAGAGGACTGCAATGGCCGCTACTTTCGTTCTGCTTCCCGATGCCGAGTCCGAACGCCTGTCGGCGCTGCACCAGTACAAGGTGCTGGATACTCCTTCCGAGGAGAACTTCGATGAGCTGACCAAGCTTGCCGCGCAGGTTTGCAACACGCCGATGGCGTCGATCACACTTGTCGACGCCGAGCGGGTATTCGTGAAATCGAAGCTCGGATTCGACGTTTCGGAAGCGCCGCGCTCGGTCGCTTTTTCCGACCATACGATCCGGCAGTCGGAAATGACGGTCGTGCCTGACACGCGAGAAGACGAGCGCTTCAGGGACAATCCGTATGTCACCGGCGATCCCCAAGTTCGTTTCTACGCCGGGGCGCCGCTTGTCACTTCGGACGGCCACGCCATCGGCGCGCTCGCCGTCTACGACACCAAGCCGCGCAAAATGAAGGAGGAGCAGCTCGGTGTGCTGCGAGTGCTCGCGCGGCAGGTCCTCACACAACTCGAGCTCACCCGCAAGCTCAACGAACAGAAGCAGCTTCTCGAAGAGCGCAATGAGACCGAAGCCGCGCTGCAATCGGCGAACAAGGAACTCAAAGCCACGTTACAGGAGCTGGAACAGCGCGGGCAGGAAAACGCGACCTTGAAGGAGATGGGCGACCTGCTGCAGACGTGTCTCGCGGTCGAAGAAGCGTACAAGGTCGTCAATCAGTTTGCCGAGCGGCTTTTTCCCGGAAGCAGCGGCGCGCTCTACGTGCTCGACGATCCCAACGAATTGCTCGAAGCGGTCGCGGTCTGGGGGCATTCGTCGATGCAGGAACCCGTTTTTGCGACCGATGAATGCTGGTCGCTCAGGCTGGGGCGTCCGCATCTCGTCGAAGACCCGGGCGAGGGCCCGACGTGCTCACATCTAACCAGCCGCCCGAAAGGGACGGTACTGTGCGTGCCGATGATGGCGCAGGGCGAGACATTGGGAGTCCTGCACCTCCAGTTTCCCGATGTCGCTCCCACGCAGCGCCAAACGCAGGCGCGGCAGCGCTGGGGAGTCAACGTCGGCGAGCACCTTGCGCTTGCGCTCGCGAATCTGGAACTGCGCGAAGACCTGATGCTGCAGGCAATTCGCGATCCGCTGACCGGGCTTTTCAACCGGCGCTATCTCGAAGAGGCGCTTGAGCGGGAAGTCCTGCGGTGCGCGCGCAAAAAACGCGCGCTGGGGATGATCATGCTCGACCTCGATCACTTCAAGACCTTCAACGATACTTCGGGTCACGAGGCGGGTGATTCGATGCTGAAGGCGCTGTCGTACTTTCTACTCGACAACGTCCGCGCCGAAGACATCGTCTGCCGCTACGGCGGCGAGGAGTTCCTGCTCATCATGCCCGAAGCTTCGCTCGATCTTGCGCGTCAGCGCGCCGAGCAGCTGAGGCAGGAGGTGAAGGCGCTCACCGTGCAGCACGAGGGCCACCCGCTTGGGACGGTGACGTTGTCGCTAGGCGTCGTCGCGTATCCGCAGCATGGCGCGACGGTGAACGAGCTCTTGCGCGCAGCGGATTCCGCGCTCTACAGCGCGAAGCAGGAAGGGCGCGATCGCGTCGCCGTCTGGCAGAACGCCTGACGACTTCGCTGCGGTCTTCCAACCGCCGACCTCAAGCCCGCCGTCAATTCTTTGGGGACATTCCCCGAGCGTGGGTTGCCTCGACGAGCTGGGCGCAGTTTGCTTCCTTGTCCGCCGCTGAAGGCAGCAGCGGAATCAGCGCAGCGAGCGGGTTGATAATTCCCAATGCCACCGCCGCGCCTGCGCGGACGGCGACTCCTGAAGTGTCAGCGCTGAATTCGGGATTCTTGAAAGTTCCGCCGACGTGAACCGGCGCGCCGTCTGAAATGAGGCCGGAAAGAATTCCTTCCTCCATGAGCGGTGAGAAGGTGAGGTCCCACGTCCGCTTCGCGAGGTTGATCGTTCCCGATCCGGCGATATCGCTTTTGGTCGTGTCGATGACGAGCGCCTGCGTGTGCAGCACGCCGCCTTTCAACGCGAAATCGCCGATCGCACAGTTGACCGGGACGTTGGAGTCGCCTATGAGCGAACTGAAGAGCCCGGCGGCGTCGAGGCCCATGTAAGAAACGAGAAGGTTGCTGATTTCGCCTTCGGACACGACGAACCTCACTTCGCCGTTCGAATTTGCGACGATGTCCGCGAACGAAGATCCGCTGCTCACGACGTTTGCACTGCCTGCCGCGGTTCCTCGTGTCCTCCTGAACAGCTTTTCGAGCTGCAGCTCCGACATCGTCATGCCGATGTTCATCTGCGGAGGCTCCGTCCGGGCGTCGACTAGCGCCGTCGCGTTGATCCTGCCGCCGCCGAGCTGAAGCTTCAAAGGATCGAACTGAAGCTCGCCGCCGGCGAGCTTGAGCCGCGCCGAAAGATCGCCGACGACGCGTTCTTTGACGCGAACCGATTTGGCGTCGAGTTTGATGTCGGCATCGAAGTCGCGCAGCCGCTTGAGCTTCGCGGGACGTGAGTCGTCTTTGGCGTTGAGCGGCAAGTCATCGATCACAAGTTGTTTTGAAGTGACGTTCGCATGGACAAAAGGTCGTTCGCCTTGTCGGTCGAATGCGAATTCGCCCGCGAGGTCGCTCTTTCCCAATACGCCTTTGAATGCGACGAAGCGCCACGAATCCCCGTCGCGACTCAGATTCCCGGCGACCCAGTATTTCGCGGTATCGGGGAGCGGAATTTCGATGATCTTCCCGAGCTCACGCAAGCCCGGCCCCTGCAATCTGGTGTCGAGGTTTACCTTGGAGAGTGTGACAAGGCCGCTCACTTCGCCACGGGCGGAGGCGCGGGTTGAGCCGATCTCAAGCTTGATATCGAGCGGGTAGCGCAGCGATTCATCGCGCAACGACAGCACAGCGCCGCCGGTTCCGACCGCGCTCGCTTTCAATCCTCGAAAGACGCCTTTCGCGTCTATCCTGGTGCGTGCCGCCTCGGGCGCCGATTCGACGGTCGCCAGGTCGAGTGCAACGTCGGTGTTGGCGGTGGGATTGCGATACCGAATTTTTCCGCTGTCTATCGTGAGGCGGACGATCCGAGGCGGATCATCAGTGCGCTTTTGTCTGCGCTCGAGTATCCAGTTTCGCTCGCCTTCCGAATTGAATTCGAGCAGCGCCCACGGCCGCGAGAGAGCGACTTCAGGCAGAACGAGATCGCCGAGCAGAAAATCGAAAAGGCTTACATTGCAATCGACACGCTCGACTTCAAGCATCGTGGGGTGACTTCCCCACGGCGCGTTATCCAGCGTGACTTTTTCCGCGTGAATGCGCGGCGTGAGCGACCAATCAACGCGGAAATCACCTGAGATTTGCAACGTACGACCGGTACGTGCGGCAACTTCATGTTCGATTAGCGCGCGAAGCCAAGCGTCATTGTTGAGCAGGACTAAAGCTGCGACGAGCAATAAGCCCGCAAAAGCCGCAATCGTGGCGGCGACGCGTGGCGCGCCTCTTCGTGCGCCGGCTTGCATAGCGCCCCCGCCGGAGCGCTAAAGACTTACTTTGCTTTGTCTTGCGTCTTTTCGCCGGCTCTTTCGATGTCCTTGCCGGCGCCCTCCATCGTATTGCAGCCGGCGACGAACAGCATGGCGAGAAATATTGCGGCAACTTTTCTGAACATGATAGCTCCTTTGATTTAAAGCCCGCGATGGGCGTCGATGTACTGCTTGATGCTGCTTGGATCGGGAACGCTCACGATTTTTTGCGGCGTCGTTGCGTTAGCCTTGTCGACTTTCTCGGGCGCGTCCGCGACTGCACCGAGGCAGATCACCGCCAGCACAGCACCTGATAGAGCCCATAGCGAATTCTGTTTCATCTTTTCCCTCCCGGGTGTCTAGAACAGCTACAACCTTGATCGAGCAAGCGTTATGCCACGTTTACCGGCAGCTAAAAATCATGACGTTACCATGCCGCCTTCCGTACTTCTTCCGGTGCTACCAGAAATTCTTACAACTCGCTTGCAAACTTTTCACGCGAACCGATGTCACGGATAATCGGCCCGAAAATGAGCACACTCATCTGCGGATCGATCGCTTACGACACCATCATGGTGTTCGGCGACTACTTCAAGAATCACATACTTCCCGAGCAGATTCACATTCTCAACGTCGCCTTTCTCGTTCCAGACATGCGGCGCGAGTATGGCGGATGCGCAGGCAACATCGCGTATAACCTCAACATGCTGGGCGGTGATCCCGTCATCATGGCCACGGTGGGCGACGACTTCAGTCCTTACGAAGCTCGGCTCAAGAAACTGAAACTGAGCCGGAAATGCATCAAGACCATCCCTGAAACGTTCACTGCGCAAGCTTTTATCACGACTGATCTCGCCGACAATCAAATCACCGCGTTCCATCCCGGCGCGATGAATTTCTCGCACGAGAACCACGTGTCCCACGCGGAAAATATCTCAGTCGGCATCGTCGCGCCGGACGGACGCAAAGGCATGCTGCAGCACGCGCAGGAGTTTTCCGACGGTGGCATCCCATTCATTTTCGATCCCGGCCAAGGGTTGCCGATGTTCAATGGCGACGAGCTGATGAATTTCATCCGGCTTGCGAGCTACGTCGCATTGAACGACTACGAAGCTCGGCTTCTGCAGGAAAAGACCGGCAAGAAAATCGAAGAGGTCGCCAAGCTCGTCGACGCGGTGGTCGTTACGCGCGGTGGTGAAGGCTCGACCATCTACATGCAAAGTAAACGTGTCGGAATCCCCAGCGTTAGACCGGAGAAAGTGATCGACCCGACCGGCTGCGGAGATGCCTACCGAGCCGGATTGTTGTATGGTATCGAGCACGATTTGGACTTGGAGCTCGCGGGCAAACTCGCTTCTCTCCTCGGTTCGCTGAAAATTGCCGCACGCGGCGCGCAGAACCACAGCTTCACAAAAGACGAAGTTGTGACGAAATTTCGCGAGCACTTCGGAATTCAACTCTAAGAAAGGAAAGTCATGTTCAGGATCAGGGCTCAAGCGAGCATCCTCCTCGCCGCCATGCTGGCACTGGGCAGTTGTGCGGGCGGCCTGGGAAGCAAGGACTATAGCCGCAGCCAGGCACGCGGCGAGCAGAGCGTGCGTATGGGCGTGGTCGAATCGGTGCGCGAGGTCAACATCGAGGGCACCAAGACTCCGCTCGGAGCAGGAGCAGGTGCGGCGGTCGGGGGCGTCGCGGGCAGCAGCATCGGCGGCGATGGCAAGAGCGGCATCGTCGGCGCGATCATCGGCGCAGTTGCCGGGGGGCTAGGTGGAGCGGCCGCCGAAGAAGGATTCACGCGCAAGAGAGGCGTCGAAGTCACCATCAAGCTCGACAGCGGGAATATGGTCGCGATCACGCAGGAAGCTGAAGAGAATGAAGTGTTCCATCCCGGCGACCGGGTGCGCATCGTTTCAGGCGGCGGCGTATCGAGAGTCACTCGCTAAGACCGGCTCGCACGATTTCGCCTTCCGATGCAGGAAGGCGAAATTTTTTTAACGTCCCGGAACCACAGCTTTGAGAGCATTTGTGCGTCTTGTCCGTCTCGCGGGCCATGTCGCTCTGGGGCTTGGCATCGAAGCTTTTGTGTTTCCGCATGTCGATGAAAAACGGCGCGCACAGGCGGTTGCGCGCTGGTCTCGGCGACTCCTGCGAATTGCGAACGTCCGCCTGTCGCTCACCGGTGAAATACCCGCTTCCCCCGAAGCGACGCTGATCGTCGCGAACCACGTTTCATGGCTCGATATCTTCGTCATCAATTCGCTCTGCCCTTCGCGCTTCGTCGCGAAATCCGAAATCCGCCGCTGGCCTGTGGTTGGCTGGCTGTGTGCGAAAGCCGGGACGTTGTTTCTGCATCGCGACGACCGCAGAAGCTTGAGGCAAATGAACGAAACGATCGCGCAGGTCCTGAAAAACGGACAGCGGGTCGCGATTTTTCCTGAAGGGACGACGACCGCCGGTCGCACCGCGGCGCACTTTCATGCTTCGCTGCTCGAGCCCGCGATACTCGCACAAGCGCGAGTCGTTCCGGTGGCGATTCGTTTCCCGTTAGCGGACGGATCGCCGAATGCCGCAGTCGCTTACGTCGGTGAGACGTCTTTCTGGCAGTCGGTGCGCCAGGTTCTGTCACAGCGGGAAATCGGCGTGACGCTCGATTTTTTTCCGCCAATCGCGAGCGGCGGAAAAAATCGTCGGGAGCTTGCACGAATTGCCGAAACATTCATTGCGAGCGCGCTCGCGCATTCGCGCATGCCACTTGAAACAGCTTCCGATCGTGCAGGCGAACCGCAGTCAGCGAGCGCCCCCATACGCAACCCGTATCCAGCGCCATCAGATTATCCCGAAGCACAAGGCCAAGGGCTGACCAGTGGCCGAAAATCACTCGGGCACTAGCGCTTGCCCGCGCGGGCACATCGAACCACGGCATATATCCCGGAGGCACATCTTCCGCTCCCGCTTTGTGCGAGAAGTCCATTACCCCTTGAACTGTGCAGATCCGCAATCGCGCCATCGCATTGACGATGACTCGCAGCCGATCGAAATCGGATAGATCGTCACTCCATGTATTCGGGCCGTCGCCGTACAGCACTCGCAGAAAATCACGATAGTCCTCGCCGCGCAGGGTAGATTCGACTTCGCGCGCGAGCCGTTGCGCATCGCTCACTCTCCATGACGGCAGCAACCCCGCATGAACCAGGACGTTTTCTTCTTCAACATGAAGAAGCGGACGATGCCGAAGCCAGTCGAGCAGCTCGTTACGATCGGGCGCGCCCAACACGTCATGGATCGTGTCCTTCTCCTTCATTCTGGAGAAGCCCTCGGCGACCATGAGCAAGTGATAGTCGTGGTTGCCGAGCACCGAGATCGCGCGATCTCCCAGCGACTTTACGTAGCGCAAAACCTCGAGCGATTGCGGACCGCGGTTGACGAGATCGCCGACGAACCATAAGCGGTCCGCCGCAGGATCGAAGCGCGTGAGCTCGATCAGCTTCGCGAGCGCGTCGTAGCATCCCTGCACATCGCCGATCGCGTAGATCGCCATCGCGCGAGTTTACGGCAATCCTAAAAACGAGAATAAGAAATCAGATCAAATTGGTTCACTTGCGATCGCACGATCAAATAGAGTTCTCCGCGTCACTTAAGAAAAGGAGCACGGAAATGGTTCGTTATTTGATGGCCCTGACACTTGCATCTTCAGTCGCTTTTGCCGACACCTCACTGCTCAACGTCTCGTACGATCCGACGCGTGAGCTTTACCATGAATTCAACGCTGCGTTCGCGAAGCATTGGAAATCGCAGACCGGCGAATCGGTGATGATCAAGCAATCTCACGGCGGCTCAGGCAAGCAGGCGCGCGGCGTCATCGATGGTCTGGAAGCAGACGTCGTGACGCTTGCACTCGCCTACGATGTGAACGCGCTGCACGAGAAGGGAAAGCTCATTCCGGCTGACTGGCAGAAAAGATTGCCGCACAACTCTTCTCCATATACGTCGACTATCGTTTTCCTCGTGCGCAAAGGCAATCCGAAAAATATTCGCGACTGGAACGATCTGATCAGACCGGGAATCGAGGTAATCACCCCGAATCCTAAAACCTCGGGTGGCGCCCGCTGGAACTACCTTGCGGCGTGGGGCTACGCGTTGAGGCAGCCGGGTGGAAGCGAAGCCTCGGCGAAAGATTTCGTGAAGAAACTCTTTGCCAACGTCAAAGTGCTCGATTCTGGAGCGCGGGGATCGACGACGACTTTCGCCGAACGCGGAATCGGCGACGTGCTGATCGCGTGGGAGAACGAAGCGTATCTCGCGACGCGCGAGCTCGGACCCGACAAGTTCGAAATTGTCACGCCATCGCTCTCGATTCTTGCCGAGCCTCCCGTCGCTCTGGTCGACAAGGTCGTCGACAAGCGCGGCACGCGCAAAGTCGCAACGGCTTATCTCGAATACCTTTACTCACCAGAAGGCCAGGAAATCGCGGGCAAGCATTATTACCGCCCCCGCGACCAGAAAGCCGCCGCCAAGTACACGCAGCAGTTCGCGAAGGTGAATCTCTTTACGATCGACGAAGTATTCGGCGGCTGGGCGCAGGCGCAGAAGACCCACTTTGCCGATAGCGCGCTATTCGATCAGATCGCCGCGAAGTGAAGGAATCGATATGGAGACTATTCTGATCGTTCCGGGGCTCGGAGACAGCGACCGGGATCACTGGCAGACGTGGCTGCAGGCGCGACCCGCGAACAGTCTGCGCGTCGTACAGCCGGATTGGCACAAACCCAACCACGGAGTATGGCGAAGGACTGTGCGGCAGGCGATCCGAGTGGTGCGAGGCAGAATCTGGATGGTTGCGCACAGCTTTGGCAGCCTCGCCGCGGTTTGCGCGAGCCGCGACCATCCCGGGCGTATCGCGGGAATGATGCTGGTGGCGCCTGCCGATCCTCGCAGATTCGATCTCGAACATCTGCTGCCGCAAACGAAGTTAGCGTGCCCGAGCGTAGTCATCGCGAGCAGCGACGATCCGTGGCTGAAATTGCCGATCGCCGCATTGTGGGCGGAACGCTGGGGAAGTGGCTTTCGGAGTATCGCCAAAGCCGGACACATCAACACCGACTCGGGATTCGGACCGTGGCCCGAAGGACTTGAAATCCTTTGCGCCCTGCAGGAGTCGGCAAGCCCGCTCATCGTGGGTGATCCGCTCACCTCGTCCGGCACAGCAAATTGCACGCTTACACCGGAGATCGAGGGATGGCTCGCGACTTCGCGTCAATATTTGAATGATCAGCTGGTGTCGGCAGGACGCGTCGGTCGGCGAGAGCGGGACGCGATTTTGAAATGCGACAAGGACAACTGGTAAGCGTCTGAGCGCAAGCCTTTCCCGCACCGAGAATATCGAAAGCAGGTTTTATTCGTTGGTTTGGAAAAGGCCCCCGGCTACGCTAGCTCTCATGCCGGGGATCTTGTCTCAATTGCGACCACGAAAGGTTCGATCGCCAATTCCGGGATTCGGATTGTCGCTCGGCATCACTGTCGTCTACCTTTCTCTCATCGTGCTGATTCCGCTCTCCGCCGTATTTCTCAAGACCGCTGCGCTGAGCTGGGATCAGTTCTGGAATGCGGTCTCGTCGCCGCGAGTCGTCGCGTCGTATCGCTTGAGCTTCGGCGCGTCGCTCCTCGCAGCCGCGATCAATGCCGTGTTCGGGTTCATACTCGCGTGGTCGCTCGTCCGCTACTCGTTCGCGGGAAAGCGGCTCATCGACGCGTTTATCGACTTGCCTTTTGCGCTTCCGACAGCGGTGGCAGGAATCGCGCTGACCGCGATCTATTCTCCCAATGGCTGGATCGGCAGCTTGTTCGCTCCACTTAAAATTGCGTTTACTCCGCTCGGCGTACTCATTGCACTCACTTTCATCGGGCTGCCTTTCGTCGTCCGCACCCTCCAACCGGTTCTCGAAGATCTCGATATAGAAATCGAAGAAGCCGCGGCCAGCCTCGGCGCGGACCGGTGGCAAACTTTCAAACGCGTGGTTCTGCCTCTCCTCGGCCCTGCACTATTGACGGATTCGCGCTCGCGTTCGCGCGCGCCGTCGGTGAATACGGTTCGGTCATTTTTATTGCCGGTAACATCCCGATGGTCTCGGAAATCACTCCGCTGCTCATCATCACCAAGCTCGAGCAATACGATTACACCGGAGCGACCGCGATCGCACTTGTCATGCTGGTGTTTTCGTTCGCGCTGCTCTTCGTTATCAACGGATTGCAGGCGTGGAGCGCGCGACGCACCGGGAGAAATCCATGACGGCTTTCGCTCTGCGAGCGATTCGATACGAGCAGAATCCAGCAACCCGTGAAGTCGCATGGGTCAGGGCCGCTCTTCTCAGCGTTTCGCTCGCGTTCGTTACGCTGTTTCTATTGCTTCCGCTCGTCGTCGTTTTCAGCCAGGCGCTCGGCAAAGGTTGGGCGACTTTTCTTGCAGCGCTTTCCGATCCCGACGCGTCAAGCGCGATCCAGCTCACGCTGTTCACCGCCGCAATCGCAGTGCCGCTGAACCTCCTTTTCGGCGTGGCGGCGGCGTGGGCAATCGCGAAATTCGATTTTCGCGGGAAGCAGCTTCTGACTACGCTCATCGATCTGCCGTTCTCGGTTTCTCCGGTCATCGCCGGCCTCATTTTTGTGCTGCTCTTTGGTGCGCAGGGATGGTTTGGCGCGTGGCTCGCCGCGCACGACGTCAGGGTCATTTTCGCGGTTCCGGGAATCGTTCTCGCGACGATCTTCGTGACGTTTCCCTTCGTCGCTCGTGAACTCATACCGCTCATGCAGGCGCAGGGGCGCGAGGAAGAGGAAGCCGCAGCAGTGCTCGGCGCATCGGGCTGGCAGACTTTCCGGCGCGTGACTTTACCCAACGTCAAATGGAGCATCATCTACGGCGTAATTCTCTGCAACGCGCGAGCGATGGGAGAGTTCGGCGCAGTGTCGGTCGTTTCCGGGCACATCCGCGGGCAGACCAACACGATGCCGTTACACGTCGAGATTCTGTACAACGAGTACAACTTTGCCGCCGCTTTCGCTGTCGCGTCGCTGCTCGCGCTGCTTGCGCTCATCACGCTCGCAGTGAAAACGGTCGTGGAGCGGCGGGTCGCACAGGAAGAAAACGAATGAGCATACAAGTCTGCAATCTCCGAAAATCGTTCGGCAACTTCGTCGCACTCGATGACGTATCGCTCGACTTTTCTTTCGGGGATCTGGCCGCGCTGCTCGGTCCGTCGGGCTGCGGTAAGACCACACTGCTCCGCGTGATCGCCGGACTTGAATCCGCGGACTCGGGACACGTCGTATTGCAAGGGCTAGACGCGTCGTCAACTCCGGCGCAGCAGCGCCAGGTTGGATTCGTTTTTCAGCACTACGCGTTGTTTCGACACATGAGCGTATTCGAGAACGTTGCGTTTGGATTGCGCTGCAAGCCACGCAGGCATCGTCCGAGCGAGAACGATATCCGCCGAAAGGTGCATACCTTGCTCGAGCTCGTCCAGCTCGCGCCTCTCGCAGCGCGTCTGCCTTCGCAGCTCTCGGGCGGGCAGCGCCAGCGCGTCGCGCTCGCACGCGCGCTCGCGATCGAACCCCGCGTGCTGCTGCTCGACGAGCCTTTCGGTGCGCTCGATGCGAAGGTGCGCAAAGAACTGCGTCGCTGGCTGCGAGCGCTGCACGATGAACTCCATATCACGACCATTTTCGTTACCCACGACCAGGAAGAAGCGCTCGAGCTTGCCGACCACGTCGTGGTGATGAACCATGGAAGAGTTGAGCAGGTGGGCTCGCCCAAGGACGTTTATTTCGCGCCGCGCACCCCCTTCGTTTATGGCTTTCTCGGACCCGTCAATCAATTTCACGGCCGGATCGAAGGCGAGATGCTCCAGATGGCGAGCGGCACCGTCCCGTATCGCGCGAACGGTTACGCGCAGGGGGCCGAAGTCGTTGGCTTTGTACGGCCGCACGAGCTTAAAACCGGCTGCAAGCGACGGTATCGCGGCCACAGTCTTGCGAATTCTGGAATTCGGAGCGATGGCCCGGGTCGAGCTGACTGGCGCCACCAACGGCTCGCGCAACCAGCACTTTGAAGTGGAGCTGCCGCGCGAAGAAATTGCCGCACTCAAGCTCTCGATCGACCAGCGCGTCAAGTTGATTCCTTCACGCTTGAGCGTCTTCGGACAGGAGGAGCGATCGTGAATTTCCAGCAACTGCGCATCGTACGCGAGGCAGGCAGGCGAAATTTCAATCTAACCGAAGTCGCCGCCGCGCTATTTACTTCGCAGTCGGGCGTCAGCAAGCATATCAAGGACCTCGAAGACGAGCTCGGCATCGAGCTTTTTGTCCGCCGCGGAAAACGCCTTCTGGGGCTCACTGACCCCGGCAAGGAGTTAGTCGCGATCGTCGAGCGCCTTTTGCTCGACGCAAAAAATATCAAGCAGCTCGCGGAACAGTATGCGAATCGCGACCAGGGAAGACTAGTGGTGGCGACGACGCATACGCAGGCACGCTACGCGTTGCCGGGCGTCGTCGCCAAATTTAAGTCGCAGTTCCCGAAGGTGCGGCTCGTTCTGCATCAGAGCGGCCCGCAGGAAATCGTATCGATGCTGCAAAGCGGAGAAGCCGATATCGGCATCGCCACGCCCGGACTCGATGAACATCCGGAACTCGTGGCATTTCCGTTCTACGAGTGGCACCACGCCGTGATCGCCCCCGCCGGGCACGCACTGGCGAGTTTCAAGAAACCTACGCTTGCTCAGGTCGCCGAATTTCCGATCATCACGTATCACGAAGGATTGACGGGGCGGTCCAAAGTCGACGAAGCGTTTGCAGCGGCTGACATCGTCCCCGACATCGTCATGTCGGCCCTCGACGCCGATGTGATCAAGACTTACGTCGAGCTTGGCCTCGGCATCGGAATCGTCGCCCGAATGGCGTTCGACGCGGAGCGCGATCGCAATTTACAACTGGTGAGCTGCGAGCACCTGTTTTCTTCGAACGTCACGCGAATCGCAGTGCGCAAGGGGGACTACTTGCGCGGCTTCGCGTATCGCTTCATCGAATTGTGCTCCAAGGATCTCAATGAAGCTGAGATTCGCACAGCGATCTCGCCTTATCGCGAGGAGTAGCCTAAACGCAGGCCGGAATGATGAGCGCCGTGAGCGCTTCCCAAACGACTGCGACGAAAGCGAGCGCGGCCAGGCCCTTCGTCATCCATGCTGCGAACGATTCGAGCCCGGCCACCCACCGGTACGCTGCGATGATCGCAACAACGGCAAGTACGCTCGCGCCACCAACCACCCAGACAACCGCGTAGCCCGCACCTCTCGCGCAAGCAATCCCGCTCGTTGCATAGATCGCAAGGAAATGCGCTCCCCAGATCAGCACCGGCGAAAACATCCGCAGCGTCGTCCGCGTGAACTCTGAAACAAAATTCCCGCTCCGCATGTTCCTCACAATATTAGCCTCGGGAATCCATGCACGAGCGCAAGCGAGATCAAGCCCTGCGCGACGGTGTAATGCGTGAGAAGCATGGTGTTGTCGAAAGTCGCCCGCCTTTCGCCTGTGACAAGGCCGCGTCGCCAACGCGCGATCGTGTAGAAGCACATGATCGCCACGACCACCACGAAAAATCCCTGCAGCGAAATCAGCATGTAGACGCTTGCCGAATAGCTCGACTGCGATGGGCTGAGAACTGAGTGCGAAGACAATTCGAGCGCCCACGCCGCGATCAAGAATAACGGTGCAGTGGAAAGCGCGATCGGCACTTTCCAACCCGGGCTTGAAAGCTTTCGTCCAGTGTAGAAAACGCTTGCGCTGGTCAGCATCAAAATGACAGCCGTGCCGAACGGCGCAAGCGGACCAGGAAGTTCTCGCGGCCACGCGTCGGGAGAAACCGTCCACAGGAAAAGGTACGAAAAAATCATCGCAAAAAAGATCGACGCTGCGACCAGAATCACGATCACCGACGCCCACCACGAATGCGATTGCGGGCCGTTGAGATAAACGGGGAGCTTGATTCCGCCGCCGATATCGACGGGAGGATGCGAAACGCCCGGATCGGTATCCCATGCCCAGCGCAGAATGCTCGCGATCGCAATCACTCCGCACACCAGCGCAGGAGCAACGAGCTTGAACGTGAGCAGAAGAAAGAACGCCGCGGTGAAAATCGCACCGAGGAAAGGCGGCCATCCGGGCATCGGCATCTGCAGCAGCGCCTGCGGCCGCGCGCTGATCGGATCGGTCAATATTGTTTCGCGCCCACCGGTTGCCGA
>WUUC01091359.1_pt1 | contig 14519 bp, 12 predicted proteins | sample 6278441 | NCBI WGS metagenome assembly WUUC01 (sample SAMN13675441, study PRJNA597444) | soil metagenome | isolation source: soil | place: USA: Washington | collected 2017-10
ACGGCACTCGCCACGAGCTTCGCAGCAAATCCACACGCCGAGGCGGCCCTACATCCGGAGGCGCACGGCGGGCGCGTCGCCCAGGCGCAGCCGCTTTCGCAGCCAGCGAGCCCAAAAACGCCGACAAACTAGCGCTGTCGTAGGCGGTGACGGTGCTTGGCGCGATGCGCTCGCGCGCGATCCTCGGGCAACAGCGCGAAGTAATCGAGCACACTTACGACGTTTGGCGAAAGCGCCGCTTCGGGAGCCGCTTGCTCGGACAACGCCTGGGCTAGACCACGCAGTGCACGCATGGCCTTGGGGGTTGTGGGCTTCATGCGCACAAGACTGGCTGCGAGGCGTGCTTCCAACGAACGCGAGATCAGCTGCCTGCGCGCGAGATTTAGAAAGCTCGCCGCCAGGGCGTCCGGGCTGAACGCGTGAGTCGCCACCAACTCGAGCCCCACGCGCAGCACTGCGTCGGAGGACAACAGACCGTCTTGCGCCAGCACGAGCGCCGGTTGAAAGTAATTGTGAAACGCGCACACACGCGGCCCGAACGAGTCGAACGCATCGCCCGGCTGCACGCGTTCGAGATGGATGAAGATCCGACGACACGTGTCCGCCTGCGGCAATGCACGCGCGAGATCGAGCAACTCCAGCGCATCATCATCGTAGGCACGCGCGGCGGTGAGCACGCGCGATAGCGAAGACACGTCGACTCGGCCAGCGCATAGATCGGCGTACAACGAGTACACGTAGGCATCGGCTTCGGCATCGTCGCCGAACATCACTTCTTCGAGTGCGCCCTGAAAGTGCATGCGAGAGCGGAGCAGCGCGCCGAGCTTGTAGCTGACCTGATCGCGCAAGTAGCGAAAGCGTCCTCTCAGCAGGCGGTTGAGACTTGGCTTGAGAACGAGGCCATCCCAGACGATCCCATCGAGGCGGAGCTTTTCCTCGAGCACACGTCGCATCTGCTCGGGGCTTCCCGACAAGATGTAAACGCCGAGCGGCGAGGTTGCCGCCAGCTCGCGCAGCAATACGTTCGCGCCCGGCAGCGTGCGCTTCTTCTCCGCGGGTTCGAACGCGGTGCGCAGCAGCCCGCGCAGCGAATCGAAGTCCGTGCTCAGGTAGGTCTTGTCGAGGTCCCAGCGGTAAAGAACGCGCTTTTGTCGCTCGGGTACTTCGCTGTAAAGCGCGGGCTCGCTGACCATCGCCACCCGATCCTACGCACAACGGCGCGCACCGCCACGTGCCAAAGACGTGCATCTGCATCGTTTTGGGCACCGGCCCCGCGCGGCGCTAGAATTCGCGCATGCATCCTTCGCAGCCGCTTTCGACCCTGCCCGTCGACGTCTTGGTGCTCGCAGCCCATGCGCCTGAGCTCGTCGGCCTGCGGGCTCATCTCGGCGAGCAACTCAATGGACACATTCGCGGTACGTACGTGGTCGCTAAGACGATCGGCGTCGGCATGGCCGTTTCGGGCGCGGGCACGGCCAATCGCATTCATCAGCTCAACCCACGTTGCGTGATCTTGCTGGGCAGTTGCGGGATCTATCCCAGCAGCGTCGCGTATCGACCGCTGGACATCGTCATTGCAGGTCGCTGCCATCTATTCGATCCATCCGTGAGCGCAGGGCGCGCGGAATTTCCTGAACCGATGCAGACCGTGCTCGATACGCACGCCACGCTGGGACCGGGGCTTGTCGCAGCGGCCGGCGGGCGGGGACGCATCGCGCCTGTAGCCACCACGCTCGCGATCACCACGGATGATGCGGTCGCGCACGCGGTCTTCGGCGCCACGGCCTTGGAAGCCGAGAACCTGGAGCTATTCCCTGTGGCACTCGCCTGCAAAGCCGCAGATATCCCGTTCGGCGCCGTGCTCGGGGTGACCAATGTGGTCGGCTCCACCGGGCGCACCGATTGGCGGCAGTATCAACGTGATGCCGCGATTGCGGCGGCCGAAGTGATCGTTTCGTGGGTACACAACGGCATACCTGGCCTACCTATACGTACATCTAGCGCACCCTAGGACAGGGTCGTTTTCGATACCACCTTGCCTCCGCAAGCCAACTTTCGACCTGTGGCGGGCCAAACCTCGCGTTCGACACCTGGTCAGCTCGCTAGGCGTCATGGTAAGCAAGGGAATCCGGATGTCGGAAACGCCGCTGCCTTTGCCACTGGGTGAAGAAACCGAGCTCAATGCCGGGATAGAATCATCCAGGCCGCCACGGAGGCGTTCCAGTCCGCCAGGGTCTCGTGCCGTGAGCGCTTTTGCACCCGCCAGACGTACGCCGCCACCTTCCGTTAGCGTGGACCCGAGTCTCTCACCGAGCGACGCGACGTTTGTCGCTGCCTTGCGCGAAGCCGGACTCATTAGCGAGCTCAGGCACTTGGAGCTTTCGCGCGCCGCCTCCTACATGGGCGAGGGCGATGCGGCCTCACGGCGCATCGATCTGTTGGCTGCCTACTACGAGGTCGAGGGCGACCCGATCAGCAGCAAGCGTCGTCAAGCGATGGACCGCTGGTTTCTCTACGTCGCCGATGAAGGGCTGACGGCGGCGGCTTTGGTCCAGCGGCTCTCCGCGATCGCACCCGAGCTCGATGGCGCGCGTTTGGCACGAATCGGTGGAGCGCACGGCGCGCTCGTCCTGCAGAGTGGTGAACACGTTTGTGCGCTCGAGGACGAACGCGAAGACGCGCCGGGCTTGGTGTCGGTAAGCGTTCGCGAGCTGGTCCGTGCCTTCAACGTTTTGCTCGATCGGCACGGGGTACGCACGCGCCTGGTCGGACTGATCGGCGACGGTCGGCGTGAGGCCTATCTCGGCCAATCCACGATGGGCGCCGCCATTCAACTCGCCAACGCCGACTATCTCACGGCGCCCGATGGCGAGACGTTGATGCAGCTCGCCGCGTGGTAGCCGCCACGCTTGCGCCCCCCAGAGGCGCAGCTATTCCTGAATGGAGCGTGGGCTTGCGCCTCGCTCGCTCTGGCCATTCCAGAGTGACGCGCCTGTGATGGAGCTCGGAAGTAACTGCTGCGGCGCCTTCCACCCCGCACGGATGCACCTGCCGCGACTGCCTGCGCAGCGTGGACATAGAACGAGGCGACATGGAGAAGCTGAATGAGTTCGAGCCGGTCGGCCATGCAGCCTGGCTGAAGCTCGTCGAGGAAGGCCTCAAGGGCGCGTCCTTCGACAAGAAGCTCGTCAAACGCGTGGCCGGTCTGACAGTCCAACCGCTCTACACGCGCGAAACCTCGGATGCTGGGGATCGCCCGGGCCTGCCCGGTTGCGCGCCGTTTACGCGCGGCACGCAGCTGGCTGGCGCCCATCCCGATGGCTGGGATGTATGCGCGGAGGTCCATGCGCACGTCCCCAAGATCGCTGCCGAGATTGCCTGCCAGGAGCTCGAAGGCTGGGCGACCGCGCTTCTGCTGCGCATTCGCAGTGCCACGACTGCAGATGATGACGCAGAGGGTGTGGCGATCGACGGGCTCGCCGATCTGACGGCGGCCCTCTCCGCCGTGCAGATCGAGGTGATCAAGCTCTATCTCGACGCTGGCGACGATGCGCTCGCCGCCGCGGCCGCATTGATCGCTCATGCGCGGGAGCGAGGCATCGCGCCGACTGCGTTACGCGGAAGCCTCGGCCTCGACCCGCTGGCTTCGTTGGCCAAGACCGGAAGCTTTCGTTGTTCGAGCGAGAGCGCGCTGCGCGAGATCGCCAGCGTCGCGCGTTGGGCCGAGGCTCACGCGCCCAACTTACGCGCCCTGACGGTCGACACCTCGCCCTATCACGATGCCGGGGCGGATGTGACCCAAGAACTCGCGATCGCGTTGGCGACCAGCCTTAGTTATCTGCGCGCGCTGCACGAACACGGCATGAGCGTGAGCGCGGCGGCGCGGCAGATCGTGTTTCGCTTCAGCATCGGCCGCGACTTCTTCGTCGAGATAGCGAAGCTGCGCGCGGCCCGCACCTGCTGGGCCAAGCTCGTGGCGCACGCGGGCGGCGACGAGGACGCACAGGCGATGGTGATCCACGCAGTGACTTCGTGGCGCACGCAAACGAGGCGCGACCCTTGGGTGAACTTGCTACGTGCGACGGCGGAGACGTTCTCGGCGGCAGCTGGCGGTGCCGACGTGATCACGACCCTCGGTTTCGATCGCGCGCTCGGTGCATCCGACGAACTCGCTCGCCGACTGGCGCGCAACACGCAGCACTTGCTGCGGCACGAATCGCACGTTCATCGCGTGCTCGATCCCGCCGGTGGCAGCTGGTACGTCGAAGACGTTACCCAGACGCTCGGCGAGCACGCTTGGTTGCGTTTCCAAGCGTTTGAGCGCAGCGGTGGTTTGCTGAAGGCGTTGCAAGACGGCAGCCTGCAAGCCGAGCTCAAGCAAGGCCTCGACGCCGAACAAAAGAGCGTGCAGGCGCGCAAGATCGCAGTCACGGGCGTGAACGAGTTTCCCAACGTGCGCGAAGTTGCGCTGGTGCGCGAGCGCGCAAAGCGGCACCCAGTTGCCGTAGTCGTCAGCACGGGCGCTCCGAAACTGGATGAGCAAAATCTGTTTGAGAGCGCGGTCGACGCGGTCGCGGGCGGGACGAGCTTCGCGGAGCTGCGCGCAGCCTTGGCGCAAACGCCTGCCGCGAAGGTTCAAAAGCTCGCACGTGCGCGTTTGTCGTCATCCTTCGAGGCGCTGCGCGACGCGTGCGATCGCGTTCGAGACCAAACGGGCAACCGCCCCCGCATCTTTTTGGCCAACCTCGGTCCGGTGGCAGCCCACAAGGCGCGCGCCGGGTTCGCACAAAACTTCTTCGAAGCAGGCGGCATCGAAGCCATCACCAATGAGGGCTTTGCGACGCCGGACGAAGCGGCTGAAGCATTCGCTACAAGTGGGGCAGAAGCCGCCGTGATCTGCTCGAGCGACGAGATCTACACCACGCTCGCGGCGCAAACCGGCGAAGCGCTCGCGGCACGCGGTGCAAAGGCCATCGCGCTCGCCGGCAATCCTGGCGCGAACGAAGCGGCGTATCGCGAAAGTGGCGTGACCGACTTCATCTTCGTGGGTGCCGACGTCTACGAAACTTTGCGCGCGCTGCTCACGCGCTTGGGAGCGCTGTGATGGCAAACCAAATTCCAAGCTTCGCCGACATCCCCTTCGATGCAGCCGCAGCGAACACCACGGCCAACCAGACAGCGCAAAACGCTGCGCTAATCTGGAAAACGCCGGAACAGATCCCCGTCAAGCCACTCTACACGCCACGAGATCTCGAAGCGGTCGATCACCTCGACACGATGCCCGGGATCGCCCCGTTCGTACGCGGACCGTACCCGACGATGTACGCGGAAAAACCCTGGACCATTCGCCAGTACGCGGGCTTCTCGACCGCAGAAGATTCCAACGCGTTCTATCGCCGCAATCTCGCCGCGGGCCAGATGGGGCTGTCGATCGCTTTCGACCTTGCGACGCACCGCGGCTACGACTCCGATCATCCGCGCGTGCTCGGCGATGTCGGCATGGCGGGTGTCGCCATCGACTCGATCAAGGACATGCGCATCTTGTTCGAAGGCATCCCGCTCGATCAGATGAGCGTGTCGATGACGATGAACGGCGCGGTTTTGCCGGTGCTCGCGCTCTACATTCTCGCAGCGGAAGAACAGGGCGTCGCCCAGGCGAAGCTGAGCGGGACCATTCAGAACGACATTCTCAAAGAGTTCATGGTCCGCAACACCTACATCTATCCGCCTGATCCTTCGATGCGGATCATCGGCGACATCTTCGCGTTCACTGCCAAGAACATGCCGAAGTTCAACAGCATCTCGATCAGCGGCTATCACATGCAAGAGGCCGGCGCGACCGCCGACATCGAGCTCGCTTACACGCTCGCCGACGGCGTCGAGTACATCCGCACCGGGCTCGCGAACGGGCTTGCCATCGATAGGTTCGCGCCACGCCTCTCGTTTTTTTGGGCGATCGGCATGAACTTCTTCATGGAAGTAGCCAAGATGCGCGCGGCGCGTCTGCTTTGGGCCAAGCTCATCAAGCGTTTCGACCCGAAAGATCCGCGCAGTCTTTCGTTGCGCACACACAGTCAGACTTCGGGCTGGAGCCTGACCGCGCAAGATCCGTTCAACAACGTGATGCGCACCTGCATCGAAGCGATGGCATCCACGCAGGGCCACACCCAGAGCTTGCATACGAACGCGCTCGACGAAGCGCTCGCCTTACCAACCGACTTTTCAGCGCGCATCGCTCGCAACACCCAGCTCTTCTTGCAGCAAGAGACCGGCACGACGCGCGTCATCGATCCGTGGGGCGGCAGCTACTATGTCGAGCGGCTCACCCATGATTTGGCGGAGCGCGCCTACCAGCACATTCGCGAGGTCGAAGAGCTCGGAGGCATGGCCAAAGCGATCGCGACCGGCTTGCCGAAGATGCGCATCGAAGAGGCCGCCGCACGCACCCAAGCGCGCATCGATTCCGGTCAGCAAGTCATCGTCGGCGTCAATCGCTTCAAACTCGCCGAAGAGAAGCCGCTCGATGTGCTCAAAGTCGACAACAACGCCGTGCGCGAAGCGCAGATTCGCCGCCTCAAAGAGCTGCGCGCCGAGCGCAACGAAGCGGATTGCCAAGCCGCGTTGGCAGCCCTGACCAAAGCGGCCGGCGGCGAGCTCAAGGAAAACTTGCTCGAGCTCTCACTGCGCGCGGCACGGGCCCGCGCCAGCGTCGGCGAGATCAGTTACGCTCTCGAGAAGGTCTGGGGTCGCCATGTCGCGACCATTCGCTCCATCCAAGGCGTCTACAAGAGCACCATGGGAGAAGAATCGAACGACGTCGTCGATGTGCTGCGCCTGGCCGATGCCTTCGAAAAGAAGGAGGGGCGAAGGCCGCGCATCTTGATCGCAAAGATGGGACAGGATGGGCACGATCGCGGCGCCAAGGTGATCGCGACGGCGTTCGCGGACTTGGGTTTCGATGTCGATGTGGGGCCCTTGTTTCAGACGCCGGACGAAACGGCCAAGCAAGCCATCGAAAACGACGTGCACATCATCGGCGCGAGTTCGCTCGCGGCCGGCCACCTTACGCTCGTGCCGGCGCTCAAAGCCGAGCTCAAGAAGCTCGGCCGCGAAGACATCATGATCGTCGTCGGTGGCGTGATCCCGCCGCAGGACTACGAGCAGCTTTATCGCGATGGGGCGAGCGCCGTGTTCGGCCCAGGCACCGTGATCAGCAAGGCCGCCAAGGATCTGCTCGCAGAGCTCAATCAGCGACTCGGCTACGACCGTGACTGACGACGCGGCAAAGCCCAAGCGACGCACGCTGTCGGCAGACGACTACGTACAGGGCGTCTTGCAAGGCGATCGAGCGATTCTGGGTCGCGCCATTTCGTTGGTGGAGAGCAACGCGCGCGCGCACCGTGAACTCGCTCAAGACGTGCTGATGCAGCTACTGCCTCACACCGGCAAGTCCCATCGCGTGGGCATCAGCGGCGTGCCAGGCGTAGGCAAGAGCACGTTCATCGAAGCGCTCGGCACCAACCTTACCCACGCCGGGCACAAGGTCGCGGTGCTCGCCGTCGATCCCAGCAGCGAACGCACGCGCGGTTCGATCTTGGGCGACAAGACGCGCATGGTCGCGCTCTCGCAAAATCCGGCTGCCTTCATTCGGCCGTCGCCTTCGAGCGGATCATTGGGCGGCGTGGGCCGCAAGACGCGCGAGACGATGCTGCTCTGTGAAGCTGCGGGCTTCGATATCGTGCTCGTGGAGACGGTCGGCGTAGGCCAAAGCGAAACCATGGTGTCGGACATGGTCGATTTCTTCTTGGTGCTGATGCTCGCTGGCGCAGGGGACGAGCTGCAAGGCATCAAGCGCGGCATCCTCGAACTGGCCGACATGATCGCCATCAACAAAGCCGACGGCGACAACGCGAAAGCCGCGCAACGTGCCTGCCGCGAATATCAAGGCGCGCTCGAGCTCATGCACGGGCGCAACGCCAGCTGGAAAGTCTCGGTCGTCCAATGCTCGGCCTTGAACAACGTAGGCATGAGCGAGCTGTGGGCCGAGATCGATCGCCATCGCAACGAGTCACGCGCTTCGGGAGCCTTCGAGCAATTGCGCAAACAGCAGCGCTTGCGCTGGCTGTGGCAACTCGCGGAGGGCGAGCTGGTTACTGCGTTGCATGAGCATGTTGGGGTGCAAGCCATCCGCCAAGATCTCGAGCGCGAGGTCTACGAAGGCACGCTGACCACGAGCCTCGCGGCCGAACGCATCCTCAGTGCGTTCGGTTTGCACAACGAGCGCTCAGACGTCTGATTTGACGACGACTGCCCGGGGGAGCACCAAGACCACGTCCTCGCTTGCTGCAGCGCTCACGGGTGCCGGACGCAGGCTACGCGGACTCAAACCGACGGCGACCCGCGCTTCGACGACCGATTGGCCAAGCTCGCGTGCACTCACTGGATCGCCACCCATCAGTCGCAACAGCGCGTGCTCCATTTCATGTGCACTCGTGAAGCGCTTATCGAGCTCGCGCTGCAACGCGCCGTGCACGATGGCGACCAAGCCGTCGGGCAAATCATCGCGCCGCTCGCCGATGAAGGGCACCTCGCCGTCGCGAACCTTGCGGATGCGTTCGGCGTCTGAATCGGCGGCGTAGAGTCGCTCAGCGGTGAGGGCTTCCCACAGCACGATGCCGAGCGAGTAGATGTCGCTGCCCGGGGAAGCAGGATGACCTTGGACGAGTTCGGGAGCCAAATAGGAGAGCTTGCCTTTGACCACGTCCGGATTCGTCATGCGCGCGCGATCCATGGCGCGCGCCAGTCCGAAGTCGCTGAGCTTCGTGACACCCTGCACGCTCAGCAAGATGTTGTGCGGGGTCACGTCTCGATGCACGACGGCCGAAGGCGTGCCGTCTTCTTTCGTGCGCTCGTGTGCGGCAGCGAGGCCCGCCAGCACCTGTGCGCATATCGAAGCCACGAGTCGCCAGGGCGTGCGCAGAGAGCGCTGCTGAAACGAAGCGACGTACTGGCCGAGATGCAGGCCGTCGATCCACTCCATCACCAAGTAGTAGCCGCCCGCATCCACGCCGAAGTCGTGCACCTGGACGATGTTGGCGTGATCCAGCTCGGAGCAAACGCGTGCCTCTTCGATGAACATACGCACGAACTCGGTGTTGCCGGCGAGGTGGTCGTGCACCCGCTTTACGGCCACGGTTCGCTGAAAACCCGCCGCACCGCGCAACGCAGCGCGATACACGCGCGCCATCCCGCCGTCTCCCGCGGAATCGATGAGCTCATAGCGACCTGCGACAAGGCGAGGCGAATCCATGTCGTATTCAGACCAGCGATGGAGCAGGCGCTATCGAATCGAGGCGACGTGGGACCTCGATCGGGGCGCGCAGCGTAGTTTCGAAGGAGCGAAGGTGCGAAGCAATGCCCGGCAAAACGAGCCCGGATTGAAAGCTTTCCCATTCGGGGTGCTCGGACTCGAACGACTCGATCCGGTACGTCGCGAGCTGCACTTGCGCGCGCCCCCGCGCCTTGAAGCAGACCACGCGGCCAAAGTCTTTCTGAAGCGTGGTGACGTTGGTGGGCGCGGTGAACGTAAAGCCGCGCGGTTTGAAAGCGAACGACAGCTCGGTGCCATCTTCAGCGCTCACCGTGATGCGATTTCGCGTGCGGCGGAAGCTGGCGAAGGTCTTGGGGAGTGCCCATTCATCACGCCCCGCTTCCATCGCAGAGACGTCATCCACGTACATCCGCGCGGCGTAGTACATGGGTCCGAAGCTGTTCGGAATGCGGTAGCTGCGATCGCGACAGCGCACGATGGCACTCAACCAGATCAACTCGTGATGCTTCATCGGCGAGGGCGAGGCGTATTCGAGATACACCAGCATGCCGAGCGTTCGTCCCGCCGTGTGAACGATCGAGAGTTCTTCCGGTACGCGGACATAGCGCGACTGCACGATGCAAGGAATCGCTAGGCCACTGCCGTAAGTCTGCCAGGGCGGCTTCGGGTAACTCTCGCGTGTCACAGCGTCACCTTCCCGAGAGCTTAGCGGAAAAGCCTTCGCCTGTACCTTCGGATGCGCCCACGTAGAGACGCTCGCAGTTCGACTCAACGATGGCTCGTCGCCAGCGGACTCAGCGCGGCAAGTAGTTCGCGCACAGATTGAGTCGTTCCGACCTCGAGAGCACGACAGATCTGCGCGTGACCAATGGAGACTTCGCAGAGGCCTGGCAGCTCGCAAATCGCCGCCAGGTTATCCCGATCGAGGTCGTGTCCGGCGTTGATCCCAAACCCCACCTCCTGCGCAGCCGCCCCACTCTCCCACACCTCGCGCGTGCGCTGAGTTTGTTCGCTACCTCCCCAAGCCCAAGCGAACGGCCCTGTGTAGAGCTCCACGCGGTCGGCTTGAGTTGGCACGAGTGCGCGCACGTGGGCGGGCTCGCAGTCCACGAAGAGACTCACGCGAATGCCCGCTGCGCGTAGCCGTTTCACGCTCGGAATAAGCGTGGGCACATCGTCCGCGCGGTAGCCATGATCCGATGTGACCTCACCCGGTCTCACTGGCACCAGCGTGCATTGGTCCGGCTTCACCTGCAGCGTGAGCGCGATCGTTTCCTCGGCGTTCTCGCATTCGACGTTGAGTTCGACGCCGGGATGTTGCGCGCGCAGATACGCGGCGATGACGGGCACATCGTCGAAGCGGATGTGGCGTTGATCGCGACGTGGATGCACGGTGATGCCGTGTGCTCCTGCCGCGAGCACGATCTCGATCACGGAAAGCAGGTTCGGTGCATCATGGCCGCGCGAGTTGCGCAAGAGCGCGTACTTGTTGATGTTGACCGACAGCTTTGCCGACATCCGCCAGATCTACGCGGCGCCGCGAAGAACGTCGAGCCAAAGGCCCGCGTACTGCGCGGCAAACTCGCTCACTTCGGCGCCATACGAAGCGCGCCGTCGAGTCGGATGACCTCAGCGTTGAGGTAATTGTTCTCGACGATGTGCTTGGCGAGCGCAGCGAACTCACGCGGCAAACCAAGCCGACTCGGAAACGGAATCGCCGCAGAGAGTGCCGTGCGTGCAGCTTCCGGAAGCGTGCCGAGCAAAGGCGTATCCATCGTGCCGGGGCAGATCGTGCAGACGCGGATACCCGCCTTCGCCAAGTCACGCGCAACCGGCAAAGTCATGCCGACGACACCGCCCTTGGACGCGCTGTACGCCGCCTGTCCAATCTGACCATCGAACGCCGCGATCGAGGCGGTGTTGATGATGACGCCACGATGCGCATCGGCATCGGGCGTGTTCTTGTTCATCGCAGCGGCGCCGAGACGCATCATGTTGAACGTACCAAACAGGTTCACGCTCAGGATCTTCTGGAAGACCTTGAGGTCGTGAGGCTCGCCCTCTTTGCTGAGGATGCGGATGGCGGTGCCGATGCCCGCGCAGCTGATCGTCATGCGCAACGTGCCGAGCGACACCGCCTTGTCGACAGCGGCCTTGACCTGGTCGGCGTCGGATACGTCCGTCTTCACGAACGCGACCTCGGCGCCGAGCTCCTTGGCCAGCGCCTCGCCTTTTTCGACGTTCATGTCGGCGATGACGGCCTTGGCACCCGACTCGACCAGCAGGCGAACCGTGGCCTCACCGAGACCCGAAGCACCACCTGAAACCAGCGCTACTGCGCCTTTGATCTCCATTGCTCACCTCATACGTGGTCGGCCGTAAATGGCCGCCAAAGAGGCGTACTGTAGTGAAAGCAGCTAGCCGAGCCAGCGCAGTAAGTCACGGCAAGAGCATGCATCGAGGCTTCAGCAGCGTGCGCCGAGGTCAACGAGAGAGCGCTCGTGCAGGCGCGTCTCGTGATGGAGCGCGCTCACTTTGGTGGCAGCATGTCCGCGAAATCCTTGGTGGCGGGACAGCCCCAGAAGCGCTCGTCGCTGTACGCACCTTCGGCGACGCGATAGAAGCGCAACGAGTCCGCTTTTGCACCGGGCATCGGAGTGCCCGATTGCGAGCGACAAGACGAGGCGTCCTCGCCCGTCGCACCTACGCGTAATGAGTCCGAGCCCGCTGTCACGAAGGGCGTGCTGACTCCGTCAAGCTTGCCGTTGATCAGCATCGCGTTGAACGACGAGGTGAAGCGCTGAACCGTATAGACTTCGCAGCTTACGTCTTGGTTGAGCGGCGCGACGCCGGTGGCCCTGATGCTGGTGAGCACGCCTTCGCGAATGCTCGCACCGCCTCCCAAATCCCACACGCGTTCGTCTTCCTTGTCTTGAGGCAACATGTTCGGATCGCCCATGAAACCGAGCGCTGCGGACACAGACGCGCCGTTCAACGCGTTATTGAGAAGCGTGAGCGGACGCTTCACGTACGGAAAGAGCGGCGTTGCGCGCGTGTCGACTTCGCTCGTCCAGGAGTCGCAGCCGTCTTGGCACTCGTGCTGAAACTGCTGATAGCAAAGGCGCTCGGTCATCTCGAACAACTTCGTCGTGACGTCGTAGTTGATCTGCGCCACCGCGAGATAGGTCGCCGCGTTCGCGACTTTCAGTGAGACGCCGACCTGCTTCGCAGACACCACGTTGTACATGTCCGCTCGCATCAAATAGCGACCGGTCAGGGTGAGATACGGCAAATCTTTGGGATCGGGTCCAGTGGGCCCGGCATCTGAACCGCCGTCACCTTCACCTCCCGTTCCGCCCGTTGGCGGGGGTGGAGGAGGCGGCGGTGGCGGGGGTGGCATCTGACCGTCTGGAGGCGGCGGCGGAGGCTCCGAACTTCCGTCCATGCCCATGAAACCGGCGTCATTCTCGGGCGGTTCCAGCACGGGGTCAGGCGTGTACGAGCCTTCGGGATACTGCATCGTGCAGCCGGTGAGCGCACCGGTGATCAACCACGCAGAAGCGAAGGGCAAAGCCAAAAGGCGCATGGGACAGCCTAGCGAAGAAGTAGAAGAGGGGCACGGAAGGCCGCGCGCGCTGACGCTACCAGAGGGACACGCCTTCCGAAAGCCCCAAGCCTCAGCGTTAACATCCGTGCAACACGCGCTTGATCGTGAGCTTTCCCACGCCCAGCGTGCGTGGCCTCGAATGCCTAACCCTTCACCGTCCAGGTTTCCCCTGAATTCAAGAGCTCTTGGACGCTGCGTCGCTTCGACTTCGTGGCCTCGAGCTGCGCGTTGAGCATGCCGTCGTAGCTATCGACCTGCACCTTGCGAATGACGCCGATAGGCGTCGGAAAGTGCGGGGGACGCATGCGGCTGATCACGAATGGGATGGTGTCGCTCGTTTCGTCGTGAACGAGCAGCTTGTCTTCACCGACCTCCGCGACCTCGACCACTTGCGGCCGGCCTTGCGAATCGAGTGCGATGCCCTTCTCGTTGTGATCGCCAAAACGCATCGGCTTGCCGTGCTCGAGAACGAGCGCGTGCGTCGGGCGCGATTTCTTTTCCTGAAGTTGCACGAACGCGCCGTCGTTGAAGATGTTGCAGTTCTGGTAAACCTCGATGAACGCCGTGCCCTTGTGTGTCGAGGCCGACGCCAGCACCTTTTGGAAACCCTGCGCGTCCACGTCGATCGAGCGCGCCACGAACGTGGCTCCTGCGCCGAGCGCGACACTGACGGGATCGATCGGATAGTCGATCGAACCCATGGGCGTGGATTTGGTCTTCTTACCGAGCTCGCTGGTCGGCGAGTACTGCCCTTTGGTGAGCCCGTAAATGCGGTTGTTGAAGAGGATGTACTTCACATCCACGTTGCGCCGCAGCACGTGAAGGAAATGGTTGCCGCCGATCGACAACGCGTCGCCATCGCCGGTGATCACCCACACCGAAAGATCGGGCCTCGCGGCTTTGATGCCGGTCGCCACCGCGGGAGCGCGACCGTGAATGGTGTGCACGCCGTATGTATTCATATAGTAAGGAAAGCGACTCGAGCAGCCGATTCCACTCACGAACACGAAATTTTCTCTTGGAATTCCAAGTGACGGCAGCGCGCGCTGCACGTTGGCGAGGATGGAGTAGTCGCCGCAGCCGGGGCACCAACGCACGTCTTGATCGGACTGAAAGTCCTTGGTCTTGAGCGTGCTCGGGTCGGTGTGCTGGACCTCTGGATAGATACGCATCTCAGTTTGCCTCCAGCTGTTGAGCGATGGCTTCGGCGATTTCGCTTTCCTTGAACGGCTTGCCTTGGATCTTGTTGTACGGACGCGCATCCACCAGATAGCGCGCGCGGATCAGCTGACTGAGCTGACCGAGGTTGAGCTCGGGCACGAGCACGCGCTTGAAGCGCCCCATGATGGCAGCGAGGTCTTTGGGCATCGGGTTGAGATTGCGCAGGTGCACTTGGCCAATCTTGTGGCGTTTGGCGCGCGCGCTTTTGACGCCGGCCCGAATGGCCCCAAACGTTCCGCCCCAGCCGACCACGAGCAACTCGCCTTCAGCGTCGCCAAACACCTCCGTGGGCGCGTAGCGGTCGGCGACCTTGTTGACCTTATCGAGGCGCAGATGACTCATCAGCTCGTGATTTTCGGG
>WUUC01111951.1_pt1 | contig 14519 bp, 15 predicted proteins | sample 6278441 | NCBI WGS metagenome assembly WUUC01 (sample SAMN13675441, study PRJNA597444) | soil metagenome | isolation source: soil | place: USA: Washington | collected 2017-10
TTGTGGAGCTGCCATCGTTAGAGGGAGCGCTGAAGCAAGAATCTCTTGCCTTTAGGCAAGAGAGGTTCAACTCTATCAGACATATATATATCACACTGCATCCTAAAGCAGCACCTACTGCCACATCAGGGACCCAGTGCGCCTTAAATGAAGACACGGCTAACAGCTACTGTCACAGCTACAGCTGTCATAGCCGCCGCATGCAGAGGCATGGAGCGAGATCCATATTTAAGGATGATGAAAGCTCGCCCTAGAAAAGCCGCTGCTATATCTCCTTGAAGGAAAAGAACGAGACGTCCCATTGGGACGCACTTCTGGAATCACAGTCTTGAGAAATTCTAGAAAAATTCGTAATCTCTTTTAGAAAGAGCGATATATCCCGCTGAAAGAAGTAATAAAATTTGGCTAGTCCAGCCTGTAGAAACCAACGCTTTTCGCATCGATCGATTTAGATCAGGAAAATCAAGTCCGAAAGCTCTAAGAACAGGATCGAGCGACATACGTCAGCTATTCTAACCTAAAAATGTAAATAGATCAGCCTTCCCTTAGATGGAAGGCTGATTCTTTTAGAAATCAAATTTGAAATCGATAGTCAGGCCCTGTAGAGCTAGATCTCCAAGGGAACGGTTATAGCTCACTAAAGAAGCTGTATTGAGTTCATTAATGAGCATTTGGTTCTGTCTCCACCAATATTGAAACTCATAACCCAGACGCATTCCAAAGTGGCAACGATTGCAATTGAAGCCTGTATCCCAACTCACTCCAAATATACCTTGTAGCATCGGCACCATCAAATTACGGTTCAAGTGTTTAGGATGGAAACCAGAAGTTACTGCAGCCGTGAGAACCTCCCGATGATCAATATCAAAGTGACCATACATCAAGGCTCCTGCAAAATCTCCAAAGAAGTCGAAATGATGAGTTCCGACAGTGAAAAAATTCCACGTTGTATTCAATCCCCCTGTCCCGCCTATACCCCAAAATTCATTGCTGGATCTGGAATTAAATTTATCGCTGCCTTTTGTCAATCTTGTATGGACATTTTGACTTATCCATGCATTTTTGATCCCAATATGTGGACGAAGGGCTAAGTGTTTGCTGACATAGAACCAGCGTCCTAGCTCCCAATCAATCACAGAAAAATGAATACGCCAGTCTATTTTACCCTGTGTAAAGGGAGAAGCAATCCCGAATAGATCCTCGACAGATTGGGCTCCTTTTGTCCCTACCGCATTCGAATTCTCTGTTTGGAACCATGTATAATAAAGATTGGTGTCCCACTGGTCATAATCCATATTAGCCCCCAGCCCGACTCGGAACCCATATCCCCACTTGAAGTTCAACGAGTGGTTAGGGCCTGCTATCGCAGTTGCGGTAGTATTGTCATTTTTGAATGCCCAGTCGGCATGATCAACATCGGCATGCCAATAGAGAAGATCTCCAAAGATATACCATCCATTGCTACTCAGCGGAGCAGCTGAAGCCAGTGTAACGGCATTAGGTGTTGATACAGAGTCAGAGGCCCGTTGAGATGAATAATATGAAGGATCATTAGCAGCTGCAACCTCTACTTCTTCAGCTCCTACACATATTGATAAAGCTATAAAACCAAATAGAGCCAATTTATTCACTGTTTATTCTCCTATTTATAACTACTAATTAATATAAACAATTATTAATAACAATAAATTAATATTAAATACTAATAACAAACGGCTTATGATATAATTTAATAATTGATCATGAGATTGTTTTTAATCAATAAGAAGAAAAGAAGACTTAATTTGTAATTTTGCTGAGATGAAAACAGAGGGTCGATCCAGAAACAACTCAGCCCACCTCCCTCACTTCGGTACCCAGTCCGAAGTGAAGAAAGATGGGCTGAATATTAAAACTTCTAAATTAGAATCTTAGAAGTCGAATCTTACATCAAGAGTCAGACCTTGGAGAGCCAAATCATCCGTTGAACGGCTGTAAGTTGGCGTTGCACCAGTTGAACCAAAAGCAAATCTTTGGCTTTCTCTGAACCAGTATTGGAGCTCATAGCCTGCTCGGATGCCAAAGTGCATCTTGTCGCAGCTAAAGCATGTGTCCCAAGCTAGTCCGAAAAGTCCAGTTAATACTGGAACCATCAGATTGCGGTTCAGGTGTGATGGAGCAAATCCACCAGTAACTGCACCAGCTGCTGATGTAGCTGTTTCAGAGTGGCTGTTCTTGAAGCGACCATACATTAAAGCACCAGAGACATCTCCGAAGATGCTGAAGCCTGGTCTGTTTCTAACTTCACCACGATGGCCATCACGCATATCCATTGTGTTTCCTGATCCGAAGTACCAGTTAGTATTAACACCGGCAGAAGGACCGACAGCACGCGATTTGTTTGTGTTTCTGACGGTATAAGATCCGCCTGCTGTTGTAGTTGCATATGAATCATTTTCTAATAACTTGATCCAAGCTAATTTTACACCAACGTGCGGGCGGAGTGAAAGAGAGTTGCTTACATAGAAAGCACGTCCCAGTTCCCAATCCAATACGTTAAAGTTCAGTTTTCCACTAGCTGAGCCACTTACAAAAGTGGTAGTATCTATGTTGCCAGTAAGGCTTGAAGCTCCTCCACCAGCAGGTGTTGTGAATGAGTTGCTGCTTGTATTGTTACGGAACCATGTGTAGTAGAGATTTGTATCCCACTGATCATGATCCAGGTCAAGACCGAGACCTACGCGGAAACCCCAGTTCCATTTAAATGACAGTTCTTTATTAGAACCTGAAGAAGGTGCTGCTGCAACTGGAGCATTGCTTACATATGCCCAATCAGAGTTGCTGACATCAGCATGCCAATAGAGAGCATCGGCAAACATATAAAGACCCACATTGTTGCATGGGCGAGAAGATGTCAACACAACTGGTTGCATCGCTTTCCGCACACATGGTTCACATGGTTTTGGTTTTGGTTTGCATTCTGGTGGTTTTGGTTTGCAATCAGAGTCCATCCGACCAGCAACCAAGCTGTCTTCTGCAAGCATTGCTGAGGAGTTTATTGTATCTCCATCTGCAAATGCACAGGCTGTAAATGCTAATATACTAAATAACAAATTCTTATTCATGCGCTACTCCTTCTTGTTTTGAAATAGTCATATCTCTCCCTTTTACCAAAGGATGGGCCTTATCGTAAACAACCTTTTTCAATTTTGTTGAAACTTTGGTGTAAATTGTAGTGGTTGCTAGCGACGAATGTCCCAATAGAATTTGAATGGTTTTTAAGTCCATTCCATTTTCTAACCAATGTGTTGCAATTGTATGTCGAATCGTGTGCGGAGTGGCTTTTGAAGCAAGCCCAGACTGCTTTAAAAAGGTTTGAAAGTTGCGATCAACCGACCGAACAGACAACCGGTCCCCCCATTTATTTAAAAATATAGCATCATGATTTTTTTCTGCTTGATGATGCTCGCTATCTAAGGTGCGCTCAGGATGGTTGAGATAACTATTGATCCAAGCTGCTGCATTTTTTGTGATAGGAATCACACGCTCTTTTTTTCCTTTTCCTTTCACGCGCAATGTGAGGTTCATCGAATCGAAATCAGATTTATTCAAACCAACAAGCTCGCTAATGCGAAGGCCTGAACTATAAAATAGTTCCATGATCGTACGATCGCGAAAACCTAAAAATATCTGCGTGTCCGGCTGCTGAAATAATCGATCGATCTCTTCACGTGTTAAAGGTGAGGGAATTGTTTTTTCTAATTTAGGTGCATCGATTTCTTCTAGAGGATTATGAGAAATGGCCCCTTCTTTCAAGAGATATTTGAAAAATGACCGAAGAGCAGACAGCCTCCTTAATATCGTCCGTTTAGTTGCCTGCTTTTGATTGAGATGTGTCAAATATCCTCTAATTATTCTTTTGTCCACTAATTTAATTTCATCGGTTTGGGCAAACCTCTGAAAATCTGCTAGATCCATTCCATAATTTCTTAATGTATGAACTGAAGCGTTTTTGATAGCCTGCAAATAACTTAAAAACTTTTCTTTCCATTCCTTCATAAACTTCCTATTTGGTATATTATTTCTCTATGATTACTTTAACCAACATTTCTAAGAAAGTCGGACCTCGCCTTCTTTTTGAAAACATCAACGTTTCCTTTAATGCCGGCAACCGTTATGGACTCACAGGTCCTAATGGCTCAGGCAAATCAACCCTCATGAAAATCATGATGGGGATGGAAGAGCCCAACGGAGGAACTGTCACCCTGCCGCGCAAAGTTGGTTTTCTTAAGCAGAACATTGAAGACTTTAAAGATCAAGATGTGATTACCGTTGTTATCATGGGCAATAAACGTTTATGGGATGCCCTTCAAGAACGCGACCAACTATATACACAAGAGATTACGGATGAAATTGGCATCCGCTTAGGAGAGTTGGAGGAAGTTATCGCGGAAGAAAATGGTTACAGTGCAGAATCGGAAGCGGAAGAGCTTTTAATCGGCATGGGCATCTCTCAAAAATTACATTCTAAAAAAATGCATCAGATTCCTCTCGACTCGCAGTTCCGTGTTCTTCTTTGCCAAGCTCTCTTTGGCGAACCAGAAGCTCTACTTTTAGATGAACCTACGAACCATCTTGATATGGAATCGATCGGATGGTTAGAGCAATTCCTGATTAAATATAAAGGTGTGTTGGTTGTCATCAGCCATGATCGCCACTTCCTTAATACCGTGACTACGCATATTGCTGATATCGATTATGAAACTGTGATTATCTATACTGGCAACTATGACCAAATGATTGTTGCCAAGACTGCTGTCCGATCACGTGCTGAGGATGAAAACAAATCCAAAGAAAAAAAAATTTCCCAGCTTCAAGATTTCGTTTCTCGTTTTGGGGCAGGAACTCGTGCCAGCCAAGTTCAATCGCGTATCCGCGAGATAAACCGGCTGCAGCCTTTAGAGCTGAAGAAATCGAACATCCAACGTCCTTATATAAGGTTCTACCCTCCAGAAAAACCATCTGGTGAAATTGTCCTTAAAGTTGAAAATATCTCTAAATCTTACGATGCTCAGCCTATCATTAAAAATTACAGCTGTGAAATCTTGCGCGGCGAAAAAATCGGTGTGATCGGGAATAACGGCCGTGGAAAAAGTACGCTCCTTAAAATGATGGCAGGTGTTTTACAGCAAGATAGTGGCAAGATCGAGCTGGGACACCAAGTTCAAATTGGATATTTCCCACAAAACCACTCTGATATTGTGGATAAAAAAGGATTGCAGACAATTTTTGATTGGCTTAAAGCTAAAAAAGAAAATGTCTACGACCAAGATGTCCGCAGCGTGTTAGGTAAAATGCTCTTTGGAGGAAATGATGCCTTCAAGCCTGTAGCTCACCTTTCCGGAGGAGAGACTGCCCGTCTCATTATGGCTGGGATGATGCTCTGCAATTATAATTTTTTAATTATGGATGAGCCTAACAACCACCTGGATCTTGAGGCTGTGGCAGCTCTTGCCTGGGCATTGGAAGATTTTAAAGGCACTGTGATTATGGCATCGCATGACCGGGGTCTTCTCGAGGAAGTAGCGACTAAAATCATCGCTTTTGAAGAGGACGGAATACATAATTTTAAAGGATCATTGGAAGAATACTTGGTAATTTGATATACTTAGCGCAGGGTGACTTAAATGGTATCTAGAATTAATCCAACCGGTCCTTCAACTCCACCAGGAGATTCTCCTGATGTGACAACAACTGCGCAATCCTTTGGAAAAGAGCTCGACATAGCAATAGCTGAGCTTTCAAATCTAGATATAAAGAATCTTGAACCTAAGGTTGGCAAAATTGCACAACTTTTTACTGATCTTAGTGCACAAGCACAAAAAGCACTTAACGCAGCAGGCTCTGTAGGAAGATAAATCATGTTAAGAGAAAAGCTTTACGACGCCGGTGAAATTGTTGAAACTATCTTGACACAACCTCTTTCCATCCCTGGACTTCCGAAAAATGTTTCTTTACTCGAAGCTTCTAGAAACTATCTTGCAGATCCAACTTCATCTGAATTGAAAAAAATGCTCGAAACTTTCCTTCGTCACCCTGCTGCTTTAGAAATCATGCTGCAAGAATTTAAATTGCTATCACAAGATCTCCACTAAAAATCAAATCTCACTTGCAAAGTTCCACCTTGTAATCCAAGGTCGCCATTTCCATTTCCGGCAGTCTTTACACCTGTCTGTGTATTGGTAGAATTGTCCAAAAGATTAAATTGTTTCAGGCGGTTTTGTGAAAACCATTCGGAAAACTCATAAGAGGCAGAGATCGCTACTCGATAATCATCATCGGAGAAAAAATATTCCCATTCAAATCCTAAACTAGCTTCAAGATTCGTTGCAACTTTAGAAAAGTCATCTTTGAATCCAAAATCTGTCACTGTTGAACCCAAAACACCGTCTAATTTTTGATGAAGGTCATACCGTCCATATAATAAGGAACCCGCTACGGACCCAATGACAGACCAATCGGATGCAAAATGCCATCTCAACTGAGCTCCAGCTCGCGCGCCTAATCCTTTGAAATTATTCTTTGCCTTCATATGAGTGTTGAAAATAGGAATAGGAACTGTTGTATTAAGTTCACCTTGATATTTAGCTTTATACTGTTGCTTGATCGAAGCCCCTCGCATTCCTACATGAGGACGGAGCGCAACCGTTTTACTGACAAAGTAATCCCGGCCTAGCTCTAAATCCAACGTATTATAACGGACTTGCCAATTGACGGAAGCGTTCAAGGCCTGCTGACCTAAAACTGTCGGAGACCAAACTGGAATTAATAAATGGGATATATCAGAAGGCAAGGTCTTTCTCTCTCCATCTTGGGCCGTATTCAAATGAGCCCATCTCAGAAAAAAATCCCAGAAATCTTGATTTCCAAAGGTATAACCAATGCCGACTTTATAACCTGGGTCCCAACTTACCTCAGGTTTATGAAATGTGAATGAAGATGAATTCGTAGCTGTATTTGAAGTCATCACATAATCAAGGCCATCTTCATCCACTCTCCAGTAAATGAAATCCGCTTCGATAATTAATCCACCGGTATTTAAATAAGGTACGCTCTTGCCCTGCCAGACCCCATGAATATTTTGCTCGCTGACAGCTTCTAAATTTAAAAGTTGAGAATAGCCTCTTTTCTTTAGCATGGGTTCTGAAGCGACATTGGCTTCCTCTTGTGATGTCTGACAACCTGTTGTTAATAGAAAAAAAGCAATAGCTGAAATTGCAATCGGATGTTTCTTCATGTTCCCTCTCCTAATACCTTTCAACCACCTCTATCAGGTTTAGGAAATATGTAAAATAATTTTTTTAATTTTGACTTTTAGAAAAAGGAAAAACCTTCAGATCATCTGCAGCAAATGTATTGGGAAAGATCGACCTAGCTTCTTTTTCAAAGGGTTCTAGATCTTGATAACGGGCAGAAAAATGCGTGAGAATCAATTCTTTAGCTTGCGCTTTCTTTGCAATTTCAGCTGCTTGCTTAGCTGTCATATGATGATACTCTTTGGCTAAATGTCCATGTTCATCGAGATAGGTGCTCTCGCATAAAAGCATGGTTGCATTTTTGGCGGCATCGATGGCACCTTGGCAGGGTAATGTATCAATCACGATAGAAAAGATATCGCCAGAACGCAGGTGGCTGACATCATTCAAGCTGACAATTCTTCCGCCTATCGTGATTTTCTTATCTTTTTCTATGAGACGGACCATCTCACCTTGAACGCCTTTATCTTTGAGTTTTTGCTTATCGAATTTGATTGAATCTTTCTCTTTAATCCTCCAAGCAAAATTCTCCACACCGTGTTCAAGGGCAAAAGCTTCGATCCTAAATTTTTCATCTTCTTCAACAAGGCCTGGTTTGTGAACAGGATGGGGAATCACTTGGATATTTTCATGGTACATTGTTCCATAACGAAGTCTTTCAAAATAGACTTGCCCGCTTGCGGGATAATAACAGTGGATAGGATGAGTAACCTTATCAAGATTCAGCCGCATGAGCATCGATCCAAGCCCTAAACAATGATCGCCATGAAAATGACTAACAAAAATCCGAGTAACGCAAGTTGGAGCGATATTAGCAAAGATAAACTGCCGTTGAGTTCCCTCTCCCGGATCAAAAAGAAATCCTTCATCATTCCATCGTAAAAGATAGGCGCCATGATTCCGTTTGCGTGTCGGCTGCTGACTTGAACATCCTAATATAGTAAGGTCTCGAACACTCATGAGGCTATCCGAAAATAAAGTGTTTTTTGATTATCAAAAGTTTTGAGAGAAATTTCAGCTATATGATTCATTTTGTATTCCGGCTAAAGAATGGAAGACGGGCTAAAAGAACCCCCGTCATGCCCCCTATAATATGGGCAGTATTAGCAATATTAGCATAAAATTCATTTACATGGAAAAAATCAAGTCCTAGCGAGACCAGTGCAAGGACGAATAAAATGGCTACGTAGATCACGATAAAACGTACAACAGTTGGATTGAGAGGATAACCTTCCCAAGGTGCCATCTTTTGCCGCATCCAAATAAAACCGACCATGCCCATTACGATGCCGGAATAACCTAAAAAATCAGGTCCGGTCATAATATATTGGGCAACGTTGGCAATAATCCCAACAATCATTGAAAAAATAAGATAACGAAACATTCCTAAGCGCTGCTCGATCTGCCGTCCCAGCAGCCAAAGCCAAGCCATATTAAAAAGAATGTGCAACAGACTGTCATGCAATAAGACAGGGGAAAATAAACGCCAGACTTCTCCCTGACGGATCTTTCCAAAAAGTGTACCCTCAGGAAGCTCCTCATAATCTTTCCAGCTCCGTTTTATGAGCAGCTCGGACAATCCTTTCCAGGCAGGAGCATTTTTAGCTTTTTCAAAAGCAGCTTGTCCTTCAGCGGAAAGTTCTTTGATTTCGGCCATGGTACGGATTGGATATTGCTCTAAAAACTCCTCCAAGTTCACAAGATATAGCGGATAATCAAAAAGAAGTGTTTTTTTTAAAGGAGTAAAATCCAGCTGTAGAGCCGCCTCCCCCTTTCGTTTTTCAATTCTGCCTTCTTGAATGCTGTTCAGAAGAAAAAGTAGCCCACAAAGAAGAATGATAAAATTATTCAAGGAAAAAGATGAGCTAGACTGTCGGACCATGCGGACTTTCCACTTGGGATGTTCCACTTTAGAAGCCGCTGGTTCCACTTTTTCTTGAGTAGGCTCGAACCGAATATCAGTAGAATCTTTTTGCCATTGTTGATAAAAAGCCCAGGCTTTATCGAAATCATTTTCTTCGATAATCCAAAGACGAAAAGTAGATTGACCTGTAGTATCTTTAGTCGAGTCATAAAGACTTTGAATTCCTTCTTTTTTCAAGAATGCTTGAAAACCAAAGGATTGTCGCTCATCTTTGAATTCACTAATTAGGCGCATGTATCAACTATTTTTTTAATCAACGTTGAAGTAGAAAGTCCCGGAATAAGCTCAACGATATGCAGCCGTCCTCCATGAGATTTGACAATATCTGCCTCGATGCAATGGATTCCATATTCAGCGCCATTGATGTGGACATGCGGCTTTATTCTAGACAGCAGCACGCAAGGATCCGTTTCTTCAAATGTCGTGACATGATCCACAAACTCTAATGCAGCGATCATTCGGAGACGATATTCTAGAGAAACAATCGGCCGTAGAGGGCTTTTATATTTTTTTATTGAGCTATCGGAATTTAAGGCCATAATAAGAAGATCAGCTTGGAGCGATGCTTCATAAATCATATGGAGATGACCTGCATGGAGCAGATCAAAAGATCCATTGAGAGTAGCAACAGTCTTGCCACTCTTTTTTAGATTTTCGACGGTCTCTTCGATATTCGAAGGATCGATCCACTTTTGAGAAAAATATTCTTCAAAGTTTTTGGGAGAAGGCGACATTAAAGACCTCATCATAGTTATCCACAAAATGTACGACCAGCCCTCTTTTTATATAGACTGGAAGCTCATCGAAATCCCGCTTATTTTCCTTAGGAAAAATAAGCACTTTGACGCCTGAGCGCCGAGCAGCGATCACTTTTTCTTTTACTCCGCCGATGGGAAGTACTTTGCCTGTCAATGTCAACTCTCCTGTCATACCTAGATCTTGCAGAATAGGCTGGTTACGAAGAAGCGAGACTAGCGATGTCATCATTGTCACACCTGCAGAAGGGCCGTCTTTAGGAGTAGCTCCTTCAGGAATATGAATATGTACCTGGCTCTTTTCAAAGAAATTTTTTCCAGGAGCATATTTGCTAAAGCTACTCTGCAAATAACTCCAAGCAATTTGAGAAGACTCTTTCATTACATCGCCGGCTTGTCCTGTAAGCTTCATCTCTGTTTTTTCGGAGGGAAATTTGACCGATTCTACATAGAGAGTCGCTCCACCCATAGACGTCCAGGCCAGTCCCATACAGACTCCAATTGGAGTACGGGGATAATATCTATCACTAGTGAAAATCGGCTTGCCAAGATATTTCTCCAAACTTTTATTTGTAAGATGATGCTCTTCATGCTTGGGTTTCTTTCTTTTCTTTGCTGCGCTTTCTTCCTCACGGACAACTTTGACAGCGATTTTGCGCATGATCTTTTTAACATTGTTCTCAAGACTGCGGACACCGGCTTCCCGGGCATAGCCGTTAATCATCTCTTTCAAAGCGCTGACAGAAAAATCGAGGTTCTGTGATTTCAATCCCATTGCCTTGCGATTTCTTGGGATTAAATATTTTTGAGCAATCTTGATCTTTTCTTCCATGATATAGCCCGAAAGACGAAGGATGTCCATCCTGTCTTTCAAAGGTTCAGGAATTGAATCAAGAACGTTGGCAGTCACGATAAAAAGAATATTTGAAAGATTGCAACGCACATCAAGGTAGTGATCCAAAAAGTCTTTGTTTTGTTCTGGATCGAGCACCTCAAGAAGCGCAGAAGCAGGATCGCCTTGATAGCTATTTCCCAACTTGTCAACTTCATCGAGCATGATCACAGGGTTCATAGTTTGGGTGAACTTGAGCGCCTGAATCATTTTCCCCGGCATTGCCCCTATATAGGTGCGGCGGTGACCTTTGATCTCCGCTTCATCGCGCATCCCGCCGACAGAAAATCGGTAAAACTGACGATTGAGCGCTCGGGCAATACTTTTACCAATGCTCGTTTTACCCACGCCTGGAGGGCCGACTAAGCAAATGATGCTTCCTTTGACTCCACCAGAGAGTTTTCCTACGCTAATAAATTCCAAAATCCTCTCTTTGATATCTTCAAGCCCATAATGGTCTTCTTCAAGAATTTTTTTAGCTTTTCCTAGATCATGCGACTCTTCACTATAGATGCCCCAAGGAAGAATCGTGAGCCAATCGAGATAGTTACGGCAAACGGCATATTCTGCAGATTGAACTTCCAGGACAGAAAGCTTTTCCATTTCTTCACGGATTACCGTCATGACATCATCGGGCACTTGTCTTTTTTTCAAACGGTTTTCGAACTTTTCAAGGTCAATTGATTTGTCTTCTTTTTCCAGACCCAGCTCTTTCTTAATCGTCTTGAGCTGCTCTCGTAAGAAGAAGTCACGCTGGGTTTTTGTGATGGTTTGTTCCATCTTCTGCGTAATTGTGTTTTGGAGTTTGCTCAAATCAAGCTCTTTTTTCAAAAGCATGAGAGCTTTGTCGATACGACTATGGAGATCGAATGTTTCTAAGACCTCTTGCAACTCTTCACGGCCTGCTGTTGTTAGGGCTACAGCAAAATCGGCAAGTTTCCCTGGCTCCGTAAAATCTGAATGGGACAAGAAAATCTGAAGTTCCTCTTTAAAGAGAGGATTTAATTTAAGGAGTTCTTTAATCGTAGTAATGATGCTAATCGAATATGCTTTGAGCTCTTTCGTCAGCTTTCCTCCGCCATCTTCATAGTATTTGACTTGTGTACGGAGATGCTTTGCAGATTTGACGGGCTTAGTGATGGAAATTCTCTTTTCCATATTAAGGACAACTTGCGCTCCCCCTTGCTCCATCGGAATAATGCGTAAGATTCGAGCGAGCACACCGACCTTATATAGATCATCGAATTCGACTTTATAAACATTGGCATCTTCTTTCTTCGTGAGAAAAAGTCCCATGCATTTATGTTCCGTCTTCGCAACAATCTTCAGGACTTCATAAAAAGGTCCTGGCTCAATTACAACAGGTGCGGCCATACCTGGAAAAAACGGACGACGGGTGAGCGGAATAATAAAAACTTGATCAGGGCCACTAGGAGAAGGCTGTTCTTCCTGCTTGCCTTGTAAAGATTCTTTGACGGCATCGACAACAGCTTCTTCTTCTTCAGTAAAAACATTCTCATCATCCATATATTGATGCATTATTCCTCAATGTTAAATCTTTTAAATTTACCAGCTCTTCAAAAATATCGCAATGAAAGGTATACTAATATATCTATGCTATCTCTAATTATTGATACAACAGGCACTCAAGCTTTTATCGGTTTGGCCGAGAACAACTCGCTTCTATCTAAAATTATCATTGCAGAGAGTCGTCAGCTTTCAAAATTTCTTTTACCATCAATCCAATCCATTTTGCAAGCCTCCACTCCAACTTTTATTGCAATTGGCATAGGCCCAGGCTCTTTCACTGGATCTAGAGTCGGGGGTACCGTAGCTCTCAGTTTAAGCTATGGCTGGAATATTCCCCTCATTTCTTTTTCATCCACCTTGCTTCCTGACCTTGATTCAATTGCAACTTACTCCTATGAGAAATATCAGTTAGGAAAGTATTCCTCACAAATAGAACTTGTCTATATTCCCTCTACACCGTAAGATTGGAAGGATATTCTAATTTTAAAGGAGTGAATTCCTGAATGACTAGCGTAAAGGTCCGTCCCGGTGAGCCGATAGACAAAGCTCTACGCGCTCTCAAGAAAAAAACTGACAAAGAAGGCACCTTAAAAATTGCGAAAGCCAAACGCTTTCATGATAAACCCTCTGTCAAAAGTCGTGCTAAAGCCAAAGCTGCTTTAAAATATAAAAAAATAAAATCTTTTAATAGATATTAATATTTCTGAATTAACATCTAATTAAATCATTTAAGGAGTGTCTGTTTTTTAAATCGATTTTTTTAGCACTCTGCTTTAAAGATTGCTAAAAAACCACTTTTTACGCTAAGCTTGTCTGAACAATAGAGATAATTTATGTCTGACTATTACAATGTTCTTGGCATTTCCAAAGGCGCGACTGCCGAAGAAATCAAAAAAGCTTACCGTAAAAACGCTCTCAAATTCCATCCTGACAAAAATCCCGGTGACGCAGCCGCTGAAAAAAAATTTAAAGAAATTTCTGAAGCCTACGAAGTCCTCAGTGACCATAAAAAACGACAAATTTACGATCAATATGGGGCTGATGCTCTAAAAGGTGGTATGGGAGAAGGCCCAGGCGGCGGCATGGGTGGCATGGGCGGTTTTTCCTCTATGGAAGAAGCACTGCGTACCTTCATGGGAGCTTTTGGCGGTGGTGGAGGAGGCGGAGATTCCATTTTTGAATCGATTTTTGGTCAAGAGCAAGAACAACACAGCTCTGTCCAACAAGGCACCAGTAAAAAAATGAGCCTGACTATTCCTTTTGAAGACGCCATTAAAGGCGCAGAAAAAGAAGTCGTCCTCACTAATTACGTCTCTTGCTCTCGATGCGATGGTTCAGGTGCAGCCTCTGCTTCTGCAGTAAAACGATGCTCACGCTGCCAAGGTTCTGGCATGGTTCACCAAAGCCGCGGATTTTTTAGCATGTCTTCTCCCTGCCCCACATGTCACGGCCAAGGAAAAACTATTTCCGATCCTTGCAAAGAATGTCATGGAGAAGGAAGGCTCAAGAAAAAACAAAACATCACGATTAAAATTCCTGCCGGTGTTGATAACGGCATGCGCATCCGCATGGGCGGCTATGGCGATGCGGGACTCGGCGGAGGCCCTCCTGGAGATCTCTATGTCTATATCAATGTTGATCCACACCCTGTCTTCCACCGCGACGGCGATGATGTTATCATTGAACTACCGATTAGTTTCACCGAAGCTGCACTTGGCACTAAAAAGAAAATCCCTACCCCTGCCGGAAGTTCCCTCCGCATTGATATTCCGGAAGGCACGCAGCCCGACAAAGTTCTCCGTGTTAAAGAAAAAGGTGCTCCTAATGTCCACGGTCAAGGCCTCGGCGATCTTCTCGTCCGCGTGACGATTGAAACTCCTGTCCGCCTTTCTGAAAAACAGAAAGACGCGCTGAGAAAATTTGCTGAGCTTGAAACTGAAAGCAACTCGCCGCGCAAACAAAACTTCTTTGATAAATTAAAGTCCTTCTTTAAGAACTAACTTGTTTCTTATGAAAGCTTCATTTTAGAATTAATGTCCATTTACAGCGGAGGCATTAGACTTCTTTCGAAACTCGCTTTGCATGGAAAAATCTAAAATTTTTTTGAAGTTTTGGAGCCGGCT
>WUUC01169205.1_pt1 | contig 14519 bp, 12 predicted proteins | sample 6278441 | NCBI WGS metagenome assembly WUUC01 (sample SAMN13675441, study PRJNA597444) | soil metagenome | isolation source: soil | place: USA: Washington | collected 2017-10
CGATCATGGCCGGCGGCAAGAACGCGATCGTCCAGGCGAAAGAAGGCGTCGAGGACAATTACGAGGAGGGCGCGCGATCGATCAACCGCCTGCGTCCCGCGAAGAAGGATGTGGTGATCGGCGTGTCGGCGAGCGGAATGACGCCGTTCGTGCGCGGCGCGCTCACCCGCGCGCGGCGCGCAGGTTCGAAGATCATTTTCGTCACGTGCGATCCGCGCACCGAGCTGCAGACGTTCGTCGACCTGACGATCGCGCCGGCCGTCGGGCCCGAGATCATCGCCGGCTCCACGCGCCTGAAGGCCGGCACCGCCACCAAGATCGTCCTCAACATGCTCACCACCGCCTCGATGATCCGGATCGGCAAGACCTACGGCAACCTGATGGTGGACGTGCAGATGGGATCCGAGAAGCTGCGCGATCGCGCCCGGCGGATCATCACGATCGTCACCGGCCTCGACTACGACGCGGCCGACAAGCTCCTGCGCCAGGCGCACTGGAACGTGAAGGCGGCGATCGTGATGCAGAAGACGGCGGCGCCGTACACCCGCGCCCTGTCGCGCCTGCGCAAGGCGCACGACTCGGTGCGCGACGCGATCGGCGAGGACGTCGAGCCGCGGCTGCGCGAGCTGCTCGAACACCCCAACGGCCAGCCGTAGGTACTTCATCCCGGCAGCGGTACCACGATCAACGCACAGCACGCCGGGCCCCGATCAACACCTGGCCACGAAAACACGAAATCACGAAGATTCCTTGTGCCCTCCGTAGCCTTTGTGTCCTTTGTGATTAACGCCGTGCGCCCTTCGTCAATCGCCCCGCCGCCGCCCGATCCACCCACACCTCCACATCGTCGTGCACCTGAAGCAGCGATGCGGGCAGGCGCGTCGTAATCGGCCCCTCAATCGTCCGCTCGACGCAGCGCGCCTTCCCTGCACCTGTCGCGAGCAATACGAGCTGCCGTGCCTTGAGGATCGTGCCGATTCCCATCGACAGCGCCTCGCGCGGCACCGCCGACGCGCGGCCGAACAATCCGGCGTTCGCCTCGCGCGTGGCCGGGGTGAGCCGCGCGCGATGGGTGTGCGCGCGCAGCGCGTCGGCCGGCTCATTGAAGCCGACGTGGCCGTTGGTGCCGAGGCCGAGCACCAGGAGATCGATGCCGCCCGCGCGGCGGATCGCGCGCTCGTAGCGGGCGCACTCGGCATCGAGATCCGCGGCGCGGCCGTCGAGGAAATGGATGCGCCGCGGCGCGAGGTTCACGGCGTCGAAGAGCCGCCGCTGCATGAAGGTGCGGTAGCTGTTCGCGTCACCGGCACCCAGGCCGACGAACTCGTCGAGGTTGAAGGTGGTGACGGAGGACAGGTCGAGGCGTCCGCGGCGGTGGAGATTCGCGAGCTCGCGGTAGAGCGGAATCGGTGTCCGCCCGGTGGGCAATCCGAGCACCAGTCGCCGATTGCGGCGAACCGCACCGGCGATTTTGCCTGCAAGCGAGCGGGTCGCCGCCCGCGCCTCAACGAACAGGCGGACGCGCATGAAGAAAAAGCGTAGCCACGAAATCACGAAAGCACGAAACCACCAGATCACGGCGATCAACGCAGAGTGCGCTCAGGTCGCAGAGAATCAACCGAAACATCCTCTGCGTGCTCTGCGGCCTCTGTGTTGTACGTCGTGGCCCACACACGGTACCTCCACGCGCCCGGTGATGTCATACGTACCGCGGAATCCGCAGCGCGCCCCGCGCCTCGGCGAGCGCGAGCGTCACGGCGCCGTGGGCGGGCTCCCTCGCCAGGAGCTGCACGTCGGCACGGGGCGCCACTTCGATCAGGCGGCGCCCGATTTCGGCGACCAGGCGCGGGACGAGGCGGAACACGCTGCCGGAGAGCACGATCGGGAACGCGTCGCCGCGCATCTCGAGGCGCGTGGCCACCGAGCGGCCGGCCATCGCCAGTTCCTCGGCTGCCTGCTCGAGGATCTGCGCCGCCACCGCGTCGCCCTCCTCGCACGCGCGCTGCACGATCGGGCCGAGCATCGCCACACTGTGGCGCGGCGCTTCGAGGTTGTACACGATGCGCACCAGCGCCTGGGCATCCGCGACGCCGAAATGCGTCAGCACGTCGCGGGTGAGCCGTGTGGAGGGCCCGCGGCCGTCCACTTCGCGCACCACCGCGGACAGCGCGTGCTGCCCGATCCAGTAGCCGCTCCCCTCGTCGCCGATGATGTGCCCCCACCCGCCGGCCCGCGCGGCCGATCCCTCCGCGCTGCGCCCGTACGCGATCGAGCCGGTGCCCGCGATGATCACGATACCCGGCCCATCGCCCGCCCCGGCCACGAGCGCGATGAGGGCGTCGTTCACCACGGTGGCGCGCACGCCGCCGCTCACGCGAGCCAGAATCTCCGTGACGACCCGCGCATCGTCTTCGCGATCGACGCCGGCGATTCCGACGCAGATCGCCTGCGCTTCGACGCCGCTCGCATCCAGCACCGAGTCGATCGCCTCGCGGAGCGCCTGCTCGAGCCTGCGCTCGCCCACCGACTGCAGGTTCACGCCGGGCCCGCGCGCCTCGGAAACCACGCGGCCCTCTTCGTCCGCGAGGAGACATACGGTCTTGCTGCCGCCGGCATCGATGCCGATCACGTGCATGGGCGCCGAACCCTATGCTACCCTCTACGGCCCTGTGCCACACGACGCACGCGCCGTCATTCAGCGTGCGATCGCGGATCGAGTGTTCCCGGCCGCCGTTGCCGAGCGAGGCACGAGCGGCGGCGCCGACTGGCGCGAGGCCTTCGGCGCTCTCACGTTCGAAGCCTCCGCGAGCCCCGCGGCCGACGACACCGTGTTCGATCTCGCGTCGCTCACCAAACCGATCGCCACGACGAGCGTGGTGCTGCACCTGGTGGGGAACGAGCGGCTCGACCTCAGGGAGCCGATCGCCACCTTCTTCGAGGAATGGCGCGGCCCGGATCGCGAAGCGGTGACCGTCCGCGATCTGCTCGAGCATGCCGGCGGGCTTGCCGCGCGTCTCGTCGATCGCGCCCCCGAGACGCGGCGGGAGTTCGAGCACGAGATCTGCGCCATGAAGCTCGAATACGTGCCGCGATCGCGGTCGATCTACACAGACCTCGGGTTCATTCTGCTCGCCTTTCTGGCCACGGACCGGGGGCAGGCGCCTTTCCACGAACAGTTCGACGCGATCGCGCGGCGGTCGTTCGATCTGGGTGGAGAATTCCTCTGCTTCGGCGTTCCGGCCGGCGTGCGTGCGCGCGCCGCGCCGACACTGCCGACGGACGACGACGTGCGCCGCGGCCGCGTGCTCGAGGGTGAGGTGCACGACCACTACGCGGCGGCGCTCGGCGGCGTTGCGGGCCACGCGGGTCTGTTCGGCACCGCAGGGGGCGTCGGGCGCTTCGCGCGGATCGTGCTGCGCGCCGCGCGCGGTGACGAATCGGCGCCGACTCCCCTCTCACCCGGCCTGGTGAAACTCGCGACCAGGAAGAGCACCGTGCCTGCCAGCTCGCGGGCGCTCGGGTGGGACACGATGCTGCGGAGCTCGTCGTGCGGGAATCACATGTCGGAGGGCGCGTTCGGCCACGTCGGCTTCACCGGTACGTCGTTGTGGATCGATCCTGTGGCGGATCGATACTACGTGCTGCTCACCAACCGCGCGGGCGGCGGCGGCACGCTCGAGCAGATGCGGGAGGTGCGGCGCGCCTTCCACGACGCGCTCACGTGAGCGCACGGCTCAACAACGATTACCGCAGAACACGAAGAGCGCGCAGAACAGCACGAGATAACCGCTGCCTGTTCTGTCGCCTGTCAGCCGCCTGCGGTGACGCGCAATGTAAGGCGTCGCAGCCATTTCCGGACTGCGGACTACCGCGCTCGACTACCGGCTGCCGACTAACTGGCTGTCCTCCGTCGTCTTATCTCCCAGGCGGCGGGGTGTTGGGCGGCAGCGGGAAGCCGCGGCCCGGAGGCGGAGGGACGCCAGGGAAACCGCGCCGGCCGCCGCCGCCCGGCTGAGGCGGTTGAGTTGCGCGACCACCACGGTTGTCGGGTGGCGCACCGCGCCCGCGGCCGCGTCCACCGGGCTGTGTGCCTGGCGCATCGGCCCCTGCCGCCGGCGCCTGAACCCGCGGCGTGTAGATGAACGCCCACTCGTTATAGCTGCCGCGCCCGTTGTAGAGGCGAAGGGACTTTGCCTTGCTTTTGCTGACAACTCCCTGCAGACCGCCGCGCGCCCCAGGTGCGACCCCCGTCAGTCCACCGCGCCCCGCCGGCGACGGGGCTGCACCGCCCGGGGGCGCCGCGCCGCCGACAGGCAGCCCGGGCGCGGCGCTGCCCGGCACCGCCTGTCCGGCGATGAGCGGCTGGAAGTCCTCGCCCGTGATCGGGTCTTTGAACTTCTTGCGGAGGAACCGCTGGTCCACGAGGACGTCCACGGTTGGCGGCAGCACGCCGGGGCCGCTTTTGCGGCCGAACAGCTCGATGGCGCGGACATACTGCTCGCCGCGGAAGATGAGCTCGGCCTCTTTTTCGCGGATCGCGGCCTGCTTCCACACGGGCATCGCGGCGGTCATCAGGACAGCCATGACGCTCATGCCGACCAGGAGCGCCACCATCGCATACCCGTCGGAGCGGGCCGGGGCCGGACCCATGTCCGCACGTTTGTCTCGAGCTTTGTCTTGACCGGCTAAGTGCATGTCCGCTAAGATGTTAGGTGAATCCATGATAACACGACTCTGCCTTGCCCGCCTGCCGTGGCTTTCCGCGGCGGTCTTGCTCTCTTTCGGCGCGGCCGCCTGCGAAAAGGTACCGCTCCTCGCGCCTTCGGGATCGACGATTACCCTCACAGCGGCAACAAACGCGTTGTCGGTGAACGGCACTGCGGACATCATCGCGCAGCTGATCGAACCCTCCGGCACGCCGCCGCACAGCGGCACCCGGATCATCTTTACGACGACCCTCGGCACGATCCAGCCTGCCGAAGCGGAAACCGACATCAACGGCCGCGCGGTCGTGAAGTTCAACGCCGGGGCCGCGAACGGCAACGCCGTGATCACGGCATCGTCTGGCGCCACCAGCACCGGGCCCAACGGCTCGCTCAGAATCGCCGTCGGGACGGCCGCGGTGGGCCGCATCACGATGAACGCGAGCCCGGCGACGGTTCCGGCGAATGGCGGATCGACAACGGTGACCGCCAGTGTGCTGGACATCAACGGAAACATCCTCACCGGCACGCCGGTCTCCTTCACGACGACTGCGGGATCTTTGTCGGCGCCGGTTGTTCCGACTGACGTGAACGGCACCGCCTCCACGCTACTCACGACGGGCCAGCAGGCGGTGGTCACGGCGACGGTCGGAGCACAAGGTGGTGGCGGTACTACGACGCCGCCATCCACTGGAACGCCTGGGACCACCCCGCCGGCGACGAATCCGACCGGCCAGGCGTCGGCACAGGTGACAGTGACAATTGCCGCCGCGCCGAGCCTCGTGATCACACCGCCGACCACCGCGCCAAGCGTCGGCGTTCCGGCAAACTTCACGTTTGCCGTCACGGTCGCTACGACGGGCGGCAGCGCGATACGCGATCTCTTCATCGACTGGGGAGATGGTTCGACGGAGAATCTTGGGGGTGTGACTGGTAACGCTGTCGTTTCGCACGTTTACAGAGCGCCCGGTACTTACCCGGTTCGTGCGACGGTGACCGATGCCTCGGGAAACGCGAGCACCGTTGCGACTTCCGTGACCGTTATCCCGGTCCCCCGTCCTGGCATTGTCGTCACACCGACGCCGCGAACACAGACGGTGGGCGGCAATATCGATTTCGAGATCGAAATAACCATGCCCGCTGGTATCGGTATTCAGAACACAAGCATTCAATTTGAACCGAACACCCCATTCTTGAGTCTCGGTGGGACGTCCGACACTACGATTCGGCATCAATATTCCAGTCCGGGCTCGAAGCTCGTGACTGTGAGGGTGCTAGATACGACTCAGACGAGCACTGACGGCACGACGACGGTGTCCATCGTTAACCCATAGCGTTCCCAAAGTTTGGAAGCGGAGCGTTCCCCGCTTCCCTACTGCCCGAACCGCGGGTTGACGATGCTGCTGAAGATCGACCCGAACGTGTAGCTCACGCCGAACGACAGGCTGTATTCATAGCCGCTCCGCAGCTCTCGCAGCTCCAGCAGCACCTCCTCCGGCGTCGCGCCGCGGCGCCGGAGCGAGATCTGGTTCCGGACGCGCGACGCGTTCACCTCCGCCGACAGCGAAAACCCCCGAGCCAGCCGCCACGTCATGTCGCCTTCCGCCTCGAGCCGCGCGAGCGACGGGTTGTGCAGGTACTGCTCCCACTCGATCTGCGCCTCGAGCGACCCCCACGGCTCGGTCTGGTCGAACGTCGCCGACAGCACGTGAATCGGATGCGTCTCCCGCAGACGCCCGAAGAGCGTCTCCTCGTAATATTCCGCGCGTTCCACGCCGACTGCATACAGGATGCGCAGCTGCCGACGCGTGTAGGCCGAGTAGGGAAACACGTTGAATTCCACGGCCGGCGCGCCGGCGACCGCCAGCTTCGTGTTGTCGAAGGTGGACGACACTACCTCTCCCTGGGCACCCGCGGACCAGTGCTCGCCGAGCGCCTTCACCGCCACGAACTGGACCTCCCGCTGCCGGCGCTCCGCGCGCACCGCCGGCTCGTCGCCCTCGTCCTCGTCGACCTCGAACCGCTGGTTGCGGTGCTCGAGGAAGCCGCCGAAGGTGAGCTTCCAGTCCGGCGTGATGCGATCGGCGCTGATCTCGGCGCCGACCTCCACCTCGCGCGTCGATTCCTGCCCCTCGAACGTCCCGGAGCCTTCGAGCGTGAACACCCAGTTGTTCCAGCGGTCCCCCGCGACGGCGGGGCGGGACGCCTCCGTGCCGAGCTCGACGTCCACGTTGAGGCCAGGCGGCACTTCTTCGGCCGTGATGTAGCCAAGGAGGCCGACCCGCAGCGTCGTCGCGATCTGGCGCCGGATGGCGTCCTCCGATTCGGAGGCGGCAGTAATTGTCCTGAGCGTCCGATCGGCTCCCTGGCGCGCCGCGGCGCCCATGAACTGGATCGTGTACTCGCGGCCGCCGCCGCCAGTGTCAGACTCGGTGACGATCACGTGCACGTCGGCCTCCGTGCGGTCGCGCACGTAGTCGACGAACGTGATCTCGGACTGGAGGTAGTTCTCGAAGCAGTCGTCGCAGTCGAGGAATACGCGGAGTTGGGCGGTGGACGGCTGGGCGAAGAGATCTGAGGGAAGCGAGGAGAAAAATATCAGGACGAGCGCTCGTAACGGCATCGGTCGAGCCTAACGAACGCTTCGGCAGCGGTCAACGCGAGTTCGTGGATGTGGAAGGTCCGGCTAAAGCCGGAGACATTGAGGGTCCGCCTGAAGGCGGACACTACGTTACAATCACCAGTCGGAATAGCGGGTGCCGTCGAGAGCGGTCTGGTCCGACCCGCTCTTCACGTCGTAGACGCCCGCCTGCGCTGCGGGATTATTGGGGTCGGGCTCCGCCGGCACCGCCTCCCACGACGTCCTCGACTCGGTGAACGGATCCCTCGGGATCTCGCGGAGATAGCCGTCGGTTACGAGCGACTCGAGGGTGCTTGGATACTGGTTCTTGTCGGCATAATACTGGTCGATCGCGTCGCGCATCCGGAAGAGATCTTCCTTGAGCACCGACTCCTTGGCGAACTGGATGCTGCGGCGGTACTGCACCATGCCCATGGTGGCGAGCACGACGATGAGCGTCATCACCGTCATCAATTCGATGAGGGTGAAGCCGCGCGCGGAACCCGCCTGAGGGAACTCGAACCGTCGGCGGCCGGCAGACGGGCGAGCCGGAACGCCTCGTGCGTCCGACAGATTCGCCAGTTCACCAGCTTCCCAATTCGCCAATTGCCGTCTCCTACCAGTCCCTGTATTTCGTCCCGTCGAGCGCCGTTCCCTCAAAGGTCGTGTAGACGTCGAACACGTTCTGCCCGCCCCAGCGCGTCGCGTCCGGCTCGTCCTGGTACGAGCGCAATCCCCACTCGGTGTCCCGCGTCATGGGATCGACCGGAATCCGCCGCAGGAACTTCAGCTTGCGGCCGGTGACGTCGTTCGCAATCGGCACGCCGTCCACGAGCGTCTGGAGCTCGGGCGGGTATCCTTCCGTGCCGGCCTTGATCTCGAGCGGAGAGATCCGCCCGAGGTCCGCGGCGTCCTTGAACTTGTCGATCGCCTCGCGCAGCTCGCGCAGAGTGCGGCGCAGCTCGGCTTCACGCTGCCGCGTGGCGGTGACCCGCGCCAGCGGCTGGATGGCGGACGCGAGGATGAGCACGATCGTGGACACGACGAGCAGCTCGATGAACGTATAGCCGTTCTGGCGGAAGACCTTCATTGTTCGCAATTTCCAGAAGCGACGATCGACGCAGAGCTCACAGAGCCCGCAGAGAAACTATCCAATCGATCCCAAAACCGAACGATCAAAGCCGTCGGTCCGCCCAAGGACGGATACGACGTACGGCCCGAAGCCCCCTGAGCCTGAAGCCCGGAGCCCGGAGCCCGACGCGCGAAGCACCCTCACTGCACCGTCACCGTCACCGGCTGGAACCGCAGCCCCATCGGCGTGCCGCCGGGGCCGGTCGCCATGCCGCTGATCGTGAGCGTCGCCGACCCGGCGCCAATCGCGTCGAACAGGACGGCCGCGAGGAGACCGGTGCCCGATGCGCCGGTCGCGTCCGACGAGCGCGCAATCGTGATGTCCACGCGGCCGGGCGTAGGCTCCTGCGTGAACGTCGCGTTTGCTCCGCCCGCGCGCATGAAGCTGCCCTCGTTGACCGCGCGCACCCGCAGCACCGCCGGATCGTAGAGAAGCGTGAGCGTCACCGTCGACACACGCGCGGCGTTGGTGATCGAGATCGGCACCGTGTACGGGCCGCCGCCCACCCGGAACGTCGTTCCCGGCGGCGTCAGGATGATCTGCGCGGCACCGACACCGGGCGACGCGCCGGGCGTCGCGGCCGCCGCCGCGGCGGCTCCGGGCGCGGGTGGCGGGACGGTCGTGGCCGGCGGTGCGGTGGGAGCAGCGGCGGCGCCGGCGGGCGGCGGCGCATCCGGCTCCGGAGTTGTTGGCGCTGCAGCCGGCGGCGCGGCTGAAGGCGACGGTACCACCATGGTGCCGGGGACCGGCGACGATCCCGGAGGCGGCGCCACAATCGTTCCCGGCGGCGTCTGCGGCTGCTGACCGGTCGGCGGCGCACCGGGCGCGGCGGCCGGCGGCCTCGGAGTAGACGCGCCTGGCGTAGCGGGCGCGGCGCCAATCGTGCCCGGAGTCGCCGGTGTGCCTGCCGCCGCGGCCGGAACCCCCGCCGGCGGCTGATCGGCGCCAATCAAGGGCGGCGGGCCGCCGAGGCCGAGGTTCGCCTGGGATCCGATGTAGATCGGCCGCAGGTCGTCTTCGGTGATGCCGTGCGTGCGCACAATGTGCGGGGTCAGCAGCATCACGATGTCGGTCTGCAGGATGTTCGAATCGTTGCTGGAGAACAGCTGCCGCAGGATCGGCAGGTGAATCGCGCCCGGAAAACCCTGGAGCGAGCGCCGCTCGTCTTCGCGCAGCAGGCCGGCCATCAGGTTCGACTCGCCGTCCCGCAGCCTCAGCACCGTGCTCACCTTCCGCGATCCGAACGACGGATAGTTGGTGCCCGCCACGTTCACGTCGGTGCCGCGCGAGCTGCTTTCCACGTTCAGCGTGACAATGATGTCGCCCTCGAGCGTGACCCTGGGCGTGATGTCGATGTTGATGCCGACCGGCTTGAGCTGGAACGAATTGAGCGGGTTCACGCCGACGCCGCCCGTCGCGATGGGCGTGTAGCTCGTGGACACGATCGGAATCTCGTCGCCGAGGTTCAGCGTGAGCTTCGAGCCTTCCGCACCGCGCAGCTGCGGCTTGGCGACGATGCGCGTGTTGGTGTCGGATTCCAGGAAGCGCACGATGGCGGTCGGCACGGCGAGGTAGAAGTCCGACGTGTTGACGCCGCGGGTGATCGTGTTCAGGTTGAACGCTGGCGGAGACGTGACGCCGCCGGGCGCCGTCGAGCGCCCCGTGTTCGTGGTCGTCGTCCCCGTCGTCGGCGTGCCGGTCGCCGGCGGCGTCCCGGTGCCCGGCGTGGCGGTCGTCGTGCTCACCGGCGACACTTCGGGCGAGAATATGCCGCCGATGGCGAACTCGGACAGGTTCAGGCCGTACTGCTTCACCCGCGCGCGATCGACTTCGAGAATCTCGACGTCGAACACGATCTCGGCGCGCGGCTTGTCGTTCTGCTGGATGATCCGCTCGACGATGGAGACGAGCGACGCGGTGCCGCGCACGGTGATGGCGTTTGCGGTCTTGTTGAACTGAATCGCCGGCTGCACCGCGATCCCGGGCAGCCGGATGATGGCGCTGATCAGCTGCGAGAGATCAGTGACATCCGCATGCGAGATGTAGAACGTCTGGATGACCTGGTCGTCGTACTGCGTGTGCTTGGGCGGCGTGTCCGGAAAGACCAGAATCGAGCGGGGGCTCGTCACCTTGTAGGACAGCTGGTTTGTCATGAAGAGCTGCGTGAGCCCTTCTTCCAGGGTGACGCCGACGAGCCGAATCGACGCGGCGCGGTCCACCTGCACTTCGCGGTCGTAGGTGACGCTGATGCCGTGCGCGTCGGCAATGGCGTTGATGATGTCGCCGATCCGCGCGTTGGTGAACGTCAGGTTGAGCGGCTCGCGCGACGCGGGGTTGAGCAGCGGCGGCTGGGCCGCGGCGCGGGCGCGCTCGCGCATCTCTTCGATGGCCGGACGCGGGCGCGCCGCTTCGATGCGGTCGCGGATCGTCTGGTCGAGCAGCGCCACCTTGGCCGCCGCCTGCCGGTTGGTGGCATCGTACTCGGCGGCGAGCCGGTATTCGCCGCGCGCCGCCTCGAGCTGGTCCTGCGCCTCGAACTGGCGTGCTCGCTCGAAATGCGCGCGCGACGCGTTCTGCATCGCGCGCTCCAGGGCGATCTTGTACCCGGGATTCTCCGGGTCCGCCTGGACCGCCGTGCGGAAATATGCGACGGCGGCATCGAGATCACCGCTGCGCATAGCGGCGTCGCCGCGCCGGAAGGCGCGTCCCGCCGCGCAGCCGCCAATCACGACGGCCAGCATCAGCAGCACGAAGAGCTTGCTCACCCTTCTCGTCACAAATGCCTCTCAAGCCCTATCTGAGATAAATGCGCAATCCGCAATCAATCTTCAATCGCCAAATCTACAATCAATCTGCAATCCGCGATCTGCAATCTGCAATCTCACGTAGCCCTAGGATCCGCTGAGCCGGATCGTCTGTCGTCCCTGCCCGTTGATGTGCGCGATCTCCACCGACTCGGTGCCGATCTTCAGGATCCGGTAGCGCCCCTCAATCGTCTCCCCTTCGCGACCGTGATAGACGCCGCGAGCGTCGCTGAGCACCGCGATCTTCGATTGATCCGGCTGCTCGATGATACCGATGAACTTCAGCGCGATCGGCGCCACCGGCGGCGGCGGCGGCGGCCCCGACCGGGTCGGAGGCGGCTGGGCGAGCTGCGGCATCGGCGTTGGCACCGTCGGAGGAGGCGGCGGCGGCGCCGCTTTCTTGAACTCGAAGAGATTCCGCCCGCCATCGGCCGGGGCGGGACGCTCCGCCTCGAGCGCCTCGAGCCTCACGTCGGGCGCGCCGTCTTTGGTCTGCGCAGCGGCAGCCCGCCCGCCCCGCGTCGGTGTCCGTACGTTAGACGCCTCCGGCGGCGCGACAGTCGTGCGCGGCCAGGCGGCGTAACCAGCGATGCCCAGGACACCCAGCAGCGCGGCGAGCATCATCTGCTTCCTGCGGTTAAGGGCCATCGGGCTTCACCGCACGAAAGTAGGTCGAGAGGTTCAGCGTGAGCGCGAGTGTGGCCGTGTCGCTTTCGGCCAGCACGACCTCGTCGATGATCACGAACTCGGGGGCGCTCTCGAGCTGGTAGATGAAATCGCGGATGCGGTCGTAGGTGCCCTGAAGGATCATCCGAATCTGCAGGTGGCCCAGATCGGAATCGTTGACCTCGTCCACGCTCGAGGTACGCGCTTCGTACTTGACGTTGGTCTGCCGGGCGAGCGCCGGGAGACTGGCGTACGTCATGCGGTTGGCCGCCGACTGCGTCGCGGGCAGCACCTTCTTGTAGAACGCGTTCAGCTCCTCGTCGGCGCGCGCCTTGCCGGTCACGAGGCCCCGGGCCGAGGCGAACTCCGCCTCCGCCGATTGCCGCGCGCGCGCCGCCGCCTCCGCGCGCGCCTCGCCGTTCGCGTATCGCGCGGCGAGGGGCCGCACGATGAGGAGGTACGCCGCCACGTTCGCGAGGATGGCGACGGCGAGCGGCACGACGATCGCTCGCCGCTCCCGCGCGATGCGCTTGAGCAGAGGCGTCACGGCTTCGCTCCCGCCGGACCGGCCACGTAGAACATCTGTAGCTGCGCCTCGAGCTGCCCCGACTCGGTGACGCGCTCGGAGCGGGACAGCGGATCGAGGAAAGCGCCAGTGGCCTCCAGGTTCTCCATGAACTCGTCGACGTCGTCCACGCCGCGGGCGAGCACGTTGATGTCCAGGACGATCCGATCCTCTTCGGTTCCCGGGCGCACCGACGTAATCCGCACGTCGGGCGGCAGCGTCGCCTCGAACCGGTTGAACAGCTCGGTCCACGAGAACGTGCGCCGATCGATCAGTGAATTCGCCAGCTGCGCCTGCACCGAGGCGGCCTGGATCTCGGCCGTGTTCACGCCGGACCTGAGCGCGGCCGCCTGCCGCCGCAGATCTGCTGCCTGCGCCTCGTCGCGGGAAATCTGCGCCTCGCGCTCGGTATCGAGGCGCGAGTAATACAGGACGCTCGACACGTTGAAGAGCGTGACCGCGGCGACGAGCACCGCCGCAAGAAGCAGCCAGAAGCGGACGACGCGCTCGTTGTAGAAGGGACGCGTCGAGAGGTTGGTCCTGATCATGCCGCCGCCCCCTCGTCTCTCGCCCGCCCGCGCAGCAGGACGCCCACGAGCGGCGCAAGCGTGTCGAGCAGCGGGCCCGCGACGCTGATGCGATCGGTGAGCGCAACCGCGGCGAGCGGATCGGCCGGCTCGACGCCGCGGCCCAGCCGCTCCTCGAGTTCCCGACGGATTGTCTCGGCGGCGTCCGGCGCCTGGTCCGCCGCAGAGCGGGACGCGCCGCACAGGAGGATGCGCGCAAAGCCGGCCCCCTGCAGCCGATCTTCGTAATACATCGCGCTCTGGTGGACCACATCGGCGAGCGTGCCGTCGGCGTCGGCCGAACGGCTGCGGAAGTAGATCGGATGGGCGCCGCGGAGGATGGCAATGGACGCCGAATCGGCGGCGACGTTCACCAGCATCCAGTCTCCGGGCGGCGCCGCCGACCCGGCGAGCACGGCATTCACGACGTTGAGTGTCGAGATGTCGACGAGGCCTGCATGGGCTCCGGCGGCGGCCGTCAGCGACTCGTACTCTTCGACGACCGCGCGGCGCGCCATCACGACCAGGAACTCCTGTCCCTCGGCGATGCGCGACCCCCGGACGTAGCTCACCTGCGCTTCTTCGATCGGAAACGGGGCGGCCTTCCGCACCTGCCAGTGGACGAGCTGTTCCAGATCCTGCGCGCGCGACGGCACCTGCTCGAAGCGCAGCAGCGACACGCGCGCAACGGCGTCGGGGACGACGAGCCCGAGGCGGCGCGGACGCCCGATCCGCTCGAGCACGCGCGCGACGATCGCCGCGACCGTCGGGCGGTCGTGAACGTTGTGCGCCGTGAGCGACGGCGCCACCGCCCCCGCGGGGAGCGGCTCGCTCGCGTGGGCGGCCAGCACGGGCCGTCCGCCGCGCGTCTCCAGGCGGGCCGCCGACACCTGGTGCGCGGAGATCTCGAGAGCGCCGTCCGGCGCCGGCGCGTCGCGAAGCGAAAACCGGTCTGCGAAGCTCATTCGACGAAGGTGACCTTGTTGATCTCGCGAAGCGTCGTGACGCCGAGCAGCACCTGCTCGACCGCCGACTCGCGGAGGAACCGCATGCCTTCCTCGCGCGCGGCCTTCTTGATTTCAGAGGTCGGCCGCTTCTCCATGATCATCTCGCGGATCCGATCGGTCAGGTCGAGCAATTCACAGATGGCGAGCCGGCCCTTGTAGCCGGTCCCGTTGCACTCGATGCAGCCGACACCCTCGTAGAACGTGTGCGTCTGCTCGAGCGCGGGATCGAGCGCCGACTCCTCCAGCAGCAGGCGCGGCAGCTTCACCGGGCGCTTGCAGTGGTGGCAGATCATGCGGACGAGGCGCTGGGCGAGCACGCAGTTGAGCGCCGAGACGAACTGGTACGGCTCGACGCCCATGTTCAGGAACCGGCCGAGCACGTCGAGGACGTTGTTGGCGTGGACGGTCGTGAACACGAGGTGGCCCGTGAGCGCCGAGTTGATCGCGATCTGCGCC
>WUUC01120439.1_pt1 | contig 14516 bp, 13 predicted proteins | sample 6278441 | NCBI WGS metagenome assembly WUUC01 (sample SAMN13675441, study PRJNA597444) | soil metagenome | isolation source: soil | place: USA: Washington | collected 2017-10
AACGCCGCGCACGCAGCAGGGCGGCGCGTATTGTCGTGACCCTATGAATTGGGAACTCGAGTACCTCCCACAGGGTCCGAGCCATCGTGATCGGAACTCGAGTTCCCCGGCGGGGTCTCATACAGTCGGAATTGGGTACTCGAGTTCCCCGGGGGGGGGCTCATGCAGTCGGAATTGGGTACTCGAGTTCCGCGGGAGGGTCTCATGCAGTCGGAATTGGGTACTCGAATTCCGCGGGAGGGTCTCATGCAGTCGGAATTGGGTACTCGAGTTCCTCAAGGAGGGTTCGAGGTATGTCATTCGGGTACTCGAGTTCCTCGGTTGATTCCGACTGACCGTCGATGGGGTACTCCGGTTCCTGGGATGGGTATGGCGCACCGAGGGTCGAGTACTTGGAGGTGTTGCAGCAAGACACGCCAACCAAAGAAGGACACGCGTGCCCCCGCGGAAATCGGATGACCCAAGACGGGAACGTCGAACTTGTGCGTTGAGCGCACCGGGAAACGACGCGGGTAGGCGCGTGGCGCCTTACCCGGGTCGACCCCGAGTAGGTTTGGTCCCATGAAGGATCGGCCCGTGATGAAGCTGGGCGTGTCACTGTCACGCCACCTGGCTTCGGCCTTGCGGTAGTCGAGCAGCGAGCCCACGCCCGCTGAGCAACGCCGCGGCGAACGCCGCCGGCTGCTGGCGAACCGGCGGCGCAGCCAACGACAAACCCCGCGAAAGCACCGGCCGCAATGCGGGCGCGCCTTCTTGCACCTTGGCCTCGTGCTCGCCTGTTCAATCCGTGAGGTTGCGCCGCGCGCCTACACGCCGCGCGACCCGACTCGGACCGCGCTCTACCGCTTGGTTGCCGACCAGCGCGCGACCTTCGCCAAAGTAACAGCCGAGCAGGGTCACGTGCCGTCGTTCGTCAACGACAGCTTCGAGCGCTTCCTGCGCTGCGGTGTGCTGGCTTGCGGGTTCGCGCGCTATCAGTGCTCGGACTGCCGGCATGACCACCTGGTGCCGTTGTCGTGCAAGGCGCGCGGGCTATGTCCGTCGTGCGGCGGCCGCCGGATGATGAGCCTCACCCGCCACGTGATGGACGCGGTGCTCCCACACGTTCCCACGCGCCAGTGGGTGCTGACGCTGCCGCATGCGCTGCGCTCCCGCGTGGCCTACGACCAGCCGCTGTGCACCGCCATCCATCGCGCGCTTGCGGGTGCGTTGCGCAAGCGCCTGCGCCGCCTCGCGCGCGCAGGCGGACATGCCAGCGCCGAGACCGGCTCGGTCGCTTTCGTCCAGCGCTTTGGCAGCGGCCTCAACCTGAATCCTCATTACCACGTCATCGCGCTCGACGGCTGGTTTCAGCGTGCCCCGGATGGTCAGCTCTCATTCACGCGCGCGCCCGCTCCCACCCAGCAGGAGGTCGACGCCCTCGTGCTCGACGTGCATGCGCGCGTGATGCGCCTGCTCGCCCGGCGCGGTCTGCTCGAAGTCGATGCAGACGACCCGCTCGCGTGCGACGCGCCCGCGCTCTCGGCCTGCTACGAGGGCGCCGTCACCCAACGCGTGGGGCTCGGTCCCATGCGCGGGCGGCCCGTGATCAAGCTCGGCGTGTCGCTCTCGCAGCACCTCGCCACCGCGCCCGAGCGCGTCGAGCGTGGAGCCCGGCTGTGCGCACGCGTCGATGGCTTCGACCTGCACGGCCGCGTGGCATTCGGAGCGGCCGACCGCGCACGCCTCGAAGAGCTCGTTCGGTACTGTGCGAGGCCGCCATTCGCGTACGACCGACTCACCGAACGACCGGACGGGCGCTACCTGTTGCGGCTGAAAACCCGATGGCGAGATGGCACCACGCACCTCCTGCTCGACCGATCGAGCTGATGGAGCGCCTGGCCGCGCAGATCCCCAAACCGCGCGCGAACCTCGTGCTCTACGCCGGCGTACTCGCCCCTCACGCGAAGCTGCGCGCCCAGGTCGTCGTGCACGACCGCCCCGAGCCCCTGCCTCCGCCTCCGGCGACCGAGACGCAGACGCGCAGCGAGCGCGACAGCTGGTCGGAGCTGATGCGGCTCACGTTCGGCCTGGACGTTTTGCAATGCTCGCGCTGCGGCGGGCGCTTGAAGTACATCGCCACGATCCTGGACAGCCGGGTGGCGCGCCGGATCCTCGAGCACCTTGGAAGGCCCGCCCGCGCGCCCCCCGTGGCGCCGGCACGCGACCCAGCCCCCTTCTGGGATGCGGTCGAAGCCGAGGTGTGCCACTGACTCGCTACGCTGGGTTCGGCGAAACCGGTACCCTCCGGACACCCGCGTCCCCAGCTCCGGCCCATTGCCGCACCAGCGTCCGATTCCGCTTCCAGTGCCCGAGCCCTTCCCTTTGGAGCCCCCGCCGAAGGCGGGAGCTCCTGGGAGGATTGCGCGAAAGCAATCTTACGTCAACAACGCTTACATCGTGACGACGGCGTTTGTAGCGCCTAAGAGCCCAACTGTACCAGCAGGTGATCGCTCGGCGAGACGCGTCTCCAGTTCAGCGCGGGGCTTCGCTTTGGCGGCGCTGGATTTCGAGAGCCAGCGCAACGCGGAGCTGGTCGCTGAGCACGTCGCCGGAAGCGGTGAGGGCGGCTTCCTGGGCGCGGCGCTCCTGTTGCCAGCGCCGGTAGTACCCAAGCACGGTCGTCATCGAGCCCGCGCCCTACTCCTGCTGCACGCGCCTGACCGAGACCCGCTCCCCCACGGCGCTTAGCCGCTCGCAAGCCTCGCTGAACTGCTCGTCCCGCGGCCCGTGTGTGGCGGCTCGTGGCGACTTGTCCGACGATATTGTTCAGCTTTTAAGCTCTCACCCCAACTTTGGGTGCGTTCCGCTTGCTCGCGCACATGGACTTGTGGTTAGACGCCCCATGGCTAACCAAAATGAGGTCCCATAATGGGTTCGAAACCAAAGCAGTTCTGTGCGGTGGTCCAAACCGCAGTACTGTCATTGGTCGCCCTTGCCGCCGTGGGCAGCGCGGTCCTCAAGCCCCCGGTGGTACAAGGGGCGGCCTTTATCCCGATCGTCTGTGCGACTTGTCCCACCCGTACAGCCGTAGTCTGGTCCTGGCTTAATCACGGCAGCACTACGGAGCTCCCGAACGATCCCAACTGCGTGGCTACCCCGGACAATCCTTGTCCCCATTACATCAACAACATCCAGCACCGGCGCTACGTCTACGGCAATCCCTATACGCGCGACTTCGGCTTCAACGTTGCGCACTTCGACACCGAGAGCGGCTTCGACTACCTCGACTACGGCCCTGCTGGGCAGACGCTCACGAGGCTGACCGGAGCGCCCACGACGGGCTGGCGGGACTTCACGCTCAATACGTTGAACGGCGGCACGTTCTACTTCCGGACGGACGGCTCCATCACGCGTCAGGGATTTGCGCTCACGGAAGCACGCGTCTGTTGCAACACAACCGAGAACCCCAACGTGCCCTCCATCGCGGTGGGCACGTTGGCTACGGGCGCCCTGATGGGAACGAACGACACCGTGTACTTTAAGTTCACCCCCCCGCCGACCTCCTCAACGGACCACTCTACCGTTGTGCTGTACAGCACGGGCGGCACCAACGACTTTGACCTCTACGTGCGCTGTGGCAGCAAGCCCACGGCATCGACCTATGACTATGTGAACCGCAGCGGCGACTCCAACGAGATGGTGCATATCCCAGCAAACGCTTGCAGTTCGGATTTCTACGTTGCCGTCTACTCCTACGCAGGCAGTGGTCAGTTTCGCGCGCAGGTCGGTCGGCATCGGGCCAAACGTCACATTTCGAATTTCGCGATCGGCACCCAATACTTCGCCACAGAGAACGAGCTGGCCCAGTACAGGACGCTGTTCCGCAACGGCGCGCGCATGCTTTACGGTTCGAGTGAAGGCGCGATCTTCATCGAGAGCTTCAGCCTGAACAATAACGGGAGTTGCGCCCCCTTCGGAGGGTGCGGTAGCCAGCAGTGCCTAGCGTGCTTGAAGAACGACACCGGCTATCGGTCCAATTCTCCTCTTTGCTCCGGCGAGAGCGCGGCGGGAATGATGAACATCGGCAAGTTCAACTGTGATCACGAGTGCATCGCTCACGAGCTCGGACACTATTACATGTGCCAGCCCGACGAGTACACGGACGTGTCAGGCAACTCCCGCTCCCAGTGCGGTCATAGCAACATGGCCAATCCTTGGGGCTCCAACAACAACTACTGCACCTCGACCAACCATAAGAAGGATAAGGATCCGACGGTCGGCGACACCACTCTTAACAACACCTGGGACAACGCGGCGACTACGTCGCCGCCTGTAGTGCCGTTCTCGTTCAGCGGCACTCCGGACAACTTCGACTTTCAAACCCACGATTTCAACAACGCATTGGGGACCGTATTGGGACCGCCGCCATGACTAGGGTGGGAGGCACGAACATGAACCGACGACGACTATCCTATTGGGCGATCGCGACTGCGGGCGTGTGCGGAGCGGTCTTCGCGTTGAGCGCCAGCCTCGTTTCTTTCACGAGCCTGCGCACACCAGCCGTGCTCACGGCAAACGCCACCAGATGCCCCGCGCGGCCCGTCCCGGCACTACGCTTCGATCCTGTCGACCTGACCAGTGGCGTGGACGGCAACGCGGCTGTAAGCGTGAGAGTCGACAACCTCGGCCAGCCAGTCGATCCCGGACTGCTTGCGGAGATCGCCACCACGCTGCGCCTCGTGCGCTGGCCAAGCGGCGAGCTGATACCCGCGAAGATTCAGACGACAAACGCGGATGACCTGCCCGACGCCGCCGAAGATCGCCCAAAGGGCGCGCCTCTGGTCACGACCGCCCGCATCGGTGCAGGCAGGAGCGAGGCGAGCGTCACGGTGGTCCCCGACGCGACGCTCGCAGCCGGCTGGTACGCACTCCAGCTCGACGCTACGCCGGGAGCTGCCCGTTGGCCGGCAGAAGCCGTCAAGGTGGATGACGGCGGCGACGTGACACTCAGTCGCTTCCATGTCGGCTCCAACCCGCTCGTCACCAGCGTGCAGCTCTGCGAGAAAGAGGACAACAAGCAGGTGGTCTTGATCGACTACTCGGAACGCGTGCGTCCTCGGAACGGCAATGCGCTCGGGCTCGCGCACCAGGACGGCCGCGCGGCGTCCTGTCGTGGAGGGGCTGGCAATCGCGAGGAAACGGCGCAACACACATTGATCTGCAACGCGTTCGCGAAGGGTGACGGGAAGGTGCGCGTCGATCTCGGCGGGCTGGTCTCCGCCACTGGGCTAGGCGCGGTGGCGGTGCCGCCCGGCGCCCGCGCGAAGGGAACGGCGCTCGATCTCGACTTCGACACGGATCTGACAAGCGCCGGCGAAAATTGCCGCATCGTTCGGCTGTGACGGACGAAGCAGAAAGCGCACTGTGGCAATGACCCGTGATACGGAGGTCCCGAGCCCGTCTGGTCGGGAGCTTGGCTGATCGGCAGAGCGGATAGCGAAGAGGAGCGTCACGATGCGTCGCGAAAGCATTCGGGTCGGGATGAGTGTCCGTGTCGGGATGCTCGCCCTCGTCATCTCCGTGCCATGTCTGACGGTCGCATGCGCGCGATGCGGGCCAGCAGACGACGTCAGCGAGGCGGAGCGTGGCGTCGTGGAAGCTTACCCGAAGGGCACCTGGCGCTTCCGGCCGTATGAACTGCGCTCAGTCCGATTGTCTTTTGCTCAGATCGTTGTCAGCCACGGCGACATGGCGCGCAACGCTCAGCGCAGATCGCTCGAGGAAGCGAGCAAGCGCGCGACGAGCGCATACGCGGAGCTCGCACGCAACCCGGGTGCGTTCGCGGACGTGGCTCGCCGCTACTCCGACGATGAGCGCACCCGCGAGCAGGGCGGCTTTCAGGGGGTCGTCGCGGCCACGGAGCTGGCTGCGCCGGTGCTCGATGCATTGGACACACTCTCAGTCACCGAGACGTCGCACCCGTTTCACGTGCCACAGGGCATCGCGATCGTGCAGCGCGTCGAGCCACCGCCGCAGGAGCGGTTCGCCGTCAGTGAAATCGTCGTCGGCTATGGAAGTCACGCTCCGGTCGGGGCGCGCGTCGAGCGCAGCCGTGACGAAGCCGCCAAACTCGGCAACCAGATCATGGAACGGCTCCGGAGCGGCGAGAGCTTTGCGGCGCTGGCACAGAAGTACTCGGACGCGGAGAGCGGCGTCAAGGGCGGTGACATTGGCGTGTGGTCGAACTACGAGTCGGCCGGCTTCGCGCCTGAGCTCGGTGTGCTCAGCAAGCTCGCCAACGGCAAGACCAGCGCCGTGATTGACTCCCCGCGCGGTCTGCAGATTCTTCGGCGCCTCGCCGCCGAGCCTCGCAAGGCGGTGCTGGCTGCGTCGCGCATCGTCGTTGGCTGGAACGGCGAACCCCTCCAGACGGTTCGGGCTCGCGAAGCCGAGGTGCTTGCACAAGTTGAGGCCGAACCCTCTAGATACTTTGCCCTGCAGCGCCGCTACTGTTGCGAAGAGCATCAGCGGCACTTCGACGCGGGTCGCTTGCCCCCGTCCCTCGAAGAGCAGTTGTCCAAGCTCGAGGTGGGCCGCATCCTGAACCGCGCGGTATGGTTCGAGGGCAGCTGGCAAATCTTCCGTCGTGAGCCCGAGGACGGGGACTTTAAGACGCCCGAGTACAGCTTCGCAATACCCCGTCCCGATCGAGTCGATCTCGAGTGGTACGCACAGCGAATGCAGGGCAAGGCCGTGGCGAGCCTCACCACGAGCGTCGCTCAGGCAGTGCTCGCCAACGTGGTGATGGCTGACCACGAAGGCAGCCGGTTGCGGGAGATCTTCAGCGCGCTGGCCGAAGACATGCAAACGATCGATCCCGAGCTGCGGCCAGCGCGGGTGCAGCAGGCGGTCATAGCCAGTGCTTCGGCCGTCGGGCCCTCGCGCGCGAGCGAGGTGTTTCAGGCATTTCGGGAGCGTATGACGAGTCGGGTGCTCGAGGGCGACCCGCTCCGCGCCGGTCTACTCTAGCCAGCAAGAAGCGCGTGAGCGTCGCTGCAGTACTGCGTGCCATTCTCGTTTTTCGCCTACTCCCGTTGTGCGCATACGCGCTCGTGAGCCGGCGTGCGAGTCCCCTCGGTCGCTGGGCGATCGTCCTCGCGTTTGCCGCGCTGACCTTCAGCGCACGCAGCGACCCGAACAGTGGGCAGCAGCTGATAAGCGCTGCGGTCGCTTACGCGTATTTTCTGGTCGTCAGCGTCGCGGGGTTCTTCGCTTCCCGGGCCAGATGGCGAGGCAACACTCGCGTCTGGTCGGGTATCGCCTGGGCTTTCTCGTACATGCTCGTGCCCGCGCTGTGGTGGGAAGGTAACCAGCTGCTCATCGCCTTCACCTTGGGCTGGGAGTTCTCCCTGGCTGCGCATAGTTTCACTATGGAGGCTCGTGCCAGGAGCTCGTCTTTGGCCGAGTGCCTCTTCTTCATTCTCGTCGATCCCAGTCTCGTCTTCACGGAGCGTGCCACGTTCGAGTCCAGTCCTGCCCTGGTGATCTCGGCGACTCGCGCGTCCATCGCGAGATGTTGCCTGGGAGTCTTCGCTTTGGGCGCTCGCGTCGTCGTCGACGGGACCCTCCTGAGCGAGGCGTGGAGTCTCGACGAAGAAGCCGGTTTGGTCCTCGTGCCTCCGGCAGTGGTCTTCTTGAGTCGTTATTGCGCTCAGTCGGGGCTCGCGAGCTTCCAGCTCGGCGCGCTGCGACTGATGGGATACAAGCTCGGCGAGCGCTACCACCATCCATGGCTCGCCTCCTCTCCGGGCGAGCTATGGCGGCGTTGGAACATTTACCTGGGCTCCTGGGTCCGGCGCTACGCTTTCAACCCCGTCGCACTCGGTCTCAGCCGCGCACTCGGGAGGCGTCGAACGTCGTTTGCGAAGATCGCGGCGACGCTCGTCTGCTTCGGCTTCGTGGGCCTGCTCCATTGCATTCTGCCTTGGCTCATGGGCACGACCAATGCCACACCGGTGTTCTGGTTCGTGGGCCAGGGATTGCTTGTGCTCGCCTGGCATGGCCTAGCTGGCGTGCTGCGCCCGAGGTTGAACTTCGAGCGCATGTCATGGTTAGCACGCCCGCTCTCTGCGCTGGCGTTCTGGAGCCTATTCTTGGCTTCCATTCGAGCCGCACGCTTCTGATCTCGCTGCGACCTCTCGCGGCGGGATGCAAATACATGGCCCTGCGCGCGGCTCACGCATCCGCATGCAGCGCGCGCAGCGCTCGCTCGCCCATTTCGCACGTCCGTTCGAGCTCGCGGAGGTCGCGCGCGCTGGGTGCAAGTGCCGAACGATGCGCGCTGCGCTCCACCTTAGCGCGGATGGCCGCTTCGGGTGCCGGCGACGGATCTCCCAAGAACGAGAAGACGCGAGCCAGCACCTCGCTGGGCGAGCGTACCAGCTGCTCCAGGGAGATGTGCAACACCTTGGCGGGATCGAGCCGCTGCAGCCGTGAGATGCCATGAAGTACGACACGCGACCAGTACGCTCCGAAGCGATCCAGAGGCACTTCGCGCGCGAGCGCGTCGCGCGCGGGCAGGGTAGGATCCCGCCCCAGCACGCGTGCCACGCGGACCCTGAAGAACGGGTGGCGCGACATCGAGAGCGCGCACGCGACGCCGTTGCGGTGCAGATGCAAGAAGCGCGCGTCGGGCCAATGCGCGAGCAGGGCATCCACGTATTCGAGCGCCCCTCCCGAGCGTTCGACCCAGTAGGTCTTGCCATGTCTCGCCTGGAGCCAGGCGAAGAGCCCATCGAAATGATCGCGCAGTGGCAGTGTGGGCTGGCGGCGGACGAACCGCTGCACTTCGTCGACCGCGTCTTCCGCGGAATCGGACACGTGGGGAAGCGGAATGACTTCGAGGGGCGACCTGCAGGGCCGACCACTCGGAGCCCGGCGGGCCAACAGCTCTGCCGGAGGATCAGAGATATCCAAGAAGAACGCGAGGTCCTCTGCGAATGTCGTCAATAGGTGCCAGAAGGCATGCCCATCGAGCTCACGTGGGGTGAGAGAACCGACACCGCCGAGCACGGTGAACAGCTCCGAGAGGCTGAGGCCGGCCGAGAAATCTCGCAGGAGCTCGGAGAGCAGGGTGGAGCCGCAGCGCCCAGTTCCCAATACGAACGTAGGTGTGGGCCCGCCCTTCATCGCGTGTAGCCTACCACGCTGCTTTCCTGCCGGCGCTGTCGTGCGCAGCCTGCTTGTCGCAACCGGAACCTCGGTGTAGCGTCGCGTGCACGACATCGGCTCGCTTCTGGATTCGGGTGGAGGTGCGGTAAACCGAGGACACTCGGCTTCCTCTCGGGGCTGAATTTCACCGAGGTGCTGAAGATCTGCCTGACCCGGTAGCACGTGAAGGACTCGATATGCCTCCCAAGAGAGACGCCGCTGAGGTCGAGAAGGTGGTCACCCTTATCGTCGCGCGCTTGGCAGCCGATCTCGGCCGCGATGCGACCGAGATCGGTCCAGATACGTCGTTGATCGACGATGTCGGTCTCGACTCTTTGAAGTTCGTGGATCTAACGATGGCCATTGAGGAGTTGTTGGAGATGGGCGTTTTCCCGATGCAGGAGTGGGTCGACGCCGAACAGGACCGGATGGCGCCACATCGCTTCACCATTCGAAGTTTGAGTGCTGCTTGCTTGCGCGCGCTGGACGAGGCGACTTGCTGACGCAGGCACATGGCTCGGCGAGGCTGCACGCGCTCGTGAGGGACGCTGAAGCAGCAGTAAGCGGGGGCGCCGCCAGTTCACCATATCGCGTCCTACTCGAGCGTGCGCGCAACGAGCAATGGGACATCGAGCGCGATATCGACTGGCCGGCGCTCTCGCTCGATCAACTCGGGCGGCCTGTGCGCAAGGCCATGTGTACTGTGTATTCGCATTTGCACTTTGGGGAGATCGTCGGCCTGGGCGTTTCTGCGCGCCTGCTCGAAGACGTCCCGAGCCTTACGTTCAAGCTGTTCGGGGCTACTCAGGTTCTCGACGAGGCAAAGCACGTCGATTTTTTTGCGCGCACGCTGAAGAAGTTGGGAGAGCACGCGGAGGTATCGCCACGCCTTCTGCAACTCAGTGACGAGATTGTGAGTGCGAGTTCAGTCGAGGAGCGGTTTTTGGGGATCCAAGTCGTCCTCGAAGGCTTTGCGCAAGCCGTCTTCCAGGAGGGCGCCCGTCTCGTAGCGGCGCGCGAGGCCTCACCGATTCGGCTACCCGGCATGGAGGCCGCGCTGCAGATCTTGCGCTACTTGGATGCGTATTTGGGGCGGGATGAATCGCGTCACGTGGCGTTTGGCGTGTTGTCACTGCGGGAACGCATGGGAGACCTCGACCCGAGGCAACGCGAACGGCTCGAGCTTCGAGCTCTCGGTTGGGCGCGAGCGATGGTCGCCTTGCTCTCCGAGCTGGAAGGTGCGCTGCGTCAGGTCGGGATCGTCCCCGACGAGCTTCGCGCCCGCGTCGAGCGCGCGCAGGTGGCGCATTTTCGCGCCATTGGTTTTCGTAATCTTCCGCCGTACGAAAGCGCGCGCCCGGCGGAAGCTACGAGTCCTAGTCCCCGAGCATGACGCTTAGTGCGCCTGCCCGCGGCTCTCTGCTGAGCGATTCTTGGGCGCGACTGCTCGTCGAACGCGCCGAGAGTCGCGCCACCTGGCTCATCGTTCCGCGCGACCCGGTGCGCAGCGACGACGCACTCCGCCATTCTTACACGGATCTGTATCGCAACGCGCAGATCATGGGGGCGGGGCTGCTGCGCACTGGAGCCGAGTCCGGTGACCGTATCATGGTCGCCTTGGACAATAGCCCGGACTTCTGCTTCGTATTCTTCGGTGCGCTGCTGGCCGGCTTGGTGCCAGTGCCATTTCCACCCCGGTATACGCTGGCGGGCGCGGCCTACGGAGCGCGCATGGAGACCATCCGGCAGCATTGCAGTGCACACCGCATCGTCGTGGACGCAGATAGCGCCGAGCGCCTGCGTCGCGACGTCCCCAGCAGTCTCAGCTTCGTCACGCCCGAAGAATTGCGCGGCCACGGCGACGCGCGAACCCTGCCGGCGCCCCAAGCGCAATCGTCTCTGGCGCTGATCCAGTACACCTCCGGCACGACGGGCCCAGCTCGCGGGGTGGAGCTCAGCCACACAAACCTGCTCCTCAACGCGCACAGCATGCTCGATGCTGTGGGCGGCGTCACTCCGGAGGAGGTTGCATGCAGCTGGCTCCCTATGTTCCACGACATGGGCCTCATCGGCATGATGCTGCTCACGATCTATGCAGGCATTCCACTCGTCTTGTTGAAACCCCGCCAGTTCATCCTGCGCCCGGAGTCGTGGCTCTGGGCGATGTCTCGGTTTCGAGCGACGGCTTCGGCCGCGCCCAACTTTGCCTACCAGTTGTGTGGATCGCGGATCCGGGACGAAAAGCTGCCGGGGCTCGACCTAAGTGCGTGGCGATTGGCGCTCAACGGCTCCGAGGCTGTCGAGGTCGCTTCCTTGTTGGGATTTCAAGAGCGGTTTGCGCCGTTTGGATTCCGCTCTCACGCGATGACCCCAGTGTACGGCCTCGCAGAGAACACACTAGGGACTTGCTTCTCGCCTTACCAAGGCGAGCCCGGCTTCGAAGTGGTGTCGCAGCGCGCCTTGCAGGTGCACGGGCGCGCGGTTCCTGCGGAGCGTGACTCCGCTGAGACGAGGCGCGCGGTGGTCTCGGTGGGCACTCCGCTCGCGGGACAGCGGGTGCGGATCGTCGACCAGAGCGGACGAGAGCTGGAAGAGCGCATGATCGGCCAAATTCAGGTTTCCGGACCATGCGTCATGCGCGGGTATCATCGCGACGCGGAAGCGACTCGCGCAGTGATCCATCACGACGGCTTCCTGAGCACGGGGGATCGAGGCTATTGTGCGAGCGGCGCCCTGTACGTGGTGGGACGCATCAAAGAGACCATCAAGCATGCGGGCCAACAGCTGGATGCTGCCGACATCTGTGATGCGGTGCGCGCGGCGACGAAGTCCGCGGTGGCGGTCGCCTGCTTCGGAATGCCGAACATGGCGAAGGGGACGGAGGATGTGATCATCCTAGTGGAGGCACGGTCCGAGCTCGACGAGGAACGCCGCGCCCTTCGACGTGCCGCGGGCACGGCCGTTCAGGCACGCATCGGATTCTACCCTGACAGCATCGAAGTGGTCCGGCCCGGTACGATTCCCCGGACGACAAGCGGCAAGGTTAGTCATCAGGCCGCACGCAACCGCTACACCCGGAGAGCGTCTTGGTGATCGCCGGCTGAAATGCTGGTGCTGGAGCGGTCCAACAATGACCTGTGAGGATTGCCGGGCCTCGGGCCAAATCTCTGCCCGAGCGGCGGGACAGGGCGGCGCCGATCGTCACTGCGCAGGAGCGCAGACCTGCTGCAGCGTTGCTTCGCACCAAGTGCCGAACGTCGGCTCCGAGGGTCCGGATCCGCAGTCGCAGATGTAGCCCTTGCTGCTCGCTTCACATTGGCCGGCGGCGCCCTTGCAGGTCGGGCTGCAGACCTCGAGCGCCAGCCAGCAGTCTCCTGCGGTGGTCGAGACGGGAGCGTCCGCGCCGGGACATGTGCATGTATAAGTGCCGTCTTCTTGCACGAAACAAGCGACCTTTTTCCCAGTGTCTCCAGCGCTTGCCTCGCAAAATCCATAGAATCCAGGCGACAGGCCACATGCGCCCAGCAGCGCATCCGAGCAGCTCTGCGCTCCTTGCTCGCGCAAACATGAAGTCCCGGGCGATTGATCCGAGGCGTCCTCCGTCCCAGGAGGACAGCTGTCGGTATCGCAGGTGCAGCGGTAGGCTAATGGCATCCCGGATCTCGCTACCGTCCGCTCGCAGCGCGCCTCTATTCGTCTCGCGGCCGGTCCATCCGCCTGCATCGCGACGCAGTTGTCGGACGGCGGTTGACCGCCTTCTCCGGTCTGCCCGCCGTTCGAATCGACGGCCTCAGGTGCGTCGTCTTCGGTGCAAGCAACGGAGGCCAAAAAGCACAAGAGAGCCGAACGACAGCCCCGCCACAACCGGTCGTCCCATCTTATACCCATACGCCCATCGTGCCCCAGTAGCCGCGTCGAGCCAAGTGGCGGTCTGCACATTTCGTAAGGCCGTGCCGCCGTCGACTGTGCAAAATGACTATATGGACTACGATGCATTGGCATCGCAATTTTTGCGCGCATTGCGGGGGCGGCGCTCGCAGCCAGCATTTGCGCACTGGCTTGGATACAAAAGCAACGTCGCGTACGCTTGGGAGGCGGGGCGTGCCTATCCTACGGCGGCCCAAACTCTCAAGATTCTTGAACGAAAGGGGTACAGTCTGCGCTCGGAGTACGTGCGCTTCTATCGTCGCGAGCCAGCCTGGCTCGCGCAGACCGCGCCTGGCTCCCGCGGTGCTGCCGCCGCATTCCTCGATGATCTGCGAGGTCGCGTTCCGGTAAGGAAGCTCGCTGAAGAGGCTGGCCACAGCCGCTTCGCGGTCGCGCGCTGGCTCAGCGGGGAGAGTGAGGTGCGGCTGCCTGAATTCTTCTCCATCGTGCAAGCCACGTCATTTCGGCTGCTCGATTTCGTCGCGCTCTTCGTCGATCCTGCGCGCCTGCCCAGTGCCGCGCCCAACTGGCGGCAACTCGAGGCTTCGAGGCGGGCGGCTTATGAGCTGCCTTGGAGTCATGCCGTGCTGCGTGCGCTTGAGCTTGCGCCGTATCGCGCCTTGCCGAGGCACGAGCCGGGCTGGATCGCTGCGCGCTTGGGTCTGCCCCCGGAAGTGGAACAAGAGAGCCTGCGCGTTCTGGAAGAAAGCGGCCAAATTCTGCGTACCCAAGGGCGTTATGAGATCGTGGATGTTCCAATGGTGGACACGCGCCGCGATGCAGAAGGCGCGTGGCACGCGCGCGAGTTCTGGACGGATGTGGCTCGCGAGCGCCTCGCCGGCCGCAAGCCGGCACTCTACTGGTTCAACGTGTTCGGAGTGTCCGCGAAAGACTTGAAGAGGATTCGAGAGCTTCAAGCGCGCCATTTTCGCGAGCTACGCGCGTTGATTGCAAAGAGCGGGCCCGTCGAGCATGTCGTTTTGAGTGTGCAGCACCTAATCGCGCTCGATGGTGGTGACGACGTCTGAACTGAAAACGGGCGCGCTCGCGGGGCCCGGCCCGCTCTGCCCTTCCGAGCTCTGAGGAGCTCGAGCTCCTTTGGAGCGCCGCCGTCATTCCGAAAGCAAGGGCGGCCGAAACGAGCGTTGGACGCCGGTTAGATGCGGGCAGCTCGATTGCGAGCGTTTCAGCTCGAAGACTCTGGGAAGCAGACTTGCACCGACGCCGAGCGCCCGCGGGATTCGCTTCACCGGCTGCGCCGACAGGTATCTCGCGCAGCAGCGCGTGCGCGAACGCGCCAGGCGCGCGGCATCACTAGGGCTCTAGGCTTCGCCGCTCGGCAGAACTGACCCGGGGCTGCTCTCGAAAAGAGACCCAGTCCGAGATCACGATTCAGT
>WUUC01077111.1_pt1 | contig 14512 bp, 13 predicted proteins | sample 6278441 | NCBI WGS metagenome assembly WUUC01 (sample SAMN13675441, study PRJNA597444) | soil metagenome | isolation source: soil | place: USA: Washington | collected 2017-10
GCGCGTCGATCTCGACGCCGCGCTGCAAGAGCTTGTGCTCGACGCGCGCTTGCACGTTGAGGCAGTGGTTGGCGGCGATGCGGTACACGAACGTCGAGAAGCGGCTGCGCGGCGTGTAGCCCGAGCGCGCGCGGTAAAGCTTGAGGAACACCTCTTGCGCGGCCTCTTCGGCTTGCGCGTCGTCGCCAACGATGCGCCGGCAGAAGGCCACCATGCGATCCCGGTAGCGGCGGTAGAGCTCCACGAATGCGTCCTCGTCGCCTCGGCAGAAAGTCAGCATCAGGTCGACGTCCGGGTCGTTCATGGGAACGCGTCCGGGCCGCTCGCCCTCGTCCATGCGAACCGGTCAGCGCCGGAAAAGTTGCGGTGCCGCGCGGGCCTGACACGCCTTCGATCCGCGCTCCGCCGGGCGCTGGCGCGGAGCTCAGGTTTCATCGCTCGGTTTCGTCCAAGATTTCGTAATCCTTCATCATTTCCATCAGCATGAAGAGCTCCAGCTGTTCGATGATGGCTTCGTCTTCGGGCGCGGGCTTGGCAGGCGGCGCGGGCTGGGGCGGTGGCCGCGGCTTGGCTGGCGGTGCGGGTTTGGGCGCGGGCGGCTTGGCGGGAGGCGCGGGAGGCGTTTGCGCTGGCGGCGCCGGCTGCGGCTTGGGCTTGGGCGCCGCGTTCCCGGCTTGCGGCGCGTTGGGCGGAGGCACGGTCGCTTTCGGCGGCGGCGCTTGTGCCGCGCTCGCCCCAGGCTGCGCGAACGAGCCGCAGGCGAGCGTGCAGATCAGGATCGCGGCGCACCTAGCTCCCATGCGCCACCGTGACGCGCGTCAGCGCGAGGTATGCGAGGTCGTGGGCTGCGAAGAACCCGCCCGGGATCAGCAGGTCGAGCTCGGCGCCAAACGCGATCCAGCGCGCCGGCTGCCACTCGAGGATGAGGTCGAGCTCGACGCCATAGAGCCGGTTGCGGCCACCGAGCGGCGCCGCCGGTGGGTCGCTCGTCGCAGCCAAGATCAAGGTGCGCAGCTCCGCGCTGGTGGTCTCGCCCGTGACCTCGATGCCTGGCCCGAGGCCCACCACGCCGCGCCCATTGATGCCCGCGGCCGATGCGCGGTTGGGATACAACCCGGAGTTAAGCCCGCCCGAGAAGAACAAGCCGCTCCATGTCCAGTACGGGGCGAGCGCGATGAAGCTCTCGTAGCGCTGCCCATCGCGCGTCGGCGGTGCATCGCCAGAGAGCAAGAACGCATAGCCCGCGAGATCCAGCCACGAAGCGAGCCCGAGGTGCAGCTCGAGGTCGGTCGCAAGGCCGCTCACCTCGAGCTCGAGCGTCTCGCCCTCGAGCACGTCCTCGGGCACGAGGATCTGCTCGGGCGGCACGCGCAGCGACAGCTTGCCGCCCGAGAAGACCAAGCGCGCTTTGATGGTGAGCCCGTCGACGCCGAGCAGCTGCGTGGTCGCGCCGATGTAGCCGTGCTTGCCGCCGCCTTCTTCCTGGATGAACAGCGCGGTGAGCGAGCGCTGATCGAGCAAGAGGTTCTCCGCGTAGGCGGAGCGCAACACCTCCGAGACCTCGCCATTGTCGTCGTCGCTGCCCGCGATGAACGCCGAGATGTACTCGAACGGCGAGATGTTCCAGTCGAAGCGCAGCGACAAGAGCTGGTTGGCGCGCAAGTCGTCGACGTGCTGCCCCACGCTCGTGAGCAGCAGCTCGGCCGAGAACGGCCCGGCGTTCATGGCGTCGAGGTTCGAGCGGATGCGCAGGCCCGAGCCGTAGTCGCGGTAGACGAGGCCGTCTGCGACGTCGGACTGGAAGCGGCCGATCTCGACGTTGAAGGCATCGATGCCGATCACCGCCGACAGCTCGCGCACGACTGCGCCCGAGCCGAGCTCGTCCTCGACCGGGTTGCCGTTCATCGCGATGCCATCGATCGGCGGCTCGAGCAGCGCGCCATCGCGGACCTCGCGCGTATCGAAGAGCCCGCGAAACAAGAGCCAATCGAACGCAGCGATCTCGGCGTACGCCGCGACGACGGTCGACGGGTAGAGGCGAGCTTCGCGCGGTCGCAGCAGCTCTTCGGTGCGAAAGCCTTGGTCGTCGAGCGTGAGGCTCGTCTCCGGCTCACCGCCCGCGGCGGTCACGAGCGTCGTCCAGCGCAGCTCGAAGACGTGCGCCGAGCTGCTCGGCTTGGGACGCTGGTCCTCTTCCGAAGCGTCCAACACCTCTTCGGCGGCTTGCAGCTCTTGAGCGTCCGCGGCCGCGCTCGCGGGCGCTTTTTCCTGCGCCTGTGCGCGACCGAGCGCGATCGTCGAGAGCAGCAGCCCAAGCAGCGCGCATCGCACGGCCGAAGACGCTAGCAGGAAACAGCGCTACTCGGTCAGATCGAGCCGTTCGCGATCTTCGTCGGCAGCGCAGTGGTCGGCGAAGCCTCGAGCGCACGGAAGCGATAGCCGACGCCCCGCACCGTCTCGATCGTGTGGCGCGCTGAGCCGAGCTTGCGGCGCAAGCGCTTCATGGATGCGTCGACCGTGCGGAGCGATACCGCCTCGGCGCCCCAGACCGTCTTGCGCAGCTGCAGCCGCGAGATGACGAGCCCGGGTTGGCGGCGCAGCGCCGAGAGCACGGCGAACTCGCGCGGGCTGAGCGCGATCTCGCGGCCCTGCACCAGCGCGCAGCGCGCTTGGAAGTCCAGCGTGAGCAGCTCGTGGCCGCGCGCGCGGCGCTCGACGGGGCGTATCGGGCTCTTGCCCTCGAGCGCCACGCGCAAGCGCAGCGTGAGCTCGCGCACGCTGAACGGTTCGATCACGTAGTCGAGCGCGCCGAGCTCGAAGGCCACGATGCGATCGATCTCGGCGTCGAGCGCGGTCACCACGATCAGCGGCAGATCGCGCGTGAGCGCGCTCAGCTTCAGCTGGCGACACACCTCGCTGCCGGCCATGTCGGGCAGCTGCCAATCGAGCAGCAAAACGGCAAAGCTGCTGTTCTTGGCGCGCATCACGCCTTCGGCGCCGCTCGCGACGAACTGCGGCTCGAAACCTTCGAGCGGCAAGTGCGTCGCGAGCGTCCGGCATGCGAGCTCGGAGCCGCCGATGACCAGGGTCGCGATCATAAGATCGTAGACCTATCGATTGCGTGTGGTCGTCCCGTGACGCGTTGGCGTCGCCTGCGTGACAAGCCAAATCGTTCAAGCTCAGCTGCCGATGCGCTTGCCTGCTGCGTGACGCACCGCGATGACCGAGGGCCGTGGCGGGTTGTTCGTCCCGTCCGGCCAGCTGCTCTGCGTGTTCGGTAGCCCGCCGCCTTCGCCAGGGTGCTGGATCGACGCGAACAACGTGCGGCCGTCACCCGAAAACTTGAGCGACGCGACCTCGCAGCCGCGCACTCCGCTCAAGAACTGACGCAAATAGCCGCGCTCCGCGCCTTCGGTAGGCACCGCGAAGACGCCGTCGTTGAACGCGGTGAAGCCCGTTGACGCGGGCGCGCCGTCGGTTGCGATCCACAAGTTGCCGTGCGCGTCGAAGTCGAGGTTGTCGGGGCAGGCAATCGGGCTGACGAGGCTCGGGTCGAAGCCCGCGAAGTACGTATCCGGCGTGCTCGCGGGGTCGCCGCACACGAGGAACAGCTCCCAGCGAAAGCCGAGCGCAGCGTTGTCGGCGCCGTCCTCTTCGATCTCGATGACGTGGCCCCAGCGGTTGTTCAGGCGGGGGTTAGCGGCGACCTCGGCGGCGTCGTTGGCCACGCTGGTGCGCGCGCTGTTGTTGGTGAGCGCGATGTAGACCTTCTTCGTGGTCGGGCTCACCTCGATGTCTTCGGGTCGATCGAGGCGCGTCGCGCCCAAGAGGTCCGCGGCTGCGCGCGTCTTGACGATCACCTCGGCTTGGTTGGCGAAGCCGTTGTCGGCGGTGAGCGGGCCTTGTCCGTGCACGAGCGGCAACCAGTGGCCCGTGCCGTCCGCTTCGAAGCGGGCGACGTAGAGCGTGCCGGACTCGAGCAAGCGCATGTTGGCGTCGCGATCCGAGCGCCGGTAGTGGCCGTCGCTCACGAACTTGTAGGCGTACTCGAAGCGCGCGTCGTCGCCCGAGTACACGACGACCTCACCCTTGCGTGCGATCACCGGCACCGCGGCTTCGTGCTTGAACCGACCGAGGGCCGTGTGCTTGCGCGGCGTAGACTTCGGATCATACGGGTCGATCTCGACCACGTAGCCGAAGCGCGCGTACTCGTTGGGCGCTTGCGCGAGGTCGAAGCGCGGATGGAAGCGCTCCCACTTGCGATCGGAAGCGCTGCTCGGCGCCGGCAAGCGCGCATACAGCTCGGCCTTGGCCGGGTCGGCCGCCGCGAGCGCGCTGCGGTTAGCGAAGTACTGATCGAAATTCTCTTCGCAGGTGAGCACGGTGCCCCACGGCGTCATGCCGCCGCCGCAGTTGTTGAACATGCCGAGCACGCGGCGACCGCTCGGATCGTCTGCTGTCTGCAGCAGCGCGTCGCCGGCCGCGGGACCTGTGAGCGTCATCGGCGTCTGTCCCGTGATGCGGCGATTGAAGCGTGAGCTCACTTCGGGGCTCCAGCCGCGGATCGTGCGCAGCTTGACCACGGTGCCGCCGTGCGACGCGAGCTCGATCGCCACTTGCTCCTCGGTCGGGTTCTGCGCGTCGTAGCCGGGGAACATGTCGCTGCCCGTCGTGTACTCATGGTTCACCCACAAGAGCGCGTCATTGCCGCCGTTCTTGAGCAGCGCCTCGAACTGAAGCCCGAGGAACCACTTGGAGACTACCGAGAGCTGACCGCTGCGCTGGACGTCGAGCTCGAGCCAGCGCGGCAACGGGTACTGCGCGACGAAGTCGCAGTTGAAGCCAAACTGCCCGCGCTGTGCGTCGGGCGTTTGCGCCGCGAAGTCGAAGTCGGGCGCACCTGCGAGCACGCGGTCGCCCCAGCGGAGCACGACGTCGGCTGCGTAGTCGACCGGCACGACGATTTCATCGAGCCCCGAAGGCGCGATCGGCGCGAAGCGAAGCGCGTCGCCGGGGTCGGAGGGCGCGGCGTGCGCTTCGTCGGGCGCGAGCAGCGCGTTTGCAACTACGAGCCCGACGCCCGCGGCGCTCGCGCCTTTGAGAAAGTGGCGGCGCTCCAAGCGCTCGCTGACGAGATCACCGAAGTAGCGGTTCACGGACGCACCGCTCTCGTCGGTCCGGCTGGAGCGGTCTACTGCGTCGGCGTCGAGTGTGTCGTGCGGCATGGCGTTGTCTCCTCGCATCAAGCTGTTTTGCGAGCGCACGTTGTGTCTTCGCCGCGAGACAAGCGCGTCGCGCGCGCGTGCCGGCCAGGTGAAAAGCAAAGGGACCCGTGCGCGAGCACACGGGTCCCATCTCGAGCTTTGGTCTGTCAGTGCAGACCGATTTTCAGCGGATCACTCGGTGACCCAGCTGACCCACAAGCCCTGCATCCAGTCCGCTTCGCCCGTGAACGCGCCGGTGTCGGAGCCGGTCACGTCTTCGCTCGGACCCTCGGCCTCTTGGCAGGCCTCGACGTCGTACGGCGCGGGGTCGGGGATCTCGTTGCCTTCGCCCATCTCGAACCAGTCGTTCTCGACGAAGCCCATGTCGTTGTTCGGGTTGGTGGTCGCGTCGGGCATGTCCGGCTCGTCGCCGCCGACGTCGGAGGTGTTCTGGCCCCAGAACAGCGAGCCCGCGAGCGTCACGCTCGGGTCGGCCTCGGTGCCGAACGCGTCGCGCACGTCCGCGCCGACGTCGAAGCCGGTGACGGTGATGTTCTCGAACGCGCCGGTGACGTTCTCGCGGAGCACCATGCCGTTCGACGGCGCGGTGCCCGTCTCGCCCGTGCCGCACAGCGTGACGTCGGTCGCGGTGATATGCGTGCGCGGCTCGTCGGTCTTGGTGTTGTCGCTGTCCATCTCGAGCTCGCTCGTGGCGTCCGGACGGCTGCTCTGCACGTGCGAGTAGGTGAGCGAGCCCAGCGCGCCGAAGCGCATGCCGTTGCCGAGTCGCCAGCCGTTGCCCGCCGCAGCGCTCGCGCTCACATTGGGCAAGTTCGTGTCGCGCTCGACCGACATCGTCGAGTTGAGGTTTTGGCCTTGTGCCTCCAGCTCTTCGCTGAGGACCTGTTCGCCATCCGGCTTGCGCGCGCCGAGCGAGAGCGCGTAGTCGCGCGGCACCTCCTCCGAGAGCTGCCGGTCACCGTCGTCGAAGCCGAGAGAATCCGTGCTGCCTGCGCGCTGTCCGTAGCCTTCGACAAAGGTGCTCTCCGAGTTGAGGCTGGAGCTCAGCGACACGGAGAACATCGGCTTCTCGGGCACCTTGCGCGTGACGATGCGCACCGAGCCGCCGGCGAAGTCGCCGGGCACGTCGGGCGTAAAGGTCTTGCTGATGTCGAGGCTCTCGAGGATCTGCGCCGGGAAGAGATCGAGCGGCACGGTCGAGCGATCGGGCTCGGGGCTCGGCAGCGGCATGCCGTTGAGCAAGGCGTTCGTGTAGCGCTCGCCTAGGCCGCGCACGTACACGAAGCGGCCGTCGACGATGTTGGCGCCGACGACGCGCTGTGCCGCGCCCGCTGCATTGCTGGTCGGCATGCGCGCAATGTCCTCGGCGCTCACCGCGTCGGAGACCGCGGCGCGGTTGCGGCGTTGCTCGAGCAGGCTCGCGACGCCGCCTTGAATGAAGGCAGCCGTAACAATGAAGTCATCGGCGTCGCGTTGCGCTTCTGCGAGCACGACGCGCACCGTCGCGGACTTGTCCGAAGCGACCTCGACCATCGCGGTGCCGGTGCGGTAGTTGCCGTGGATCACGGTGAGGCGGTGCGAGCCGCTCGGCAGCGTGAGCGCGAAGCGACCTCTCGCATCGGTCGTCGCATCGATCGGAACGCCTTCGGGATACACGGCGGCGCCGGCGACGGGTGATCCATCGCTCGCGCGCACTTCGCCCGCCACGCTGCCATCGCGCAGCGGCTGCGCTTCGACGGCAAGGGTTGGCGTCGTGGCCGCTGGTGCAACGGGTGAAGGCACCGGCTCAGGCGTGGGAGCCGCGACGGGCGTAGGTTGGGGCTCTGGCGCAGCTGGCGTCGCGGGCGCAGCGCCTTGCGCAGGATTCTCCGCCGGCGCGAGCGGCTGCACAGCTTCTGCGGGCGCGTGCTCTGGCGCGGGCGCCGGCTCCTGCGCACGCGCGGCGAACGTAACGAGCAACACGAGCCCTGCGACGATCGCGGGACGCACTTCGAGTGTCTTCATTGCGCGCGCAAACTAGGACGACGTCGTGACGCCGAGGTGACGTGCCGAGGAACAGCTCGTGACGCTGCGCGTCACTGCAGATCGAAGCGGATGCGCAGGAACTTCGTGCTCGCCACGCTCTTACCCGCGAGCGTCGCGGGCTCGAAGCTCCAGCGCTGCACGGTCTTCGTCGCGATCGCATCGAGCTCCGGATGCAGCCCTGAACGCACGCGCGCGCGCAGCACACGACCGCGCTCGTCGATCGAGACTTCGACGACCATCAAGCCTTCGACGTTCGCCTTGCGTGCTGCGTCGCTGTACTCGGGCGCAGGGTTGCCTTGCACGGCGCGCGCTTCCACGAGCTTGGGTGGCGGGCCGAGCACGGCAGCCGCGGTGGTCGCGGCGGTGCCGCCGATCGGCCGGCCCGTCGGTGCACCCATCTGCGTCGTACCGACGTGGAATGCAGGCCCGCCCGTGCCTTCACCGAAGCTCGTGTTGTCGAGGCCGACTTGCTCTTCGCTCGGCACCGGTGGCGTCTTCGCTTGCTCCGACGGAACGGGTTCGGTCTTCGGCTTGGCCTTCGGCTTTGCTTGCGGCGGTTCCGGTGGCAGAGGCGGCGGAGGCGGGAGCGGCTCGAGCGGCAGCGGTATGTCTGGCGTCGTTACGACCGCCATTTGAATGACGCTGTCGCGCAGCTTGCGCATCGGCGCGACGTGCTCGGCCGCGAACAATAGGCCGACGCCGAGCAGCGCTACCGCGCTCGCGCCAAAGCCCATGCGCCGGTAACGGCCCTTTTCGTCGGGTGCATCTTCGAGCGCGTGCATGGCTCAGATCTCAGAGCTGCGCTGCAGCTGCTTTCGGGCTCTTCACGTTGAGCGCGAAGCGCTCGAGGCCGTTGGTACGCACCACGTCGATCACGCGGATCACGGCGCCATGCCGGACGTTGTCGTCTGCAGCGATGATGGCTTGTGCGTTCGGGCTCTTGCGCGCCGTGCTCTGGCACGCGCGCGCGATGCGGCTCTCGTCCGATGGCTCGCCGTTCAGATACAGCGCGCCCTTCTTGTCGATCACGATCGACAGCGTGGTCTCCACCACCTCGCTGCCCGAAGCAGCCTTCGGCAGCTCGACTTCGATCGCATCCTTGACGATGTAGACCGAGGCCACGAGGAAGATCACGAGCAAGACGAGCATCACGTCGACGAGCGGCGTGACGTTGATCTCATTGAGGCCATCGTCGTCGTCGATCTTGAGTCCACCAGCCATGACCTATTCCTCCGCTGCCGCGAGCGAGCTCTCGATGTAGCGCTCGTCGTTGCGGCGCAGGTGCGCGATGACGAGCCGCAACAAGAAGTCCGTGTTGTTCATGCGCGTCTTGAGCGCCGCTTTGAAGTAGTTGAAGAGCACCACCGCGGGGATCGCGACGAGCAAGCCGACGGCGGTCGCGACCAGCGCCTCGGAGATACCCGGACCCACGACCTCGAGGCCGCCCTTCGGGTTACGCCCCAGCTCGCCGAACGAAATGATGACGCCGATGACGGTGCCCAGAAGGCCGATGAACGGCGCGTTGCTGCCGACCGTGCCGAGGTAGCTCAGCGCGCGCTCGTAGCGCTGGCGCTCCCGGATGAGCGAGGCCTGCGCGATCTCCTGCACGCTGTCGGCTCCCGAATAGAACATCGAGAGCGCATCGGCGAGGACGCGCTGCTCCATGCTCTTGCCTTCCTTTACGAGGCCCTGCAGCTCGGCGATGTCGCGCGATTCGAGCAGCCGCATCATCTTGCGCGCGGTGCCGGTGACATCCATGCGCGTGGAGGTAAACAGGTAGATGCGCTCGAACGCGATGATCAGCGTGAGCGCCGCGAGCGCGAGCAACAGCCACATCACCCACTCCGCGCCGAGCCCGGCGAGCTTAGTAAAGGTCTGAATCAGCGACATTCCCTGCTCATGCTTCATGACGGCTCCGCCTCCCGAAACACACGACGCGTTCTCACTCCGCGAGGTTGGTACGGCACGAGCCACGGAGCGTCAAAGCAGATCCCTGCAGCGAGCGCACATGTCACGAGCACGTCACGTGCTTCACGCATGCGACACACAACCGTCTCAATCGTTCGCGTAGGCTTACTGCGTATGAAGCCGCTTCGAATCGCCATCTCTGTGCTGTGCGTCGCGAGTGCTGCGTGCGGCGCGAGCAAGCCGCGGCCCGCGCATCCCGCATCCGTGTCGGTCGAGGAAGCCGAAGCGGAAGAGACCGTGACTGCGCCAGACGAGGCCGAGGACGAAGACGAGCGCGATCCGCGCAACGTCGTCCCGCCGCTGCCGATCGCGCCGCCGTAGTCAGCGCGCGGCGCACGTGCTCCCGCTAACTACCGCCAGCTCGTCGCGTGCCACTGCTTCTTGCCACGCCGCAAGAGGATGCGCGTTCCGTGCAGAAGATCCTGCTCGCGCAGCCGATGCTCGACCGCGACGCGCTCGCCGTTCACGGCGATCGCGCCGCTCTGCAGGAACTGACGCGCTTCGCGCTTGCTGCTGGCGAGCGTCGTGAGCGCGAGGAAGTCCACGAGGGCCACGCCTTCGCCCTCGAGATCACTGCGCGCGTGCTCGGTGCTCGGCACGTCGGCGAAGACCTCGGACAGCGTCTCTTGGTCGAGCCCGCGTACGTCGCCCGAGAACAGCGCTTGGCTGGCGCGCTCGGCGCGCTCGCGCTCGTCCGCGCCGTGCACCAGCTCCGTCACCGAGCCCGCGAGCGCGCGCTGCGCCGCGCGCTCGTGCGGCGCGTTCGTCTGCGAAGCGGCGAGCTCGGCGATGCGCGCCTCGTCGAAGAACGTGTACCAGCGCAAGAACGGCAGCGCGTCGACGTCGTCGATGTTCAAGAAGTACTGGTAAAGCGCGTACGGGCTCGTGCGCTCCTTGCTGAGCCAGATCGCGCCGTGTTCGGTCTTGCCGATCTTCTTTCCGTCGGCGCGCGTGACGAGCGGCGCGGTGACGCCGAACGCTTCGGACTGCTCTGCGCTGCGGCCAAGCACGTGGTGGATCAGATCGACGCCCGAGACCACGTTGCCGTACTGGTCCGAGCCCGAGATCTGCACGCTGCATCCGATGCTTCGCCGCAGGTGCAAGAAGTCATACGCCTGCAGCAACATGTAGCTGAACTCGGTGTAGCTAATGCCTTGCTCGCGCGTCTCGAGCCGTTGCTTGACCGAGTCGCGCTGGATCATCGCGTTGATCGAGAAGTACTTGCCGATGTCGCGCAGCACGTCGACGTAACGCAGCTCGCACAGCCAATCGGCGTTGTTCACGAGCGAAGCGCCGCTGCCGCCGGCCGAGAAATCGAGGAGGCGCTCGAAGATCGCGCGCTGAGCGGCGACGTTGCCCTCGATCACCTCGCGCGTTTGAAGCTGGCGCTCCGCGTCTTTGCCCGAGGGATCGCCGATCAACCCCGTGCCACCGCCCATCAAGACGACGGGCCTGTGGCCCGCCTGCTGGAAGCGCCGCAACAAAAGGATCGGGATCAAGTTGCCGATCGTCAGGCTGTCACGCGTCGGGTCGAAGCCCGCGTAGCCGACACGGCCGGGCGTGCTCAAGTGCGCGATGGTCGCGCCCTCGGTCGCAGTGAGCTGGTGCAGAAGACCGCGCCACTTGAGCTCTTCGATGAACCCCATCGCCTTGGCTCCCAGTTAGATCGCTTGCGAGCCGCCGGCTCGCAGCAAAGCTTCGATGCGTTCGGGTGACAGGCCGTGGTGGCTCTGCGCGCCGGCCCGAATCCACAAGCCGACGCCGCGTTCCGGCTGCTCTTCGAGCCAAACCGCCGCTGCGACTTGCTCGTCCTCGGCCTGCTTGCGCAGCTTGCCCGGCGCCAACGCCCGCGGCACGAGATCCACCTTGAAGCCGCGTGTGCGCAGCAGCTGCGCGAGCTCGATCGCCGCGTCGAAGCGCGCCTCGCTCACCGCAGCGAGCAAGACATCGGCGCCGCCGAGCGACTCGGGAAACATGTTGCGCTCGGTCATCACGACCAAGATGCGCTCGAGCCCGAGCGTCATGCCGCACGCCGGGACCTCGCGGCCCAAGAACATGCCGATGAGCCCGTCGTAGCGGCCGCCGCCGCCGAGCGACGAGCCGAGATCCGGCACCGCCAGCTCGAAGATGCAGCCCGTGTAGTAGCCAAGCCCGCGCGCCAGCGTGAGGTCGAGCTTGAGGTGTGCGCCGGCCGCCGTGCGCTGCGAGAGCCGCAACACTTCGCGCAGCTCGGCGATCGCGCGCGTGCCGGCCTCGTGTCCTGTCATCGCCTGCGCGATGCGCTCGAGATCCGCTTGGTCGCCCAAGATCTCGAGCAGCTTCTCTGCCGAGGCCGGCGCGATGCCGCGCGCCTCGAGCTCGCGCGCAACGCCCTCTGTGCCGATCTTGTCCATCTTGTCGATCGCGATGATGGCGATCGTCTCGAGCGCAGCGTCGATGCCGGCTTGCTCGATGAGCGCGCGCAGCAGCGCGCGGTGATTGAGGCGCAGCGTGAAGTCGGCGAAGCCGAGCGCGACCAGGCTCTCAGCCGCGGCGGCGAGCACGTCTGCTTCGACGAGCAACGAGCTCGAGCCCGCGACGTCGACATCGCATTGGTAGAACTCGCGAAAGCGTCCCTTGCCCGGCGTGTCCGCGCGCCAGACCGGCTGGATCTGGTAGCGCTTGAAGATCGCGGGCAGCTTGCCTTGGTAGGCGGCGTAGACGCGCGCGAGCGGCACGGTGAGGTCGTAGCGCAGGCCGAGGTCGGCGAGCATCGGCTCGGCGGTAGGGGCGGTGACGCCGCTGCGACCTTCGACGAGGTTCGAAGGCTCCGCGATGTGCTGCGCGGCGTTGCGGATGCCGTCGACCAACGGTTGGCCGCGCAAGAGCACCTTGAAGATCAGCTGGTCGCCCTCTTCGCCGTACTTGCCCATCAGCGTGTCGAGGCGCTCGATGGTGGGCGTTTCGAGCGGGGCAAAGCCGTGGCTCTCGAAGACCGATCGAATGCGGCTCACGACGTGCGTGCGCCTTCGCACGTCGATCGGCAGGAAGTCGCGTGTGCCCTTCGTCGGCTGGGAAGAGATCTTGGCCATGCGTGCCCGGTGCAGAGCGCGCCTTCGCGCGCGGTTTTGCGGGGCCGCATGGGTAGCACGGAACCATGCGCGAGGCGCCGGTCGCCGCGCGTGCTTGGTCGTCGGCGGTGGCTCGACGACTCGACTAAGCGAGCAGCTCGGCGCTCTGGCCAACACGCACCGAGAGCCCCGTGCCGCGCGAGAGATCGGCGATTGCAAGGCCGAGCGCGCGCATGAGATGCAGCGAGCGCTGACCAGTCCGGGTCGCTGCGTCGAGATAAAGACGCGCCTGGCGACCGCTTACCGAGAGCAACGACGAAAGTCGGCGCAGCATCGTGGAGCGTTGGATGCGCGCGCGGTGATCCGAGCGATCGCTGCCGACGAACGCCGCGTGCTCGACGATCGTGCCGCTGCGCTCGAGTCGCCCGATGCGATCGCTCACCCGCTGCGCGAAGAGCTCGTCATCTTCGTCGGCAGACTGCGCGAGCACGATGGTGGAATCGCCTTCCTTGCGCATGGCGTGCGCCCAGGAAAGCCATTCAGAGCCGTGCTCGGCGACGAGGATCGATACGGTGTACATAGCGCCTACCGTCGTACGACGAAGACAAGGCCGGCCACGTTACGTGCGCGCGACGTTGTTGCGTTCGTACGAGACCAAACTTAGGACACCGCGCTCCTATTCCGCCCTCAGTGGCGTCCTCGGTTGCGGTGACTGCCTGCGCGACAATGCGAGGCCCATGCCAATCAGGTGCGATGTAAGGCCTACCAGAGCACGGTCATCGGGATGACGGCGAAACCGTCCTTCGTGAGCTCCACCGTTTGCCGTTTTTCGACGCCGCGTACGCGAATCCGCACCGAATGACGTCCAGGCGGTAGTCGAAGCCTGCCTACCGCGATTCGCGCGGGCAGCGTCGCCCAGCTGCGCGTGTCCGGCGTGTCCATCGCGGTCATGGTCGCTTGCGTGCCGAGGCTCAGGATGGCACCGAGCACGCCGCCGCCCGTGGCGCGGCGCGTTGCCTCACCCGCGACAATGCGCGTCACCATGCGCGTGATCGCCGAAGCGACGATCGCGCCCTGCACCTCTTTCCACGCGCGTACAGCCTCGGTGTCGACCGCGAGCAATCCCTCGAGTGGCAGCTGTCGTTCGTCGACGAAGAGCTCGGGGATCCCGTATTCGCCGCGCGGCTTACCGAGCGAAGGAAAGTTCACCCAGGTCACGAGACCCTGCGCGGCCAAGTAGTTGGCCTGCGAGGTTTGTGCTGGGCTCATGTGCGTCGCGGCGATCGTGAGCGCCAAGCCGATAGGCCACCGCTCGGCGATCTTCGCAGGCACGCGGCCGTAGCTGATAATGACGAGCACCTCCGCGGAGCCCTCGCTCGCAGCGGGGCTCGCGCTCGCGCCTTCGACCAACGCTGTGATGCGCGGCGTGCGGTAGCCGTCGCGTGCGGCCAAGAGGCGCACCGGCTCGCGCAAGGTCTCGAACGTCGCGAGCTGCAGCGCCTCGTCGTAATAGCGCAGCGCTTCGCCCGGCTGGTTGCTCTTCTCGAAGATGAAGCCGCTCAAGTAGCTGCCTGGACCGGAGAGCGAGCGCTCGTGGGTGGCGTGCTCGGCGACGAACTTCTGCATCGTCGCGAAGCGACGGGCCTCGACACGCGCTCCACTCAAGTCGCTGCGCGCCAAGTAATTCACCATGTTCATGGTGTTGATCAGCAGCTTCTCGTACGCGGGGGCGGCGTACGGCCCCGAGTCGTCCGAGAACATGTACTTCGAGATGTCGTCGAGCGAGCCGCGCGAGAAGTCGAGCACTTCGATCTGCTTGTCCGCGGCCTCGAGATCGCGGCTCGAGAGCGCGAACTGATCGAGCTGCTGCAAGATCACCGCACGATCGAGCACGAGCAGGATCTGGTCGCCTTCGATCTCGGCGGGCAGCTCCTTTTCGCTCTCGACGTCGAGCTCCTCGTTGAGGAGCTTGAGCGCTTCGCGCGGCTGGCCGACGTCGAGCGCGGTGCGCGCGCTCTTGGTGCGCTCGGCATGGCCGGCGCAGCCGCCTAGCACGAGGCCGAGCACCAACAGCGTGGTCGCTGCCGCGCGCGCACGCGCACCCGGCGCGCCACCCCGACGCCGTGCGCGCGTTTTCGGCATGACCACTCTCGAAGGCTCCTCGCCGCGATCAATCGCGGATCATCGCCTTGGTGGTGTTGGTCTTGTTCTGGAACATGATCTCGCCGGTCTCGACGTTGATGA
>WUUC01004071.1_pt1 | contig 14511 bp, 11 predicted proteins | sample 6278441 | NCBI WGS metagenome assembly WUUC01 (sample SAMN13675441, study PRJNA597444) | soil metagenome | isolation source: soil | place: USA: Washington | collected 2017-10
GGCAGCGCTCGCCGTTCCGAACGTGCACAGCTCGACGTGGTCACCTACCAACTCGACGAGGAGCGTGCCGCGTTCGTGGCCGAGCTCGCCAAACGTTGGGTGGAGTTGGCCAGAACGCCCAGGGCTGAACGGCGCATCGCTTTGGTGCTCGCGAACTACCCGACCCGGGACGGGCGGCTCGGCAATGGCGTCGGTCTCGACACACCCGCCTCGGTAGTCGAGATCTTGCGAGCGCTCGCCCGCGAACGTTATTGGGTCTCCAACATTCCCGAACACGGCCAAGCGTTGATGCGCAGCCTGACGGAAGGCGTGACCAATGACCTCGACGTGATCAGTACGCGCGCTGCCGAGCAAAGCCTTTCCCTCGAACAGTACGAGACGTTCTTCGGGCGCCTGCCCAAAGACCTTCAGCAAGTGGTGCTCGAGCGCTGGGGAGCGGTGCAGCGCGATCCGCGCGTGCGAGCAGGACGGATCGTGATCTCGGGCGTTCAGCTCGGCGGCACGTTCGTCGGCATTCAGCCCGCGCGCGGTTACGAGATCGACATCGCTTCGACCTACCACGATCCCGATCTCGTGCCGCCACACGGCTACTTGGCGTTCTACGCATGGTTGCGCGATGTGTACGGCGCGCACGCAATCGTGCACGTGGGCAAGCACGGCAGCCTCGAGTGGCTGCCCGGCAAGAGCGTCGCCCTATCGCCGAGCTGTTGGCCGGATGCCATCTTGGGTCCTTTGCCGCATCTTTATCCATTCATCGTCAATGACCCGGGCGAAGGCACGCAGGCCAAACGGCGGGCGCAGGCCGTGATCATCGATCACCTCGTGCCGCCACTCACGCGCGCAGAAAGCTACGGCGCGTTGCGTGACCTCGAGAAGTTGGTGGATGAGTATTATCAAGCGTTGCTGCTCGATCCGCCGCGCGCGCAGGCACTCAGGCGCGAGATCCTGAAGCTCGCGCGGGCGCAGCAGTTGCATCGCGAGCTCGGCATCGTGAGCGGCACGACCGAAGATGACGACCGCTTGCTGGTCTCGATCGACGCGTATTTGTGCGAGCTCAAGGAATCGCAGATCCGCGATGGTTTGCACGTGTTCGGCCGCTCTCCAGAAGGTGCTCAGCGCGTCGACATGCTCGCGGCTCTCGCGCGCTTGCCGGCACGACGTGGCGAGGGGGCGGATGACAGTTTGGTGCGGGCTTTGTCGCGAGCATTGCTGGGCGAGGTCGATGGCTTCGATCCACTCGACCCTGATTTCGCTGCGCCTTGGCAAGGACAGCGGCCGGCGCTGCTCACAGCGCAATCAGACGATCCGTGGCGCACGGCGGGCGACACGCGCGAACGCCTCGAGTTGCTCGCGCGCGCCGTGATCGCTGGTGAAGTCGCGGCACCCGAAGGCTGCGCAGCGGTGGTTACGCGTGTGCTTCACGAGGTCGCGCCTGCCCTCGACCAATGCGGAGAGCGTGAGCTTCTGGGTTTGCTGACTGGGCTCGATGGGCGCTTCGTTTTGCCTGGCCCGAGCGGTGCACCTTCGCGCGGTCGGCTCGACGTGCTGCCCACAGGCCGCAACTTCTACTCAGTAGACGTGCGCGCTGTGCCTACGCTCTCGGCCTACCGTCTGGCAGAGCGAGCTGCTGGGCGACTCGTGCAGCGTCACGTGCAAGATCATGGCGAGTACCCGCGTTCGATCGGCCTTTCCATATGGGGCACCGCCACGATGCGCACGGGCGGCGATGACGTGGCGCAGGCGCTTTGTTTGTTGGGCGTGCGCCCGGTCTGGGCCGAAGGTAGCGGGCGTGTGATCGACACCGAGATCTTGCCCGTGTCTGCGCTGCGCCGCGCGCGCGTGGATGTGGTGCTGCGCATTTCGGGCTTTTTTCGCGATGCGTTCCCGGATCTGATCCGACTCTTGGATGCGGCGATCCGTAAGGTCGCTGAGCTCGACGAACCTGACGATGTCAATCCGCTGCGCGCTCGTGTGCGCGCCGATCGAGCGGCGCTCGAAGCCCGAGGCATGTCGCGCGAACAAGCCTCGCAACGGGCGAGCTTTCGCATCTTTGGGGCCAAGCCGGGTGCCTATGGAGCCGGTCTGCAGAATCTGCTCGTGCACGGCGCGTTTCGCGATCGAAGCGATCTCGGTGAGGCATACCTTACCTGGAGCAGCTACGCGTATGGGGCGAACGAAGCAGGCCTGGCCGCGCCGGAAGCGTTGAAGGAGCGCTTGGCCACGCTTGATGCCGTGCTTCACAACCAGGACAACCGCGAGCACGACGTGCTCGATTCAGGTGACTACCTCGAGTTTCAGGGCGGCATGAGCGCGGCTGTGGAGCTGATGAAAGGAGCGCCCGTCGCGCTCTATCACGGCGATCACCACAACCCTGAAGCGCCGCGCGTACGCAGCTTGAGTGAGGAGATAAGTCGAGTGGTGCGCAGCCGCGTGGTGAATCCAAAATGGATCGCAGGCGCGCGCCGGCACGGTTACAAGGGCGCGGCCGAGATGGCGGCTACGGTCGATTACATGTTCGGCTACAGCGCGACCACTGACGTTATCGAGGATTACCAGTTCGCGATGGTGAGTGACGCCTACGTGCTCGACCGCGAAAATCGCGCCTTCTTGCACGAGCACAATCCTTCTGCGCTGCGCGAGATGACCGAACGTTTGCTCGAGGCGATGCAACGCGGCTTGTGGCGGGAGCCAGGTGCCTATCGCGATGCGCTCGAGACAATATTGATGGGCGCCGAAGAGGGAGTGGCATGAACGACGTGTACCCGTGGAGTGCCGTGGTCGGTCAGGACGCGCTCAAGCAAGCGTTGCTGCTGTGCGCGATCGAGCCGGCCCTCGGCGGCGTGCTGGTGCATGGGCCACGTGGCACGGCCAAAACGACGCTAGCGCGCGCGCTGGGCCAGCTTTTGCCGGGCAACTTCGTAGAGCTGCCGCTGAGTGCGACTGAAGAGCGCGTCACGGGCACCTTGGATCTCGAGGCCGCCCTGCGCGAGCAACGTGTCGCGTTTTCGCCGGGACTGTTGGCGCGCGCGCATCACGGTGTGCTGTACGTCGACGAAGTGAATCTGTTGCCGGATCCGCTCGTGGACTTGCTGCTCGATGCCGCCGCGTCGGGCAAAAATGTGATCGAGCGCGATGGCATCTCGCATGTACACGCCGCGCGCTTCGTGCTCATCGGAACCATGAATCCGGAAGAGGGTGAGCTGCGCCCACAGCTGGTCGATCGCTTCGGTTTGTCGGCCCGGGTAGACGGCGCGTTTTTGCCCGCAGAACGCGCCGAGATCGTGCTGCGCCGGCTCGCATTCGATCGCGACCCCGAAACGTTCTGTCTGCGTTACGCCGACCAGCAGCGCACCCTCGTGCAACGCTGTGTACAAGCGCGTGAGCTCGTGAAGGAGATCTCGCTCGAGGGCCGGGGTCTCGCCCGCGTAACTGAGCTTTGCCACGCCGCGCGCGTCGAAGGTGTACGAGCAGACCTTGCGATGCTGCGCGCTGCACGTGCGCACGCGGCCTGGCGCGGCCACACCGAAATAGCTGTCGAGGACGTTGACGCGGTGGCCGAACTCGCCTTGGCGCATCGTCGTCGCGAACCGTCCGCAAGCTCCGCGCCGCACACGCCGAGCGACTCGGGAGGCGGCAGCAGCGGGGGCAACGCTGGCTCACGCGCAGATGGGAGCGCTGGCCCATCGAGTCGCGGTGAAGGCGACAAAGGGGCCCTCGCGCCGGTGCCCGTCTCGGCCACGCCCGTTGCTGCGCTCCATGCCGAACTTTTTACGAGCGCGGGCAAGCGCGCCGGTGCGCAACGGAGCGCGGGCAAGCCACGCGTGCTCGGCGTACGCGGAAGGCGCACGGCGTTTCGCGCGCACCGAGGAGCGCTCGATTGGTTTACGACGTTGCTGCACACACCGCGTCCGCGCTTGTCCGAGCTCCGCTATCGCGCCCGTCGTACCGGACCCGAGCAACTTTGGATCATCGCCGTCGATTGTTCGTCATCGATGTTGCGTGCCGGTGCGCTCTCGGTGGCCAAAGGTGTCGCGCAGGCGCTGCAGGAAAAGGCTGTACGGTCGGGGGCACGCGTCGCACTGATTTCGTTTCAAGGCCCCGCGGCGCGCGCCAATGCCCATACGAATGCGGGGCGAGGCGTGTTCATGCGCGCCATCTCGGAACTCGGCGGCGGCGGTGGCACGCCGCTACGCGCCGCACTGCACGAAGCACTAGCGTTGTGTAAGCGACCTGCCTTTCGCGTCGCCGACGTGCAGAAGCGCCTCTTTCTACTCACGGACGGACGCACGCAAGAGCGCGTCACCGACCTTACTGTTTCACTAAGTAAGCTCGACGTGCTCGTACTCGACTGCGAACGCAGCAACGTACGGCTCGCCCGTGCCAAGGCGCTGGCCAAGGAGTTGTCTGCGCACTACCTGCACGTGGATGCACTCCTCGCGAGCTGAGTGCAACGCTCGCTGTGCGGCGTGCGCTACGACGTCACACCATCGACACGAAAGCCGCGCGCGCGCAGCAGGCTTGCAACGTTGGCGGCCTTGTCACCTTGCAAGATCACTTCGCGCTTGCCGTTCGTCACCTCGACGGCTCCACCGCAGCCGAGCTGCTGCTTGAGCTCTTTGGCGAGCGCGTCGGTCGCCTTGGCATCGAAGTCGCGCAGCTCCGAAAAGCCCGAGATCACGATCACGGCTTTGCCCGCGCGATGTTTTGTCTCGCGACGCAACACCAAGCGGCCACGCGACTTCAGCGCCTTGCTGGCAGGTTCCGGTGCGGCTCGCTGCTCGGCAGGCTCGAGCTTTTGCGCGGGCGCGTTGGCTTGGGAGAGGGCGGCGAACGGATTGTGCTTGAGCGGCGCGGCGAAAGCCTCCTTGGGCTTTTCCGGCTCGCGTTTGTCTTTTTTGGCCATGGCGTGAGCGCCAAAGGTACTCGGCCGAGCGCCAGGCGGAAAGGAGCACGCGGCCGGGCCGCTCTTTGTGCAGCAAAGCAGCACATTCAGCTCAATGGACGACTAAGAACTCGGATCTTCGAGCGCGGGCACGGACATGGCCCGGGCCGGCTGTGCTTGGACGGACACGTGTGCCTTGTTCAGCCCGCGCCCCATGATTTTGGCGGAGCCCAAACATGCACAGCCGAGCCCCAACAGGAGGAGCTCGATCGTGAGCACGTTCGGCGAGGCAAACGTCCAGGCGCGCTCGACCGCTTGCGGATGGCCGAGCAGGTCGAGCATCACTACGCTGAAAAACAGCACGCTCGCCCCGTAACAACTCGTCACCGACGCTCTCCGTGCAGACCAACTGGGAATGAACGCGAGGCCCACGGCGAAAGCCCAGGCGCCAAGAAATACGGCGAATTCTAGATCCGCGCGGCCTACCATGCCCGCCGGTAACACACGATTGGCGACGAAATAGGCAGCGCTCGCTTGGATCAGGCCGGGTGCAACGCCCGCCATCAAACGCTCGAGCATGCGATTGCCCAGATGGGCCCGGCGCGGATCACGTCGCTCGAGCCAAATCACGTTACCCGTGATCACGATGCCGCAAAGACCGAGCGCGAGCAGCGTGTACAGGGCCTTGAGCCACACGCCGCCGTAGTTGCCATAGTGCAAATCCGTCATCGTTCGCTCGAACGTTACGCCGGCTGCGAGCCGATGCGTGCTCTTCAAAACCTTACCGTCGCTCGCCTGCAAATACGCGTGTCGTTCTGGCGCGAGGCCCGTGCGAGGAAAGTACACGCGCACGAACGCGTTCTCATCTCCGAACAGGCCGACGCCGAACCAAGTAGGCGTGGCGGCGCTGCTCGGCACAGCTTCATGAGCGCGCTGCGCCAAGTCGTCGAGCGAAAGGCTCGTGCCAGGCTGGTTGGTTGGCGCGCGAAACAAGGCTTCTTCGCCGCGGATGCGCGCAAGTTCCAGCGCGTCACCGCGATATGCCGCGAAGGCAAACCCGCCCGCGAGCAGCGTAAGCAACGCGAGCAGGGCACCGGACCATGCGATCATGACCGCGAAGGGCATGGTTAGAATGCCCAGCGCCACATGCGCGTCGCTCGCGGAACGCCGCAGGCGCAGCCGTGGACGAAACACCCACCAGTTGCGCACCAGGTCTTTGAGATGGGTCAGCAGCCCGCTTATCAACGTCACGAGTAAGGCGACCGAGATCAGCCCGGAAATCTGCATGCCCCACGGCACGCGATAAAAGAAGTGCATCACGTACAGCTCTTCGGCGAGCCGGCTGTGCTCGTCGCGCACCGCTCCCGTTCGCGTATCCAGCATCAAGTCGCGTTCGAGGCCCGACGCCGCGTCGTACATCCATACAGGCACGAGCGGCACGCCTTCATGAACCGAGAAGCCTACGGTTGCACCATGAGGGATCTTCACCTTGGCTTGCAGCTGCGCGAGCAAACGATCGAAGGACAACGCGGGAGTTCCCGCTCTATCCGCGTGTGCGGCCGTCACGGCGGGGTCTTCCCATTCGTGCAGCTCTTCGTGAAAGAGCGCGAAGATGCCGCAGTAAAACATCACGAACAGCAAAAGACTGCTCAGCACGCCCGTCCATGCGTGCAGACTCCATTCGATGCGAAAGGTACGAGGAGCAAGTTTCATGTCAGCGCTCTAAACAGTAAGGCCGCAGCGAGCGGTAAGGTGATTGCTGAACAGATTTGAAATGCGTGCTTGGCGGTCGACGCGAGCGGAAGAGCGCAAGCGAGTGCCACCCAGAGCGGTACGATGACGTGCGCGGAAACCGCCAATGCTACGTCTTCGGGTGTGGGCAAAAATGCCAAAAGCGCCGCGCCAGTGACGAACGCAGTCATGGGTGCACCGAAAAGCGTTGCGAGCACGATGCCCACAGAGCTCCGTGTTGCTGCGACGCGTTCAGTCATGCGCGCACCAGATGCAGCAATGCGAGCACGCCGCCGAGCAACGCACCGGCCGAGGCGATCGGCAAGGCCAAGCGCGGACGGGGCGGCAGCACCAGCACCAACCCTCCCGCGCAAGTCATGGCGAGAACGAGCCCTGTGATCAAGCCACGCAGCACGCCCAACTCCCAAACCGTCGTAGCCAGTGCCAGACTCGCAAGCAGAGCCGCGAGCATCAAACGTAGGCGTGAAGTGCGGCTTGCCAGCGCCGTCGCAGCCACGAAAAAGCAGCTCGCCGCAAGGCTCAGCACGGTCGCCCTCGACGTTGCCTAAGCTGCTCAGCGCGACCGAGATCGAAAGTGACAATCAAGTTCATTCTCGGCTCCAGCGCGCGTTGGTACTTAATCAAGCCTTGCCACGCGTGGTAGCTACTTGGCTGGCCACTAACGGTGCGCAAAGATGAAAAGGACTTTCAAGTTCATTATTATGCGGAGGCGCAGCTGTCAATCGGGCAGCGCAGGGCAGCGACCTGTCCGCGGCGAGGGCCGGGGGGGATGGGCGGTAGTGGAAGCTCAGTCCGTGCAGCCGGAGCAGGCTGCGGCGACGAGCGGATCCCGACGATCCGCGTCCAGGTTCCAGTCTTTCATGTAGCGATGGATCGAGCGCTCGCGCGCCGTGCAGCGCTTGAGTGCGTCTGGAGAGCTCTTGAGCTCCACGCTGCGTGGCCGCGCGCTGCCTGCGAAGATGAACGAGAGCTTGGCGCCTTCGACCACATCACTCTGTAGACGCACCCCGTAGTTCTCTAGCAAATGGTGGGCGCGATCGAGCGCAAGGTCGTCGGCGAACTCGATCGTGATGCGCCGAATGTCGGGATGCTTGGGACGGACCGCGACGTGTTGCACCGTCACGCGTTCGATGCGGTCTTGTTGCAGTGCGTGCGCTTGAAAAGCGGGACCTACGTCCGCGACGGGCAGCGCTTCATCGGTGCACTCGGGCGCTGCGAAGTAGTCGGGCACGCCCACGAAAATGTCTGCAAAGCTCGTTCGAAGGTGCTCTCGATCACTGCGCGAAGGAGCCTTGATCGCGAGTTCGCACGAGTCGAAGTCGAAGACCAACCACACCTTACAGACACCGAGTACCTCTTCGAGCTGAGATCCCTCGATGTTTTCGAGTGGGAGTGGCCGATCGTGGATGAACAACACGAGCGATTCATCCGAGACGCGATCTACGATCGCGTGCGCGAACGGCGACAAGCCATGAAAGTGCGTGTGCATCGCTCGTTTCATGCGCTCGCGCCGATCGACCGAGGGCACGACGTCGGCTACGAATTGTCCTCGGTAACGCGCGTACTGTTCACGTTTGTCGACGCGGTAATGACGGTGCGCTTCGCGGAAGCCGTGCGGGTCTTCCAAGTACATGCGCGCGGCGAGATCTTGTGTGCTCCACGCGATGATGAACGGCAACCAGTCCGGGCGCGTGCTCGTCCAGCGCTTCTGCGCAACGCGTACGAGGTATCCGCGTGCGTGCGGCGAGGCCATGTTGGCGAGCGTCAAAAGCTCTTCCGCGAGTTCATTGCGCTGCGCTTCCGCAAGGTGTCGCCAGCGCGCGTACACGCTCGTGTGTTCAGCCGCGCGCACGCCGCGCGCATCGCGTCCCAGTGCCGGGAGTTCTAGATGTGCAGCGAGCGCCTCGGCCACGTCCGCGCTGAGTGCCTCGAAGAAAGCTTTGGCAGCGAATGCTGGTGAGCTCATCACGCGTGCTCCATCCCCCGCGATCGAATCAGCTGCGGCGGCGCTGCCGATGCTCTCGATCAGGCGCTCGATGTACCTCTGTGCTGAACACGTGTCCAGGCATCGTTGCGCTGAAAATCGTAACCACGCGGGGTTCATCCGCTTTGTCTGCACGGCGTCCACGGCGTTACGCGAGGCGAGCGCTCCAGGTCGCTTTTTGTCGGTGCGTGCGCGAAAGCTTGGCGCTACTTCGCTTCGATCTCGCGCGCGAGCGAGCGGTCGAACACAAATGTGCCGAAGGGGATGATCGAGGCGATGAACGCCAACAGCGCGCGACGCAAAGGCCAATCGTGCTCACTTGCAGCACGTGCCAGCGCGACGACGAACAGAACGAACAGGCCGCCGTGCACGGCGCCGACCACGCGCACCGCGAGAGGAAGGCCGAACGTGTATTTCAGCGGCATCGCGATGAACAGCAGCGCGACGAACGAAATGCCTTCGGCCAGCGCAATCCAACGAAACTGAACCAGTGAGCTCATGCTGCATCCCTCTCCAAAGGCCGAGCGCAGTGTGGCGCGTGCATACCCGGTCGCAACGTTGCCGTATCGAACGCCGTCGCGCACCCGCGCGGTACGTCGTCGAGCCAGGCGCGAGGCATCGGCACGCCGTGCTAAGTCTGCGCGCGCATGCTGATCGACATCTCGCCGCTGCGTAAGCATCGCAATTATCGCTTGCTCTACATCGGCCAAGGCGTTTCGTTCTTCGGCAGCATGTTGACGTACGTTGCCGTGCCGTATCAGATTTTCGAGCTGACTCACTCTTCGTTGTGGGTCGGTCTACTAGGCACCGTACAGCTCGTGCCTTTGCTGGTAGCCGCTTTGTTCGGCGGCGCGTTGGCAGATGTCTTCGATCGTAAGCGTTTGCTCGTGTACTCCGAACTCGGCTTGGCGCTTCTGGCTGGCGTGATGACCGTGAACGCGCTGCTGCCGAAGCCGAGCGTCACCTTGGTATTCGTCGTCTCGGCAGCCATGAGCGCCCTCAACGGTCTGCATCGTCCCGCGCTCGAAGCGATGACGCCGCGCCTCGTCGGAGCGGAAGATTTACCTGCGATTTCGGCCCTGAGTTCATTGCGCTCGACTACCGCCATGATCTCGGGCCCGGCGCTCGCTGGGATTTTAATCGCGCGTTTCGGACTCGCCGCGACGTATCTTCTCGACGTCGTTACCTTCGCGATTTCGGTTGCTGCGATTTCACGTATCGATGCGCCGTTCGCAAGACGCGGCGACGCATCTTCCGGGTTGGGCAGCATCGCGGAAGGCTTACGGTACGCGTACAGCCGACCGGAACTGATGGGTACGTACATCGTCGATATCATCGCCATGACCTTCGCGATGCCGATGGCCCTCTTTCCGAGCATGGGCGTGCGTTGGGGCGGTGCGGAGGCGACCGGTTGGTTGTACTCGGCAATGTCGATCGGCAGTTTGGTCACCGCGTTATTCAGCGGCTGGGCGTCACGCGTGCGTCGGCAAGGAGCGATGGTCGTGTGGTCCGCCGCGTTGTGGGGGGTCGCTATCGTGGCGCTTGGCTTTGCCGACTCGCTCGCCCTCGCGGTCGTGTGTCTCGCCTTTGCAGGCGCGGCGGACATGGTGAGCGGCCTGTTTCGCGGCGCGATTTGGAACGAGACGATTCCTGACAAGCTGCGCGGACGTTTGGCTGGCGTAGAAATGATCAGCTACATGACCGGTCCGCTGCTCGGCAACGCGCGTGCGGGCGGCATCGCAGCGTGGACGAGCGATACCGTGTCCATTTTGTCGGGCGGAGTGTTGTGCGTGCTGGGTGTGCTCGCGTGCATCGTGCTCTTACCCGCGTTCTTTCGCTACGAACGTCCCGTCGCCGTCGCCGTGCCGGAAGCTGCGATTGCGGAGTAGATCAACACTTGCTCCGCACAGCACACGTCCCGTTGCCCCAAAAATGAGCGAACCATGAGCAGCAAGCAGAAACGAATCGAAGACGTCGTGGGCAGTACGCCGCTGATCGCGCTGGCCACCGGCGTGTCGAGAGCGGGTATCCGGCTATTCGGCAAGCTCGAGGGCAACAATCCCGGCGGCAGTGTCAAGGACAGGCCCGCGCGCGCGATGATCCTCGGGGCTGAAAAGCGCGGCGAGATCGACCCCTCGATCAAGCTCATCGAGCCCACCAGCGGCAATACAGGGATTGCGCTCGCGATGATCGCAGCGACGCGCGGCTATCGCATCGAACTCGTCATGCCCGAGAGCGCCACCGCCGAACGCGTGCGCGCCATGCGAGCATTCGGCGCCGAGGTCATTCTCACGAGCAAGAGCGGCGGCATGGAGGCCACGATTGACCACGCGCACGAGAAGGTCGCGCGGGGCGGCTACAGGATGCTCGATCAGTTCGCGAACCCCGACAACTGGGGCGCGCACTACGCCTCCACGGGCCCTGAAATTTGGAACGATACCGCGGGGGGCGTCACGCATTTCGTCAGCGCCATGGGCACGACCGGCACGATCATGGGGGTCTCGCGTTATCTGAAAGAACGCGACCCAGCCATCACGATCATCGGTTGCCAGCCGACGGAGAACTCGAGCATTCCTGGTATTCGTCGCTGGCCCGAGGCTTACCTCCCCAAAATCTTCGAGCCCGCACGTGTCGATCGCATCATCGACATCGAGCAAAGCGATGCGGAAGCGACGACCCGGGCGCTCGCTCGCGAAGAAGGTGTATTCGGTGGCGTGAGCGCGGGCGGGGCGGTCTGGGCGGCGCGCAAACTGTGTAGGGAGCTCGCAGCCAAGGAGCAGGATGCGACCATCGTGTGCATCATCTGCGACCGCGGCGATCGCTACCTCTCCACTTCGTTGTTCGATTCTCCATGAGGTCACGATGACGCATCCGGACAACATGCACGTGCGGCTCGAACGTATCGGTACGGCGGCCTTCGAAGCGAGGTCTGACTCGGGCGCAGCAGCTCTCGTGATCGACGGAGCTCCCGCGATCGGTGGCGAAGGACGCGGCATGCGCCCGATGGAAGTTTTGCTCAGCGCGTTGGCGAGCTGCGCGGCGATGGATGTCGTCGCCATCCTGAGCAAACAGAAGGAGCCGCTCGAGACGCTGTCCATCGACATCATGGGCACCCGCGCGCAAGCCACTCCCGCGCCTTTCACGACGATCAAGCTCTTGTTCACCGCAAACGCGGGGCTCGACGACCACAAGTACCAGCGTGCCGTGAAGCTGTCGGTCGAGAAGTACTGTTCGGTTGGCGCGACCCTCGATCCGGCAGTCGTGGTGGAGTGGGAGGCACGTCTGGCAGCGCCGAGCGGCCCGCCTTCGTGATCCGGGGTCCCATTCCCTTGGCCGGGAACATGTGAGTTTACTGAGATTGATTTTCAAATACGGTTGCTGCCACGCCCGTCAACTATGGAAATTGCTTAGTAATTTAGTGTCACCGGCCCGCCCATCGCGTACTTGCGCCAGCTAATGAAAATGCTTGTCAATATCGGAACCTGCGGTACGCCTGCAAGGAGCGGAGCTCTTCTCCCCTACTTGCTGGAGTTATCATGATGAATGGAAGCGACCCCCGTGGCCCGGGCGCGTTTCGTAGGTATTTGTTGGCGCTCATGGCGTCGCAATCGTTGCTGTTCGCAGGCGCCTGTAGCGACAGCGAAGACGGACCTGACCGCGATCAAGACACAGACGAAGTAAGTGAGACGCCAGATGGCGGCAAAGGCGGTTCGGGCGACGATCGAGATGGCGGGGATGATGGCGATGACCGCGATGCTGGCAGCGATGCTTCCACGGACCCCAGCGACGAGGATGGCGGCGTAAGCGCAGATCCGGACGCCGGCACGACCGAACCGGACGCCGGCAGCACTCCGCCTTCAGGCATCGGCCAGGGCACGCCTCAAGTGGTGCCAATCAACCCGGCAGGACACGATCGCTTGTACGGCATCACCTACGACGCGGCGGGCAATATCTTTGCCACCGGCCACGCAGCCGTAGGTGCGGCCGACGCGACCGACTATGCGTTGATCGTGGCGAAGTTTCTGCCCACCGGCGCACCGGACACGAGCTTTGGCACGGGCGGTGTAACCACGCTCAACGTCGTCGTCGGAGGCAAGGCGGCCGAAGTCGCGCGAGGAATCGTTCTGCAGTCGACCGGTAAGATCGTGATCGCCGGTACCGCCGAACACGACATCACAGCCGCAGACTTGCTCGCCAACGATACGGACGTGGTACTGGCGCGCTTCAACGCCGATGGCAGCGTAGATACCGGCTTCGGCACCAATGGTGTCGTGCGCCACGATCTCAATACGGCCATCATCTCGATGAACAGCATGGGCCAACCGGCTTTGGCTGGCGCAGACTCGCAATGGAGTTTGGGCCTCGCTAGCGAAGACAAGCTCGTCGTGCACGGCGCGCAGCTCGCGACCGGCACCAAGACGGGCACGACCGACCCACGCACCGACACGGACTGGGCTCTATTGAGGCTCAACAGCGACGGCTCCTTGGATACGACTTTCGGCACGAATGGTAAGGTCACGCTCGATATCGGCGAGTCTGGTGCGTCTGCTCGCACGGCCACCGTGCTCGCGGACGGCAGCATCGTCGGCTCTGGCTACACGAGCACGAATGCGCTCAATCCAGCCGCGGCGGCGACGCAGCAGCCGGTACTTTACAAGGTCACGCCCACGGGCCAGTTCGACGCGACGTTTGCGACCGAAGACCAATGGGATGCGGACGGCGTGTACTTCGACTACACGGTCGCACCCCCTGCACGCGCGGAAGCCTACGGTGCAGCGCTGCAGGGCGATCACTTCGTAACCATGGGCTACGGACCGACGCAGGTCGCCGGCAGCATGGGAAGTGACGTGGTGTCGTTCCGCTTCACGGCGGCGGGCGCCCAGGACAAGACCTACGGAACGAATGGCGTCACGTGGCTCGATGTCGGCGGATACGGCGACAACGGCCGCGCGGTCATCGTGCTGCCCGATCAGCGGGTACTCGGCATCGGTGGTGGACGCCCCGCTCCCGCAACGCCTCCGGCGATGGGTACCAATCCACCGACTGACGGTTTGCTGGCACTGCTGACAAAAGACGGTCTGGCCGACGAATCGTTCGGAAAGGGCGGCATGCGCCTTTATGACGTCAACGCTGGCGCGTCCGACTTCTTTTGGGCAGGTGCGGTGTCTCCCAACCAGAAGCAAATCGCGGTCGTAGGCCTGCGCGGCGCTCCCACCGGTGAGACGGACGATTCCGTGCTCCTGCTTCTGCCCATCGAATGACGGTAGCGTGACGGCGAGGGCCCGGGATCACTCGGGTCGCTCGGCCGTGTTATGAGCGCGAGCGAATCCGGAGGTGTTTCTGATGAGGCGTCCTGAGTTGTTCTGGTTCGCTTGCTTGCTCATGACGTCTTGCGAGAAGGCCGTTCCGCAAGAGATCGTGAATCCATCGGTCCCCGCCGCTCCTGTTCCTGGCGGAGGGAACTCTGGCAGCAATGGTGAGGATCCGGATTCGCTCGACAGCGGGCCTGCGGCAAGCATGGACGCCAGCGCGAATCCTGAACCCCCCGCGGAGAAGTTCAGCAAGGGCGCTCTGCTGAAGGCGGTCGCGAAGTGCTCGGTCGAGCAGTACGAATCGTTTGCCGAGCACGCGGAAGGTCTGCGTGACGCTACGCTGACCTGGTCGGGCGAGCTGAACGACGAGGCTAGGAAAGAAGCGCGCACTGCTTGGCGCAACGCCAATCGCAGCTGGCAACGTGCCGAGTTGTTTCGTTTCGGGCCCGGGGCACGCGCCATGGACGACCCGGGAGGCAAGGACCTGCGCGACCTCCTCTACGCCTTTCCGCAAGGCAACCCGTGCCTCGTCGATCAGCGCTTGGTGGATGAGAAATACGCGACGGCTTTCGAGACCTTAT
>WUUC01228507.1_pt1 | contig 14511 bp, 16 predicted proteins | sample 6278441 | NCBI WGS metagenome assembly WUUC01 (sample SAMN13675441, study PRJNA597444) | soil metagenome | isolation source: soil | place: USA: Washington | collected 2017-10
AAATGCGGGCGCCCAAAGTCGAAAGCGAGGCGGTCCGCCGCGCCCTGGACGCGGTGCTCTCTCAGAAGAGCGATGACGGCGGGCCGGACAAGTGGGAAGCGCTCGGACTCACGAGGTAGCCGCCAAGAATGATGAACACAACGGCTTGCCACAAAACCGTCAGCCGGGTCGCGACGGTGTTCTCCCCAGTGCCGAGCATGCGCGAATAGCTCATGGCGAGCGCGCTGAGAACTGGCGGATCCGAAGCGCTCAGGACTGCGGTGTCGATGGTCTTGAAGTCTGCGCGCACCGTGAGAATCGCTGCAGCTCCGGCTACCCCATAGGCCAGCAACGTGAGAGCGAAGAGCCAGAGCGCCAGAAGCCAGCCCGTCGGATCAACGCGCCCTAATGCCCCGGCGACGGCGACGATGATGGCCGCGCCGACCGTGAAAAGCCACTGCGCTCGGCTCCGGATCTGCGTCAGATCGGAAAGCTGTCGGTCCAACTGCCGCCGACCCTCTTCGATCATGTGCCCCAGGTCCTCATCAGACCACTCGTCGAGGGACTGGGGAGAAACCTGATGTGCCCTTACGACGGGGATCTCCAAGCCTGGCGCAAGAAGACCGAGCACATGCAGGGCATACACCTTTTGCCCATGGATGAAAGCCTTGATGCTCCCTCTCATTCGAGCGATCATCCCGAGCTCCATCACTGTCGGTCGATCAACCAGGTCGCGATCGCTTCGGTGATTGCGACCGAAGTCTCTTGCGGCAAGAACATCCACTGGCCTGCGGGGTTGAGGTCGATAAAGAACGCCCCAGACTCAGTCTCGATCCAATCTTGGCTGGAATAACCCAGATTAAGACTCGCAGCGAGTCGAAGCGCTTCGCGTTCTACCTCGGGATGCGTGACCGGAAAAAAAGCGTCATGGGCTGACTCATCACGGCGCCAATCAAGCGGGAGACCCTCGGCTGCCAGTTCACAAGCCCACGTCTGCCTTGAGACGGTGACCACCCGCAGGTGTCGCAGCGCCTTCAAGCGGGCCTGCAGGATGAATGGCGCCGCGGGAAGCAAATCCAGGATCGCGGAATCTCGGCTGACGTCCTGCGACCACACGACCTGCTCTACCCCGTCAGCACCCGAGAAGGTTGAGGACCCCAAAGGCTTGACCACGAACTCCTGGCCCAACTCTGCTGGTATCCGCGATCGATCCGAGACGGCGACCGTCTTCGGCGTTCGGATGCCGAGCCTGTTTGCAGCAGCGGCCTGAACCAGCTTGTTCTCTCGCAGGAAGAGGCTCTCGAGGGGCGTCAGCCACGAGACCTCGGCAGCACTCGCGATCGCGCTGAGGAGGCCGATCCACGCGCTTCGAATGGCAGCCTGCTCGGTCCCGGCTTTGACACTCCGACGCCAGTGAGGTGGCGCGAGGCGCCGGATCCAGCCTCGGGTTGGAGCACCTAGTTTGATTCTGAGCGGTTCGCCCACTTCGGGATCCAGACGCAGCACGTCGTCCTCAAAAGCAAAGCTGGCCGATTCCAGAGTGGCGGTGTCCAAAAGGACTGGCTCGACCGACAGGATCTCAAGCGCCTCGAGCACCGCAGCAGCGTGCTCGTCGACGGCGTTGCCGATGATCAGTGGCGCCGTCAGGATTCGCTGGGGAGAGCCATCTCGTCAAGAGCCTCCCGATCTCGATCGATCGTCTCCTTGGCGGCCGTGAAGGTCGTCTCGCCGGTAGGCGCAACCACCGGCGCGGGCTCTGCAAGGTGGCTGTACAGGCTCCCAGGGGAAGGCCCGCCTGATCGATCAGCGGTCGCCATGCACCAGATCCTCGATGGTGAGGGTCTCGACGTCCCTGTCGATCGTCTCCTTGGCCTTCGTCGAGAGCGTCTCGCCTTTTGGAGCGCTCGGGGGCGCAGCGACCGCAAGCGCGTTGTAGAGGGATTTTTGAGGCGAAGTTGCAGGCATCGACAAAGACCTACTGCCAGCACGCCGTGCAAAGTGGTCGTGCGAGCTCTGACAACTTCAGTCGAAGCCGTCCTCTGGATCCGGGGCAGGAATGTCGTGAGCGAAAGGCTTGAAGGATCCAAGCCGCTCGGCGGGTTCGACGTAGAGGTCCCCCACGTACTCCTGCACGCAGCCGGCAAGGAAATCGTCGTGGTACGTGGCAAGGGCCCGATACTTGTCGTAGACCTTCTTCGGATGACCGGACGCAAGGTTTTGCCGGATCACATCGCGATGGCGGCGGAGGGCGCGACGCGCACGGTCGGCTTCGTCGATAGACAGTTCAATGGAGTCGAGGTAGTTGACAAAGACGGTCCCCTTCTCGTCGGTCATAAGGGCACTGCGCCAAGTCGCACCAGAGCCAGCGAATTCCTGCTCAAGTAAGCCGTACATCGCAAGGGCGGCCGACTCCTCGTCGAGCGTTACCCGCGGCCAGTCTGCGTCCTTCTCGAGCGCGACGGCCTTGTTCAGCGCTGGACCGGCGATGAAGTCACGATCGGCATAGAAGGTGCCGAACGCAATCGCCCCCCGAGCGAACATGCCGTCGAGGGCGAGTGAGAGCTGGTGCGCAGCGGCGGCAACCGCGGTCATGCCAACTGCCGCGGGGAGATCGAGTCCGCCCTGCAGCGGAAAGGCGAGGGCAAGATTGTCGGAGAACCAACTCGACAAGCTCATATGCTGGTCCCAGCGCTCGCTGCCGCCGTAATGACGGGCGTTGGCGAGGGCGCGGTGGGTAGCGAGGAGATGCTCTTGTGCCTCATGCTCGCTTCGCGCCTGACTAGTGCCGAGCAGGTCCAAGAAGAGGAGCGCGCCGGGGCGCAGGCTCGGTTCACCGTCGTCGTCGCGAAACAGTCGATAGATCACCGGCTCGGAATCCGAGGAGTTCATATGGAGAAGATACGAGTCACTAGTTGACTTAGAGACCTATTTGAAGCTGTCGCTCCTGGACACCGAATCCCCAAGTTCAGGGTGGGTCTGAGCGCCTCTAGCTAGGCGGAGTCAGCTAGGGGAAAGGAGCGCGGAGAGCTCGTGCTCGACCGCTGCAGGAGACAGCGCCTCTAGATGGGTGCGCAACTCCGCCTGATTCGGGTTCTTTGCCTGTAGAGATGACAGCCAAGCGATCGCCAGGAGGGCTAGGACCTCGGCTGGTGGATCTGCAAAAAAGTCGCGGATCAACGCAACCAGATCGAGTGCCTTCACTGGCTCATCGGCGAGTATCGCCGGCCCCAGTCGAGGCAGCCAATTCACCATCGCGGCGATCCCGCGGCGCACCAGCTCCATTTCGGCTCCCGAGGCACGGGCGAGGATCGGCTTTGCGCTGGAGGGCAGGAGCTCCTGACCAAGCCCTTCGAGATCGTCGAGTGGAAACTGATCGGCCAAGCCGCCATCGTGACCGCGGCGGAAGCCGAAGAGTCGTTGAACGTGAGGCAGATCCTGCGAGCGGCAGGCTGCCTCCTCCTCGAGCCCGAGCATGACGTCCACCAGGTAGGCATAGGCGCGCTCGCGATCAGCCAGGCGCATGCGGGAGAGCCGCGGAATCGGCGCCCGAGATCGCTGACGGGCGAGAGTACGTGCCAGGGCTTCCGGGGATAATTCGCCCTCGGCCTGGTCGGAAAGGATTTGCTCGGCCCCCTTTCCCCAAGCCACCGTGAACTCGACAAGGGCGCCACGGATCACACCCTGGCGGATTGGGAACCCCTCCACCCAGAGCGCCACCGCGATGAGGTAGAGGCGCTCGCAGCGAGCTCGCCAGTAGAGAAGGCGGCGAAGCTGATGGTCCGTGCCCGGCGGATAGAGGTAACGCGATCGGGCACCCGGGGAGCGTCTGGGGCGAGGCAATAGGCCACGCTGCCGCCAGGAAGAAAGGGTCGCGGCCTTGACCGGTTGCCTTTCGTGCTCGGCAAGCTCAAGCAGATCCTGGGTGCTGGGACGCCTCTCCTGCATCTCTTGATTCTCACTTCTGGAGCCGACGTGCGGGTCGGTTGTGATCTTGCCTCCCCACAACCTGCAAGTTGGACTCCTCCCCTTGTCTGTTCAGTTGCGGTTCGCTACTTCTGGACTCAATGGAACGAAAGGAGGTGGCGATGAATCCGCATCTAAAGTGGCTGATCCGCACCGGCATCACTGCGATCAGCCTTGTTTCCCTGATCGAAACCGGCCGCCGCAACGGTTGGCTGTAGCTCGCTGACGCGGCACGGGCAGGCCGTGCCGCGTCAGCGAGCCCAACCTCCGCAGCACTTGGGGCGGTCAAAGTTCGAGCTCCATGCCGAGCTGGCCTATAGACCCCGCTTCGCGCGCTTGGCCACTCGACTAAGGAGACCCCACAGGACGTAGAAGATCGCCAGGCCAATCAGCAGAAACTTCAATGCGGCGCAGCTCGTCGCTATCGGAGGTGCGATTTCTCCACCGTGGCCACCGAGGACGAGGAGCCAGATGACGTTTTCCGCAACATCGAAGAGGGCGGCGGCGATCGCGAAGAAGGGCGCTGCAACTCCGGCTACGGCGAGCGCCCTCAGACCGCGCTCCCGCGCGAAGTCACGAGTAGCGAGCGCCGCCAGCGCGAAGAAGGCCCCGTAGCTCACCATGAAGCCGAAGTCGATCCACAACGACAGGCGGGCGAGGTAGCGACCGTGGGCTCCCCATTCGGCCATGATCTCGGCCGCGCGGTCGGAGCTGCCGGCGAACTCGAGGTCGAGGATCGAGGGGCCGCCGGTGGCTGCCAAGCGCTGATCTATGACGGAGAGAGCGATGAAGAAGGCCCCCGTCGCGAACCCGAAGGCGATTAGTAGTTGCTTTCGGCTGATCGACCCAAAGCGCGAGCGATCTGCTCGGCGCTCGGTTGGTGATCGAGTGACGGACACGAGGGCTCGACGCTATCTGGTCAACTTCAGCGGGCGGAAGTGGTGGTATTAGGCTCTTCGCTGTTGAGGATGCTTTCGTACTGAAGGGCAAGGCTCGACCGGAGCGGAGTGCTCCTGCCGGTGAAGATCATCCCGGCTCGCTCGTAGAGCCTGCGAGCGGCAATGTTCTCCCGAGCCGTCCAGACTCCGACGCGCTCATAACCCATCGAGCGCGCGACGTCGATGATGTGAAGGACTAGGTGGAGCCCGACTCCTGTGCGCTGCGCGGTGGGATGCACAAATACCATCGAGGTGTGCAGGAGCGAGGGGTCGAGCTCTCCTGCGCCGTCGTCGAGCCTCCCAGGCTCGGCCAGCGCCATTCCTACGATCTCTGATCGCGACGCTACGAGCGGCAGTGCGTCTGGAGCTGAGAGTTTCGCGCGGATGCGAGCAGTGCGCTCAGGCCCGTGGGGGGCACCGCGAGCCATGTTGGCCTCGCGCCACACGCTCACCGCAGCTTCAAGCTCATGGGGACGCATCGTCCGCACGTTCATCGGCAGATCCTAGGTTCAGCCGCCGAGGCGGTGGGTGAGCGACGCATTAGGGTCTTGGTGTTGGAAACGCGCGAGGACTGGCCCGTCGGCGAGCATCGTCTACAACCGCTTTGGATGGCAGGTCATGCTGGGCAACGCGCTGAGAGGTTCTGATGGGGCTGGTTGAAGTCTCGTCTGAGATGAGCGCCGGCGACCTCCTGGTCGGCGCGGGAACGTTGCTGCTGGCGGTGTTCACCGCCTGGCTCGCGTTTCGCACGAGTCGGCAGGTCAAGCTGACGAAGGAGAGTCTTGGCCTGAGCCGCGAGAGCATCGAGGCGCTCGATCGCCCCTTCGTCATTGCAACTCCTAATGAGCACCATTGCGTGCTCGGATTTCTCGAACCGGGTCCCGAGCATCCTGGCCTGAGATTCGCTTATCGCCTTTGGAATATCGGCAAGGGTCCAGCGATAGTGACCGATGTCAGCCTCGTTGACCCGTCTACCGGTCGCGAGTACCTGACGGAGGCTGAGAAAGTCCAACGTGCCATTGCCGTGGCTCCCGCTGGTCGTGACGAACTGAGCCCCCTTGTCAGGGGGACCCCTGGCGTCGGCGCGAAATTGAAGCTGAGGGTCAGCTATCAATCCGCCTCCGGCATGGCCTATTCGACGGAGTCAAATATCGCTGTGGTCGAGAACCTGTACTGCATATGCCAGGACTTCCGACGCACGTCAGGTGAAGGGACCCGATAAGCGTTTCGCCGCCGAGCCCATGCCTACGGTTTGAGCATGGACCTGCTGGAGTTTCTTGCGTTGGCGCGTCGCATATGGCCACGGTTCGTTGCTCTGCTCGTGCTCGCTGCCGTCGTCCTCGCCCCACGACCCACGGCGTCTCTCGTGGAAGGAGTGGCCGAAGCGAGAGCGCGGCAAGTGGTCTCATTGTTGAACCGAGCGCTCCGATCGGCATTGGAGCCGAACTCGAACCGTCGACAGCTCCATCCTTCTGAGCAAGGCTTGGGGCGGCATTCTGGTGATTGAGGCTGGCTACTCGATAGAAGGCGTCGCGTCGACCTGGGGGGGGCGGGCACTCCTCGGATCGACCCGTCTTCGTCCGGCGCGAGTTTCGGATACAACGTTGCAATTTGCCACGTTATATCCAGCCGTGCTAAGTTGGTTCGGATACAACGTTGCAAAACACCACGTTTCATCCAGAACACCCGGCATGCCAGGAGCCCTCTACAACCGACTTGCCGAGCTCGCCGCCGAGAACTACGGCTACCTCACGACCGAGGAAGTCGAGAAGGCCGGGATCGACCCGCACCGCCTGCTCGAGCTGGCGCGGCGCGGGCAACTCGAACGCCGGGCCCAGGCTCTCTATCGCCTGGCGCTGATCCCCCCCACTCCGCTCGACGCCTATCGCGAGGCGACGCTCTGGCCGCGGGGAAGCGAAGGGGTGATCTCCCACGCGACGGCGCTCGACCTCTACGGGCTCGGCGACGTCAACCCGGAGAAGATCCATCTGACGCTGCCGCGCGCGCATCGGACGCGGCGGGAAGTCCCCGACCAATATGTCCTCCACCACGAGGATCTGGCCCCCGAGGAGGTGCGCCTCCACGAGGGGATTCCGGTCGTGACGCCGGCTAAGGCCATCCGCCAGGCCGGCAAGCTGGGACCCGAGCTTCTACGCGGAGCGCTCGAGGACGGCCTGCGGCGCGGGCTGTTGCCTCCGGGCGAGGCGGAGGACCTGCGAGCCGAGCTCGGCCTCGGGTAGCTTCGGGCGATGGTCGATCAGATCCTGCCCGAGAAGGGGCCGAACCGACGACCCGATCAGACGCCGACCCGGAAAACCCACCTGGAGAAACTGGTCGCGCACTACGCGCAGTTGACCGGCGTGGCGCCTGGGCGCGTCCGCCGCTGGATCTCGGTGATGGTCCTCCTCGGAGCGCTCGATCGCTCGCGCGAAGCAGATCCGCTCTTCCTGCTGAAGGGCGGGGTCGCGATCGAGTTGCGTGTAGGGGGCGGCGCCCGCGCCACCAAAGACGTCGACCTCGTCTTCTTCGGCGATCCCGACCGCCTGGCGGAGGCGCTCGACCAGGACCTCGCCGAGCCATACTCCGTCTTCAGCTTCGAGCGCGAAGGGGTGGAGAGCGGCGGCGAGGGGCTCTTCCAGCGCGTCAACGTCAAGCTGCTCTTCCGCGGGCGGAGCTGGGGGGCCCTGAAGCTCGAGGTGGGCTCGCCCGACAGCCAGCTGACCGACGCCGAAGAGATCGGCGCCATCCCGATCGACGAATTCGGGATCGACGGGCCCCGGATGATCCGCTGCCTCTCGCTCCGCTACCAGATCGCCCAGAAGCTCCACGCCGTAACCCAGCGCTTCGAGGACCGCGAGAACGAGCGCTTCCGCGACCTGATCGACCTGATCATCTGCCGGGACCTCGTCGCCGACCTAACCGAGGTGCGCGAAGCCTGCCTCGACACCTTCGAGGTGCGCGGCCTTCACGCCTGGCCTCCGGCCCTGGAGGTGCCCGACGGCTGGGCGGAGCCCTACACCGCGCTCGCCGAGGAGATGGGCTTCCCCGTCGCCGATGTCGAGGATGCAGCCGCACAGGTGCGCGAGTTCATCGACAAGATCGACTCTGCCTAGGGTTTGGTCGGGGTTGTGAGCAACGCCCGATGACCCCCTCTTATGAAGACCGGTTGAAGCGCGGCACTCCTAGCTAGCGGCGGCATTCGAACTGGGAGACGAGGCGACCCGCGCGCTACTGGCCGCCGAACATCCCTTCTAATCGAACGGCGACCCTGATGTCCCCCTCGACGCTGCAGCGACCGTCGACCATCGCGGTGACAGCATCCTGGAGACCGGCGGCCGCCCGCACCCAATCAGCGAGGCCGATGTGGATCGTCACCGCTGCGTTGAGCGGGGCCGGCTCGATCAGGCGGGCGCGTCCGGCTACCGCGTCCACCGCGATCGCCCAGCGCCAAGGGGCGTCATGGGGTGGCTCGATCGCATATGGCTCGATCTCGTAGGCGAGTACGCCGCTGAAGCCGTTCGCCTGAGCTGGCTGGAATCCCCGCGCCTGCGCTTTCGCCAGGGCCCGCTGGCGCCGGGGCTCGGCGAAGCGGCGCTCCAGCTCGGCATCGTCGAGGCCGCCGACCATTGCCGCCAGGGCGCGTCGGCCGCGTCGTGAGGCGATTGCCCGGATCGGCCGGGAGCGCTCTGTAGCCGGGGACCAGGGGGGAGGCGGCTCCCGCCTCTCGATCTCTGCCCGTGCTTCTGCGGCGTTGCGCAGCGCCCAGCCGACGCGGAACCGCCGCGCCACGCCTTCGCCCTCGGCCAGCGCCGCCACCGCACCTCCGGCGTCGCCGCGATGGTGCAGTGCCCTGGCCAGATCGATTCGCGCGAGCGCCTCTGCCCAGACGATCTCGAGCTCCTGCGCTCGCGCGACCGCCGCCCGCAGCTCTTCGATCGCCTTGTCGAGGCGGCCGGCGAGCAACTCGAGCCGACCGATGTGCCACTCGGGCAGGTGGCCGAAGCCGACCCCTGGCGCCGCGGCGACGAGGTGGGAGCGCAAGGGCTCGAGCAGGGGACGCAGGCGGGCGCAGGCCTCGCGGTCGCCGAGATGCGTCGCCGTATAGGCCAACGCCCACAGGCCCATCGGGAAGTACCCGTCTGGACCTCGTAGCGGCTCGCAGTCGGCGGCTAGGAGCGTTCGTAGGCTCTCTAGGGCGGTCTCGCGGTCGCCTTCGAGGGCCGCCGCCATCGCGATGAAGGGCGGGACGAACCCGGTCGGGTTCACCCGCTGGAGTGCTTCGAAGGAGAGGCGGGAGGTCCCGGTCTCACCGTCATACACCCATTCGGCGCTCAGCAGCGCGGTCGCTTCCACCTGCATCTGGATATCGGGGCGAAGCCGACGCACCACCGATCCAGCGCGGCGTACCAGCGCTTCCCCGCCCTCGCGGTCGCCCCGGTCGAGGAACCGCATGCCGCGGTTGAGGTCGATCTCCCAAGCGAAGCGAGGGCTACCGAGACGGTGGGCGATCTCCTCCGCCCACTCCATCGCCTGCTCGCACTCGGCTACCCGCCCCGCTATGTAGTGGCTGCTGGCAACCGTCTGCACGACCCGAAACAAGAGCTCCTCTCGACCGCATTCGCGGGCCGGCTCGACCAGATCCAAGCAGTCCTCCCATTGCTTGAGGGTGCGCAGCGGATCGGGACTGCGCAGGAAGAGAGAGACCAGCTCCGTGAAGCGGGCGAGGAGCTCCGCTTCGGGGTCGCCGAGGTGGAGCCCGAGCTCGTTCGCTCGCTCGACCAATCCGGCCATCTCCTTTTGGTCTCCGGTGATCGCCGATAGATAGGCGACCCGGAAGATCATCCGCAACGCCAGCCTCGGCTCTCCGTCGCCGAGCACCGCCAGGGCCTCTTGTAGCAGCGCTATGGCGGCGGGGTCGCCGCTGCTGCTCTCCCAGCCGAAGCCCACGTCGCCGCCGGCGAAACCCAAAGCAGCCCGCGCGAATCCGGTCGGGTCGCCGCTCAGGCGTGCGATCTCTGCCGCCTCGCCGAAGGTCCGACGGGCGCGGACCAAATCGGCGCAGAGCAGCTCCTGCTCGCCGAGCTCAAGCAAGCTGGAGATGCGCTCCTGGGAATCCGCGCCGGGCATCAATGCCAGAAGGCTGTGCAGATGGGCCGCGGCCTGCTCGTGGTCATGTGCTTCGGCGGCAGCGGTTGCGGCGGCGCGCAGGACAGCGATCGCCGGCTCGCGACCGGCGAGGCCGACGCAGCGCTGGTAGTGGCGGGCCAACTCGCCCGGCTCGATGTCCGGATCCTGCTCGAGAGCACGGGCGATCGCGAGATGCAGGCGGGCACGGTCGGCGTCTCCAATTCCCGCAGTCAGCGCCTCGCGGATCAGGGCGTGGGGAAAAGCGATCGTCGGCTCGGCTGCGACCACCTCGTCGACCAGTCGTTCCGAAAGCGCCTCCGCCACTCCCCGTTCGACCTGCTCCGAACCGAGGCCGGCGACCTCGGCGGCGAGAGCCACCGGTGCTGCCGGCCCGATCGCCGCGACCGCGACCAGCAGGCGTTCGGTCTCCGGGCTCAACCGTCCCAGTCGCTCCTCGACCAGGTCGGTAACCGCTTCTGGCGCTGGGGCCGCGGGGGGAGCTTTCCCGGCCCGCAGCGTCCCCTGCGCGTCGAGGTCGCGGGCCAGCTCGCCGGCGAAAAAAGGGTTGCCCGAGGTGCGCGCCTGCAACTGCGCCGCCAGGTCGGGCGTAATCGCCCTTCCCACCTTGGCGCCGACCAATGCCGCTAGGTCGGAGGCATCGAGGCCGACCAGGCGCAGCTCTGCGAGGTCGTCGGTGCGGCGCAGGTTGGAGAGAACCTTGGATACCGGGTGCCGTCGGCCCAGTTCCCGGTCGCGGGCGGTCACCACGAGGACCAGCCGCCCCGGCGCGCTCTCGAGCAGGTGGGCGAGCGCTTGGGCCGAGGCCGGGTCGCACCAATGGGCATCGTCGATGACGACGTGCAGCGACGCTTCCCCGGCCGCGAACGCCAGCGTCGCGGCGATGCCGCGAAAAAGCCGGTAGCGGGCCCCCTCGGCAGCGACGATCTCGTCCGCGGCCACGCGGTCGGCAAGCGTCGCGTGCTCGCTCAGCTCCGGCACCAGCGCCGCGAGCTCCGGCCCCGCCGCCGACGTCAGCTCCGCACGCCAGGCGTCATCGCCGGCGAGTGCCAGCTCGCCCACCGCTCGCACCCAGGGCTCGAAGGGGACCGTGACATCCGGCTGGCAGCGGGCCAGTACGACCAGCGATCCCTCGGCGTGGGCCTCGGCCGCAACGGCGGCAGCGTGGCGGGTCTTGCCGATCCCCGGCTCGCCGAGGATCAGCACTGCTCGACAGACATCGCGCGGTTTGCTTGCCTCGCGCAGCCTGTCGATCTCGAGGTCGCGCCCGATCAGCGGCTCGTCCCCAAAGGCGGCCAGCGGCGGCGGCAGCCGAATCGCGCCTGGGTCGGGGGGGCGCGTCGGTTCGTTGCGGCGATTGTCAGCCCTCGACGCCGCCAGCGTCTCAGCAGCGGCACCCTCCTCGACCATGTTGGCGAGCTCGCGCCAGCGCAGTCGGGAAGCCTGCACCGGCGTCGGGATGCCCTTCAGCGTGTACTCGCCCAGCGGCTCCAGCTCCAGGCCGTCGCGCGAAGCGACCAGCGCCTGGACCAGGCCATGGACGAGAACCTCTCCCGTCCCGGCCGCCGAAGAGAGTCGGCTTGCGATCACAACCGACATCCCGTGGAGGTCATCTCCGTCGGCGATCGGCTCGCCGGCTGCGACCCCAACGCGCGCCGCAATCCCGATTCCGCGCTGTGCCCCGTCTAGCCGCTCGACGGCGGCTTGGATCGCGGCGGCAGCCCGCAACGCTCCCAAGGCGCTGTCGAAGCTCGCCATCACGCCGTCGCCCAGCGTCTTGATCACGCGGCCGTCGTTGAGTACGACGGCCTCGGTCACGTCTCGTACATGTGAGCGGCGGATTCCGTCCATCCGGTCGTCGCCGAGACTTGCCAGCAGGGCAGTCGAGTTGACCAAGTCACTGAATAGAACCACCGCGACTCCGGTCATGGATGATCATCCTCTCGCAATATTGCTGCGCCGTCGACCCACGGTGTGGCGTTCCTCACTCGCAAGCTTTGCCCAGCAGCACGCCAGCGCCAACCTCTCTTATGGAGACACCGATCCCACGAACTTAAGCATCGAGGGTACGCTGCGGTTCTTCCATGCCAGTCGGGGACGTCAAACAAGGTGGCGAGATCGAGACGGATCGAGGCCAGAGACGAATCCTCATGCCGGCCGATTTCGCCGAGGTCGGGCGCGAAATCGACGCCGAGGCCCTGAGCGCAATCATCACCGGTCTGCAAGCCTCTGCACAGCGGGTTGCTGCCGAGTTTGAGGCGGAGTTCGGGGTGGGCGCAAGCGCAGTGATCGACGTCGAGACCGAGCTTTACCTCGGGACCCGGTATCTCGACCATGCTGCAAGGGCACTGGGCGCGCTCGACCTCGCTTGGCGCTTCGGGTGGGGCGTAGCCAACTTGACCCCTGCCGAGCTCCCCGCCCGCGGTAATAAGGTCGATCTCAATAGCTATCTCCCTCTCTCGGAGTGCGGGTTGGAGATCGACTCCGTCGGATTGGGATCAATCCGTGCCAAGGTGACGAAGCAGGCCGCCACTGTGGTGACGGTGGCCACGGTTGCTAGCTGCATATCCACGGTCTCCGGGTATGACGTCAAAGACCTCGTCGAGCAGGGCGTGGGCCACAATGGCTCGCCATGCGCAATCAGCGTGACTGCCGAATCCACTGCTGAGCTGCATGAGACTCTCCAAAAGGAGCTGCCTGGCCTTCCGCCCGACTGTCGGACGACCATAAGGATCAAGCTTCCCGAAGGAAAGGGAACCGTCGTCGCCCAGATACCACGAAGCGTCCTGGGGTAGGTACGCCTCGCACGAATCACGGCTCGCCCTGGCCGCCTTGAACGACAGTGACGAACGTCAACGTTCGATAACCCCCTCTTATGGAGACCGGAGGGCCGGTCCCTCCGCTGGTTCCATGTCTGCTTCGGCGGGTAGCAGCGAGTCAACGCATGGCAACGCCTGACGCGCGCACCGACGAGGACCCGGCGCGACTCCTGGTCGTCACCGGAGGCGCGGCTTCCGATCTGCAGGAGGTCCCGCCGAGCGTTCGATTGCTGGTCGAGGGCGCGACTGAGATCCTGGTCGTCTCCCCCACCCTGCCGTCGCGGATCGCCTGGCTGACCTCCGACACCGACAAGACCCGTGAGGTCGCGGACGAGCGCCTGAGCGCGGTGGTCGGCCAGCTCGAGAGCACCGGAGCGTCGGTGAAAGGAGCCGTCGGTGCAGACGATCCGCTCCTGGCATTCGAGGACGCGATCGCCGATTTCCACCCGCACCACATCCTGATCTCTCTGCGGCCCTCGGAGGAATCCGGGTGGCAGGAGCGCGGCCTGATCGAAGAAGTCGGCCAGCGCTTCGGACTGCCGCTGACCGTGTTCAGGGTCGCGGGCTGAGAGCAGGCATGAGCCCGCCCGCCGCAGCCGTGCCGGAGGGACCGCTGATCGTCGGCGTCGACGGAGCCGAACGCGCCAGGGACGCGATCGCCCTGGCACAACAGCTGGCGATCGACCTTCCCGGCGGAATCGAGGCCGTCTACATCCACACTCTCGAAGGGCTCGATGACCTGCTGACCGGCAAGCGACCCCACGAGTTCGAGCAATTGGCTGCCGAGGACGGAGAGGCAAAACTTGAAGAGGTTCGCGCCCTGGCCGCACGGATGGGCATCGAGGAGGTGCAGATGCGCCGGGCCGCGACGCCGGCCGAAGGCCTCTACTCCCAAGCGGTCGAGAACGGGGCCTGCATCGTGGTCATCGCCTCCTCGGCAAGATCTGGCCTTGGGAAGCTCCTGCCCGGCGGGACCGCCGAGCGCCTCCTCTCTGGCTCCCCGGTCGCGGTGGCCGTTGCTCCCAACGGATATGCAGACCGCGAGAAGGCCCGTGAAGTCGTCGGCGTCGGCTTCGACGACTCGCCGGAGTCCCGACTCGCCGTGGATTGGGGCGCCGACATCGCCCGCCGCAGCGGCGCTTCACTGAGACTGCTGGCGGTCCACACCCTGCTTCCGTTCGGAGGGCTGGCGGCGGGGGGAGATTGGGGGACGATGGCGGTAAACGAAGTGCTGGGCAGCGAACTTCAGACTGCGATGGAGGCGCTGGCCAAGGACCTCGAATCCGACTTGACCGTCGAGTCCCGTCTGCTGAGAGGCGGTGCGCCCAGTGCCCTGGCAGCCCAATCCGAGGAGCTCGACCTCCTTGTCCTGGGCTCTCGCGGGTACGGGCCGGTGAAGAGCGTCCTGCTGGGCAGCGTCTCCTCGCAGGTGATCAAAGACGCCGGGTCTCCGGTTCTGATCGCGCCCAGGCCTGCGGACTAGCCGGGTTATATTGGGGCCGTGGAGGGCGGCCCGCGCATCGCGCCGGGGATACAGCGGGCCAACGACTACCTGGCCAACGCCGCTCACCCGCGCATAGAAAGGCGCGACGATCCGGGTCAGGGAGGCGACTCCCGTCGCCGATCTCGGCCGGCATGTGATGGCTTGAGAAAACTCCCGGCCGCTA
>WUUC01097919.1_pt1 | contig 14500 bp, 8 predicted proteins | sample 6278441 | NCBI WGS metagenome assembly WUUC01 (sample SAMN13675441, study PRJNA597444) | soil metagenome | isolation source: soil | place: USA: Washington | collected 2017-10
AAGTGGTAAGGCAGAGGTCTGCAAAACCTCCACCCCCGGTTCAAATCCGGGCGGCGCCTCCAACTCTGATTTGGCTTGACGCCCGGACCCGCTGCCGGGCCTCGTCGTTACCGTTCGCCGGCCGAGATAGGGCCGTACGGTTGTCGAACCTGCTTGCTGCTTCACACTTTGGCTGAGAGAGTCACAGATTTAGCCGCGATTACCCGCTACTAAACATTTCGGCACACCTGCCGATAACAGTTACGGCTCGCACATTCTGACGACCGGCACCACCTCGAAGGACGTTGAGTGGCCGAGCTCTGCCGCGCGTCGATTTTCGGGTCATCCACGCACCCAATCAGGAAGTTCGCATGAACAGGCTGTCTACGTGGTTCTTCGTCGCGCTTGCCTTCTCTGTTGCGTCCGCCTCGCAGGTCGAGGCCCAGCCCACCGCCCAGCTCCGCAAGATCGGCCCGCAGCTAAAACGCGCGGCGTCGGCGCCCGGCGGCTGGTCGCGCGCGATCGTCCGCGCAGTTGACCGCGAATCGCTCGCGGAGCTCAACCGCAGAATTCCCGAACTCGGTGGGACTCTCGGGCGGCCGCTGCCGATTATCAATGCTCGCGCCGCTTTCATTCCCAATCGAATCATTCCGCTCCTTGCGGCCAATCCGCGGGTCGCTTCCCTGTCGGCCGACCGCGTCGTCGTCGGCTCCATGGAACGAACGGGTGCCGCCGTCGGCGCCGCCGCGGTGCGTCACGAGCTCGGATATGACGGCTCAGGGGTCGGGGTGGCGGTGATCGATTCTGGCGCGACTCCGTTGCACGACGACCTGGCCGGCGACGGCGGCGCTTCACGGATCGCCAGCTTCGTCGATTTCGTAGACGGCCGCGTGCCCGCACATGACGCCTACGGTCACGGCACGCATGTGGCGGGCATCATCGCGGGCAACGGGTTCGATTCGGCGGGCGCGCGGACGGGGATCGCTCCCCGTGCGCATCTCGTCGTGCTCAGGGTGCTCGACGGGCAGGGGCGCGGACGGATCAGCGACGTCATTGCGGCGCTCGATTACGTCGTGGCGAACAGGGCCAGACTGAACATCCGCGTCGTGAACCTGTCGATTGCGTCGGGTGTGTACGAGTCGTACAACTCGGATCCATTGACGCTCGCGGCCAGGCACGCCGTCGCTGCGGGCGTCGTCGTGGTCGCGGCGGCCGGCAATGGCGGGAGGTCCCCGGAGGGGTTCACGCAGTACGGAGGGATCACGGCTCCGGGCAACGCGCCGTGGGTCCTCACCGTCGGCGGATCCAGCCACAATGGCACCGCCGAACGCACCGACGACACGATCGCTCCGTTCAGCTCGCGCGGTCCCTCCGCCGTCGACTACTCGGCCAAACCGGATCTCGTCGCGCCCGGCGTCGGCATCGCATCGTTGAGCGCGCCCGAGAGCTCGTTCTATACGAGCCATTCTGCGTACCTGCTCGCTGGCACGGCGCCCACGACGTATCTACCGTATCTCAGTCTGAGTGGCACGAGCATGGCGACTCCGGTGGTCAGCGGCACGGTGGCGTTGATGCTGCAAGCCAACCCGGCGCTCACACCGAATCAGGTCAAAGCGATCCTGCAGTACACCGCCGAGGCATCTGCCGGGATCGACGTGTTGACGCAGGGCGCGGGCTTTCTGAATGCGCGCGGGGCGGTTCACCTCGCCAGCTTCTTCGCAGCCCCGTCCGTGGCGTATCCAGCGGCGCCTGAGTGGGGCGGGCGCTTGATCTGGGGAACGCAGGTCGTGCGCGGCGGCCGATTGATGCCCGACTCAAATGCCTGGTCTCCGGATCTCGAGTGGGGCGCACCGATCACTCACGCGGGCCAGAACGTGGAGTGGGGCGTGATTTGCGAGACGAGCGGGTGCGACGGGGAGGGTGTCAGCGGGACACCGTGGCGCACGATCTGCGCCGACCCCGCGTGCGCTTCTTTCGGTACGAGCGGCGGCGAAGTGTCGAATGCCGTGTGGGGCTCCGCCTGCGGGGGCGCGGATTGCACGGGTGTGTGGAATACGTCGGCTCTGGGCGGCGCGGTGGCGACCACGAGCGATCGCGACGATACCGTCGTGTGGGGGACCACCGGCGGCGACACCGTCGTGTGGGGAACGAACGAAGGCAGCAGCGATACCGTCGTCTGGGGAACGAACTGTGCCGATCCGGCGTGCGCCCCGGTGATCTGGAACAGGCAGTGACAGCATTCAGCGTAACGAACCTCCACGGGGAACCATCGATAGTGAGCAGCACGACATCGACCGCACAAAACCAGTCCGTCCGAGGGCTCGAATTCAGGGCATTGCCGCAATCGGCCCGCTTGTACGCGGCGATGGTGATCGTCAGCGGCGCCGCCGCTGCCGCCGCGATCGTGCCGCACGCGTATCCACGGCCCCTGTTGTTCGCCGCACTGCTTGCCGCCTCCAGTCTGATGTCGCTGTGGAAGGTCAACCTGCCGATCTGCCTCAACAGCGGCGCGACGCTGTCGATGTCGTATGCCGCAAACCTGATGTCGTTGCTGCTGCTCGGCCCGTCGTATGCCCTGGTCATCGCGGTCGCAGGCACCTGGACGCAGTGCACGTACAAGGTCAAACGCCGGTATCCCTTCTATCGCAAGGCGTTCAGCATGTCGGCTGAAGCGCTCACGATGCTGGTGACGGGTCTGGTGTACGGACTGCTGGACGGCCGTCCGGCGCCGCTCGACACCTACGATGTCGCGAGGCCGATCGTCGGGGCGATCGCCACCTATTTCGTCGTCAATACCGGCCTGGTCGCGACTGCCATCGCGTTGTCGTCGGGTCGGCCGGTACTCAGAGTGTGGCAGGAGGACTTCCTCTGGAGTGGCGCGAGTTTCGTCGTTGCCGGCACGGCCGGAGCGATCGGGGCGATTGTCGTCGAGCGAGGGGCGTTCTGGACGGCCGTCCTGATGCTGGCTCCCGTGCACCTGACCTACCGCACCTACAAGGTATTCGTCGGCCGGCTGGATGACGAAAGACGGCATCTCAGACAAACGCGCCGGGTGCATCGGCGGGCAGTCGAAGCCTTGTCTCAAGCGCGGGAAGCCAAGCGGGCGCTGGAAGACGAGAAACAACGTCTCGCGGCCGCGCTCACGCACATGGCGGCGCTCGAGGAAAGCCGTCGACAGCTGCTCGAGCGCGAGCAGGCGGCCCGCGCTGCTGCCGAAGAGGCCAGCCGTCTGAAAGATCAGTTCCTCGCCAGCGTGTCGCACGAGCTGCGTACCCCGTTGAACGCCGTGCTGGGATGGACCGACATCCTGCGGCGCGGCAGGATTTCGGAGTCGAAGCGCGAGGCGGCGATCGAGGCCATCTATCGCAGCGGCAAGCGGCAGGCGGCCCTCATCGACGATCTGCTCGACGTCGCGGGAATCATGTCTGGAAAGTTGCGGCTGGAATTCGCGGCGGTCGACATCGCGACGATCGTTCGCGACGCGCTCGAGGTGGTGCAGCCCGCCGCAGCGTCCAAGGGCATTCACATCTCCGTCGACGCTGCCACGGGCCTCCCGCCAATCGAGGCCGACGCGGCACGTCTGCAGCAAGTAGCGTCGAATCTGCTCTCGAATGCGGTGAAGTTCACGCCGGCTGACGGCCGTGTGCACGTGCGGCTGCGTCAGGATGGAGAACAGGTGGAGCTGGTCGTTGCCGACACCGGCCAGGGAATCCCGGCGGACTTCCTCGCATCGGCGTTCGATCCCTTCCGCCAGGCCGACGCGTCAACAACGCGCGTCCACTCGGGCCTCGGCCTTGGCCTGTCGATTGTGAAGCAGCTCGTAAACGCGCATCGCGGAACCGTGACGGCTCAAAGCGACGGCGTCGGCCGGGGCGCATCGTTTACCGTGCGGCTGCCGGCAATCACGCTCTCACAGCGGGACGGCGCTGCCGCCGGTCCGCGGACGGCGTCGGGCGAGTCGGCAGAGCCGACGAATTCTCTCCAGGGCATTTCGGTACTCGTCGTCGACGACGACCAGGAGAGCCGCGAGGTCGTCGCCGCTCACCTCGCAGCGTGCGATGCGGTCGTACTCACCGCTGCTTCAGCCGCCGAGGCTCGGAGTCTCCTGGAGCAGGAGCATGTGGACGTCATGCTCGCGGACATCGCGATGCCCGACGAAGACGGCTACGAGTTCGTGCGGAAACTGCGCACGTGCGAGTCGCCAACCGCGCGAATTCCGGCGGCGGCGCTCACCGCATTCGCGCGGGAGGAGGACCGTCGACGAGCAATGGAAGCCGGGTTCCAGCTGCACCTGGCCAAGCCCATCGAGGCGCGCTCCCTGACCGCGGCAGTCGCCAACCTCCGGAACTCGAGGGCTGCCTAGCACCCCGTCGTGCAACTGCCGCTGCATTCGACCGCCGCTGCATCGGTCTGGCTGCGTCGCTCCTCTCTCAAATGGTGCGACGCGCCAGTTTCACCACGGGCTGCCTGGGCCACTTGTCACTTGCCCGATCGACCCGTCTCCCTTCCGATGACGACCGTCAACAACCAGACCAGGACGCCAATCAGCGCGAAAGGCGCGGCGAGCAGCACGAGAGTGATCACGGCAGTCACTGAGCGGCACCTGATCGTCGGTTCATAGAAGCTCTCTTCCGGAAAACACAGATTGGCACGGCGGGCGCCATGCGAAGGATATCAATTCGCCCGGCGCCGGGTGTCCAGGACTGCGCGCTATACTGGCCGAATCGGACGCGTGCGGGGAACGTGGAGCCGTTTGCCGCGCGCAACGGCCTCCTGCCCGCGATGGCGCGGTGCGCGCCTGTGTCGCCGAGTCGTGCGCGGGTACGGCGGGCATGCCTGCTCGAAAGGCAACCTGCAGTGTCGGGGCCGACGGCTCCCGAGGGCGCGCGCTGCAATACTCGTCGGGCGGGTGCGTCTATCCCGGAGAGGACCCGGACATGCCTGCTCGCAGCGAACCCCACATCACCACCGAAGTCGTCGATCCGGTCTGCGGAATGACGATCGCCCCCGAAGAGGCCGTCGGAACGGTCGAGCACAGGGGCCACACCTACTACTTCTGCAATCCTCAATGTCTCGCGCAGTTCGAGCGCGGTCCGGAACGGTTCGTGGGACCCGCGCGGCGGAAGGCGACACCGGCGGCAGCGGAGGATGCTGAATACACGTGTCCGATGGATCCGGAGGTCAGGCAGGTCGGCCCGGGCGCCTGTCCGAAGTGCGGGATGGTGCTCGAGCCGGTCATGGCGGCACCCATCACCAGAACCGAGTGGACCTGCCCGATGCATCCCGAGATCGTCCGCGACGAACCGGGATCCTGTCCGATCTGCGGGATGGCGCTCGAGCCGCGCGTAGTGACCCTCGAGGAGCGGAACCCCGAGTTGGACGACATGACGCGCCGGTTGCGCGCATCGCTGGCACTGGTGGCGCCGATCGTGACGTTCATGGTCGCCGATCTGATTCCCGGACAGCCGCTCATGTACGCTCTTGGACATCGGACGATGAGCTGGATTCAGCTCGCCCTCGCGACTCCGATCGTGATTTGGGGAGGGCGGCCCTTCTTCGAGCGCGGCTGGGCGTCTCTCGTCAACCGTCATCTGAACATGTTCACGTTGATTGCCCTCGGTGTCGGCGCCGCGTACGGCTACAGCGTTGTCGCGACGCTGGCGCCGGACCTGTTCCCGGCGTCGTTTCGCGTGGGCGGCGACGTGGCCGTGTATTTCGAGGCGGCCGCGGTAATCGTCGTGCTCGTGCTGCTCGGCCAGGTGCTCGAGCTTCGCGCGCGCAGCCGGACGAGCGCGGCTATCAGGAACCTTCTGGGACTTGCTCCGAAGACGGCGCGTCGCATTTCGGCCGATGGCGGCGAGGAGGACGTCTTGCTCGAGCAGGTTCACGTCGGCGATCGCCTGCGCGTTCGACCTGGCGAGCGGGTGCCGGTGGACGGCAGCGTCGTGGACGGGTCGACGACCGTCGACGAATCGATGGTTACCGGCGAGCCGATTCCCGTCGAGAAGGCAGCAGGCGACAGCGTGACTGGTGGAACGGTGAACGGCACCGGCACGTTCGTGATGCGCGCCGAGCGGGTGGGGAGCGACACCCTGCTCGCGCAGATCGTTCGCCTCGTGGGCGAGGCGCAGCGGTCCCGCGCTCCCATCCAGCGGCTCGCCGATACGGTATCCGGCTGGTTCGTGCCGATCGTCGTCGCGGTGGCGGCAGTGACGTTCGCGATCTGGGCCTCGATAGGCCCTGAGCCTCGCCTCGCGCACGGCCTCGTGAACGCGGTTGCCGTCCTGATCATTGCGTGCCCGTGTGCTTTGGGCCTCGCGACGCCGATGTCGATCATGGTCGGCACAGGCCGGGGTGCGGAGCTCGGCGTGCTGCTGCGGAACGCGGAAGCGCTCGAGGTGCTCGAACGGGTCACGACGTTGGTCGTGGACAAGACCGGTACGTTGACCGAGGGCAAGCCGCGCCTCCTTACGGTCTCCCCCCAACCCGGGACCGACGAGGCGGAGCTGTTGCGGCTGGCCGCGAGCGTCGAAGCAGTGAGCGAACACCCGCTGGCAAGCGCGATCGTAAACGGGGCGCGCGAGCGCGGCGCGGCGATGTCCGCCGTTTCGGCGTTCGCGTCGATCACCGGCAAGGGTGTCGTCGGGACCGTCGAGGGCCGGAGAATCGCCGTCGGCAACGCGAAGCACCTCGAGGCGCTCGGCGTAGACCCGGGTCCCGTTCGGTCGGAAGCCGAGGCGCTGCGGGTGCAGGGCCAGACCGTGATGTTCGTCGCGGTCGATGAGCGCGCCGCTGGCCTCCTCGGCGTCGCCGATCCTGTGAAGGAGACGACGAAAGCGGCCATTGACGCTCTTCACCAGGAGCATGTCCGGATCGTCATGCTCACCGGCGACAACCGGACGACGGCGGAAGCGGTCGCGCGCGCCGTTGGCATCGACGCCATCGAAGCGGATGTTCTGCCCGACCAGAAGGCGGCGATCGTGAAGCGCCTGCAGTCCGAGGGTCAGCGCGTGGCGATGGCGGGAGACGGCATCAACGATGCGCCGGCGCTCGCGCAGGCGGACGTCGGCATTGCGATGGGGACCGGCACGGATGTGGCGATGGAAAGCGCCGGTGTGACGCTCGTCAAAGGCGATCTGCGGGGCATCGTGCGGGCGCGCCGATTGAGCCGCGCGACGATGGGGAACATCCGGCAGAACCTGTTTTTTGCGTTCGTGTACAACGTGCTGGGCGTGCCGATTGCCGCGGGCGTGCTGTACCCGTTCGTGGGCCTGCTCCTGAGCCCGATGCTCGCCAGCACCGCGATGACCTTCAGTTCACTGTCGGTAATTGCCAATGCGCTGCGGCTGCGGCGGGCGTCGGTGTAGACGCGCCCGGACACGACGTACAACGCAGCCGCCTTCGCGCCGGAGGCGCTCCGGCGAGCCTCGCCGTAGCTCGCCCGAAAATGCCGCGAGCGGAGGCGGGAGGCCGCAGAGCACGCAGAGGGCATTTTCGGAATGATTCTCTCTGCGAACTCCAGCGCGCTCGGCGTTGATCGTTCTGGCGCGTGACGTTACGCGCCATCTTCTCGGTGCGTCAGCCACGCGGGCATCTCCAGATGCAGATGGATCGCCAGGGCGCGGATTCCGAAGACGATCGCAAAGCCGGTGACCGCCGCATACGAGAATTCCGGCGCGAAGGTGCGGAGCGCCACGAACACGGCGCATCCGAGCAGAATGGGTGTTGCGTAGATCTCCCGCGACATGAGTAGCGTCGGGCGGCCCGCCAGGACGTCTCGAATCAGTCCGCCGCCGATGGCCGTGAGAACGCCCATCATGACTGCCACCGGTCCGTTCAGCTCCAGGAGAAGGGCCTTGTTGACCCCTGTGATCGCGAACAGCGCGGCGCCGAGCCCGTCCAGATAGAGAAGGGCGCGGTAGGTGCCGCGGAACAGCCACCCGGTCCAGAATGCCCCGAGCGCGCCGACGGCCGCGGCCCAGACGTAGTTGACCTCCGCGATCCAGAAGATCGGTGCGCTGATGATGAGGTCGCGGACCGTTCCGCCGCCGAGTGCCGTCACGACGCCGAGCACGAGCGCGCCGAACACGTCGAGGCCGCGCCGCCTGACGACGAGCACGCCCGTAATGGCGAACACGACCGTCCCGAGCAGCTCGAAAAAGTAGAAGCGCATCAGCGGCCGCGCTGCAGCGAAGTGAAACCTGCGCCAGCTACCGCGCTGCCGGCATGATACGGACCGTCGTGCCCCAGGGATCGGCTGTCGTCCAGCCCGCGGCCGTTTCCTCGGTGGAAAACCCGGCCGCCTGAAGGCTTCGCGCGGCGGCCCGGGTGTCGTCGGCGCCCGGCAGGACCAGTTCCCACGCGAGCAATCGTGCCTGATCGTTGGCGGCGGCCGGCCCTGGCGACCAGGTATTGGTGCCGAGATGATGATGGTAACCGCCGGCCGAAAAGAACAGCGCCCCGGGATAGCTCCAGACCGTCTTATCGAACCCGAGCGCCGAATGATAGAAGGCCTCGGCGGCATTCAGATCTCCGACGTGCAGGTGCACGTGGCCGATGGCCGTGCCCTCCGGCGCTCCGTCCCACTCGCGGCCGCCGCCGGCTGAGACGACGCTCTGCATGTCCAGCGGTTCGGTGCTCATCGCGAGCTCGCGGCCGCGGAGTTGCCAGGCGCTGCGCGGGCGGTCGGCGTACACCTCGATGCCGAGGCCATCCGGGTCGGTGAGATAGAGCGCTTCGCTCACCAGATGGTCCGCCGCGCCGACACGCGCGCCGATCCGGGAGAGATGCGCGATGAACCGTCCGAGCGCGGCGCGATCGGGCAGGAGAATCGCGAAATGATACAGCCCGTACCTGCCCTCGCGCGGCACCGGCCGCACGTCGCCGTCTGCCTGAAGCGAGACGAGGACGCGCTCGGCGCCGGTGGCGCCGAGCAAAGCCGTGGTGTTCGTGCGGTCCAGTGTTCGCAATCCGAGAACGTGCTCGTAATAATCGATCGACCGCTGCAGTTGCCCCACCTGGAGATGCACGGCACCCACATGGCTGCCGTCGGGAAGGCGAAAACCGGAGGGGGCGATACCGTAGGACGGCCGCTCGATTGGCTGTTCGTGCTTCAACATGATCGTTGCCCTGTTCACGGTTGAACTGCCTTCGCCGTCCAACCTTCGTGGCCGTTCAACCGGCGCCACCGTACAACCTGCGTCGCTGTTCGAGCGGCTTTCAAACCCGCCGCAGCCGTTCACCGAACGCGACCGACCAGTGCCGCTCGTCGGAGGCCGCCCGGCCACACCCATACGATAGCACAGTTACTTACTTTTAGGAAGTATGTGCGCACGTGACTCATCTGGTTCCGCGGCGCCTCACGCGGAAGCGCCACCGCGCGTGAGCATCATTACATGTCGTGTCCCTGTACCGTGTGCTCCAGTTCGTGTCGCGCACTCCGCGGTAGTGCTTTCCGGAGCGTTCGGCTCCGGATGCGGCGGATCACGGATCAGAAGAGGAACAGCGCCGCCAGGAACACGGCGACCATCGAGAACGCCAGCGCGACTTTCACGGCGGTGCCGATGGCAAAACCGATCCAGGCGGCCAGACCGACCCGGCCTGCGCGGGCGAGATCGCGGTGCGTACTCAGCTCGCCGAGGACCGCTCCGACGAGCGGCCCGAATACCAGCCCCGGCAGGCCGAACGGCAGGCCCAGCAGCGTCCCCAGCGCTGCGCCCGCGACCGCTCGAGGGCTCGCGTCGACACGTTTGGCCCCGATCGCCGCCGCCACGAAATCGACGCTGTAGCTCGCGGCGCCGATCGCCCCAACCAGGATCAGCGTCCCCGCGCCGACCCGTGAGAAACCATCGGCCCAGGCGCCGAGCAGCAGCCCTGCAAAGATGAGCACCGTTCCCGGAAGCGCCGGCAACAGGATTCCGGCAAGTCCGACGACGACGAGAGCGCAGGCGACCACCCAGATCAGAACCGTCATCATAGGCGCTTTCGATAATCGTTTTCGGAGTGCGAAATTCGATTCGGAGCACTGCAACGACCGTTTTGCTTTGACGGCCTTCGAAGGTCGTTTCGAGATACGAAAGCCGCCAATTCGACGCTGTTTCAAGGCGCGGCTGTGCGGCCGACGGTCGGGACGAGGCGCCACTTGGTGGCACCGACTTTGTTAATTGCGCTCGGCCGCACCTCGCCGGCCTGACAGATGGTATCTGGAGTCTCCGATCCGCCGACCGCCGCACCCGTCGTCGAACATCGCGTGCTGCGCCTGTCCGCGCCGTTGGCCGCCGGGGTTTTGTGCGCCGCTCTCGGCATGGCCGTGATGGTCGCGTGGCATACGGGGCTCACGGCCCTCATCCAGGTGAGGGCGAGCTATCGGCCGATGCCGTACGGATCCGCGGTCGCCTTCGTCCTGCTCGGCGGTGGTCTCATCGCGATGAGCCGGGCGGAACTCGGGGCGCTGCGCTGGTCGGCCGTCGCGCTCGGCGCCTTGATGGCGGTGGCCGTTGCGGGACCGCTGCTCGGCCAGGACTTCAGTTTCGAACGGCTGCTCCGTCTGTCCGATCTCGGATACGGCCGCGTTTACTTCGGCCGCATGCCGCCAAACGAAATCCTGAATTTCGTCCTCGCCGCGCTGGCGCTCCGGGCGCTGGCCGACGATCGACGGCTCAACCGTTTCGTGGCTCCGCTCGCGTCGGTCGTTGCGGGCATCGGACTCACCTCTCTCGTCGGCTACGCCACGCTCGTGAACGCCGCGTATGCGTGGCCAGGACTGCCGGCGATGGCCGTCCATGGCGCGGCCGCCTTCGCGCTGGTCGGCTTCGTGCTCCTGCACGCCGCATGGGAGCAGGCCCGCGCCGAGCGGCTGGAGATGCCGACGTGGATGCCGGTGCCCCTCGCCATCATCCCGAGCACGATGAGCGTGGTCGTGTGGCAGGCGCTCCTGGAACAAGGGCGAACTCCGCTCGCATACTCCACCCTGGCGGCCGGACTGACGTTCGCCGCTGGAACGGCCATCGCGGTGTACTTCGCGCAGGCCGCGCGGCGCGAGCTGCGGCGCGCCGAACGCGCCGGGCGCGAGCTGCGATCCGAGATTCACGAGCGGGAGCAGGTTCAGGCGGCGCTGCGGCAGAGCGAGCAGCGCGTGCGCGCCACCTTCGACAACGCCGGCGTCGGGATCATCGAAGTGGATACGGCCGACGATCGGTTCGTCGCGGTGAACGACCGCGTCTGTGAAATCCTCGGGTACCAGCGCGAGGAGCTTCTCGGCAAGACGGTCTACGAGATGACCGCGCCCGAAGATCTGGAGCGCACGACGGACCTGATCCGGCAGCTGCGGCACGGCACGCTCGAACGTCTCGATTACGAGAAGCGTTATCTGAAAAAAGACGGCTCGCGCGCCTGGGTGCACGTCACCGTCTCGGCCGTACGCGACGCAAAGGGACGGTGGGTGCGCTCGATCGCAACGGTGGCGGACATTGCCGAGCGCAAGCGGGCCGAAGAGACCGAGCGGTTGCTCGCAGAGAACCTGCGCGACGCGGACCGGCGGAAGGACGAATTCCTCGCGACGCTCGCGCACGAGCTGCGCAACCCGCTCGCGGCCGTTCGATTCGCGCTGGCGATGTGCGAGCGGGGCGATGCCGACACCGCGCGTCGCGGCCACGAGGTGATCGCGCGTCAGGTCAACCAGCTGGTGCGCCTGATTGACGATCTCCTGGACGTCTCGCGTGTGACCAGAGACAAGATTCAGCTGCGCCTCGACCGCGTGCGTCTGTCGGGGGTGATGCGCGCGGCGGTGGAAAGCACCGAACCACAGTTCACCGCTGCCGGCCATCGGCTCACCCTGAAGGCCGACCTCGACGCGACGCTGCACGCGGACCCGGCCCGCATGACGCAGGTGTTCAGCAACCTGCTGAGCAACGCGGCGAAGTTCACGCCGCCGGGCGGCGATATTTCCTTTGTCGCCGCCGTCGAGGGCGATCATGTTGTCGCGCGGGTGCGCGACAACGGCATGGGGATCGCCCCGGACGCGCTGCCGTACGTGTTCGAGCTGTTCCATCAGGCCGACAGCACGTTGGAGCGCTCTGCGGGCGGCCTCGGCATCGGCTTGACGCTGGCCAGACGGCTCTGTGAAATGCACAACGGGACGCTCGAGGCGTTCAGCGAGGGTCCGGGCAGGGGAGCCGAGTTCGTCGTGCGGCTTCCGCTGGCGGAGCCCGGCCCCGAACACGTGCGCGAGACGACGGCCCGTGCCGATACCGCTCCGGCGCGTCCCCTGCGCGTGCTGATCGTCGACGACAACGTCGATGCGGCCGAGATGCTCGACATGCTCGTGCGCACGAGCGGCCACTCGACGCGAACGGTTCACGAGGGACCGTACGCGCTCGACGCATTCGAGCCGTTTCAACCCGACGTGGTCCTGCTGGACATCGGTCTGCCCGGGATCGACGGCTACGAGGTGGCGCGCGAACTGCGGCGGCGGAGCGCGACGGTGTACCTGGCGGCGGTGACGGGATGGGGGCAGGAGGAGGATCGTCGCCGCTCGCGCGACGCGGGGTTCGACTGCCATCTCACCAAACCGGCCGATCCGGACGTCGTGGTGAGACTGCTCGACGCCGTGTCGCATCGGGCGGGCTGCGCCGGATGCGAAAAGTGCCTGCGCGGACCGATGACGCGGCTCTCCGATGGATCGCCCTGGGTGGACCCTTCGCCCCCCTGACCGGCATTCCAACTCTCGGCGAGGCCGACACGTCAACCGCGCACCCGCGCAACAGCGGGAAAAAAGCCGCACAGGGATGCCCGGAAAGCATTACCATCCACACCGCGGCGGCTGATCTTTCGCCTCGCTCACCTTACAGGTGCCGCGAGCGTGGAGGACCGCGCGGGAGGGCAGGCATGCGCGCGACGATCCGGTGGGTGTGTCTCGTGGCGCTCGCAGTGGTGTGCGTAGCGCTTCCGGCCGCGCAGAACCGTACGGGCAACAGCCTGCAGATCTACCTGATCGACGTCGAAGGCGGCGGCGCAACCCTGTTCGTCGCGCCATCGGGCGACACCGTGCTGATCGACACGGGCAACCCCGGCGCCGCGGCGCGCCGCGACGCAGACCGCATCATGGCAGCCGCCAAGGATGCGGGCGTCGGTGAGATCGATCATCTGATCACCACGCACTGGCACGGCGATCATTTCGGCGGCCTTTCGGAACTTGCCACGCGCATTCCAATCCGCCACTTTATCGATCACGGGCCGACGGTGCAGCCACAGCCTGCTGCGACCGAATTCTTGTCGGGCCCCTACCCGAAGCTGATCGCGGCGGCCAGACACACGGTGGCGCTGCCGGGCGACCGCATCCAGGTAGAGGGCCTCGACTGGCGGGTCGTCACCTCCGGCGGCAAGGCCATCAAGTCCGCGCTGCCGGGCGCCGGCAAGCCCAATTCCTATTGTGCCGCGTTCAAACCGCAGGAGCCGGACACGACGGAGAACGCCCAGTCGGTGGGAAGCGTGATCACGTTCGGCGATTTTCGCGTGGTCCACCTCGGCGATCTGACGTGGAACGAGGAATTCGAGTTGATGTGTCCGAACAACCCGCTCGGCACCGCGGATCTCTTCGTGGTGTCGCACCACGGGCAGCCGATTTCGAACGCCGAAGTGCTCGTCCATGCAATAGAGCCGCGGGTCGCGATTTTGAACAACGGCACGCGGAAGGGCGGGCAGCCGCCCGCGATGCGGATTCTCCATTCCGCTCCTCGCATGGAAGATCTCTGGCAGCTGCATTTTTCGCTCTTGAGCGGGCAGGAATACACCGTCCCCGGCGTGTTCATCGCCAACGATGTCGACGATCAGCCGGCAGCGCTGCCGATCGCCGCGATGCCCCCGCCGCAGGCTGGGACCGCCGCGCCTCCCCCGCCTGCGCACAACGGGCCGGCGCACTGGATCAAAGTGGTGGCCGAGCGCAGCGGGGCGTTCACGGTGACCAACGCGCGGAACGGGTTCACGAAGACCTACGCGGCGCGCGGTCGGTAAAAATCGATGGTTGAACCCCGACGTCCTGTTGAAAGCAGATCCATGCAAAAGTCAGCCGGGAGGGATGCCATGCACATACGCTCGCTCTTCGCGCTATCCATCGCGGCGTTCTTCAGCTCGATGCTTCACATCGGCGCTGCACAGCAGCCGTCGCAGCAGGTGGCGCTGCCGGAAGGCGAAGGGAAGGCCCTGGTACAGGAGCTCTGCGTTCGATGCCATGGGCTCAACCTGCTGACCAACTCCGGCGGGTACACGGCCGAAGGGTGGCAGAAGCTGTTCAGCATCATGGTTGCCGTGCCGAGCGACCAGGCCGCAACGCTCACGCAGTACCTGGCGAGGCATTTCCCCGAGAAGCCCAGACCCCCCGCGGTGCTCGTACCTGGCAGTGCTACCGTCTCGATCAAGGAATGGATCGTGCCGTCGCTCGGCTCGAGGCCGCATGATCCGCTCGCCGGCGCCGACGGCTCCCTCTGGTGGACCGGCCAGTTTGCGAACGTGCTCGGCCGGCTCG
>WUUC01019388.1_pt1 | contig 14498 bp, 12 predicted proteins | sample 6278441 | NCBI WGS metagenome assembly WUUC01 (sample SAMN13675441, study PRJNA597444) | soil metagenome | isolation source: soil | place: USA: Washington | collected 2017-10
TCGAGCTCCCCGCCCAGACGATTCCCACCTTGAATCGAGCCGAATGAATATGCAGGCTCGTCGCCTTCTTGCGGCGGCGAATTGCGTCCACGTCGATGTACGGGACTTCGGCGGGGATGTTATCGAGCCTCGTCCCAAAGACGCGCGGCAGGCTCAAGAGCGGCAACCACGTATCGAACTCGGAAACCTTGATGCTTCCCGCGTCTCGGATTTCGCCCAGGCCCGGCAGCGTCGAGAAAAGCGGCATGAGGTCGTGTGCGCACACGAGCATCAGCTTCCTGCACCGCTCGGCGGCAAGCGGTAGGTAGCGGGCAAACTGGATCGCGTCGCCTGCGCCTTGCTCCGCATGAATGAGCAAGGTTTTGTCGCGAATCGCCGAGCCATCCCATTTGGGATGAGGGCATTGAAACGGCAGGAACTGCCGAGTCTTCCATCGCCAATCGTATTCCTGCCAGCCGCGCTCAAAATCGCCCAACTTGAGCAGCGTCATTCCAAGATTGAAGTGCGCCTGCGCGTATTCCGGCTGAAGGTCGATTGCCGTCTCGTAATGGCGCACCGCTTCGTGCGGCTTACCCCGGCCGTTCGCGACGTGACCGAGGCTGTTGTACGCCTCCGCTCTCTCTGGCTCGGAATCGATCACCTGCTCGAGGTGTAGCCTCGCTTCGTCGTACTGTTCCGCGTCGCCCAACGCAACACCGAGGTTGTATCGGACGTTCGGGAAAGTCGGATCGATCGCGACACATTGTCTGTAAGCGTCGATCGCGGCGTCCAGCTCACCCTTCCGATAAAGCTCGTTGCCGCGATGGAAAAGAACAGGCGGCGATCGAGCGAGCTCTTCCTGCGAAGGCAAGAAAACCTGCGCCAGCGCTTCATCGGGCAGAACATAAGAGTTCGAGAGCCGCTCATCGGTCCATTCGAGGACTTCGGGAAAACGCGCGCCCTCCAAGACCTGCACTGCGAAAATCTCCTGTACGCCCGATTCGAAGCGTAGGAATCCGATTGTGTTTCCGCTCTCGATATGGACGATCCATACGCCACATGTGCGCTCTTTCAATCGCTTGACGAGCGGAATTCCGCTGAACACGGCCGACTCGCGCACCTGCGACAAGCCGATGAACGCGAGCGGCCCGTAGAAATCGATCCCCCGAGTAAAGCCGGGTGTTTCCGCGACCGTCTTCCACGTACGCGCGCGAAGATCGACGAGCGCCAGGCTGCCATGTCCGGATTCCAGCAGCCAGAGTTTGTCCTGGTAAACGCGCGGCGAGTGCGGCATCGACAAGCCACGAAGAAGAACTTCGTTCGTCTCAACATCGATCAGCAACCCGCCATTTGCCTTGTTCGCGCGCCAACCCCCGGCAGTATCGGTCTCGCCCAGCGTCGTAACATATTTCGGCCGACCGTTCATCATCGCGAGACCGTTCAAGTGACAGCGGTCTTCGGGCGCGAGCGCGCTCACGAATGACGGGCGCCATCGCGGATAGAAACTGTGCGCGGCATCCAGCGTACAAAGACAGCAAAACCGCGTATTGACGATCCACAGCTCGTCGTTCGCGCCGTATGCCATCTCGTGAATGTCGATGTCGCCGGTGACGTGAATGCGGCGCGGGACGTAGCAGGCATCGTGTTTCCCCTTGGGCTCCAGCTTGGGCGCAAGCTCTGGAAGATTGCGGTAGAACCAGACGGTATTGACGCCCCCCATGGTCAGCCTCGTTCGATCCGCAGCAATCCCCATCGGTTTGCTGAACCCGCGGAAGTGCGTGTTCAGCTTGTCTCCGTCTGCACGAATAACAATGACTTTGCCCGCCTGGTAAGTCGAGACGGCAAGGCTGATGTTGAGCTCGCTGAAAAGCGCTGGAAGATTGCTGGTATGGACGCTGCGTAGCGGCTCAGCGTCGGGAGCGGTCGTCAAGGTACAAAAGAAGAATGGGAAAGCGCTCTAGCGCTGCGCTTTCAGTTGACGCATGCGCTTATGGCTGCCGATTAAGGGATTCCGCCCACGACTTCGCACCCTCTCGCGCTGTCGGTTCCTCCGCCACCCGCGCATGAATCGTTACCGGCGCCGCCGAAGAGCGCGTCGTTGTCTTCCTTGCCTCTCACGGCATCGTTGCCGGCATCGCCAAAGACGCGATCGAGACCGGCTTCGCCGTTCGCCTGATCGTTTCCCGGGCCGGCACAGATGCGATCGTTGCCGGTCCCCGCGCTGATCACATCGTTTCCACCGAGCGCCAGAATCACGTCGTCTCCTGCAGTGCCGACAATGGTGTCGTCGCCGCTGGTGCCGCGACACTCGCCTACGACGCCGTTCACGGTGCACCCGCTCGTCGGGGGAAGAAAATCGCAGAACTCCGGGTCGCTCAAATGCTCGATTGCACCGATGTCGCAGGCAGCGATCGAGTCGCCGTTGCCGTCTGACGGTTTTGCTGCGGTCCGCTGGTCATTCGCGGTGGCGCAATTCGCCGCTGGAACTGCGTCGATTGCCGCACTGCCGCCAACCAGCGAGTGCGACGGCGCATTGCCGCTGTCGAAGTCGAGGTTGGGGTCCAGGATCGAAGAGAGTGGACCCGACCCCACGATATCGGTCGCCCCCGGAGTAAACCCGTCGACTCCCGAGTTGCCGTTGCGGCCGAACAGATTGAAATCATTCGCGGTGACGATGCCAACGTACGGCGCAACCTGATTGTTGAACACTTCCTTTCCCGGACCGGGGGCAACGTTCCCTGAAATCAAACTCTGGGTAAGAGCGAGACTGCCGGCATTCAAAATTCCTCCAGCGCCCGAAGTCGCCGTATTTCTCGTGACTGTGACGTTCGTCAACTCGACGGACCCTTCAGCCTGGAACAGCCCTCCCCCAACCTGGGGGCCGAGTTGCCCGAGATCGTGCTGTTACCGAGCGTTGCACTGCTGTAGTAATTTACGACTCCGCCGCCGCCCAGGCTCGCAGTATTGCCGGAGATCGTGCTGAAGAGCGAGATGAAATCCCCGGCGTCTGCCGTGTCGCCGTAAACGTCGTTGCTGTTGAACACTCCACCGCCGAATCGCGCGGAATTGCCGGTGATCGTGCTGTTGATGAGCGCGAGCGTTCCCCCCAGCGTGACGATGCCGCCACCGGCGCGGCGCATCGGATCGGTAGCCGCTGCCCTGCCGCCGCTAACGATCGTATCGAAAAGAACAAGCACTCCCGCGGCGTCGACCGCGAAGATGCGAAATCTCGGAGTGCTTGGATCGGCGCTTCTGCGAATCGTGCTGCCGTTGCCGCGAATGTTGATGTCGCTGCTGATGACCGGCAGCCCGTTTGGGTTCTGCGGATTGTTGTTCGCGGCCGTCAGAACAATTTTGCTGTTCGGCGGCAGGATAATGTCATCGGTGACGCCCGACTCGCCCGCAGCGCAACCGCCGACCGCGGTATTCGTGTTCGCCGAATTGATCGCGTTGATCAGCGAGCAATTGTCGCCGACGTTGATCGTAGCGGCGAATGTCGCCGTACTTCCAAGAGCGAGCAACAGCGCGATCGCCGAAAGCGTCTTCTTCCACTGGCGCTCGAGACCTCGCCGGACCTTTCTGGGCAGCGCCCGCAGTTCGACGTAGCGCTTTGCGAACCGCGGAAAAAGCTCACGCTCGTTCTGCAACAGCCGTTTCTTGAGCGCGGGACTGTTGACACTGACTTGCCGCAACCGCGCGGAATGAACCTCCGAGCCGAGAACGGAACAGTGCCGCATATGCCCCTCATTAATCAACGATTGATGTCAGCCGGGCGTCCCGGAGTACGACATGCGCGGGACGCTGCGATTGTAGTCCAGCCGGTTGTGCTCCGCATGGCGAGGCGCAAGGCATCTGGGCCTCCTGTTAAGGAATGCCACGATAGTCTCGCAATCCTTCGTGAAGTCCACTCCAGGGCCGGCGCCGCAGGTATCGATTCCGCGCCCGCCGAAGAGTGCATCGTTGTCATCCCTGCCTCGAAGCCTGTCGCTGCCCGATTCGCCGAAGAGCCGGTCATTGCCTGACTCCCCAGTCAAAGTATCGTTACCCGCGCCGCCGCAGATCCGGTCATCGCCTTCTCCGCCGGCGATATCGTCGTTTCCGGCAAGACCTACGATGACGTCATTACCGCTGGTCCCCACGATTGTGTCATCGCCGCTCGTACCGCCGCACGACTGACCGGCGATACCGTTCACCGTGCAGCCAGAGCTGATGACTTCAAAATCGCAAACAGGCGGATCGCTGACGTGTTCAATCGCGCCAACGTCACACATGAACGTTCCATTACCGTCTCCGTCCTCTGGCCGCAATCCGTTGCGCTGGTCGTACGAAGAAAAGCAGTTCGCCGACGGTATCGCGTCGATCGCCGGGCTGCCGCTGACAAGCGCGTGCGACTGCGTGCTGCCGCCGTTAAAATCGAGCTTGGTGTCTAAGATCTCCGAAAGCGGAACGGCGAGAAGTTGATCGCTACCGACTGGCGCAAACCCATAGAGTGCGGTGCCGCTGCTGTTGCGCCCGAACAGGTTGAAGTCGTTGCCGACGATCGTACCGAAATACGGCGGAACAATGTTGTTGAAAATTTCCTTTCCGGGCCCGGGCGCCCGATTACCTGAAATCAAGCTTTGGCGCAGAAACAGCGTGCCAAAGTTCAGGACGCCGCCGATTCCGCCAGCCGCTGAATTCCGAGCGATGGTCACGTTTCCCACCGTCATTGTGCCCCTCGCATTCTGCACGCCTCCCGCGAGACGCGCGGCAGAGTTGCCGGAGATAGTCGTGTTCTGAGCGAAGATCGTTCCGTAAACGTTAGCGACACCCCCAGCGTCTTGTGTTGCGCTATTGCCGGAAACCGTGCTGTTGTAGAGGTAGAGTTTCGCGGCGGTTTGCGAAGGGTCGTTTGCGTTGCCAGCGCCGCCGCCGAACGCGGCGGTATTGCCGCTGATAGTGCTGTTTATCAGGAAAACCGTCCCGCCAGAATTTGAAACTCCTCCGCCAAGACTCTCCTCTTGAGGTGCGGCTTTTCCTCCACTGATGGTCGCGTCGGTGAGTGTCAGTCTGCCGCTGTAATTCACCAGAAGAATGCGAAATGCCGGCGTGTCCGGCGCGGCGCTTCGCTTGATCGTGCTGCCGTTGCCGAAGATCGTGATGTTGCTCGAAACGACCGGCAATCCGTTCGCGCCTTCCACGGTATTGTCGACTTCGTTCAAAACGATCTTGCTGTTTACCGGAAGCACGATTGCATCGACGCCTAATCCTGCCGGACATCCCCCGACCGGGATATCGAGATTGGCGGCCGTGATCGCTTGTGCAAGCGAGCAGCTATCGTTCACGCCGATCGTTGCGGCGAGCGCCGCAGTTTGATTCAGCGCAAGCAGGAGAGCGATGGCGGAAATCGAGCGCTTCCACCTGCGCTCGATTGCGCGGCGACCCTGACGGGACAGCGCTTGCAGCGTTCGATACTGCGCGACAAAACGAGGATATAGCTCGGAATCGCAGAGGAGCGTTGACTTCAGCGCAGGTGCCGCGGGAAACGCCTGTTCGTGCCATGCCGAAAAAATCCGCGTATACGCGAACGGTTCAGGCAATCAATCCCTCCGGTAAAAAGGGGGCAGCGAAAAGAGCCGCCTTACGCCAAGCGATGCTCCTTAGCGCTTGCACCTGTCATAACCACAGCATCATTCCCATCTCGAGCGGGTTGGTCAGAAGCTGGTGCCACGGGAAAACGCGCACGCGGTATTCGAGCTTGCCGCACATGTCAGGCGTCAGCGCCATCGCAAAGCGATGTTCGCCGTTTTCGACGATGCCCTCGAACTCGAAGTTATGGCGGTGATAACTGGAGAGATTATGCCGTTTGGTTTCGCGGCCTATCAGCAATTCGACGACGACGTCCTCAGGCTTGAGCTCATTCAGGTCGACCGCAACTTCGAAACGCACGCCCTCGCCGAAGATGATCGATTTCTGCGGCTCGTCCAGCCTGCGAATTTTTACTCCTCGCCAGCGCGCGCGAATTCGCGCTTTCCACTGTGCGATGACCTTGGCGTTCTCGCGCTCGTTGTGCGAATACGCCGTGTACTGACGCGTCGCGGGCAGATAAAAATTTTTGAGATACTCGCTGACCATTCGCGTCGAGTTGTACCTGGGTAGCAAAGTCGCGATCGAATACTTCGCCATTTTGACCCAGCCTTCGGAGTAGCCTGTCTTACCCTGATCGTAATAGAGCGGGATCACCTGGTCCTGCAGGATTTCGTACAGCGTCTGCGCTTCTTCGCGCTGTCGCCGCGCCATGTCGAGCGACTCAGACGCTGGCTTGATTGCCCAGCCGTTTCGACCATCGTAGCCCTCCGCCCACCAGCCGTCGGTCACCGAGAGATTGAGTGTGCCGTTGATTCCAGCCTTCATTCCCGATGTGCCGCACGCCTCGAGCGGGGAGATCGGATTGTTGAGCCAGATATCGACTCCGGCGACGAGCCGCCTCGTCAATCCGAGGTCGTGACCTTCGACGAGCAGCAGCCTGCCTTCGAATTCCGGCTCACGGGCAATCGCATGCACGCGTCGTATGAGATCTTGTCCGGGGACGTCGGCTGGGTGCGCTTTGCCCGCGAAAATCAGAAGCAGCGGATGCTCGCTGGTGATCCGGCGAATGAGGTCGAGGTTTTCGAAGAGCAGGGTCGCGCGCTTGTAGGTCGCGAACCGCCGCGCGAATCCGATCGTGAGCACGTTCAGATTCGCTGGGTTCGCAAGCTTGAGCAGCCGGTCGAGGTGCGCTTCCGAGCCGTTGTTGCGAAAGTGCTGCGCCGCGAATCGCGCGCGGATCGTGTAGAGCATTTGCGCTTTGAGCGTCTGCCGCACGCTCCAGAACAGGTGATCCGGAATTTCGTCGACCCGCTTCCAGAAGTCGATGTCGCTCAAGCGGTTGCTCCAGTCGTAACCGAGGAAGCGGTCGAATACCTCGTGCCATTCCTGCGCAAGAAAAGTCGGGACGTGCACGCCATTCGTGACGTAGCCGATCGGATTTTCTGCCGCCTCGACCTGCGGCCACAGCCCAGCAAGCATGCTCGATGTGACGTCGCAGTGGATGCGTGACACGCCGTTATGAAAGCGTGAGCCACGGATCGCAAGGGCAGTCATGTTGAATTCGCCGTTTCCCGGCGTATGGCCGAGCGCGAGCAGCTCTGCCGCATCGACTCTCAGCTCACGGAGGTAATCGTCGAGATACTGAGTGATCATCGATTCCGGAAAAGCGTCGTGGCCCGCGGGAACCGCGGTATGGGTCGTGAAGACGGTATTGACGGCGACGGCTTCGAGCGCAGCAGAAAAACTCAGTCCTTCCGCGACGAGGTGACGCATGCGCTCGAGAACGAGGAATGCGGCGTGGCCTTCGTTCATGTGCCACACCGTAGGATTCTTCTTCATCGCGCGCAGCGCGCGCACTCCGCCGATTCCGAGCACCAGTTCTTGTTCGATGCGCATCGTGCGCTCGCCGCCGTAGAGGCGGTGCGCGATGTCACGGTCGTGCTCGCTGTTTTCTTCCAGGTCGGTATCGAGGAGGATCATCACCACGTGGCCGATCCTCGCTTCCCACACTTTGATCGAAACGTTGCGGCCGGGAAGGGGAACCTGAACACGGAGCTCGCGTCCGCTTTCGTCGCGCACCGCCTCTATCGGCAGATCATCGAAATTGGAATCGGTGTAGATCGCGCGCTGGTTGCCTTCGTTATCTATCGTCTGGGTGAAGTAGCCTTGACGGTAAAGCAGCGTCACCGCGATGAACGGCAAGCGCATATCCGAAGCGGCCTTGCAGTAATCGCCGGCCAGAATGCCTAGGCCCCCCGAGTAAATCGGAAAGCTCTCGTGGAACCCGAATTCGAAACAAAAGTAGGCGACGAGATCGCTGCCGCGCAACCACTCAGAACCGTCGCGGCGCAAAGGTTCCTTGTGATACGTGTCGAATGCCGAAAGAACTCGATTGAAGTTACCGAGGAAAACCGGATCGTCCGCTGCGTTGAGCAGCCTGGATTCGTCGACCCGTTTGAGAAACGCCTTGGGGTTGTGCGCAACAGTGTCCCACAACCCTTCGTGCAGACGCGCGAAGAGTGTCCGCGCAGGCTTGTCCCAGCTATACCAAAGATTGTTTGCGATCTCTTCCAGCCGGGCGAGCCGCTGCGGAATTTTCGGCTTGACTTCGATCGTGTAGGAAGTGCCCTTGCTCATCGTTCCCCTTGTACAACTTTATCACGCGGAAGCGCGGCTTCCGCTTTTCGAAGCAGGTGCATCCGCTGGGCCTTCTCCCCTATCGGGTGAGTGCGTGGCTACAGCGCCGGCTTGAGAATGAGCTTGCCTCCGGCTTGCGTGAACTCGAGCCGCTGGAGGAAGCTCATTCCGAGCAAAACCACATCGTCATCGATGCCATTCGTGACCACGGCTCCGACGTTATGCATCACGATCGACCCGAGCCGCACCGAGTCGAGGCGAGTCGCGTAACCACTCGCTACCCCATTCGCCGTCTGCAGAGTCACTCGCGAGTTGAGATCAAGGTCGAGCTCGCGCGCGAGGTCGCGCGAAAGCGCAATTTGCGTCGCTCCCGTGTCGATAAGAAAAGTGACCGGCTTGCCGTTGATTTCGCCTTCGGCGACGTAATGCCCGCCCCGGTTACGCTCCAGCACGACTTCACTCTGGCTAAGCCGCAAAACCCGGTCGGTATTCGGGTTGTTTTCGCGCGTTTCCCACGCGGAAAACAACCAGTAGAGGCCACCGAAAAGCAAGACCCATGCGATAACAAGCATCGCGATTCCGGAGCGGCGATGAGGGTTCATCAAGCTTCCGGCGAAAGCTTTCGCGAGCACGCGAAGGCAACCAAGTCGAATGTCAGATAAAGCTGTCCTTTAGCAAGCAAGCAGAAATATCTCCGAAATCTCCGCGTGCTGGAACAATACGCTTCGCCGGAAAGAATCAGCGCAAACCATTTCACCTAGGCTTCCTTTCTCACCGCATTGACAAAATTCTCGCGATAGAACTTGAGTTCTTCTATCGATTCGTAGATATCGGCGAGCGCTTCGTGTTTGCCCTGCTTGATAAATTTGCCGCTCAAGTCCGGACGCCAACGTTTCGCCAGCTCCTTCAAAGTCGACACATCGAGATTGCGATAGTGAAAATAAGTTTCCAGCTCCGGCATGTGACGCGCGAGGAAACGCCGATCCTGGCACACCGAGTTGCCGCACATCGGTGACACCTTCGCCGGCAGAAGCGGACGGAGGAACTCGAGCGTGAGATTCTCCGCTTCCGCTGCGGCGAGCCGCGAGGTGCGCACGCGATCGAGTAAGCCCGATTTCCCGTGCGTTGATCTGTTCCAGTCGTCCATTGCCGCCAGGATCTCATCCTGCTGATGTAAAACGAGCACCGGCGCTTCCGCGATTACATCGAGATCGGCATCTGTAACGACGATCGCAACTTCGAGAATCCGGTCGTTCTGCGGGTCGAGACCGCTCATCTCCATATCTATCCAGATGAGCGCGTTTTCGTTCTGTGCCATAATTTGCCGAGATTTTTTTAGCCGCTATTCTGTCATAGCAGCACGTCATGGACTTCAATTTTTTCACTCTTGTTTTCCTGCTCTTGTTGGGAGCAACGGTCGCGATCCGGCTCTGGCTCGCGGCGCGTCATGCCCGACATGTTTCCGCGCATCGCGACCGCGTGCCCCAGGGTTTTGCCGACGCAATCAGCCTTGAATCGCACCAGAAAGCTGCGGATTACAGCATCGCCAAAACGCGCTTCGCCCGCATGAGCATTATCGTCGAAGCAGTGCTTTTGCTCGCCTTCACTCTAGGCGGCGGCTTGAAATGGCTCGATCAGCTCTGGCGAGTTCAGTTCGCGAACGAGGTTGTCTTTGGCGTCGCGCTCATCGCAAGCGTAGTCGTCATTTCCGCGGTCGTCGATCTTCCGTTGAGCCTCTACCGCACGTTCAAGATCGAAGCGCGCTTCGGATTCAATCGAATGACGCTGAGGCTCTTTTTCACCGACCTTTTGAAACAAGCGCTGCTTGGCGCCGCGATTGGTCTGCCGCTCGTTTTCGGCGTCCTACTGCTCATGGAGAGAATGGGCGAGTACTGGTGGCTTTACGCTTGGGGCGGCTGGGTCATCTTTACCGTCCTTATGCTAGCGCTCTATCCGACGTTGATCGCGCCGTTGTTCAACCGCTTCAGCCCGATGGCTGAGGGGCAGCTCAAACAGCGGATCGAGCAATTGCTCGTCAAATGCGGATTCAAGTCGAACGGCCTCTTCGTCATGGATGGCTCCAAACGGAGCAGCCACGGGAATGCTTACTTCACGGGCTTCGGACGCGCGAAACGCATCGTGTTCTTCGATACTCTCGTCAATAATCTTGAACCCGCAGAGGTCGAGGCCGTGCTCGCGCACGAGCTGGGTCACTTCAAAATGCGACACGTCATCCGGCGCATGCTGCTAACTTTCGCGATGAGCCTCGCTTTTTTCTGGCTGGTTTCTATCGCGATCGATGCGCCATGGTTCTACGAGGGCTTGAACGCTGGCACACCTTCGAACGCAATGGCGCTCATCCTGTTTGTTTTGCTTGCTCCGCTCGTGACTTTCCCGCTGCAGCCTTTGTTTGCGATGTACTCGCGCAAACACGAGTTCGAGGCGGACGCGTATGCGGCAGCGTACGCCAACGCGAAAGAGCTGGTGAATGCGCTGGTCAAGCTCTACAAGGACAATGCGTCGACGCTGACACCGGATCCGCTGCATTCAGCGGTTTACGATTCACACCCGCCGGCGGCGGTGAGGATCGAAAAATTACAGGGGTTGGGGGCCCGCGGATGATGAAACCTCTGTCTGGACTAATTTTGTCGTCGCTGCTCACGACGACGGTTTACGCGGCGCCGTTCGAGGCAGGCGACGCAGCTCAGGGCGAGAAACTATCGAAGAAATCGTGCGAAGCTTGCCATGTCGCGCGTTTTGGGGGCGACGGCTCGAAGGTGTACACGCGGCCCGACCGCATGGTCAAGAACCCGGAGCAGCTGATCGCGCGCATCGCAACGTGCAATACCAACAGCGGTGCGAATCTTTTCCCCGAGGAAGAAATTCACATCGCCGCTTATCTGAATCAGCAGTACTACAAGTTCAAGTAACAGGCCAGCGAGACTCGCTCGTACGCGACGCGAGCCTCGGTTCGAGAATAACTACAACGTACGCGAGATTTCGCTTCAGATAGTCTACTTCCCTATTGCATCGCATGCGTGATAGCCAGAGAATTGACATTCACTCCTTGAGTCACAGTCCATGAGCCGGGCATTTGTCAGAGAGACCGACTTCGACGCGGCGGGCGCTGAGCTTCCGGAGCGGCCTTCGAGCCCGCATCCGAACTACGTCACCGCGAAAGGTCTGCAGCAGCTTCACGCGCGCTGCGACGCGCTCCGTGCGCGCGAAGCCGCGCTCGATGACGATGATCCGCTTTCGCAACAGGAGCTTGCGCAAGTCAAACGCGACCTTCGCTACTACTCGGATCGACTCGAACGAGCGATTCTCGTCGATCCGACGCAGCAACCCGAAGACGAAGTCCACTTCGGCGCGCGAGTGGAAGCTGAAGACGAAAATGGCGAGCGGCACATATTCACGATCGTCGGTGAGGATGAAGCCGATGCGGCTCACGGGTCGGTGAGCTGGGCGAGCCCGCTCGCGCGGGCGATGATGGGCGCGCAAGTCGGCGACACCGTGACTTGGCAACGCCCCGCGGGAGACAAGACACTGACCATAGCTGCGATCTCGCAAAGCGCGTGACCTTTTTTTCGTTGCTTGCGGCGCTCCTGCTCGACCAGTTCAAGCCGCTTTCCTCTTCCAACCCCGTCACATCCGCTTTCGCACGCTACGCCGCGCAGCTTGAAAATTGGCTGAATGCGGGAGAGTCGTCGCACGGCATCATCGCTTGGATACTGGCAATCGTACCGCTAGCGTTGATTGCGTTCGGTGTCTATTCCGTGCTTTACGCCGTGCACCCGATCCTCGGCTGGCTGTGGAACGTCGCCGTGCTCTATCTCACGATGGGATTCCGGCAGTTCAGCTCTCCCTTCACCGCGATCAGCAAGAATCTGCAGGAGAAGAACGTCGACGCGGCCCGCGTGCAATTGACCGGCTGGCTGGGCGATTCGGCGGCCGAATTCAACGATAGCGAAATCGCGCGCGTTGCGATCGAGCGCGGTCTCGTTCTTTCGCACCGGTATGTATTCGGTCCGATGTTCTGGTTCGTCGTTACGCCGGGTCCGGTGGGGCCGCTCGTATACCGTGCGGCATGGATGCTCAGCGACCAATGGGCGAGCTCGCGACTGAACGCGGAGTTTTCCGGGTTTGCGAGCCGCGCGTTCGAAGCGATCGACTGGATTGCGGTGCGCCTTACCGCGATAAGCTTTGCGATCGTGGGAGATTTCGAGGACGCGGTCTACTGCTGGCGCGAGCAGGCGCGCGGCTGGTTCCAGACGAGTCAGGGAATCCTGCTCGCGAGCGGAGGCGGCGCGCTCGGAGTGAAGCTAGGCGACGTTTTGCACCAATACGGTACGCTCAGCTATCGCCCGGAGCTCGGAATTGGCGAAGACGCCGACGCAGATTTCCTGCAGAGCGCGGTCGGTTTGGTGTGGCGAGCGCTGTTGCTCTGGCTTGCTCTCATACTTCTTATGACGATCGCGTATTTCGCCGGCTAGGTTGTAAGTTTTACAAGAGCGAATCGTAACTTCAGGTATTCGCGCTCTACCGTCATGCCGGTAGCGCATTGATTCGCGACATTTTCCTGTCGGCACGCTCATTGCTGCCGCCACCAGACCCGAACAACCAATAGAGAAGAGTATGGCGGACTCAACGATCATTTTCGTCAAACCCGGTCCCGACCAGCGCTGGGACGTGCTCGAGCAGGGATTCGACAAACCGATTTCGTATTTCGACAACCGCGACGATGCGCTCAAGTACGCCAAGGGTCTCGCGAATACCAAAACGCTCGCGCAGGTAAAAGTCTTGGAGCGCGACGGATCGGTTTCAACCGACGATAGCTACAACGAGTAAATGAGCCTGCAGTGGGATGAAGTGTCCGCGAGCGCGGGCGCCATCTAGAGATGCGCGTGCACCCGATGCCAGCTCGTGAGCAGCTTTGCCTTGTGTGATGCAATCCTCGGTTCGAACGCGCAGTAAACGACGCCAAGCGTTGCTCTGACCGCGTCAGAGCCGATGCGTTTGTAAGTTGCAGGGATCGCCTTCAACTCTTCGAGCAGCGCGTCAAGATCGTACCCCATCACCGCAAGACGTTCCCTTCCGATCCAGTTCAAATACCGGCGGCACCAAGCGATCCGGAGATGGCTCGAAAGCGTTGCTTTCCATTTCTCGAGCGGCTGCGTGCTGATCGACTGATACTGTTGTCCGAACTTGTCGCCGAAGCGCCCCTTGAGCGCGACTCCGGCGAAGTCCGACAGCGCTGCGGGGTCGAAAGGAAGATCGAGATATTCGAATAACTTGCGCGCGGACGCCTCGGGCTGCTCGACCAGATCCTCGTAGCGGACCGCGCACACGTTGGCGCGTCTAGCCTGGTAGACGTCGACGAGATTCTGAAGACCGTCGAAAAGATCGATTTTCGAGCGGTACAGCGTCCATTTACCTTGCTGAAATTCCATGAGCGAAGCAACGATGGCAAGCGGGTTGCGCCACAGGAAAATAAACTTCGCATCGGGGAACATTCGGAAAATTTCGTCGGCGATCAGATGATAGCGCGGGGTCTTGTCGAGAAAATACTTGGTCCCCGGCGCAGACGCCAGCGCATAAAGCCGGGAAGTAAACCGTGCAAGTTCAGCGAAGTAATCATCGACTTTCCGGGGAAGCAGCGCGCAAAAATCATCGATGGCGCCCTTCACTTGATGTTGCTCGTATTCGGCATAGATGCCGCGATCGCGCAACGCATATACGTAAGGAAGCAGCAGGTGCGGTTCGGACGCGGTTGCAATCGCTGGATTTGTGCCCAGAACTCGCTGTGTCATCGTCGAGCCTGAGCGCGGCAGCGAAAACAAAAAAATCGGTGTCGGGCAATCCGTCATGTGCGCGCACTCATTCGAAAAGTATGCCAGCGCAGCGGAGTTGCCCGCTGCGCAACTTGCCGCCATCCAATCCGCGATCCGAAAAACTAGTGGAGAACCTCACCAACGCTTCTCAGATCTTGCGGAAAGCGATGCGGCTCCATGTACGACGATTCAAGACGATTGCCGATGAGGATGATGCGACCCTCGCGGCGGTTGTTTCCTGTATCGCTGAACTCGAAACAATAGCTGCGGCGGAACGCCGCTCGCCCATGCTGGTCGCGAGTCAGCGAAAGTCTTTCGAGCGCCACGGTAAAGTCAAGCAGCTGCACGCCTTCCTCGGCGCAAATTTTTTTTGCGTATGCGATCGCTTTCTCGCGCGCGCGCATGATACTGACCCAAATCGCAACGCATGCCGCGAAAAGCGTCAGGGCCCACAACTCAGTCATGCTTTTCTGCCAAAGCTTT
>WUUC01127574.1_pt1 | contig 14498 bp, 10 predicted proteins | sample 6278441 | NCBI WGS metagenome assembly WUUC01 (sample SAMN13675441, study PRJNA597444) | soil metagenome | isolation source: soil | place: USA: Washington | collected 2017-10
GAGCTTGCAGGAAGCCGGCGGCATCGTCGTACTGGAGGCGATGGCGGCCGCGCGGCCCGTGATCGCCGCCCGGTGGGGAGGTCCAGCGGAGCTGCTCGACGACGACAGCGCGGTCCTGCTGGACGTTGATGACCCCGCGGGGTTCCATCGTGGACTGGTGACCGCCGTCGAAGAACTGGCCGCGGACACGGGGCGACGGCACCGGCTGGGGGCTGCGGGGCGTCGCCGCGTCACTGAGCGTTACGACTGGAACGCACTGATCGGCACGCTGCTCGCGCTGTACGACGATGTATCGGTTCAGGCAACAGTCTGGGCGTCACGGTCACGACGGGTTAGCATCGGGGACAGTGACTGAGGGGACCGGTGGCGACGCCACGGACAGTCACCAAAGCAGGGGGGAATCACAGCATGGGGTCATCCACCGCACACGTTCCGGCGGCCGACGGGTTCGCCGACTACCTCGGCATGGTGCGCCGAGGCTGGCCGGTGATCGTCGTCGGTGCCGTTCTGGGACTCCTGGGGGCGGTCGGCTACCTGCAGGTGCAGCAGGACCAGTACATGTCGGTCGCGAGTGTGCTGGTCTCGCCGACCGGCGTGCAGAACACTGCCGACCTGGCCAACGGCAGGACGAACTCCGAGATCAACCTGGACACCGAGGCACGCCTGGTCCGGTCGACCGAGGTCGCCTCGCGCTCGCGTGACCTCATGAAGAGCGACGCGGAGCCCGGTGAACTGGCGTCCGCGGTCGCCGTCTCGGTCCCGCCCAACACCGAGGTGCTCTCCATCTCCTTCACCGGCGGTACGCCGGCGGACGCGCAGCAGGGGGCGCACGCCTTCGCGCAGGCCTACCTGGCCAGCCGGACCGCGTCGGCACAGGCCAGCCTCAACGGCCAGATGAGTGCCATCCGCACTCAGCAGACGTCGACGCTGCGCGGTCTGCGCACCGTGGTGGAGACACTCGCCGACCTGCCCAACGGGTCGGCCGAGCGGGCCTACTACTCGGCCCAGCGTGACCTGCTCACCCAGCAGCTGCAGAGCCTGAACCAGCTGATGGGCAAGCTCACCACGACCGTCGTGACGCCGGGCCGCGTGCTCAACGACGCCGAACTGCCGGCCCGCGCCGCCGGGCCGGCGCCGTGGATGATCTTCGTCGCGGGTCTGTCGGTAGGACTGGTCGCCGGTCTGGCCGTGGCCGCTTTGCGGATGCGGACCGACCGCCGGGTGCGCAGCGTCCGCGACATCGAGCAGCACTTCGGTCTGGCCGTCATCGGCGAGCCCGGTCCGGTGGACCTGCTGGTCCCGGCCGAGCCCGGGTCGATCCGGTTCGAGGCCTTCCGGCGGGTGCTCAACGGCCTGCCCGTCAAGCCCAGCGGTACCCCGGTGACCGTGCTGGTCGTCGGTGCGGCCCAGACGGCTGTTCCCGCGGCGGTGGCCGCGAACCTGGCCTTGGCCCAGCACCACAACGGCCGACGGGTGCTGCTGGTCTCGGCCGACCCCAACGACCACACGGCGGAGCGGCTGGTGGGCGCGCCGCACGTCCGGCCCCTGGCCGAGGAGCCGGGGACCGACCAGTTGCCTGTCGTCCTCGCCGAGGATCCCGAGCTCGGGATCGTCTCCCAGATCCTTCCGGCGCTGGGTGCGCCGGCCGGACTGTTGACGGTCGGCAGCGCGGGGCTGCTACGCAAGCTGTCGGAGGGCTACGACACCGTGATCGTCGTCGTCTCCGCGACCGATGCCAGTGCGGACGCCCAGTCGCTGGCCCCGCTGACGGACGTCGTACTGCTGGTGACGGAGCCGAAGCTGACGACCCGCGCGCAGCTCGAGGACGCTCGGCACCAGTTCGAAGAGATCAACGTGCCAGTGCACGGAGTGGTGCTGGCCCGGGCGAACCGCAAGCAGCGCACGGCGTCGGCAGACGTGGCGGCGCCGGACACGGCAGCTGCCGACCCCGACTCCACAGCGACGACCGAGATCACGGCGCTGCCCGCCGAGGCCGACCCGTCCGATGAGAGGGCCCGGTCCGGTGAGGCGGGCTTGTCCACTGAGACGACTCGGTCCGGTGAGGTCGTGCAGTCCGGCGCGACGAAGTCCAGCGTGGCGCCGTGGTTCGGTGAGGGGGCCGACTCTGGGGCGGCGCGGTCGAGCGAGGACGTGGCGGCGTTCAAGGCCGACGCTCCACTCGTCGAGGACTCGTTGGACGCCGAGTTCGAGGGGCTGGTCCCGGACCGCCACCATCACCGGCCGGATCGCCAGACCCCTGACCGGACGCACCCGGCCGCGGACCGGACGACGGACACCGACGACGAGGCGCCGGACCGTTCGGTGCCTGCCGATCCGTCCGTCACCGTGCCGCGCGGCTGATGAGTGTCGAGTTGCGGCGGCCTGCCCGGACCGTCGTACGGCCTCCGGCGCGGGCCTCGCGCGCCGCCCGGGGGTGGCCGCTGACGGCACTGTTCGCGCTCTTCCCGCTGTGGTGGGCGCTCGGACTGTCGACGTTCATCTTCCCGATCCTCGCCGTGCCGATGGCGTTGTTCCTGCTGCGCAACCGGCCGATCCGGATCCCGCCCGGTTTCTGGATCTGGTTGCTGTTCTGTGCCTGGATCCTGATCAGCCTGGTGATGCTGCCCTACGACCCGCCCGGCACGATCGCCGGAAGCTTCACGGGCCGGCTGATCTCGGTCCTGCTGAACATCGGCGAGTTCGCCGGGATTACTGTGACCTTGCTGTACGTCGGGAACCTGGACACCGAACTGGTCCCGCAGCGGCGGGTGGTAAAGCTGTTCGGCATCCTGTTCGTCGCCACGGTGATCGGTGGTCTGCTCGGCATCCTGACGCCAACACTGTCCTTCACCTCCCCGATCGAGTACCTGCTGCCGGGCTCACTCCGCGCCGATCCCTACATCCAGGCGATCACGCACCCGACCGTGGCCCAGGTGCAGACGGTGCTCGGCTACGAGCAGCCCCGACCCTCCGCGCCGTTCGGCTACACGAACTTCTGGGGCAACAACCTGTCGTTGCTGCTGGTCTGGTTCGCGGTCGGCTGGTGGTCGTTACGGCTGCGCGGCGGCAAGGTGCTGTGCGTCGCTGTGCTGGCCGTCGCGATGGTGCCGATCGTCTTCTCCCTGAACCGCGGTCTCTGGTTCGGCGTCGGACTGTCCGCGGTCTACCTGGTCGGCCGGCTGATCCTGATGGGACGGCTCGGTGCGGTCGCGGTCGCGATCGTCGTCCTGGTCGGTGGCTCAGTCGCTTTCGTGGCCACTCCGCTGGGTACGATGGTCAGCTCCCGTTTCGAGCACGGCCACAGCGACAACATCCGCGGCTTCCTCAACGGCCGCGCGCTGGACGGCGCCAAGTCCTCACCTGTGCTCGGCTACGGCGGCACCCGCAAGACGATGGGCAGCGACAAGACGATCACCGTCGGCAAGACGCCGAAGTGCCCGCAGTGCGGCAACTTCGCCATCGGCAGCACCGGTCAGGTCTGGTCGTTACTGTTCTCGCACGGTTTCGTCGGGACGGCCTTCTTCCTCGGCTTCTTCGCATACTCGATCTGGCGGTACCGGCGCGACCGGTCGCCGATCGGCATCGGCGGAGTCCTGGTGGTGGGCCTGACCTTCGTCTACATGTTCTTCTACAACAGCGTCCCGGCCGCTCTGACGATCACGATGGTGTCGGTGGCCTTGCTGTGGCGCAACGACTTGATCCGGCGCGGTGTCCTACCGGACGGGGACGCCCGGCCCGGCGTACAGACGGAGGTTCTCGATGCCCGGCGCTGAGACCGACGCGGCCCGGCGCCTGGCCTGGCTCGACGAGATGGCCGTGCTGCTGTGGCCGGGATCCGAAGGGGTCCGGCGCGGCGCTGCCGACTTCTGGTTGCTGCCGAACGCGAGTCGGCCCCGGCTAGTGATCCCCAGCGGCTCTCGTCGGCTGGCCTCCACCGCCGTGCGTCACTATGGCGAGCAGCTGTCGTGGCAGAGCCAGCTGCAAGCGGCCGGGCTGTCTGCCGGGCTGCGATCCGGGCTGGCACAGCGCTTCCTGGCGACCGGGCTGACACTGACCGGAGCAGATCCGCGCGGAGGGATCACCGCGCACCTGTCGGAGCAGCTGGGGCGCGACGTGCTGGTCAGCCTGCATCTGTCGGCACCGCGTGCGAACCGCAAGCCGGTCCTGCAACTGCTGTCACCCGAGGGCGACACTGTCGCGTTCGCGAAGATCGGCGTCGACCCCCGGACGAGTCGTCTGGTCCGACACGAGGCGGAGGCGCTGCGGCGCCTGGACGCGGCCGGCTTCAGCACAGTGCGCACTCCCCCGTTCCTGACCCACCACGTCTGGAACGGCCTCGAGCTCCTGGTCCTCGGCGCGCTGCCGGTCTGGCACAAGCGCGACAGCGCACCGGGCAGGATCAAGACCGCGATCCGCGAGATCGCCGGTCTGGCGCCGCCGATGGAACAGCCCCTCGGGTCCAGCGCGTACCTGCAGAACCTCCGCGGCCGGCTGGACGCCTGCGCGCCGACGGCGTCGCGGACCGCCCTGCTGGAGCAGCTCGATCAGATGACCACCCGAGTGGGCGACCAGCCCGTGCGGTTCGGTGCCTGGCACGGCGACTTCACACCGTGGAATTCCGCGCCGGTGGACGGGCAGTTGCTGGTCTGGGACTGGGAGCGGCTCGCCGACCCCGTGCCGCTCGGCTACGACCAACTCCACCACGATCTGCAGCGCGCCTCCGTCCAGGAGGCGGTTCCGCTCGCCCAGGCGGCCACGGCCGCGGTCGACGGCGCGGTCGCCGCGCTGCGGCACCTCGACGTGTCCGGGGACGTTGCCAGGACCACGGCCGCGCTTTACCTGACCGAGCTCGGCACGCGGTACCTCGCCGACGACCAGGCCGCTGCGGGGGGACACGGCGGCCGGATCGAGCAATGGCTGGTCCCCGTACTTCGCACAGCGGTCGGCACCTTGTGACCACGAATCTTCGGAGGACCACACCATGATCAGTGCCCGTACCCTGCCCGCACCCGTCCAGCGCTTCGGTCAGGACGTCGCGGTCACGTTCGGCCGGGTCACCGCTCCGGCGCGAATGGTCCCGTCGTTCCTGATCTGCGGCGCCCAGCGCTGTGGCACGACCTCGATGTATCGGACGCTCAGCCAGCACCCCGGCATCCTGAAAGCCGTGCTGCACAAGGGCGTGCACTACTTCGACAACCACTACGATCGAGGCATGGGCTGGTACAAAGCCCATTTCCCTTTGACCGTCGGCGCACGTCGTACCGGTCAGCAGCTGGGCTACCAGCCGCTGACGTTCGAGTCGAGCCCGTACTACATGTTCCACCCGCTGGCCGCGGAGCGGATCGCCCGAGACCTGCCGGGGGTCAAGCTGCTGGTGCTGCTGCGTGACCCGGTCGAGCGGGCGTACTCGGCGCACGCGCACGAACTGGCCCGCGGCTACGAGACCGAGCCGTTCGAGCGGGCGCTGGAGCTGGAGCAGAGCCGCCTGGCCGGAGAGGCCGAGCGGATCGTCGCAGACCCGCAGTACCAGAGCCACAGCCACCAGCACCACGGCTACGTGACCCGCGGCGAGTACGTCGACCACCTGGTCCGGCTGGAGAGCATCGTCGGTCGTGACCGGCTGCACGTGGTCGACAGCGGCGACTTCTTCACCGACCCAGAGCCGGCCTTCGCCGCCGCTCTTGACTACCTAGGGCTTCCCGCCGCCGACGGCATCAGGTTCGAGCGGCACAACGCGCGGCCCCGCTCACCGCTGGCCGACTCGGTCCGGCGTGAGCTGGACGAACACTTCGCGGCGTACGACGAGCGTCTGGCCCAGTGGTGGGGCCGGACACCCTCCTGGCGTCGTTGAGGCTCAGCCGACCTCGAGGTCGAGCGACTGGGTGGTGTTGATCCGGCTACCGGAGATGGCGCCGAGGCCGAGCAGGTCGGCCACCAGGTTGCCGGCCTCGGCCGAACGGACCGGCTGGCCGGCCGCCGTGTACGTCGGCCGGCCCGTGCCCGGATCGGTCCGGTCCGGATTCAGCGCGTACAGGTCGGCGCCGTGGGCCACCTGGTTGCCCCAAGCAATGAATGGGACCCGGTAGTTGACCAACTGGGTCGCGTCCGCGTGCTCCAGCCCGAGCCCACCGTGGTCGGAGGTGACAACGACCGTGGTCCGCGCCGCCAGGGCGGAGTCAGCCGCGACCGCCGTGAGCAGCTGCCCGATCCAGGCGTCGGTCCGGGTGACCGCGTCGAGGTAGGTCTGGCTCATGTACCCCGACCCGTGCCCCGCGCCGTCCGGCTCGTGGAAGTGCAGCATGACGAACCCGGTCAGCCCGGCCTGCATCCGGCTGATCAGCGCCGGGGTGTTGGTGCCGCCGGTTCCGACCACGTATGTGTCGATCTTGTCGCGCCCGTTGTCGGCGCCGGTGGTATCGGGCGCTCCGTTGGTGGAGTTCCAGGACCGGTCCAGGAAGTTGAACTTGGTCTTGCCGACGTAGAGGGACGTCGGCAAGCCGGCGTCGTGCGCGACGTCGAAGGCGCCGGCCACGTATCCGCCGGCGGAGACGTGCACGGTCGAGCCGTTGTCCTCGTTGAACACGACTCCGTGCCCACCGATCTGGGTGACCGGCCGGCTGGTGACCATCGACGTGTGGTTCGGCAGTGTCTGGGTCGACTCGAACGTACTGCGGGCGTTCAGGGTCGAGACGCCTTCGGTCATCAGCCGGTGCAGGGCCGGCGTACCAGTCTGTCCGAGGGTGGTGATGGCGTTCGGGTTCAGCCCGTCGACAGAGATCAGCAGGACCAGTGCGTCGTCCACCGGCTCCGGCGGTGTCGCGGTGCAGCCGCGTCCGGCGTACTGGGCGGTGGCGTCGAACAGGGCCCAGTAGTCCGCCGACGCTGTCGCCGCGGTGCCGGGCACCGGGAAGGTGAGCCGGCAACCGGACGCTGCGCCGCCGTTCGCGAGCGGCTGCCCCGACTCGACGACGAACCCGGTCGCCCGTACGCCGTCGGGCGTCGCGACCGTGATCACCTGCGTCGCCGTCGCGGGTGGGCGTGCCCAGCCGATGCCTTGGTTCGCCCCGAACAACGTCACCCCGCCGGACCGGCCCGCCGCCATCGGATGTCCACCGATGACAGTTGCCGTCCGCACCGACACGTTTCCGTAGTCGGTCTCGGCCCGAGTACCGGCCAGGCCGTAGTTGTCGAGCAGGTAGGGCTTCGCGACCCAGACCGGCCGACTGGTCGAGACCAGTGTCGCGGCCGCTCCGGCTGCCGCACTGTTCACCGACGGACTGATCACCACGTACGTCGAGGCGTTCGCCGCCTGGGCGTCGACGGTGTTGTCGTCGGCAACGGTCACGACCGCGCCGTTGTGCCGCAGCCGCGCGGAGACGGCGTTGTCGGCGCCCGTCTGCACGGCGGGATCCGCGGTCACGAGCAGCACACGGGCCGACGTCGGCGGCGGCTCCATCGGGCCCGCGCCGCAGCCGTCCACGGCGTACTGGGTGGTTGCGTCGAACAGAGCCCAGTAGTCGGCCGTGGCGGTGGCCGGTGACCCCGGGAGGGGGAACGTCAGCCGGCAGCCGGCCGCCGGGGCCTGGGTGGCGAGCGCTCCACCCTTCGGTACGACGAATGCCGTCTGCCGCTGCGCTCCGGCCACCGTGACAGTTGCCACCGCAGCGGCGGCCGGGACCATCTTGCCCCAGCCGATCGTCTGGTTCGCACTGAACAAGGTGACCGTGCCGGACCGGCCGGCCGCCATCGGATGGCCGGCCGCGACCACCACGGTCCGCGTGCTGACGTTGCCGTAGTCACTCTCAGCGGCCGGACCTGTCAGGCCGAAATTGTCCAGCAGATAAGGCTTCGCGACCCAGACCGGTTGGCCCGAGCCGCTCAGCTGTGTGAGGACGTTCGCGCTGTTGCTGCTGACCGACGAACTGATCAGGGTGAAGGCGTGCGCGGCGGCCTGCGCGGCGGTGACCGCGTCGTCGTCTGCCAGCGTCACCGTCCGGCCGGCGGACTGCAGCCGGGAACTCAGGGCGGACTCCGTCCCCGTCGGCTGGCCCGGGGCCGCGACGACCAGAAGGACCGAACCGGAAGCAGCGTTGGCGCTGCCGCCCATGACGACCGCGATCGTCGGTAGTAGCGCAATCACTGCCAGACCGGCCATTGCCGGCCGGAACTTCCCGCCTGCTCGCATCTCAACCCTCCAACGGGTCACTCCGTACGTCGGACGACAGGACCCGGCTGACCGCGACCGCGGCCAGCAACCGCGAGGCGTACCAGAGGTCGTCGACCAGGTATCGATGCGCCAGTCGCCGAGGTTCGGTGGCGAGCCGGTAGCACCACTCCAGACCGCGGTCCTGCATCCAGTGCGGGGCTCGACGGACGTCACCGGCGGCGAAGGCCACCGCGGCCCCGCAACCGACGAACCAGGTGCGCGGGAACAACTCCCGTAGCGCGACGATCAGGTGTTCCTGCTTGGGGAACCCGAAACCGCAGTAGACGATGTCAGGCGACGCGTCGGTCAGCCGACGGCGCACTTCCGCGTAACCGTCCGGCCGGCGTTCGAAGCCCATCGGCGGCGAGTACCCGCCGGCGATGATGCCGCCCACCGCGGCCAGAGCCTGCCCAGCCCGCTCCGGTACGCCCTCTGCTCCGCCCAGCAGGAACACCGACCGCCCGGCCGCCCCGGCCGCGGCGGTCAGCGACCAGATCAGCGAGGCGCCGGTGACCCGTTCGGGCAGCGGCCGGCCCGCCAGCCGCGACGCCCAGATCAGCGGCATCCCGTCGGCGACCACCAGGTCCGCCTCGGCCACCAGTTGCCGCAGGCCGGCGTCACGCTCGAGCGCCCGCATGATGTCGACGTTCGGTGTGACCACCCAGCCGCCCCGGCCGGCGGCGAGCGCGGCGACGATCGCCGCCACTGCCTCCTGCTCGGTGCAGCAGTCGAAGCTCACCCCGCGGAGGAGGTTGCGCACGGGCATCAGCGGCACGGCCATCAGACACCTCGACCCCGTCGGTGCAGGCGGTCGAGCACCGTCTCGCTCGAGATCAACCGGCCCGCGACCGCCAGTGCGATGAATGCCCGCGGCTCTCGCCAGCGGGCTCTGAGAGAGCGGGCAGCCCAACCTACGGCCACGCGCCGCCGCCCGAGCGAGGCCGCCGCGAAGGCCAGCTGGCCGTAGACCCGCGCCGCGCCGGGACGGCAGGTGCCGATCGCAGGATGCCGGTCGAGCATCCACTCCAGCGAGTCGATCTTCGTCTCCCACTGCCGCCCGAAGAAAGAGGTCCTCCCCCACAGCACCTCGACCAGCGGTTCGTCCACGTGTACGACGGGGCGGTTGCTGCTGGCGCGCAGCAGCAGGTCCCAGTCCTCGTTCTGGCTGCCCGGTATGGACTCGTCGAGCAGGCCGATGCTGCCGAGCAGGGCCGAGCGCGCCACCACGAAGGTCGACGAGTGTGCCATCGCCATCCGGGACCGGACCAGGTCGGCGTGGGTGATCTCGTCCTGTCCGGCGGTGCGGTCACTGGTCACGCCGTCGAAGGCGACCCGGATGCTGCAGCTGCTGAACTCCGCGCCCGGCGAGTTGCCCAGGGCAAGGAGTTGCTGGGTCAACTTGCCGGGCAGCCAGATGTCGTCGTCGTCGCAGAACGCGACCCACGGCGCGTCCGTGGCGAGGATCCCGGTGTTGCGGGCGCCCGCCAGGCCCGGCGTACGGGTGTTGACGACAAGGCTGACGGGGAGTGGCGCGAACTCCGCGGTCAGGCTGTGGTCCGGGGCGGTGCCGTCGTGCACGACGATCACGTCCACCGGACCGGCGTAGTCCTGGGCCGCGATCGCGGTCAGCGTCCGTCTCAGCAGCTCCGGCCGGTCGCGGGTCGGGATCACCACGGTCACTCGTTCGTTGCTCATCAGGACCTCGCCCCCGTCGGGTGGTAGCCGTAGCGCAGCAGCAGCGGCCAGGTCACCGCGGTGACCTGGCGCCGGTCGCGATCGGCCAGCTTCACGTACCACTCGTTGTCCGCCCGCAGCTCGAGCCGCCCGGTCAGGAACCGCATCGGGTTGCCCGCCACCGTGTGGGCGGCCGACAGCTCGAGCGACCCGTCAGTGGCGAACGGCAGGTCGGCGGAGTCCTGCCCGAGCCACGAGACGACGCCGTCCAAGGTGCCGCGCGGGTCGGCGGTCAGCTGTTCGTAGTGCAACTGCCGCGTGGTGACGCCCTTGCGGCGCAGCAGCTCGAAGGCCAGGTTGTGGGCGCTCCACAGGACGGCCGACTGCAGCGGGGTGTACCGGTCCATCAGTTGTTGCTCCGAGCCCGCTTCGGGACGGACGACGTCCTTCGACCACGAGTGCGCCACGCCGCGGGCGTCGCGGACGACGTGCAGGACCCGCAGGTCGATGTCCTCGTGGTCACGCAGCACGAAGGCCAATGAGGCGTTCTTGCTGGAGTCGATCACCAGGTCGGCCCCGCTGACCTTGGCGGCCGCCGAGTAGATCTGTGCGTACCAGTCGGCGTACTCCTGGGCCTTGCGCCGCAGGGCGGAGTTCCGCGGCAGCGTCGCCAGGCCCGGGAGGTGCCGGCTGCGGTCCACCTCGAGGCCGAGGGCGTGCACCGCGTGAGCGTCGACCTGGTCCCAGCCGCCGAATGCGACCGTCCCGATCTCCTGCCAGAACTCGCAGCCGGAGAACTGCCGGCCGCACCCGCAGCGCTCGTCCCAGAGCAGGCCCCGGTACCACAGGTGCACGACCTCCCCGAGGGAGCACACCGACGGCAGTTGACCGATCACGCGCTCGACCAGCGTCGTACCGCTGCGGCCGAATCCCCCCAGGTACAGGACTCTGGTCATCTCTTGGCCCTCCGCAACGGATCGAAGCCCGGATCAGCCGCCGTCGCCGCCAGCGCGGCCAGCGCCGCGGGATCGCCCTTCAGGTGGAACCGGTAGTACGCCGGACTCTCGGGCCGCGACTCGGCGTAGTAGACCAGCGCCTTGATCTGCGGGTGCGACCGGACGTACTCGGTCATCGCCTTCAACCAGTCCGCGCGCCGAGGCCCGTAGCTCTCGGCAACGCCGTACTCGCCGATGATGACCGGCTTGCCGTGCTTGGCGGCCCAGCTGACAAACGGGTCCGCCAGCGCCTCGAACGGCTCGTAACCGCCTTTCACCCAGGCCTTCTCCGGGTACACGTCGGCGCAGACCCAGTCGACCTGGTTGTCACCGGGGTAGAACTGCTGGGCCCGGCCGGTGGCGAAGCCCTGCGCGGTCGGGCACCAGATCCAACCCACGTTGGTGGCGCCGACCTGGTCGAAGATCCGGTGCACGTGCTGCCAGGCCCGGATGAAGTCGGCGGGCTCGTGGACCACCGACGACAGGTTGGGCCGGTCCATCTCCCAGCGCCAGCGCAGCAGCACCGGCTTGCCGAAGTCACGGACCGCCGCGGCCTTCGCCCGGATCAGGTTGTCGTGCTTGCCACCGGCCACCTCGAGGATGTCCGGGCTCGCCCAGGACAGCTGCAGAATCGCCTGCTGGGAAAGGATCTTGTCGCTCTGGGTCGGGAACGGGTCGTTCACTTTGCGGTACAGGCCCACGATGTCCAGCGGCCGGCCGATCGATGTCTCGAACGCCCGCACCGCGGTGACCCGGCCCGGTTGCGAGTACGGCGTCGGCTGCACCCAGGCGCCGATGTACGCACCCTGCGTCGGCACCTTGGGCGGACCGGGGGCGACCAGGTCCGCCTCCGTCATCGGCGGTGCCTCCTTCGGGGCCGACGGCACCGAACTGGTGACACCTGCCGACGGGTTGACGCTGATCGTGCTCTGCACCGGACCCACCCGCGTCGGCTCGGGCTCCTTGGTCCAGCTCACCCATCCGACGGCAGCGGCCACGACGAGCACCAGCGGCAGCGTCACCCCCAACACCTTGCGGCTGTTCATACCGCCTCCCCAGTGAGCGTCGTACCGGTACGGCCGGCCCGCAGGCGGCCGATCGAGCGCAGGGCGTCCACCTGCAGGACCTGCCGGAACCGGACCACTCCGGCCAGATACGCCGCGGTGCCGAGTGCGCCGGCGAGGAAGAACTGCCAGGCCCCGGCACCGGCCGCACCACGGACGGCCAGTGGGATTCCCCAGAAGCACGAGGCCGACAGCGCCATCGAGACGAGCGTCGCCGCGCCGAAGGGCTGCAGGTGCTCGGTCCGCCAGATCTGGACGAGCGGCACCAGGTTGGCGGCGAGCAGGGCGACCGCCCAGCCGATCGCCGCACCCACGATGCCCTGCGACGGGACCAGGAGCAGGTCGAGGCCGACGTTCAGCACCAGTGCCAGCAAGGTGTTCCACAGATTCCAGACCGTCTTGCCGGCCATGATCAGCACGATGCTGACCACGCCGCAGGCCGTGGCGACCGTCATCGCCAGCGACAGGATCAGGACCACCGACGCACCCGCGGTGTATTCGTCCCCGAAGATGCCGAGGATCCACGGCGCGAACGCGGCGGCCAGGCCGAAGATCGGCCAGCTGACCGCGATCAGCCACGCGGTCGAGGTCTGGTAGAGCCGCCCGGCCGTCACCAGGTCGCGCAGCGCCAGGAGCGCGCTGAGCCGGGGTTGGACCGCCGTGGATATCGCCTGGTTACCCAGCTGCCCGGCGACCAGGAACCGCGTCGCCGCCGCGTAGATCGCAGCATCGGCCGGTCCGCGGATCGCGGCGACGATCACGATATCCAACCGCTGCAGCAGAATCTGGGCGCAACTCGCCACGGCCCGCGGCGCGGTGAACCGCCAGAACGGAACGAGGAACGGCTCGGACCGGCGTGCCAGGTGCTGAACCGGTACCGAACGCCTCAGGTCCCGGACCGCCAGTACGGCGAAAGGCAGGTACGGCGCGCCCCAAGCCACCGCCAGCGCGACCGGCCCCCCATCCACGACAGCGATCGCGATCATCGCCACCAGCTGGGCCGACGGCCGGCCGATCTTCTCCAGGACGACGGTCGGCCGCATCCGGCTGTAGCCGCGACTGACCGCCAGCAGCAGGTCGTACGCCGCGGCCAAGGGCAGCAACACCGCCAGCACTCGCAGCATCGTGACGACGCCGCCGCTGTCACCGTCGACAGCCCACCGGGCGAACGGCCCGGCCAGGGCAGCGAGAAGGAACCCCAGTAAGGCGGCCGCCAGCACCACGGGACCGAACGCCGCGCGCAAACTGGCACCGATCCGGTCCTCCTGCTCCAGCGCGCGGAAGCGGGCCACGAAGTACACGAGCCCGACGTCCGCCCCCAGTCGGGCGACCGTCTGCAGCACCAGGAAGACCGACGTGACCGTGAAGAACCGACCGGCCTCGGCCAGGCCGAGCGCCCTGGTGGCGACCACCACCAGGGCCAGCCCGGCGACGCCGGAGATGACCGCCCCCGCCAGGTTCAGCGCACTGCCGCGAGCCAGCACCTCCGTCTCGCCGGTGGTGTCCGACTCACGCTCCTGCCTCATGCCGCTCCGCGCCCCGGCCCGTTGACCATGCCGGCGGCAACGGTCCGGTTGGTGGCCTCGTCGATCAGAATGAATCCCCCGGTGGACCGGTTGCGGCGGTAGTCGTCGCACAGCAGCGGCTGCGTGGTCCGCAACCGGATCCGGCCGACGTCGTTGAGCCCGAGCTCGGGTGCACCGGTGTCACGGTGCAACGAGTTCACGTCCAGCCGGTACTGCAGGTCCTTGACCACCGCGCGAGCGGTCCGGGTGGTGTGCTTGACAACGTACTTCTGGCCCGCTCGCAGCGGCGCCTCGGTCATCCAGCACACCATCGCGTCGACGTCCTGCACCATGCTCGGCGCGTTCATCACCCGGCAGATCATGTCGCCGCGGGACACGTCCAGCTCGTCGGTCAGCCGAATCGTCACCGACATCGGCGGGAACGCCTCGTCGACCGGACCGTCCGCGGTCTCGATCGACGCGATCCGCGACGTCAGCCCGGACGGCAACACCATCACCTCGTCGCCGGGGCGCATCACCCCGCCGGACAGCTGACCGGCGTACCCGCGGAAGTCGCGGTGCGCTTCGGACTGCGGCCGGATCACGTACTGGACCGGGAACCGGACGTCGATCAGGTTCCGGTCGCTCGCCACGTGCACGTTCTCCAGGTGGTGCAGCAGGCTCGGCCCGTCGTACCAGGGCATGTTCGGCGACCGGCTGACGATGTTGTCCCCGACCAGCGCCGAGACCGGGATCACGGTCAGGTCGGTCACATCGAGCTTGGCCGCGAACCGGGTGAACTCCTCCCGGATCTGCTCGAAGACCTCCTCCGAGTACCCGGTCAGGTCCATCTTGTTCACGCACAGCACCAGGTGCGGGACCCGCAGCAGGGTTGTGAGGAACGCGTGCCGGCGGCTCTGCTCCTGCAGTCCCTTGCGCGCGTCCACCAGGATCATCGCCAGTCCCGCGGTGGAGGCGCCGGTGACCATGTTGCGGGTGTACTGGATGTGGCCCGGGGTGTCGGCGACGATGAACTTGCGCCGCGGCGTCGCGA
>WUUC01234890.1_pt1 | contig 14485 bp, 12 predicted proteins | sample 6278441 | NCBI WGS metagenome assembly WUUC01 (sample SAMN13675441, study PRJNA597444) | soil metagenome | isolation source: soil | place: USA: Washington | collected 2017-10
AGTCGAGGTCGACCATGTTGCCGGCCTCGCGGGCGGCCTGGGTGCCGGTGTTCATGGCGACGCCGACGTCCGCCTGGGCAAGCGCCGGAGCGTCATTCGTGCCGTCGCCGGTCATCGCGATCAAGCGCCCGTCGGCCTGCTGCTCCTTGATCAGCTCGAGCTTGCGCTCGGGAGTCGCTTCGGCGAGGAAGTCGTCGACCCCGGCCTCCGCGGCGATTTTGGCCGCGGTCAGCTTGTTGTCGCCGGTGACCATGATCGTGCGGATGCCCATCGCCCGCAGCTGGTCGAAGCGGGCTTTCATCCCCTCCTTGACGACGTCCTTGAGGTAGACGACCCCGAGCACGCGCTCGTTGCGGGCGACCGCCAGCGGCGTGCCGCCCTCGCGGCCGACCCGGTCCAGTGCCGCCCTCAGCTCGGCCGGGGCGCGGCCGCCTTCGGCGGCGATCCAGGCCTCGATCGCGTCGCCGGCGCCCTTGCGCAGGCGGGTCCCGTCGAAGTCGATGCCGCTCATCCGCGTTTCGGCCGTGAAGGGGACGAAGCGCGGCTCGTGGCCGGCGAAGTCGTGCTCGCGGACGCCGAAGCCCTTGGCGAGGACGACGATCGAGCGGCCCTCCGGGGTCTCGTCGGCGAGCGAGGCCATCTGCGCCGCCTCGGCCAGCTCGGCCTCGGTGACCCCGGGCATCGGGATCAACTCGGTCGCCTCGCGGTTGCCGAGCGTGATCGTCCCGGTCTTGTCGAGCAGCAGCACGTCGCAGTCGCCCGAGGCCTCGACCGCGCGCCCGGAGAGGGCGAGCACGTTGCGGCGCACCAGCCGGTCCATTCCGGCGATGCCGATCGCCGAGAGCAGCGCCCCGATCGTGGTCGGGATCAGGGCGACCAGCAGCGCGATCAGCGTGGTCTCCGATAGCTCCGTGCCGGCGAAGAGCGCGAACGGCCGCAGGCTGACCACGACCACGATGAAGACGAGGCTGAGCGCCGCCAGCAGGATCCCGAGCGCGATCTCGTTCGGCGTCTTGCGGCGCTCGGCCCCCTCGACCAGGGCGATCATGCGGTCCAGGAAGGACTTCCCCGGCTCCTGGGTGATTTCGACGACGATGCGGTCGGAGAGCACGCGGGTGCCACCGGTGACGGCGGAGCGGTCGCCGCCCGCCTCGCGGATCACCGGCGCCGACTCGCCGGTGATCGCCGACTCGTCGACCGAGGCGATGCCCTCGACCACGGTGCCGTCGCCCGGGATCGTCTCCCCCGCCGCGACCACGACGACGTCGCCGCGGGTCAGCTCCGCCGCCGATTTCTCGCCGCCGTCGCGCAGGCGCGCCGTGGTCTCGGTCCGCATCGCCCGCAGGCTCGCGGCCTGGGCGCGGCCCCGGCCCTCGGCCAGCGCCTCGGCGAGGTTGGCGAAGACGACGGTCAGCCAGAGCCAGACGGTGATCGTGAAGGTGAACCACGACGGCTCGTTGCCGCCGCCGAGCGGACCGCCACCGAAGAGCTGGATCAGCCAGGCGACGGTGGTGATCAGGGCGCCGATCTCGACCACGAGCATGACCGGGTTGCGGACCTGCACCCGCGGGTCGAGCTTGCGCACCGACTCGAGCAGCGCCGGACGCAGGATCTCGGGGTCAAAGAGGGAGCGGGCTTGGGTTTCGGTGGTCATTTGATCGGTGCTTCCTGGTCGAGGGCGAGGTTGAGTTCGAGCACGTTGACGCCGGGCTCGCCGAGCAGGCCGAGGAAGCGGCCGTCGGTGTTGGCAGAGATCAGGTCTTCGACCTGGCTCGAGGGCAGGTCGCGGACCGCTGCGATCCGACGCGCCTGGATGCGCGCGTTGGCCTCGGAGATGTGCGGGTCGACCCCGGAGCCCGACTGCGTGATCGCATCGACCGGGACGTCTTCCCGGCTCAGCGAGCGGTCGAACGGTTTCTCCAGGCGCAGGTAGGCGGCGATGTTTTCGCGCACCAATTCACGCGCTTCGACGCTGTTGGGGCCGAGATTGGAGAAGTAGGTGGTGTCCGGGGCGTACCCGGTCTGCGAAGGGCGCGGCTGGAAGTAGCGCTTGCGCCTGAATTCCTGGCCGATCAGGCTCGAGCCAACGACCTTGCCGTCGAGCGTGATCTTCGAGCCGTCGGCCTGGCCGGGGAAGATCGCCTGGGCGATGCCGGTCAGGGCAAGCCCGTAGCCGAGCCCGAGCAGGACGGTGAAGAAGAGCACCGCGAGACAGGAGCTGAGGAGCATTCGGCGCATCTCAGAAGAGCCTCGTGGTCAGGCTCTGGACGATCGGTCCGAGCAGGAGGGCTGGGAAGAAGGTGAGGGCGCCGACCAGGATCACGACGCCGACCAGGAGGACAACGAAGGTCGGGGTGTCGGTGCGCATCGTCCCGGGACCGACTGGAGAGACCCTCTTCCTCGCCAGCGATCCGGCCACGGCGAGCACGAGGATGATCGGGACGAACCGGGCGAGGATCATCGTGGCGCCACCCAGAAGATCGGCGAAGGAGATCCCGTAGGCGCCTTCGTTGCCGGGCGCGTTGGGCTGGATGAAGCCGGTGTAGCCGGCGAAGGCGGAGCCGTTGTTGTTGGCCTGGGACAGGTATGCGTAGAGGGTCTCCGAGAAGCCTTGCGGCCCGCTTTCGTAGATCGACCTGGTGCCCGCCCGGGTCGCCATAGCCAGGCCGGCGGTGACCAGCACGGCGAGGGGCGTGAACAGCACGCCCAGTGAGACCAGCTTGATCTCCCGGGCCTGGATCTTCTTGCCCAGATACTCGGGCGTGCGGCCGACCATCAGCCCGCCGATGAAGACCGCCAGGATGACGAACAGAAGCATCGTGTAAAGGCCGGTGCCGACGCCGCCGAAGACCACCTCGCTGCTGGCCAGGCCCGCCATCGGCACGGCGCCGCCGAGGCCGGAGTAGGACTCGTGGGCGGAGTTGACCGAACCGTTGGAGGTGACCGTCGTGGTGGTCGCCCAGAGCGCCGACTCGGTGATCCCGTTGCGCTGCTCCTTGCCCTCGAGGTTGCCGCCGGTGGAGCCATCCATGGCGGCGGTGGGCGTGCCCGCGGCATGCTGGGCAGGGGTGCCGTGCTGCTCGGCCGGGATGATCACGGCGATCAGGGCGATGTAGATCGCCAGCATCGCGGCGAAGATCGCCCAACCCTCGCGCTGGCGGCCGGCGAGGCGGCCGTAGGTGTAGGTGAGAGCCGCCGGGATCATGATGATCGCGATCAGCTCGATGAAGTTGGTCAGCTGATTCGGGTTCTCGAAGGGCATCGCCGAGTTGACGTTGAAGAAGCCGCCACCGTTCGTGCCGAGCTGCTTGATCGCGATCTGCGACGCGGCGGGGCCGAGCGCCAGCGTCTGGTTGGCGCCCTCGAGGGTGGTGAGCGTGACCGCGTGCCCCAGCGTCTGCACGACGCCCTGGGAGACGAGGACCAGGGCGAGGACGATCGATAGCGGCAGCAGGATGTAGTAGACGGTGCGCACCAGGTCCTGCCAGAAGTTCCCCAGGCTGCGGCCGCCACGGGAAACGATCCCGCGCGTCATCGCCACCAGCACGCAGGCGCCAACGGCCGGGGTAACGAAGTTCTGCACGGTCAGGCCGACCATCTGCGAGAAGTGGCTGAGCGTCGTTTCGCCGCCGTAGAACTGCCAGTTGGTGTTGGAAACGAAGGAGGACGTGGTGCTGAAGCTGACGTCCCAAGGCCCGGAGTCGAAGCCGCTCGGGTTGAACGGCTGGATGCCCTGGGTGCGCAGGATTACGTAGAGGACGACCCAGGAAACGAGCGAGAAGAAGATTACGTTCTTGGCGTAGACCTTCCAGTCGTGCTCTTCGTCCGTGTCGACCCGGAGCACCCGGTAGGTGAGGCGCTCGGCGCCACCCAGGACGGGGCTGAGAAAGACCCGCTGACCACTGAAGACGCGGGCCATGTAGGCACCCAGCGGCCGCGTCAGCGCAACCACGATGACGATCAGGAGCGCGACCTGAAGCCAGCCCTGGGCCATCAGAGGTTCTCCCCGCGCAGCAACGCGTAGAAGAGGTAGACGCAGACGATGGCCGCGACGACGAGGCCGAAGAGGTCGGCGCCGGAGATGGTTGCGAGGGCCGGCGTCAAATCCGGTCGATCAGGTCGATCGCCCAGTAGAGGAGGGCGAAGAGGGCTACCGCCAGGGCGATCGCAAAAACGTCGGCGACGGGGCTGCCGCCGCCGGGAAAGAGGTCTGCGAAGGGGGTGATCGAGAGCATGCGTGGATCATGCGCCCGCCCCCGTCAAGGCCGCATGAAGTTCCCACGCCCCCGTATACAGATCCTGTGAAGGGGCGCGGCAGACCTTTGGGACGGATAGCGTCCTAAAGGTCTGCCGCGCCCGTCAGGCCGCGAACCTGTAGCCGACGCCGGGGTCGGTGACGATGTAGCGGGGGCCGTCGGGGGGCTCGATCTTGCGGCGCAGGTTGGCGATGTGGGCGCGCAGGACCTGGAAGTCGTCTTCGTACTCGACGCCCCAGACCTCGACCAACAGCGCCCGGTGGGTCATCAGCCGGCCGCGGTTGCGGGCCAGCACCCGCAGCAGCCCGAACTCGGTCGGGGTCAGGTGGACCGGCTCGCCGTCGCGCCGCACGCTGCGCCCGGCGAGGTCGATCTCCAGCCCCTCGGCGGCGATCACCGGCTCCGCTCCCTCCGGCGCCGCCCGCCGCAGCAGCGCCTGCATCCGCGCGACGAGCTCGCGCGGGCCGAAGGGCTTGGTCACGTAGTCGTCGGCGCCGGCCGCCAGCGCCTCGACCTTGCGGTCCTCCTCCCCCACCGCCGAGAGGACCAGGATCGGCATCTCGCTCCACTCCCGCAGCCGCCGCGTCAGCTCGACCCCGTCGAGGTCCGGCAGCATCAGGTCGAGGATCGCCGCCTCGGGCGGTTTGACCGCGGCGAGGTCGAGCGCCTCCTCCCCCGTGCTCGCCGGCACCGCCTCGAAGCCGGCGTCGCGCAGGATCACCCGCAGCGCCCGCAGGATCTGCGGCTCGTCGTCACAGACGAGGATTCGGGGCAGGTCGCTCACGCGCCGCTGCGCCCGAGCTCGAAGCTGACCACGAAGGTGCTGCCCTGGCCCGGCACCGACTCGACCGCGATCTCGCCGCCGTTGGCCTCGACGAAGCCCTTGGCGATCGCCAACCCGAGCCCGAAGCCGCGGCCCTGCCCGTCGTCGCGGCGGTAGAAGGGCTCGAAGACCCGCGCCCGCTCGGGCTCCGGGATCCCCGGCCCCTGATCCACCACCCGCACCGCCAGCCGGCCGCCGCTGGTCCGCGAGCTGACCAGGACCGGGCGGCCGCCGCCGTGGCGGACCGCGTTCTCGAACAGGTTGGCGAAGGCGCGCTCGAGCTGAGCGGCATCGCCATCGAGCGCCGGCAGCTCCGCCTCGAGCGCCAGGCGCACGTCCTCGGGGCCGGCCCCGACCGAGGCCCTCGCCGCCTCCAGCATCCCGGCCAGGTCGACCGGCTCGCGCCGCGGCTCGGCGTTGCCGGACTCAAGCCGGGAGACGTCGAGCAGGTTCTCGACCAGGCGCGAGAGCCGCTGCCCCTCCCCGACCACGGCCTCGCTCAGCTCGTGGCGCTCCTCCGCCGTCACGCTCGGCGAGTCGAGCGCGGCGCCGGCGGCGATGATCGAGGTCAGCGGCGTCCGCAAGTCGTGGGAGACCGAGCGCAGCAGCGCCGTCTTCAGCTCGTCGCTGCGGCGCAGAGCCCCCGCCTCGATCGCCTCCTCCTGCATGCGGTCGCGCTCGGCCGCGGTCTCCCGCAGCTCGGCCAGCAGGCGGTCCGCCTCGGCGCGACGGTGCTCGGCCTCGACCGCCCGCGCCCGCGCCAGCTCGGCCAGGGCGCTGCTGGCGACGGCGACGATCGCGAACACGACCAACGCCACCCCGTCGCGATCGGCGGCGATTTCCAGCCGCCCGGTCGGTGGGATGTGGAAGTAATTGAAGGCGACGGCGCTGAGCACCGCGGTCGCCAGGCCCAGCCGCCAACCCCACACGGTCGAGATCAGCAGCACCCCTGGCAAGTAGACGACGCCGAGCGAGACCACCGGCGCCACCTCGGCCAGCGGGTAAACGATCCCGGTCCCGGCCGCGACCACGGCGACCGTTGCAAGCACGCCCCAACCGAACGGCGGCGGCTCGGCGCGCAGTCCCAGCGACGGACTCAGGCGTTGCATCGGTTCAGCGTATTCCCAGTCATCCGCCGCTACCCTGCCGCGATGCCGGCTGACGTCGCCCTCGGGGCGCTGATCGCGTTCTGCATCGCCGTCCTCACCACCCCCGTCGGCGTCTCCGGCGCCGTCTTCCTGGTCCCGGTCCAGCTCAGCGTCCTGCACACGCCGAGCCCGGCGGTGACGCCGACCAACCTCCTCTACAACCTGATCGCGATTCCCGGGGCGCTGGCGCGCTTCCACCGCGAGCGCCGCCTGCGCGGGCCGCTGCTGCGGCTGCTGATCCTCGGGACCCTGCCGGGCGTCGTCGCCGGGGCCCTGATCCGGGTCAAGCTGCTCGACCAGGGCGATGCCTTCCTTCTGGTCGTCGCCGCGGTGCTGATCCCGCTCGGCGCCTGGCTCGCATTCGCGCGTCCGGCCGCGCCGGCGGGCTCCCCCGACCAGCGGCGGCGCCGGCAGATTTTCATCCTCGCCCTGGCGGTGGGGACCGTCGGCGGCATCTACGGGATCGGCGGCGGCTCGATCCTCGGGCCGATCCTGGTCGGCACCGGCTTCACGGTCTTCGAGGTCGCGCCGGCGGCCCTGGCGGCGACCTTCCTCACTTCCGTTGCCGGGGTACTCACCTACGCCCTGCTCAGCCTCGGCGGCAGCGGCGAGATTGCCCCCGACTGGGCGCTCGGCCTCGGCATGGGACTCGGCGGCCTGGCCGGCGCCTATCTCGGCGCCCGGCTGCAAACGCGCCTGCCGGAGATGCTGCTGCGGCGCGGCCTCGGCCTGCTCGCGCTCGGCCTCGGCCTGCGCTACGCGGCGATGGCGCTGCTCTAGCTAGAGCCAGCCCGAGCGTTTGAAGCGCAGGTAGAGCAGCGAGCAGACGACGACGATCAGGGCGATCACCATCGGGTAGCCGTAGCGCCAGTGCAGCTCCGGGATGTTGTCGAAGTTCATCCCATAGATGCCGGCGATCGAGGTCGGCACGGCGAGGATCGCGACCCAGGCGGAGATCTTCCGCATGTCTTCGTTCTGGCGCACGGAGACCTGGGTCAGGTTGGCGTGCAGGGCGCTGCCGAGCAGGTCGCGGAAGCCGGAGATCCGCCCTTCGACCCGGCGCAGGTGGTCGTGGACGTCGCGGTAGTACTCGTGCAGCCCCTCCGGCACGACCTCGAAGTGGCCGCGGGCGATCTCGTCGACGACCCCCGACAGCGGCGCCACCGCGGTGTGAAAGTCGAGCACCTCGCGCTCGAGCTTGTAGATCCGCTCGGCCGGGTTCTGGCCGTCACCGGCGAAGACCTGGCGCTCGACTTCCTGGATGTCGAGGTCGACGCCCTGGGCGCCGACCTCGTAGCCGTCGACGACCTGGTCGAGGATCGCGTAGAGCACCATCCCCACTCCATGCTGGAGGAGGTCGGGCCGCTGGTCGATCCGGGCCCGCACCGCGCTCAGCTCGCCGGCGCCGTGGCGGACGGTGATGATGAAGGCCGGGTTGACGAAGAGCAGCAGCTCGCCGACCTCGATCACCTCGTCGGTGTCGACGTAGCGGGCGCTCTTGACGACGACCAGCAGCGTTTCGCCGTAGAGCTCCACCTTGGGCCGCTGGTGGGCTTTGACCGCGTCCTCGACCGCGAGCTCGTGCAGGTCGAACTCCTCGGCTATCGCCTGGAACTCCTCGGCCGACGGTTCGACGACCCCGAGCCAGACGAAGGAGTCGCCACCGCGGGCCGCCCTGCCGGCCTGCTCGAGCGGCAACTCGCCCTCGCGGCGCTGCCCACTCTCATAGACGGCACAGTTGACGATCACCTCGCCAGTATCGCCTCAGCGCCCGATGCTCAGCGGCACCCCGGCCCCGATCCGGCTCGCCAGCCAGGAGATCGCGCGACCGCTGAGCCGCACGCAGCCGTGTGAGACGGCGCTGCCGAGGGTGCCGGGGATGTTGCGGGTCCCGTGCAGGGCGATCTGGCCGGGGCCGCCCTCGAATTCCTGCAGGACGTTGGAGCGGGCGCTGGTCGCCAGCGCGTAGGGAGCGCCGGGTTCGTAGCTGGCGAGCGCCAACGCCTCCTCGACGAAGAAGCTGCCGCGCGGGGTCGGGGTCGCGGGCGCGCCGACGATGGCGCGGAAGCTGCGCAGGCGACGGCCGTCGTAGAAGACGCTGACCTGGCGTTTGCCGACCGAGACCCGGATCCGCCAGCCGGTGGTGTCGGCGCGGGTGCCCTTGGTCGCGATCCAGCCGGCGTGGCTGTTCGGGCGGCCGGGCAGACGCACCCGCAGCCAGGCGTCGTCGCGGCTGCTGGCGAGTAGCGGCAGGACGGTCCGCACCCGGGTCAGCGGCCGCCGCGCCTGGACCACGTCGACCCGGCGCGCGTCGGCACTGGGACGGAAGCGGACGACGTGGTCGCGGAGGACGACGACGAGCGCCTGCGCTCGTGGCGCCGCCCCGGCCTGAGCCGGGGCGGGAGCCTCAGAGGTGAGGAGGCATATCCCCGCCGCCAGCAAGGCCAGCGGCAGGGTTATGCGGAGGTTCATCCGGTGAACTGCGAGGGGCCGTTGCGGGGGGCCAGGATCGGGAAGGGCACCCGGAAGCGGAATGACATTTCTTTCGCTTTGGTGCCGTCGCCGAAGGTGACTTTGGCGGTGACCACGTGACTGCCGGGGCCGGCATCGACCCGGACCTGGCGGGCCGAGCTGCCTTTGACCCGTTTGCCGTCGACGGTGAAGGTGACGCTTTTGATCGCGGTGCCGCGCACGGTGGCGCGGACGCCATTGGGGCCGACCTTGCCGCGGTCGAGCCTGGCGGTGCCGTTGCTGTTGTCCTTGGGGGCCCTCGCTTTGGCTTTGGTGGGGGTGCTTCCCCCGCTGCCGCCGCTGCCGGCGTCGCCGCCCGGGTTAGTGGTCGGCGGAGTCGAACCAGTCGGGGTCTCCTCGGAGCCGGTCGCGCATTCGGGGCGATTGAGGGTGTCATTGATCAGCGAGATCTGGCCGTTGCGGGCGAGGACCCGGCCGGTCACGGTGACCGCGTCGTTGAGGGTGATGTCGGTCAGCGCCATCACGTTGCCGATGAAGTTCGTGCCGCTGTCGAGCGTGGCCGAGCTGCCGATCTGCCAGTAGACGTTGCAGGGCGAGGCGCCGTTGGTGAGGATCACCGAGCTGGCCGAGGCGGTGGTCAGGGTCGAGCCGATCTGGAAGATGAATTCCGCGTTCGGATCACCCTGCGCGTCGAGCGTCAGCTGCCCGGTGAGCTGCGCCGAGGAGGAGAAGTTGTAGACGCCCGCCAGCAGAGTTTTGCTGCCGAGGTCGATCCCGGTCATGTCTTTGCTCGGAGGCGAAGGTTCACCGGCGGCGACGTCGTAGGCCGTGGCGAGGTCGAGCTTGGCCTGCTGGGCGACGCCGTCGTTGTTGTGGGTGGCGCCGTTGACGACGGCGGGCAGGCCGAACCCTTCGAGTTCGGTGCCGGGGGCGACGCCGAGGTCACCGTTGAGGACGGAGGGGCCGGTGTTGGTCACGGTGCTGCCGCCGAGAACCACGAACGGCTGCACGGTGGCAAGGTTGACCGCCGCGCTGGCGGCGGCGGGAACGGCGGCGAAGGAGAACATCGCCACCAGGGTGAGGGCGGCGAAACGGCCGCGCTTGAACTTGAACCGGTTGGACATCGATGTCCTCCCTATGTGTGAGCAAGCTTGCCGACACTCGTCTTCGGGCGGTCGCGGCGAACTCCGGTGGAGTTCCGTGACCCTGCGGACCCGCCTCGCGACGAGGGTGCTTGAGTCGGAAAGCCTGCTCCGGTGTCCGTGCTGTATCGCCGGTTAGAGGCATTTCCTTAAGTGGTCATGCCCAAGCGGACGAACGATGTGGCTCAGGTCCGGGTGGCCAGCGCCGCGTCGAGGTTGCTCACGAGCGCGTCGACGATGCGCGGGTCGAACTGGGTGCCGCGGCCGGCTTCGATCAGGGCGACCGCGGTGTCGAGCTCCATCGCCGGCCGATAGCAGCGGTCGCTGAGCAGGGCGTCGAAGACGTCGACGACCGCCGTGACCCGGCCCTCGAGCGGTATCGCCTCGCCCCGCGTGCGGTGTGGGTAGCCGCTGCCGTCGAAGCGCTCGTGGTGGGTCAACGCGATCGTCGCCGCGACCTGCAGCAGCCGGCTCTCGGACCCGGAGAGGATTTCGTGCCCGATCAGGGTGTGGCGCTCCATCACCGTGCGCTCCCCGGCGCTGAGCGGAGCGGGTTTGCGCAGGATCTCATCGGGGATCCCGATCTTGCCGACGTCGTGCATCGGCGCCGCCACCCGCAGCAGCTCGATCTCCTCTGTGTCGAGATCCAGCTGCTCTGCGAGGAAGGCCGCGATCACGCCGATCCGGTTGACGTGCTCGCCGGTCGAGGCGTCGTGCAGGTCGATCGCCCGGGCCAGGCGGTCGACGGTCTCCTCGCGCGAGAGGCGCAGCTCCTCGATCGCCTTCCGCTGGGAGGCGGCGAGCTGATCGCGCAGGTGGACCTCCTCCTTCTCGGCGGTGATGTCGATCGAGATCCCGCCCAGGGCGGAGATCTCGGACCGCTCGTCGACCAGCGGGAACTTGATCGTCTTGAAGGTCTTCTCGACCCCGTCGATGACCATTCTTTCCTCGGCATCGAACGAGTCCCCACCGGCGAAGATGCGCTTGTCGACGGTTTCGGCCGCCTCGGCCGCGGCCCGGTCCATGAACGAGCGGTCGGTCTCGCCGATCGCGCTGCCGGGCTGCAGTCCCGCCAGCTCGTCGGCTTTGGAGTTGGAGACGACGTAGCGATGCGAGGCGTCCTTGGCGTAGATCGGGAACGGGGCGTTGTCGATGATCGTCTGGAAGGAGTCGCGCAGATTGCGGTTGTGCGCGCTCTTCATGATCTCCAGGCGCCGCCAGCGCAGCGCGTTGACGACGGTGATCAGCAGCTGCCCGGGCCAGAACGGCTCGACCAGGTAGCCGTGAACGCCGAGTTCGAAGGCGCGGTCGGCGATCGTCGGGCTGTCCTCGTCGGTGGCGAGGATCACCGCGGTGCCGGGATAGACCGCGAGCACCTCCTCGGCCAGGGCGAGCGCGAGCTCGCCGGCGGCGTGGACGTCGCAGAGGGCAAGCTGGAACGGCCGCTCGGTGAGGCGTTCGCGCGCCTCGTCGACGTTGCCGGCGAACACGCACTCGTACTCCTCGCCCAGCGCCAGCTTCATCGTCCGCAGCATCTCCGGACGGTCGTCGGTGACCAGAATGCGCGCCCGTCCCTCGGTCCGCTCCGCGTCGGCATCCCTGCTGGAGACAGGAGTCAACACGGGGATCTGGTCGTTTACGGCCATATGTTTCGGCACCCCGCACGTGCCGAACCCTTGAGATACCGAAATGTTCGCTGCTGCTACTTCTCGAGGTTACAGCAGGTTTGCGGGAAGTCCCTGCGAGCGCACAAACCTACTGTGCAATCAACAAGGCTGAGCAATCTGAACGGGGCCGGTCCTAAAGTCCCAGCCGATGCCGACCGCTGACGAACTTCTCGGTACCGCCGTCGTCGAGAGCCTGGTCGCGCGGCTCGGCGCGGCCGACGGGCGGCGCCGGTGGGCGGCGGTCGCGAGCAGCACGGCCGGGTTCGAGGGACAGGGTCTCGGCGAGCGGGTGCTGGCGGTGAAGGAGGGGCTGCTCCTGGATCTCCCAGCCCGCTACCCCGCTGCCGAGAAGATCGTCCGCAAGGCGCTGCGCGACCCGGCCTTCGGCGGCTGGATGATCTGGCCGGTGAGCGAAGCGCTCGCCGAGCGCGCCGTCGGGTCGGCGGGCGAGGGCGACTTCGAGGCCGGTCTAGCGCTGCTGGCGGAGCTGACCGGGCGCCTCAGCGGCGAGTTCGCGCTGCGCCGCTTCCTCGCCGCCGACCTCGACCGCACCTTGCGCACCGTCCTCACCTGGACCACTCACCCCGACGAACACGTGCGGCGGCTGGCCAGCGAGGGGACCCGGCCGCGCCTGCCCTGGGCCAAACGCGTGCCCGCCCTGACCGCCCGCCCCGGCGCGACGCTGGCGATCCTCGAGGCGCTGCACCGCGACGGGTCCGAGTACGTGCGGCGCTCGGTCGCCAACCACCTCAACGACGTCAGCCGGCTCGACCCGACGCTCGCGGTCGAGACCGCCGCCGGCTGGCTGGGTGAGGACGACCCGCAGAGCGCGCGCCTGGTCAAACGGGCTCTGCGCACCCTGATCAAGGGGGCCGACCCCGCCGCGCTCGCCCTGTTCGGCTTCGGGCCGCCGCGCCAGATCGCGGTCGACGGCATCCACCTCCACCCCACCGCCGTCGCCGTCGGCGGCTCGCTCGGCTTCGAGGCGACGATCGTCAACGAGGGCCTCGAGCCGGTCGAGCTGATGGTCGACTACGTGGTCCACCACCGCAAAGCCAGCGGCGAGCTCAGCCCCAAGGTCTTCAAGCTGACCGCCCGGCGGCTGCAGCCGGGCGAGCGGCTGGCGCTCAGCCGCAGCCACTCCTTCAAGCCGATCACCACCCGCCGCTACCACCCCGGGTCGCAGGCGATCGAGCTGCAGGTCAACGGCGCCCGCTTCGGCCGGGCCGAGTTCGAGCTGCTCGGCGGGTAGCCGTCTAAGCTGCGGCGATGTCGGAGGCGAAGGCGCTGGAGGGGCTGCGGCGGACCGAAGCGACCCTGCGCGCCTACGGCGACGAGCACGGGCTGGTCCTGCGCAGCGAGCAGCCCTGGCCGGGCATGCTGCCGGCCTCCGAGCAGCCGGGCCCGATCCGCCACGCGGTCTGGTCGCTGGTCGGCAAGCTGCCCGGCGGCGCCGTCGGCCGCCTCCGCCACCAGGCCGTGTTCGGGGAGATGATGGGGATGAACCTCGCCCAGCAGCACACGATCCTGGTCGCCCGCCTGCCCGAGACCTTCGGCTATGTGCCGATGCTCTGCGTGCGGCCGGACGAGTTCATGTCCGGCCTCTACTACTGGGGCGGCGACGGCCGCGAGCGCCAGGAGCAGCAGTTCGAGTCGATCGAGCTCGACCGCCGCTACGTGGTCGAGATCGCCGAGGGCCAGGAGCAGGTCTGGCTCTACCGGCTCTTCTCGCCGACCCTGATCGACTGGCTCGCGCACGAGACGCCGCCGGACTTCGGCTTCAAGCTCTCCAGCGGCGTCTTCACCTGCGAGACGCCGCAGTGGCGCGGCCAGGGCCGACTCGACGGCGAGGCCGACCCGGAGCTGCTCGACCTGCTGGCGAGGACCGGCGGCCGCGTCGCCGGCCGCATCCGCGACGAGGTGCTGGAGCAGGTCGGGCTCGGCAACGTGCCGGTCGCCCGCTCCGCCGAGGCGGCCGAAGAGTGGGCCGGCGACCCCGGCCACGGCAAGGTCCTCGGCACCGTCTACCGGCTGCTGAAGATGGTCGGCGCCGACCCCGAAGCCGACGACGAGGACCTGGTCGAGTACGCCCGCGAACGCGAGCTGGAGAGCGTCCCCCGCGCCCAGTTCCACGCCGCCCACATCGAGCTGCCGCTGCCGGGCGTCGCCACCAACGTGCTGCGCGACGGCGAGCGCTCGCACCTGCTCTGGGTCGAGTACTCCAGCCAGGTCGACATGCAGACCACCTACCTGGTCGAGGTGGTCGAGACCGCGGCGGCGCAGGCGGCCACCTGGCTCGACCCCGAGGAGGTTGCCGCGGTCGGCGACGCCGACGGCCTCCCGGCCGAGCTGGTCCGCGGCGCCGCCGAGGCCGGCTTCGGGATCTGCGCCGGCGGGCGCTCGGTCGCCCTCTACACCTCCTGGCGGATCTGGGAGCCGACCGTCTCCGCCGCCCAGGTCGACGCCTTCCGCGCCCGCGCCACCGAGCTGCTGGCGCCGCTCGCCTGAGCACCCCCCATTTGGATGAGGTTCGTTATCCAATCGATCCAACGGGTACTGGAGCGGTGGCAAGGTGCTCCGGGGCCCGTCGTCTGACTGGGGCGGCGGGCTCTGGAGTTTCTTCATGCCGCGCCCGCGCCCGCGCCGTCCTCGGGAATACGATTGGCCGATGCGAACCCGCCACGCTCTCCTCGCCGCCGTGATCGCCTCCTTGACCCTGTTCGGAGCCACCGCCGCGAGCGCCGCCGCAGCATCCACCCCAGCCGACGTCCAGCGCGGACTCGAAAGGCTGGTCGCCTCCCCCGGCGGCCCCCCCGGCGCGATCGCCACCCTCTACCGCAACGGCAGGCTGACCGTGCTGCGCGCCGGCGTTTCCGACGTGAAGAAGACTGCGGCGCCCAAGGCGACCGACCACATGCGGATCGCCAGCATCGCCAAGGCCTTCAGCGGCGCCGTCGCGCTCAACCTGGTCCGCGCC
>WUUC01102852.1_pt1 | contig 14482 bp, 7 predicted proteins | sample 6278441 | NCBI WGS metagenome assembly WUUC01 (sample SAMN13675441, study PRJNA597444) | soil metagenome | isolation source: soil | place: USA: Washington | collected 2017-10
AGGACGTGTTTGGTCGCTGGGGCGGTGAAGAGTTCATCGCGCTTCTGCCGAACGCGCGCGCGGAGGGCGCGGCCATCGTTGCCAATCGCGTTCGGATGGCAGCAAACTGCGCGCCAATCGTCACCTCGAAGGGCCAACCGTTGCGGGTCACCGTCAGCATTGGTTGTGCGACGACCCTGGACGCGCTGGACGAAACGCTGGTGCAGCGTGCCGACGCGGCACTGTACTGCGCCAAAGATCTCGGCCGCAACTGCGTGTTCTCGAGCGTGGCGCCGGCTCCCCCCATTGGCGACGCACGGCTTGCCGGCATCTGAAAGTGCGCGGCCGCGGCCGAGCGGGAACGTTGCGCCGTGTCCGGCGCGGTCCGCATGGGCGCGCCGCCGTGCCGGGCAGCGCAGGTGCCGCCCGAGTTACCAGTTTTGGCGGCTGCGCCCAGAGCGGGCTGCAGGAGCACAACAGGGGGCACGCGCGTGATTGACCGAGTTGGCCGCGATATATACACATTGGAACCATGCGCATTGCTCCTTGGCTTCAGTTACTCGCGTTGACCGCAGCGGCCACGGGCTGCGGCGCGGATCCAGATGGGGTTGCCGCAGGCGGCAATCCGAGCGGCAACGGCGGACAGATCGGTGGTGGAGCGCCTTCCGGCGGCGGCGGCGACGCCGGTATCGGTTCATCGAATGACCCGTCTCTCGTTCCGCCGAACAACAATGTGCCGCCTGCGGTCGTCTACAACGACGCAGCCGTGCGCAATCCAGACGAGTGCGTCACCACCAAAGCTGCGGCGCCCCCCGCCAGCAACCCGCAGGTCGACATCGTGTGGATCGTCGACTCTTCGCAGAGCATGTTCGACGAGCAGAAGCGCATCAACCTGAACATGGCCCAGTTCGCCAATGCCATCACCATGGCCAACATCGACGTCAGCATCGTGATGGTGTCGCAGGCGCCTTCGTTGACGGGCGAAATCGGGATCCCGCTGCCGGGCATCTGTGCTGACTTGCCGCCGGATCCGCTGGCGGGCACGCCGCTGGCGACCGATCCGCGCTACCACTTCGTGCAGACCTACGTCAACTCCAAGGAGCCACTCAACATCGCCCTGTCCTCGTATACTCGTTACGCCTCCTTCCTTCGGCCAGGATCGACGGTCCACGTCATCGTGGTCACCGACGATGATGCCAACTACGCGGGTGGCTCGGCGGAAGGTCGCGCCACGCAGTTTCAGTCGGACATGACTGCGCGCCTGGGTCGGCCCTTTCGCTTGCACACCATTTCCTCCCCCGGGCCCACGCCCTGCAGCGCGACCTCGTGTGAGCTCGATCCCAACCTGGGCATCGCTTGCATCTGGTTGGGAGCCCAGTGCAGCGCGGCCAACTCTGGCCTTACTTACTACGCACTGGCTCAGCGCACGCAGGGCCTGACGGCCTCCATCTGCCAGCAGGACTGGAGCCCGATCTTCGCTTCGTTCCAGCAGAACATCATCGAGACGGCGCCGCTGCCCTGCGACTACACCATTCCGCCGCCTCCCATGAGCGAGACGCTCAATCCCAACAAGGTGAACGTGGCGTTTACACCGGCAGGCGGAGCCGAAGAGGTGTTTCCCAGGGTGGCAGACGTCAATGCATGCGGCGCAAACACGGCCTGGCACTTCGACAATCCCAGCGTGCCCACCAAAGTCCTCTTGTGCCCTGGTGCTTGCACCAAGGCAGCGCAAGGTGGCGCCATGAACATCGCATTTGGCTGCGACACCGTGGTGCTCAGGTAGCCCTGCACGTCGCCGCCCATTTTCAGTCGAACATGGCGCGGCTGACGAAGCGCACGCGAATTCCCACCTGCATCGTCAGGCCCTGGCCCAGCGTGACGTCGGGAAGCTTGCGCATCACGCCCAGCGCGGACAGGGTCATCTGTAGCGGACCTACCAGCTGATAGCCTGCGATCAGCTGCCCGCGCAGCATGTGCTCGTCGCGGTGCCCCGGTGAGTCCCAGTAGTAGACCACGTTGCCTTCGAGCTGCAGCGTGCCGCTCTTCGACACGATCGTCCACGGCTTGAGCAGGAGCTCTCCACCCACGCCCGGATGCGGGTCCTCCTTGGCGAACACCTCGTACTGAACGCCAGCCGCCACCTTGAGCGAGAGCACGCGCGTGAAGATCGAACGCACGCCGGCGCGGGGCCGCAGCATGAAGTGGTGGTACTCGGCGTCGTCGGGCTGCAGGAACGAAGTCTCCAGGTAACCTTCGACGAAGGGATGAGGATAGAACAGCGGCTTCGGCCACAGACCACGGTAGGTGTACGTGGTCTGCAGGAAGGTAAGATCCTGGGCGGTGGTGCCGGTGGCGAGGTTCCGGTCGAACGCAACCTGCGCCACGTTCTCGAACAAATAATGAGGCGCGTCCGAGTCGGCGTTCAGTACCAGGCGTCCACCCAGCTGGCGCGAGTCATCGACCTGGAGCGCCGCGTCGTCGTACACGGGGTTGGCTCGGACCGCGGTCAGGTTGGCCAGCACCTGCCCGTCCAGGCGCACGAGCCACTGCGTGCCGAGCTTCGGATCGCGCAGCCGTGCGCGCGGATCCGTGCTGGAAGCGCTGGCGAGCAGCGTCTCGAGTGCACCGCGCAGGGTGGCGTGCTTCTCCTCCAGCGGGCGCCACTCCGCACCGGCAGGCAGGCGCTGCGAGCGCACCAGAACGGCGCTGGTCACGATGCGGTAGTGTGCACCGGGCACGGCCAGACGCCCTGCGATCAGCGTGTCGGCGCGATCTTGCTCCACGCCGATCAGCGTCAAAGGCCTCGGGCCCTCCAGCTGTTTGCGCAGTCCGTTCAACCAGTCGAGCGTCACGTGCGCGACCATCAGCGGTGCGTCGAAGGGGATCGCGCCTGCCAATTCCGCGCGCTGTAGAGTCTCGCCCGTGGCGAAGGCGAGCGTGGCTTCGAATGCGCGCGGATCGACCAGCGCCAGGTCGGCGTCGGCCAGCTGCCGCGCCGCGGCGGCAGCCAAGGCGACGAACTCGGATGCGTTCATGGGACGCTGCAGCGTGCCGCCGGGTAAAGGGGCCGCACGCGCTGCGCAGAAGTCGCGACCCAGTGTCTGCAGCTGGGCGGAGAGAGTCTCGCTGGGAGTCGACAGACGCACACTGCGGGCGAGGACGTCCGCATCGCGCTCGTCGAGCCGCCTGACGCGCACCCCTGTGAGCACGTCGCGGCGCGTGCCCACGATCGCGGGTTGCACGTCCAGAGGTCGAAGAAACAGCAAGTTCTCGCCAGCACTTGGACTCAGCAAGATGTCGGGACGCAGCTCTGTGGGTAGCTGGCCCACGAAGGCGGCGATCTGCACGGCCGCCGTGGTATCGGGTCCGTGATCGAACGTGGCAACGATCAAGTCCGCGCCGGAGCTGCGCGCCTCTTCGAGCCGCCGGATCATCGTCTCAAGTGCGGGCTCGAGCACGAGGCGCTCCCCGAGCGCCGGCTGCACACGCCCGAGCGTGTCATCGGGCAGCAGCGCGAGCAGCGCATAGCGGCGCCCGTGGCGCTCCAGTATCGGCAACGGATCCTCCGCCGTGTGCCAGCTCTCGCAGTAGGCTTGACCGCTGCACACCAGATTGGTGGCCACCACCGTGACCCCGCGCTGCGAGAGCGCCTCACTCAAGCGCGGCGCACGAAACAGCGGACCTGCCAGGTCGGACATACCGAGCGCGAGCGCCGAGAAGCCGGCGGATGCCAGGAGCTCGGCCAGCTGCTCGGGCCGCTCTTGGGCCGCATAGGCCAGCAAAGGATGTTCGCTGAGAGCGCCACCGGTGGCGATGCCCACGCCGCCCACAGCGGCAGAGCCTTCGAGCTTGGAGGCGACCCGCAGCGCGGAGTCTGCGCCCACGAGGCCCTCCTTCTCACAGCGTGCCCGCCCTAGCGCGTTGCCCCATTCGGCCGTGGCCCACACCACCAGCGGCCCGGGTTCCGGGGCTCGCGGTGCGCTGGGCGGCGCGTCGGGGGTCTTCGTGGGCTTCGGAGGCTCGCGCGGAGCAGGTACAGGAGCCTCGACCGCTCCCGCATCCTCGCCGAGGATCTCTTCCGCCGAGACGGGCGTGTCGCCGCGCACCTCCGCGGGCGGGGCAGGCTCGGTTTGGCCGGGTGGCAGCGCAGATTCCGCGTCGGCCGTTCCCGCGTCGGCGCCGTCGACAGCGCTGACCGCGGCACCCGCTGGCGGGTCTGCCTGCAACATCGGGGGCACACTGGGGGGCGGCCCGCCGCTGTCAGCTTCGAGCGCAGGCTGGGCAGCGGCCGCGCAAGTCCAAAACCAAAGCGTGAGCACCCAATAGAAGGACCGCATGTTGCTGTGCGGGTTTCCTCGCTCTCAGCGAGAATGCAAGGCCCATTTTTGGAGTGTTCGACAGCCCTACAGCTGGACGAGCTTCGAGGCAAACCCAGGAACCGTCAGCGCGGGTTTCGGTCCGCCCTCCGCGGTGAGCTCCAGCAAGAGCGTCTCCGAGTAGTCCTCGGTCGTCTGCGCGCCGAACACGCGGCCGTCGACCTCGAAGAAGGTCACGTCGGCTGTCGATGGATCGAGCGCATCCACGAGCGTTGCGTCGCCCCTTCCATCGTCCCCGGGCTCCCATTTCCACCACGTCCACACGCTCTGCCCCGTGACGTTCCAGCTCGCATCGCCTTCGCTCGTCGTGACGGCGTCCTCGTTCAGAACACGCAGGAAGAGAGCGTCGCCACCGGCCGGCACGGGCTCGCCCGCTACCGCGCCGGAAGTGATATCACTCAGCTCCAGCGCATAGTCGGCGTCGAAGTGATCTTCGCCCGCGAGCACGCGCAGCGCGCACGGCGTGGCCGCCTCCCGCTCGATGAACTTCGCGGCTCCATTGAGTGCCGAGCTGACGTAATAGGTGTCACCCGAGTCCAGTGTCACCGGGGTGGTGATGCCGCCGCAGCGTTCATCGACGTCGAAGCGGTCGACCTGATCGGTCTTGGTATCGAGCACCACGAGGCCCGTTTCGGGCAGTACCTTGTCGTTGTCCCAGTCGAACCAGCCAACCGAGAAGATGAGCTTGTCACCGCGCTTGATCGCGCTGTAGGAGTAGAGCGCGAGATAGCCCTCACGAACGGTCTCCGGCAGCTTCACACTGCCTTCGACGGTCATCTGCTTGGGGTTGATGATGACGAGCTGCCCGGCCTCACGGTCGGCGTAGTAGACCTTGGTGGACGAGGCCACATACAGCGTGTCCCACAGGCTCTGAACACCGGAAGGCTGCAGGTCGATGGTTTCCCCGGTTTCCCTGAGCCCCTCTTGCGGGTCCGCCTCGTAGCGCGTGATGGTGACGCCGTCGCCACTGCCCACGGCCAGCCAGCCATCGTCCAGGGCGAACAGCTTGGCGGAGCCGGGGATCTCGATCGCGTCCTTCAGGTCGACCTGCGTGCCCTCTTCGAGCGAGGAGACGAGGTGCAGATACGAAGTGACGTCCCCGCCGTCGTCGCTGAAGATGCGCGTGGCCACGACGTAGTTGGCGTCAGCGCGCGTGGCGCTGGGCTCCTCGTCTCCGCAGCCTGCGAAGAGAGTCAACGAGCCAGAAAGGATCAGCGAAACGGGACGCAACTGCAGATGTGCCATCGGGGGGTGACTCCTGGCGGGCGGCGGGGGCAAATCCCCCCACGCACGTCGCGCGGACTCTACGTTGAAGAAAATTCAAGTCAATAACGGGGGACGGGCTGTCCCTGAACGGAGGCACGCTCGTGTGGAAACAAACGTCCGTAAATACAGCACATTGTTGATTTAGCTAGCTGCTCGATGCGAGCAGATGTTGAAAGTCACTTGCCTCGCTTGCGGGGTTGGCTAGACCCTGCGCGCTAGCGCGGGCGCGAACCCGGCGGGTCGAGAGACCCAAGCTCGAGAGCTGGAGAGCGGGATTGTCGATGGCTTTCGGACTCACGCGCGCTCGCTGGTTGGTCGTCGCACTCTGCAGTTGTTTCACATTGGGGAGCTCCTTTTCTGAGGCGGCCGCAGAGGACGCGGGTTTGGACCCGGATGCCGGCCTCGCGAGCGATGCGAATGGCGAAGGTGCGGAGGGGGCGAGTGACGCCGACCTCGCTCGTGACCTCCCCGATGCTGCAACCGACGCTGAGGCATGGGTCACGGAAGATGCCGGCGGAAAGGGCGCACCCGAACCAGCCCCACCCAATGCTGCCGGTTCGATCAGCGTTGAACCCGCCCCCTTGCCCGGCGCCACTCCCGCTGCCATCGAGGTGACGGTTCAGGGCACATCTGCGGCGGAGCGAGTGCGCCAGTCGGCGGAGGCCGTGAAGGTGATCGAGACCACGCACGCCAAACGCGAGACCGCGGATCTGGGTGAGATGCTGGCACGCACGGAGGGCATCGGCGTGCGCCGCGCGGGAGGGCTCGGCGCAGCCGCGCGCTTTTCATTGAACGGCCTGATGGGTGATCAGATCCGTTTTCTTCTCGATGGTATTCCGCTCGAGCTCTCGGGCTACGGGTTCGGCGTCGCCAACGTTCCGGTAGGCTTCGTGGAGCGGGTCGACGTGTATCGTGGTGTGGTCCCGGTGCGTTTCGGTTCGGACGCTCTGGGTGGCGCGGTGAACCTGGTCAGCGACCAAAACATCAAGCGCTCGCACGCCACCGCTGCCTACCAGACAGGTTCTTTCGGGACGCACAGGCTGAGCGGGACCGGCCTGTATGTGCACGCCCCGAGCGGGATATTCACGCGCCTGACAGGTTTTCTCGATCGCGCCGAAAACGACTACGTGGTCGACGTAGAGGTGCCTGATGAACGCCAGCGCCCGCGCCCGGCGAGCGTGCATCGCGCCAACGACCAATACGCGGCCTTAGGTGCCAGCGCGGAGGTAGGCGTCGCCGGCCGTCCGTGGGCCAAGCTCCTCTCGCTGCGCGGCTTCGTGAGTGACTACGAGAAGGGGCTCCCCCACGACGTGGTCATGGAGATGCCCTACGGACGCGTGCACTACGGGACCCGCTCGTACGGCGCATCACTGCGCTACGAGCGCCGCTTTGCACGTCGCGTCCAGCTTCAAGCGGTCGCGGGCCATGCGCTCGATTCCCGCTATTTCAAAGACACGAGCACGGGTATCTACGACTGGTACGGCCGGCGCACCGGCACCCGCTTCGTGGGCGCGACGATAAGTCAGGGAGAGATCGAGACCGGTGGATTCGACCGCATCATCGATCAGCACAGCGCCTACGCGCGCTCGCAGCTGAGCTTCCGCTTGTTCGACAATCAGTCGCTGCGCCTGGCGCTGTCTCCCAACTACTCCACGCGCTCGGGCGAAGATCGCCAGATCCCGGAAGGGTCGCGCGACCCGCTCGAGGCGCGGCAGAACCTGTGGGTGATGGTCACGGGCATCGAATACGAGCTCGACCTGTGGGACCGCAAGCTCGAGAACATTCTGTTCGCCAAGGACTATGTCTACCGCGCGCACGCCCGGGAGCCGCTCTACGGCGGCGTTCGAGGCAACAAGGATGCGAGCTATCATCGCGGCGGCGTCGGAGACTCCCTGCGTCTGCGGGTGAGCGACGACGTGTACCTGAAGACGTCGTACGAGTGGACCACGCGCCTTCCCCGTCCGGACGAAGTCTTCGGTGACGGCATGCGCGTCAGCGCAAACCTGGACCTGCGTCCGGAGACGAGCCACAACGCGAACCTGGGCGCGACCTTTTCGCGCGCCGTGCAGCCCGCGGGTTCATTTCGTGCGGATGCCAACCTGTTCTTGCGCGATGCGGACGAGCTGATCACCCAGCTGCCCGACTTCAATCAACAGCAGCGATTTTTCAAGTATCAGAACATCACCCACGCGCGTTCGACCGGTATTGCCACGGCACTGGGGTGGACGTCGCCCGGGGACTACGTTTTGATCGACGCGAACCTGACCTGGCAGGACTTCCGCAATCTCTCCACGGAAGGCAACAACGCAAAGTTCAAGGGCGACCGCATTCCGAACCGTCCTTGGCTCTTTGCCAACGGCTCGGTCCGGCTTCAGAAGCGAGACGCCATCCTGACAGGTGATTCGATGGAGCTCGGCTGGTATGGACGCTACGTCCACGAGTTTTACCGCGGCTGGGAGACGCCCGGCAGGCCCTCGTCCAAGAGCGTGGTGGATACACAGTTCATTCAAGCCATCTTGCTCACCTACCTCGTGCAAGGAGCCCGCTGGACGTTCAGCTCCACGCTCGAGCTCGACAACATCGCCGACGCAAAGGCCTACGATTTTTTCGGCGTACAGCGGCCGGGGCGTGCTGCCTACTACAAGGCGACGCTCGAGCTTTGACAGCACGAGCGTGGTCCGCGCTGCGAGGTCCCCAGATGCAAAGTCTTTTCGTCGTTCTGCATCGTTGGCTCGGTCTCGCGCTCGCCGCTTTTCTCTTTCTCTCCGGCCTCACAGGCGCGGTTATCGCGTGGGAGCACGAGCTGGACGTCTGGCTGAATCCCGAGCTCTTCGAAGCGAAAGGGCCGGGCAGGGCGCTGCCTGCGCTCACGCTCGTGCGACGTGTCGAGCAGGCTGACTCCAGGTTGCGCGTGGACTATACGCCGCTGGCCATCGAGCCAGGCGGCACGCTGTTCGTGCGCATTCGCCCACGCGTCGACCCTGCAACGGGAGAACCATTCGCGCTCGGATTCGATCAGATGGCCATCGATCCGAGCAGCAGCGCCATCCAGGGCACGCGGCTGTGGGGCCGCCCGTCGCTGGCGCGCAGGGACCTGCTTCCGTTTCTGTATCGGCTGCACTCGAACCTGCTCCTGCCCAGGGCGATGGGTGTGGAGCTGGGCACGTGGCTGATGGGGCTGGTGGCCATCACCTGGACACTCGATTCGTTCGTGGCGCTCTGGATCTCGTTTCCCAGCCGGAAGACCTGGCGCAAGTCGCTGCGCTTCCGCTTTCGCGAGGGCACGCACAAGCTCACTTTCGACCTGCACCGTTCGAGCGGCGTCTGGCTCTGGCTGCTCCTGCTCACGCTGGCCGTGACGGGTATCTCGCTGACCTTGCGCCGCGAGGTGATGGAACCGATCGTGTCGGTGTTCTCGGTCCTCACGCCGAGCCCGCTGGACTCCAGAACGGAGCACGCGGCAAGAGAGCCGCGCATCAGCCGAGAGAGCGCCGTCGAACGGGCCAAGACCTTCGCGCAAGAGCGGGGCATCACGGCGCCCGCTGGCGGTGTCTTCTATGCTTCGGCGGAGGGACTGTACGGAGTTGGCTTCTTCCGCGCAGGCCTCGAGCACGGCGACGGCGGGCTTGGCAGCACCTGGTTGTATGTAGACGGTGACAGCGGCGCGCAGGCTGGCGTGGCTGCGCCCGGCACTGGCAGCGCGGGCGACGTCTTCCTGGAGGCGCAGTTTCCACTGCACTCGGGGCGCATTTTCGGCACCGCCGGGCGGGCCTTGGTCTCCGTGCTGGGGCTCGTGGTCGCGATGCTGAGCGCCACGGGAGTGATCATCTGGGCCCGCAAGCGCCGGGCGCGGCGGCGAGCTCGACGTCCTCGGCCAGACAGGCCTCCGCCATCCCCGTGAGAATGGTGCGCTTGCCCGTGTACGGCTCGCGGCCATGCACACACAACATGTTGTCGATGGCTCCCCCGTCACCAAAGACGGGTCCGAGAGCCTCCGCCTGGTAACCAACCAGTTGAAAGGTACTTTCACGAGCAGCATCATGAAGGTAATGTATGCGTGTGTGTGTCAATACCAATTGTCAGGCATTTTTAGCCAAACTATTTGTTACGCCTGGTCAGCTGCGGGTTTTCGGAATAGACAATTGACAGTCACTTGCAATAGTGGCGCGTCGTTTCAACCGATGCACTGACGGTGGATCCGTTGGCGTCGCGGCTGCGAGCCTTTGAGTTCCTGCAGCGGCCCCAGCAGTGCCGCGGTCGCACCACGGCAGCCATCGCGTGAGGAGTTGGTATGCGTCGCGCCCTCGTCATCCTGCATCGCTGGTTCGGCCTTTTTAGCGCTGTCTTTCTGTTCATCGCCGGTCTCACCGGCGCGGTGATCGCGTGGGAACACGAGCTCGACGCGTGGCTCAATCCGAAGTTCTTTCAGACCGACGGCCTCGGCATGCCCATCCCTGCTCTCTCGCTGGCGGACAGCCTCGAGCAGGCCGATCCGCGCCTCTCTGTCGGCCATTTGCAGCTCGCCCAAGAGCCTCGACATACCCAGATCTTCTGGGTCAATCCACGCATCGATCCCGCGACGGGAAAACCCTTCGAGCTCGGCTTCAACCAAGTTGCGGTGGATCCAGTCAGCGGCGAGGTTCGGGGACGGCGCCTCTCCGGCGAAGCCTCGCTCAGCCGGGACCAATTGCTGCCCTTCCTCTACAAACTTCACTACAGCATGCACATTCCCGATGGCTTCGGCGTGGAGCTCGGTGTTCTGTTCATGGGTATCATCGCCATCGTCTGGTTCCTTGATGCTTTCATCGCGCTGTGGATCTCGTTCCCCAAGCCGAGCACCTGGCGCAAATCTTTCGCCTTTCGCCTTCGTGCCGGTGGCTATCGTCTCATCTTCGACCTTCACCGCTCGGGCGGCGTCTGGCTCTGGCCTGTCGTGCTCACGTTCGCGCTCAGTGCGGTCGCGATGAACCTCGGAGAACAGGTGGTGCGGCCCGTGGTGTCGCTGTTTTCCGACCTCACTCCCGATCCATTCGAAACCCGGAGCTCCGAGCTGCCGGCTCACACCAGCGAGCCTCTGCTCACGCGCGCGCAGATCTTGGAGCGCGCGCGCGCTGAGGCGGCGCGCAGAAATATCCAGGAGCCGCCCGGGGGCATGTACTACTCACACCAACTCGGCATGTACGGAGTGGGTTTTTTCGCGCCAGAAAATGAGCACGGCGACTTCAGCCTGGGCAATCCATGGCTGTACTTCGATGCAAAGAGTGGCGCTTTGTTCGGAACGCACATCCCGGGCATGGGGAGCGCGGGCGATAGCTTCCTCCAGCTACAGTTTCCGCTGCATTCGGGGCGCATCGCCGGAGTGACGGGACGCATCGCCGTCTCTCTTCTGGGGCTCTTGCTGGCGACGCTGAGTGTCACGGGTGTCGTGATCTGGGCCCGCAAACGAGCCGCACGCAAGAGCGCGGCGACCAAGCGCTCGCTCAACCGGGCTGCTGACGTGGCCGATCTCGTGCTCGAGCCGAGTGCCGGCCTTCACCACGAACACCACGAACCTATTGACAGAGCGGCGTTGGATTCATGATCGCGATGCGACCCTTGTCTTGGGCTGTGCTTACGATCGGCCTGTGGATGTTTTGGTGGCCGCTTGTGGGACAAGCCCAGCTGGACGCGGGGCCGTCCGATGATGCGAGCGAGCTCGCCCCGGACGCCGGGCTCGCGGAGGCCAGCGTCGCGGCCGAAGACGCGAGCGAGCCTGCTGCAGACGCCGGGGCCTCCGAGGCGAGCGCAGCGACCGAAGACGCGAGCGTAAGTTCCGACCCAGGCGGGCCCGCCGACGCCAGCGCCCTGGAAAGCTCGCGTGATGGCGCTCTTGCGCCGGACGGGAGCGAGGCCGCCGTTCCGGCTCTGACCCCGCAATCCATCGACGAAGTGAAGCCTGAGGGTCCGGAAGCTGCCCGTGCGGAACCGCTCACCGAAACGCCAGCGGAGAGCATCGCGCCCGACGTCGGTGTGTCCTTCGGCCCCGCGGCGCCTTCCACCGAGCCGGTCGAGGTCACCGTGCGGGGGCAACTGAGCGCTCGCGAGCAGCTACAGAAGTCCTCCGATGCCGTGACCGTTGTGAACCTGCGCCAGGGGAGAAAGCGCTCCTCGGATCTGGGCGAAGTGCTTTCGCGTGTGGCGGGTATGTCGATCCGCCGCTACAGCGGGCTCGGCTCGGACTTTCGTTTCTCGCTCAACGGGCTGTACGATTCGCAGATCCGTTTTTTCGTCGACGGCGTTCCTATCGATCGGGTGTACGCGATGGGTCTCGCGAATCTGCCGATGAACCTGTTTCAGGAAGTGCAGATCTACCGAGGCGTGGTGCCGCTACGACTCGCCGCTGATGCGCTCGGCGGTGCCGTCAACTTGGTGACCTCGGCGACGCACGAAACTGCTCTCGAAGCGAGCTACCAGGTGGGCTCGTTCGGCATTCATCGCGGCACCTTCGCGGGCCGCTATCGCCACGAGCCGACCGGGTTCGTCGCGGGCATCGACGCATTCCTCGACTACGCAGACAACGACTACCAAATCGATGTGAAGATCCCCGATGAGCGGGGTCGCCTTTCCCCGGCGCGCGTGCGTCGCTTTCACGACGGCTATCGGGCCTACGGCGTCGCGGCCGAGCTGGGCGTGGTGGACAAGCCCTGGGCCCGCAGACTGCTCGCGCGCGCCTTTTCCTCCTCCTATCACAAAGAGCTCCAGAACAACGTGGTGATGAGCGTGCCTTACGGGGAGCCCCACTACGGCCAGAGCATTCTCGGCGGGCTCATCACTTACCAGAACACATTCGCGCGTCGCTACGACCTGAACGTGGTCGCCAGCTACTCCCATCGCAGCATCGATTTCGTCGACAAGGGGGCCTGGATCTATAGCTGGCGTGGCGAGCGTATGGGCGCGCGGCGCGTTCTCGGAGAGATCGAGAGCAACAAGCCGCGCGATCAGACCACGTGGGAGCACGGCACCTTCGGGCGAGCCACGCTCGACGTGCGTCTCGTGCCGGGCCACATGCTGACCTTCACGGCGTCGCCCAACTACGCCACTCGTACTGGCGACGAGAGCATTCAGGCCGACCCGACCGCGCGCGACCCGTTGACCGCGGAGCGCCAGCTCTTCAAGCTGGTTTCGGGAGCCTCGTACACGCTGAGCATGGCTCCGCTCGCCCGGAGCCCCTCCAACGCCGAGGAGCGGGGTCCCGAGCATTACCGCGTCGAGAACGTTCTATTCGCCAAGAGCTATGTGTACCGCGCGGACAGCGAGGAGCCGCTGCCCGGAAACATTTTCCGCAAGCGCGACAAAGAGAAGAACGCGTTGGGCGTGGGCGACACCGTGCGCGTCACACTCGTGGACGACTTCCTGCTGGCCAAGGCTTCCTACGAATACGCGACGCGACTCCCCGAGACCAATGAGGTGTTCGGCAACGGCGTGCTGATCCTCGCCAATCTCGAGCTCACGCCCGAGACCAGTCAGAACGCGAACTTCGGACCTCAGCTCGACTTGCACGGTACGAAGGCGGGCGACTTCTGGTTGGACATCAACGCCTTCCTTCGTGACAGTCGCAATCTGATCGTGTTGCTCGGCAACGATCGCTTTTTCACCCACCAGAACGTCTATCGCGCCCGCTCGGTGGGCATCGAGAACTCGGCCAGTTGGACGTCGCCGGGGCGCTACGCAACGCTCGACGCGCAAGTCACGTACATGGACCAGCGCAATGTTTCGAAGCGTGGCACGTTCGGCGACTTCGAGGGCGATCGCATCCCGAATCGCCCCTGGCTGTTCGCCAGCTGGGGCGGCTTCTTGCGCTTCGACGGCGTGCTGTGGAAGAAGGACCGGATCGAGCCGTTTTACCAGGGGCGATACGTGCGCGAGTTCTTTCGTGGCTGGGAGAGCCTGGGCTTGCCCGAATCCAAGGCAACAGTGCCGGGTCAAGTCAGCCACAGTATCGGCGCTACGTACGCCGTGAACGTGCGGCGAGGAACCGTTTACGGCACCTTCGACGTTCAGAATATATCGGACGCAAAACTCTTCGACTCGTTCGGCGTGCAGCGTCCTGGGCGCGGCTACTACTTCAAACTCGTGGGAGAGCTCTGACCGCCACATGTGACTGGGCCATCGACCGGAGTTTCATGGCGACGTGAGCAGTAACGAAGGTGGCGGCTCCTCAACGCATCGATAGAATCGACAGTCGATATCATTAACAACGAACCATCCAGTTTTCTGCCAGCCCCCAAATCTGCCGTCGGTGCACTCACAATCAAGCCCCTTAAGAGCGGGAAATCCGCAGTAATAGTAGAGATTTTGGCGACACGTGTGGGACGCACCTGGAAAGTTGCTGGTTGGGCCTATCGATGAATCATGAATTCGATACTGCAAGTCCTTGTCAACAAGGCAAGAAGGTCTAAGACAGGACCATGCTTCGGGACGATGACGCGTGGCGTGCTGCCGTGATCGTCAGCAGTCTCATTGGGCCGCTCCTCGGGGCTCTGCTGTGGCTCTCTGGGGTGCCGAGCCGCGCACGCGCGGATCCGCCGCCATCCGACCAGCCGCTCCCGATCGCGTTGGACGCAGGGTCGGCGGATGCGGAGTCCGTAGCAGCGGATGCGGAGCCCGGGGCAGCGGATGCGGAGCCTGTACCCAGGGACGCGGAATCTGTCGTTGTGGACGCGGCGCCCCTGGGGGAGCCACCGAACCGGGGAGCGACGCCGTCATCGACTTCGCAGCAGGCGCGGCCAGCAGCCCTCGCGGCGGCCAACTTCGTGGTGATTCGAGGCTTGAAGCGCACGCGCGAGAGCACCGTGATCGACCTGCTGCCGCGGCCTCCGCCC
>WUUC01233772.1_pt1 | contig 14482 bp, 12 predicted proteins | sample 6278441 | NCBI WGS metagenome assembly WUUC01 (sample SAMN13675441, study PRJNA597444) | soil metagenome | isolation source: soil | place: USA: Washington | collected 2017-10
CCTTCTACCCCGGCCCCGGCATCGGCGGCCACTGCATCCCCTTAGACCCGCACTACCTTTCGTGGAAGGCACGCCAGCACGGCTTCGACTCGCGCTTCATAGGGCTGGCCGAAGAGGTCAACTCTCGCATGCCCGAGCACGTCGTCACGCTCGTCACCGACGGCCTCAACGACGCCGAGAAATCCCTGAAGGGCTCGCGCGTGCTCCTGCTCGGCGTGGCCTACAAGAAGGACATCAACGACGTGCGAGAGAGCCCCGCGCTCTCCATCATTGACCGCCTTCGAGCCAAGGGCGCGGACGTGCGCTATCACGACCCGTTCGTCGAAGAGATACGCTTCGACGACTCGCACACCGAAGGCTCCGGCGACCCTCTCTCCTCCGTCCCTCTCACCGACGAAGAGCTGCGCGCGGCGGACGCCACCGTCATCGTCACAGACCACTCGGGCGTGGACTACAAGCGTGTCTGCGCGCTCTCAGAGCTAATCGTCGATACGCGAAACGCCCTCGACCGTGACCTGCGAAAGAACAGTTGCGCGAGGATTGTTCGCTTGTAATTCGGGTGAGCGGGCTTAAAGATGGCGGCGCGGTATATGCGCACGCCGACATCACGGACGAATCGCAGCTCGTCCAGCTTCGTTTCAAACGCGAGGCGGCATAATCGCGGCATGTGACATAGGTGATTAGAGTCATCAACGTCGTGGGCGCGCGCCCGAATTTCATGAAGGTCGCGCCGTTGGTCGAGGCGATGGAGCGGCGCGGGCGGGAGTTCGCGCCGCTCGTCGTGCACACGGGGCAACATTACGACGCGCTGATGTCCGACGCCTTCTTCCGAGACCTCGGGCTGCCCCGACCGGACGTGCATCTCGGCGTCGGCTCAGGCAGTCACGCGCAGCAGACCGCGGCGGTGATGCAGCAGTTCGAGCCGGTCTTGCTCAGAGAGCAGCCGGACTGGGTGGTCGTGGTCGGCGACGTGAACTCGACGCTCGCGTGCGCGCTCGTGTGCGCCAAGCTGCGCGTGCGCGTGGCGCACGTCGAAGCCGGGCTGCGCAGCCGCGACCGCACGATGCCCGAAGAGATTAACCGCCTTCTCACAGACCAGCTCAGCGACCTCCTGCTCACGCCGTCGGAAGACGCCGACCGAAACCTTCTCGCCGAAGGCATCCCGCGCGAGCGCATACGCCTCGTCGGCAACGTGATGATTGACTCGCTGTTCAAGCAGTTGGAGCGCGCTGGCAGTTCGAACGTCCGCGAAGACCTCGGCGTAGCTGACGAGCGTTATGCGGTCGTGACGCTCCACCGGCCCTCGAACGTGGACGACCCGGTCGTGCTCGGAAGAATACTCTCCGCCCTCGAACGCATCGCCGAGCGCGTGCCCGTCATCTTCCCCGCGCACCCGCGCACGCTCAAGAATCTCTCGGAGTTCGGCCTCTCGGAGAGGCTCAGCCGCGCGGGCCGCGTGCGCCTCGTCGAGCCGCTCGGATACCTCGACTTTCTGCGGCTCTACAGCGGCGCGGCGCTGGTGCTCACGGACTCAGGAGGCATTCAGGAGGAGACGACCGCGCTCGGCATCCCCTGCCTAACGTTGCGCGAGAACACGGAGCGGCCCGTCACCGTCGAGCTTGGCACGAACCAGCTCGTCGGCACGGACGCCTTCAGAATCATCGAAGCCGCCACGCACGCGCTCGATGCGCCGCGCCGCACAGGCGTCGAGCCGCCTCGCGTCCCCCCGCTCTGGGACGGCCACACCGCAGACCGAATCCTCGACGCCATCAAGGAAAAGGACGAAGGCGGAGGGATGAGGGATGAAGGATGAAAAGAGATAAGTTTTTCAACTTCATCCCTCATCCCTCATCCCTCATCCCTGCTCTTCGCGGTCGTGTCACGCTGCGCGCCGCCGCGCTCGAAGCACTCAGGCGCGGGCGCGCGGCCCTCGCGCGCAGTGGCGAGCACAGGCTGCTTTCACGCGCGAGGGGCGACGACGGCGCGGCGCGGCTCACGCCGGAGTTCGCACGCCTGAGCGCTTCGGAGTTGCTCGAACACTTTCGCACGCGCCAGCGCCCTCGATTCCCTCGCGGCTTCGCGGATGCGGAAGACGCGGAAACGCTCGCACTCGCGTCGGGCGACTGGTTCGCGGCGGAGACTTTAGAGTTGACCGCACGCGCCGAAGAGATTGTCGAGAGGGGGCGCTGGCCGCTGCTCGGCTACGGCGCGCGGGAGTTCTCCGAATCGCCCGACTGGCTGCGCGACGCGGTGTCCGGCGTGCGCTGGCCGCTTGAGTATCACGCAGACCTGCGGCTGGTGCGCGAAGACGAAGGCGGCGACGTGCGCGTCGTGTGGGAGCTGAACCGCCTCGGCCATCTGCTGACGCTCGGGCGCGCTTACGCCGCGACAGCGGACGAGCGTTTCGCGGAAGAGCTGCTCCGCCAAGCCGCGCACTGGCGCGAGCACAACCCCGTCGGCTTCGGGCCGAACTGGGCGTGCGCGATGGAGGTTGCGCTGCGCGCCTCGAACCTGCTCGCGGCCTTTCAGATGGTGCGGCGCTCGCTCCGGCTGGACGAAGCGCGGCTCGCCTCGCTGCTCTCGATGTTCGATGAGCACGGCGCGCACATCCTGCGCAACCTCGAATACTCTTACATCGCGACGAGCAACCATTACCTCTCCGACGTGACCGGCCTCTTCTGGCTCGGCGTCTGCCTTCCAGAGCTTGAAGCGGCGCGCTCTTGGCGCGAGTTCGGACTCGTAGAGCTACTGCGCGAGATGGACAAGCAGGTGCTAGCCGACGGGGCCGACTGCGAGGCTTCGACCGGCTACCATCGCTTCGTCACGGAGCTTTTTCTCTACTCCTTTATCCTCGCGCGCGGAAACGACATCGCGATTGACGAGCGCCACTGGCAACGCCTGCGCTCGATGCTCGAATACATGCGCGCATACCTTCGGCCCGACGGGCGCGCTCCCCTCGTCGGCGACACCGACGGAGGACAGTTTCTCCCCCTCAACCAACGCGACGCAGACGACCACGCATACGTGCTGGCCGTCGGCGCAGCCGCCTTCAAGGAACCTGACCTGAAACCCGCGTGCGGGCTGCCCGAAGAAGTTTTCTGGCTGATGGGCTTGGAAGGCGCGCGCATGTTCGATTCATTCTCCGGCGTCGAAGAGCGAGAGGCCGCGTCGCGCGCCTTCGAGGAGGCAGGGACTTACGTGATGCGCGAAGGCGACCTCTTCATGCTCTTCAATGCGAGCGGCGCGGGACTCTACGGGCGCGGCTCGCACGGGCACAACGACGCTCTCGGCATCGAAGTCTCGGCGGGCGGCGCGTGCTTCATACGCGACCCCGGAACTTACGTCTACACTTCAGACCTGCGCGAGCGCCAGCGCTTCCGCTCGACCCGTTATCACTCGACCGTCGAAGTTGACGGCGCGGAGCAGAACACGACCGACGAGCGAAAGCCCTTCCGCATCGGCGACGAGGCGCACCCGCGAGTGCTGCGCTGGGAGAGCGACCGCGCGCGCGACCTCGTCGTCGCCGAACACGAAGGCTACGCGCGCCTTCAGGCGGGGGCCGTCACGCACCGCCGCGCCGTGCTCTTCGACAAGCGCGAAGGCTTCTGGCTCATCGAAGACGCGCTCGACGGTGAAGGCGCGCACACCTTCCGCTTCTTCTTTCACCTCGCGCCGGGCGTGCGCGCAAGTATAAAACCCGACGCGTCCCTAGAGGTCTGCGATAGAATCACCGCCGCGCGCCTCTACATCATCCCGCTCGGCCATGCGGGAGACGCCACGCTCGAACCGCGCCGAAGCTCGCGCGACTACGGCGCGAGCCAAGAGTCAGAGGCCGCCTGCTGGACGATTCGCGCGCACGTCCCGTTCGGCGCTCGCTGGGCGCTCATCCCCGCACGCGCGGGCGAGCCGGAAGAAGAACGCTTGAAGCTGGCCGAGCGTTTAAAAGAGAAGCTCGACACAGCGTCGCTGCTTGAGTCCTTTTGATTTGAAATTTCAGGCTTGAGATTTGAAACCTGAGATTCGAGCATCGAGAATTTCGTAACCGTGCCGTCAGTCATCGAGAGCTGAACGACTGGCCTCTGACCTCTAACATCTGACCTCTGTTCTTATGTGCGGCATCTGCGGAGTCTGGGAGTATGGTGCGACGGCGTCGGGCGGCGTCGAGGTTTCGCTCGTCGAGCGGATGCGCGACACGATGACGCACCGCGGGCCGGACGACGCGGGCGCGGCGCTCTTCGACGGTGGGCGTCTGGGACTCGGCCACCGCCGCCTCTCCATCGTCGATCTCTCCGAGGCTGGCCGAAACCCTATGCGCGGGTGCGCCGGGCGCGGCGCGTGGACGGTCTTCAACGGCGAGATTTACAACCACTCGGAGCTGCGCGCCGGGCTCGAAGCGAGCGGCCACGCCTACGCCTCGCGCACGGATACCGAGACTATCCTCCACCTCTACGAAGAGCGCGGCCTCGACTTCGTCCAAGACATCGAAGGTGATTACGCTATTGCGCTCTGGGATGAAGAGCGCGAGCAGCTCGTCCTCGTCCGCGACCGCGTCGGCGTCAAGCCACTCTACTTTTATCAGAAGGACGGGCGCTTCATCTTCGCCTCCGAGATTAAGGCCATCCTTGCGCACCCTTCCGTCACGCCCGAGGTGGATGAAACCGCGCTCTATCACTATCTATCTTTCCTCACTACGCCTGCGCCGACGACGCTCTTCCGCGACGTGCGCAAGCTCCCCGCCGGGCACTTCCTCGTACTTGGCCGAGACGGAGAAGCGCGCGTCACTCAGTACTGGGACGCGCTCCCCTCGAACGCTCCCGACACGCGCGCGAGCGACGAGGAGCGCCGCGCGGAAATTCTCCGACTGCTCCGCGCCTCCATCAAAAAGCGCATGATGGCGGACGTGCCCTTCGGCGTCTTTCTCTCTGGCGGCGTGGACTCTTCCGCCAACGTCGCGCTGATGGCCGAGCAGATGTCCCGTCCAGTCCGAACCTACACCGTCGGCTTCCGCGACCACGAAGAGCTGAACGAGTTGGACGCGGCCCGCTCGATAGCGAGACGTTACGCGACTGACCATCAAGAGATTTTGATTGGCGAAGAAGAGATGCTCCGCTTTCTTCCAGACCTCGTCTACCATCAGGACGAGCCCATCGCCGACCCGGTCTGCGTGCCGCTCTTCTACGTCTCGAAGCTGGCGCGCGACTCCGGCACGGTCGTCGTGCAGGTCGGAGAGGGAGCGGACGAGATTTTCAGCGGCTACGACAAGTACGTCCGCTACCTGCGCATTCAGGAGAGGTTCTGGCGGCACGCCGAGCGAGTGCCGCGCGCCGCTCGCCGCGCGGCCTCGGCACTCGCCCGCCCGCTCATGGAGCGAACGGTCAAGCAGCGTATGGCTATTGAGCTGGTGCGCCGGCTCGGCGCGGACGAATCGCTCTTCTGGGGCAGCGCCATCGTCTTCGACGAAACGCTCAAGCCCCGCGTGCTCTCGAAGGAGCTTCGCGCGCGGCTCATCGGCCTCTCCTCCTACGACGTGGTGCGTGAGTATCAGGAGCAGATTGCGAGCGCGCGTCCCGCATCGGATTTTCTCGCGCGGATGACCTACCTTGAGCTGAAGCTGCGTCTGCCGGAACTGCTACTGATGCGCGTGGACAAAATCACCATGGCGACCTCGGTCGAGGCGCGCGTTCCCTTCCTAGACCACCACCTCGTAGAGTACGCGCTCTCGCTCTCGCGCGCGCTCAAGGTCGAGGGAGCGAGCGGCAAGCACGTCCTCAAGCGCGCGCTCGAAGACGTTCTGCCGCACGACTTGCTTTACCGACCGAAGCGCGGGTTCGGCGCGCCGATTCGCGGCTGGCTCAAGGGCGGCGACACAGGGCTCTTAGACGAGCACCTTCTGAATTCGCCGATGCGACGCCGCGCCTTCCTCGACTACGATTTCGTCGCGCGTCTCGTTGACGAGCATCGTCGCGGCGCGCGCGATTGGAGCTTTCACCTCTGGGCGCTCCTCAACCTCAGCCTCTGGTACGAGCGCTGGATTAAGTGATTGCGGAGTGCGGATTTCGGATTGCGGAATGAAGGCCGTCTTAATCTTTTAATCCGCATTCCGCATTCCGAAATTGACGTGAGGTAACGAGCATCACCTTCATCGACTCGGACACATGGCTCGCAATCGGCTTCCACGCGGCGGTCTTCGTCGCGGTCGTCATCATCGTCCTCGGAATTCAATGGCTGTTCGACCGGAAGTGAGGGTGAAGGGAATTTCCTAAGAGAATGCACAAGTGGCGGCATAAGTTAGCCCGCGTCGCGCGACGCGGGCTAACTTATGCCGCCACTTGTGCATTGACCGAGCTTAAAGTTTAGCTCTTCAACTGCGCGTCTCTGTGACGTGTGCCGGCGCGCCGCTCTTCAAGCACTTCCCAGCTCTCTCGGACGCGCGTGTAGATGCCGTCGGCGTCGAGGCCGTACTTGGCGAGCAGCAGTTTCGGGTCGCCGTGCGTGATGATGCGGTCGGGGACGCCCATGCGTACAAGGCGCACGCCGTCGAGCAGTCCGTTCTCTTCCAGCAGTTCCGCCACCGCCGAGCCGAAGCCGCCCGCGAGATACGCCTCCTCGACCGTCACGATGAGCCGCTTGGTGCGAGCCAGCGCGAGCAGTAGCCCCGCGTCGAGCGGCTTGACGAAGCGCGCGTTGACGACCGTCGCCTCGATGCCCTCCCGGCTCAAGTGCTCAGCGGCCTGCACGGAGGGGTGCACCATCGAACCGTAAGCGATGATAGCCACCTCGCCGCCGTCGCGCATAATCTCTGCCTTGCCGATTTCGAGAAGCTGCGGCTCGCGACGGATGTCCGCGCCGACGCCGTTGCCGCGCGGGTAACGCATCGCCGCGGGGCCTTCATGCTCAATCATCGTGCGCATCATGTCGCGCATCTCGCCCTCGTCCTTCGGGGCCATGAGAACCATGTGCGGCACGGCGCGCAGGTATGCGATGTCGAGCAGGCCGTGGTGCGTCGGGCCGTCGCCGCCGACGATGCCTGCGCGATCCATGCAGAACTTGACGTTGAGGTTCTGCAAGCAAACGTCGTGAACTATCTGGTCGAAGGCGCGTTGGAGAAAGGTGGAGTAGATTGCGCAGACCGGCTTCAAGCCTTCGCAAGACATCCCCGCGGCGAAGGTCACGCAGTGCTGCTCGGCGATGCCGACATCGAAGGAGCGCCCGGGGAATCTCTCAAGAATCTTATCGACGCCCGTCCCGTCCGGCATCGCGGCGGTGAGCGCCACGACCTTCTCGTCCTTCGCCATCAGCTCGCACATCGTCTCGCCGAAGACCGCTGTGTACTGCGGGTGCGAAGGCTTCGAGGGCTTGATGGAAGCGCCCGTCGCCAGCTCGAAAGGCCCGGTCGCGTGCCAAGCGTAATAGTTCTTCTCGCGCGCCGGGAAGCCTTTGCCCTTCTGCGTCAGCGCATGGACGATGACGGGGCCGTCCTTAACCTGCTTGGCCTCTTCGAGCGCGCGCACCAGCGCACGCGGGTTGTGGCCGTCCACGTAGCCTATGTACTTGAAGCCCAATTCGTTGACGAGCGCGCCGGGCAAAACCGCCGCCGCGATGGCGTCCTTGACGGTCTTCGCCGCCTGATACAGACGCTCGCCAAACGAAGGGATGTCGTGCAGAAGGTCGCCCACCTCGTCCTTGAAGCGGTGATAGCCTTGCGCCTCGCGGATGCGGTTGAGGTATCCGGTCAAAGCGCCGACCGCCGGGGCGATGGACATCTCGTTGTCGTTGAGGAGCACAATCAGGCGCGTCTTCAAGTGGCCCGCCTGATTGACCGCCTCCATCGCCATCCCGCCCGCGAGGCTCGAATCGCCGATGATGGCGACGACGTGGTGGTCTTCGCCCTTCTCGTCGCGGGCCACCGCCATCCCGAGCGCCGCCGAAAGCGAGGTCGAAGCATGCCCCGCGCCGAAGGTGTCGTAGTCCGACTCGTCGCGCCGAAGGAAGCCGGAGAGCCCGCCGTACTGCTTGATGGTCGGCAGAAGGTCTCTGCGGCCCGTCAGGATTTTGTGGCCGTAAGCCTGATGGCCCACGTCCCAGACGAGACGGTCGCGCGGCGTGTCGAACGCGTAATGCAGCGCGACCGAAAGCTCTACGGCCCCGAGGCTCGCTCCCGTGTGGCCGCCGATGCGCGACATGGTTTCCAGAATGTACTGGCGGATGTCGTTGGCGACTTCCTGCAACTGCTCGGGGCGCAGGCGTCGCAACTCTTCCGGCGAGTTAATGTTCTGTAAAAGTTTCATCGGGCGCGTATTGTAGCGCGGCAGCCGCAGTTTTGCCATTCAACCTCACGAGTCGGAACCCGAAACCCGGAACATGAAAAAGTGCTCTGACATCATTCCGGATTCCGATTCTCTGACGCCTTCCTCTAAAATCTTTTCTCAACCAGCAGAACGATGTGCGCGCCTAAAAGGTTCGTATATGCACAACGATGACCCGCAGTAACCCTTAAAAAAGGCAAACGGCAAAAGTCTATAGAGCGACTCAAACGTGCACGGTCTGCTCTATAGACTTTTGCCGTTTGCCTTTCCTTTTGCCCTTTATCCTTTCTTACCCGCTCGTCCACTCGCGCAGACGCTCTCTAATCTCGTCGCGGACGCGCCCTAGCGCGGGCGACGCGTGAACACTCGCCTCCGTCATCGCGCGTCGCGGGACAACCCGACCGGGATTTGCTCCGCCGAAGTCCCACAGCACGAAGCCGTCTCCGTGACGGATGCGGTAGCCGCTTGCTCGGGCTCGCCCTTCACGCAGCACGCGGGCGACTCCGCGAGGTTGTCTTCGAGGACGACGAAAGCCTCCCATGAATTGCCGTCGGGGTCTGTCACCCAAGTCTTGTCCTGCATGGCGTAGCAGCAGTTGGTCTGCATCTCGTCGTAAGTTTCCAGCCCCGCGCCGCGCCAGCGCTCGCGCATCGCCAGCACATCTTCGGTCGAAGCCACCTGTATGCCGAGGTGCGAGAGAGCGCCGCGCTCCTCGAAGCTGTTTTCGTTGAGCGTCAGGTTGAGCGGGGGCCGCTGGATATCGAACTTCGCGTAACCCTTGCGCACCTTGCTCGGCTCAATGCCCAGCATCCGCTGGTAGAACCCGATGCTCTTCTCTACGTCCTTCACGTTCAGCGCCAGATGCGCCTTCAAGGTCTCAATCGTCTTGCTTTCCATCTCGTTTCTCCTTTATCATTCACATACGCCTAAGCGAATCTGACGCGGAGGATACGCCGGGCGCACACATATGTCAAGGCGTATTTGAAATTTATTTTTCGCGACCGCAAAATGACCTTCACGATTGAAGAGATGCAAGAGGGCCACTGGCAGCAGGTGCGCGCCATCTATCTCGAAGGCGTCTCGACCGGAGAGGCGACGTTTGAGACGCAAGCTCCGGCTGCGTGGGAAGTGTGGGACGCTGCGCACCTGCCCTTCGCGCGCCTTGTCGCGAGGGCGGACGATGCGGGCGGCGCTTGCGGCACGGTCTGCGGTTGGGCGGCGCTCTCGCCCGTCTCGCGACGGCGCGTGTATGAAGGGGTCGCCGAAGTGAGCGTCTACGTGGCGCGGCAGTGGAGGGGCGAGGGGGTCGGCGGGGCTCTGCTGGCGGCGCTCGTGGAAGCGTCCGAGAGGCACGGCGTCTGGACGCTTCAGGCGGGCATCTTCCCGGAGAACGGCGCAAGCCTCGCGCTGCACAGGCGCGAAGGCTTCCGGGAGGTTGGCCGCCGCGAGCGCATCGGCCAGCTACGTGGGCGCTGGCGCGATACGCTCTTACTTGAACGTCGAAGCAAACGAGTGGGGATTGATTAAAAGATGGCCGCTAAAACTTCGCAGATGGAACTGCTCTTCAAAGCGCTGGCCGACCGCACGCGCCTGCGCCTTCTCAACCTGATGGGTGCGGACGAGGTCTGCGTCTGTTTCTTCGTCGAAGTGCTCGGCACAAACCAGCCGAAGATTTCCAGACACCTCGCGTACCTGCGCCGCGCGGGTGTCGTCGCCTCGCGCCGTGACGGCAAGTGGATGCACTACCGCATCGTGAGCCCGACGAACGAGCACGCGGCGCGCGTCTTCGGCGAGGTCATGCGCTGGCTCGCCGAAGACGCAGAGATGCGCCGAGACCGCACGCGCCTCGAACGCGTCTGCTGCGCGCCGCAGGCTCCCGTGCGCTTGCAGGGAGCGCCGCGCCCCGCGAGCCTCTCGACTTAAACTGTCAGCCGGAGCGCGCTTCAAAGCCGCATTCCCGAATCCGCATTCCGCAATCGAATGAGGGCGACTTCGGGCCGCGCGCCGATTCGCAAGGGCAGCCCGACCATCCCCGTCCCGCGCGACACGTAGAGCTGCGTGCCCTGTCGCTCGTAGAGTCCTCGCAGGTATCGAAACTCTTCGACGAAGCGCGCGGGCGCGCCGACGAACGGCAAGGCTATCTGCCCGCCGTGCGTGTGGCCGCTCAGGATAAGCGAGAGCCCGCGCGTCTCAGGCAGTTCAATCACGGCAGGCTCGTGCGACAGCAGCAACGAAGGGCGCTCGCGTTCGACGCCCCGCAGCGCACGCCCCCAATCGGCCTGCCCCCATCCCCAGTCGTCCACGCCCGCCAGCCGCAGCTCGTCCGAGCCCCTGCGCAAAAGCGTGTTGGCGTTAGAGAGCACGGCAATCCCTCGCCGCTCAAGCGAGCGCGTCGTCAACTCGGCGTCCGTGTAATGGTCGTGATTGCCGAGCACGGCCCACACGCCCTCCTTCGCTCTCAGCTCGCCCAGAGCCTCGGCGCAAGGCTCTATGTAGCGACGCCTTGAGGTCGTGTAATCTCCGGTCAGAGCGATTAAGTCCGGCCCCTCTGCGTTAGCCAGCGCGACCACGCGCCGCACCTCCTCGATTGGGACGAGGCGACTGTGGTGCACGTCCGTCAACTGCGCGATGCGGAAACCCTCGAACGCGCCGGGCAGCCCGCGTATAAAAATGTCCGTCTCCGTCAGCTCGTAACTGAAGGGCTCGAACATGCTCCCGTAGGCCGCCGCGCCCGACGCGCCCAGAAGGCCCGCCGCCGCAAGCCCCTTTAAAAATCTTCTCCGTGTAAATTCGAGTTTCGCCATCGCGACGGGAGATTGTACCATCGGCATGGTTTGGCCCTCTCCGAATCAACACGAGCGAAGCCCGTCGCACGCGCCGTCAGCGCACGTCTGCTCATGGAGGTCTGCCTGTAATGTCTAAAGTTCTGGCCGCAGTGATACCCGAGCCGCACGCGCCGGTCGAGGTGCGCGAACTCGCCGAGCCCGAGTTGGAGACGGACTCGGCGCTGCTCTCAGTCGAACTGAGCGAGGTGTGCGGCACGGACGTTTACTTGCAGCAGGGCCGTCTTGAAGGCGTCCCCTATCCGCTCATCCCCGGCCACGTCTCAGTCGGGCGTTTGGAGAAGATTCGCGGCAAGCTGCTGGACATCGAAGGCCGCCCGTTCGTCGAAGGCGACCGCGTGACTTTCCTCGACGTGCACCGCACCTGCCACGCCTGCTGGTACTGCCTCGTGGCGCGCGCCTCGACGCGCTGCCCGCAACGCAAGGTCTACGGCATCACCTACGGCCTGCGCGACGGCCTCTCGGGCGGATGGGCCGAGAAGATTTATCTCAAGCCGGGCACGCTCTGCATCCGCCTCGACCGCGTCGAGCCCGAAACTTTCATGGCTGGAGGCTGCTCGCTCCCCACCGCCCTACACGCCGTCGAGCGCGCCGAAGTCCGTCTCGGCGACACCGTCCTCGTCCTTGGCAGTGGCCCCGTCGGCCTCTCCTCCGTCATCCTCTCGCGCATGAGCGGCGCGCTCCGCACGCTCTGCATAGGCGCACCCGCCGCGCGCCTCGAAGCCGCGCGGCGCGCGGGCGCGGACGACACTCTGGACATCGAACACCACGACGAACAGCAACGCCTCGAATGGGTCTTAGAGCGCACCCGCGGGCGCGGCGCTGACATCACCATCGAAGCGACCGGCGCACCCTCCGCGGTCGTCCAAGCCATGCGCTACACGCGCGACGCGGGCCGAGTCCTAGTGGTCGGACAGTACACAGACCACGGCGAAGTCTCCTTCAACCCGCACCTCGACCTCAACCGCAAACACCTAGACCTCCGCGCCTGCTGGGGCTCTGACTTTTCCCACTTCTACCGCGCCGCCCAAATAATCTCCGACCCCGCGCGCTCCGCCCCTTGGTCAAACCTCAACCTCCAACGCTTCCCCCTCACCCAAGCCAACCAAGCCCTCCAAGCCGTCTCCTCCGGCCAAGTCGTCAAAGCCCTCATCGACCCCACGCACATCTGAGCGACCTGCACCATGCCCTTCGGCAATTAATTTCTTTAGGCGCTTTTGCGCCCTGAACCGACCCCGATGTGGGCGCATTATCGAAGCGCTAACGGTTATTGCATAGCTTTCTGCGCCAGCAACAAAATTTCATTGAGAAGTTCCCTCAGCCGGGGACATTTATTGTAGGCAACGTCCGGATTGAGTTGTTCAAACAGCTCTCCGCCATTGACGATTTTTTTGTATGTGCGGTGAAGCTTATCTCTGTAGAGGCGGCCTAACAGATGTGATGGAGGTTCGGTGAGATTAACTGTCTCCGGCTGATTTATTCTGCCGGGGAATCCGCCGCGCACTTCAGCAGGGAATATCTCCGGCTGGCTGAGCAACCATGCCTCAGTCTCATGCACGGCGAAGAACTGCCGAAACTTCGGATGGGCGACTTCCCTTTCGATTTCACGCTTTGCCCAGTCGTACCGCTCGCCCGCGCTCGCCAGATGCGGCGGATAGAAGGTCGGCCCGTAAAGGTCAAAGATGGAGATGACCGCGATTATCTCAACAGCCTGCGGGCCGTTAAGGTACAGGTGCGCCCTCTTCCTGACCTCGCGTCTTAACTCTGCCCAGCCCGTGAAGCAGACCGGCGTGATGCGGACGCGTTGCGGAAGCCTCGGGTCGAGCCAGCGCTTGAGGAACGAGGGCAGCGCCCTCTCCGTATCGCCCTCGACGAAGAGGACGAATCTCATGACATGCGCTCCAACTCACCGGACTTGAAGAGCGTGCCGAGCGTGTACTCCTTGAGCCAGTAGGCGAGGTCGTCGCCGCTCAAGTTCTGCAAGACTGTCTCGCCGTCCTGCCACTTCGCGACGGTCGTCGTCGGACTCTTGTCAGTGAAAGCGTCAAGCAACTGCGGCGAGTGCGTCGTAAGGATGACCTGTGCACGCAGCGTCGCATCCACCGCATACTCGGCAATGATTGGCAGCATCCCCGGATGCAGCCCCGTCTCCGGCTCGTCAATCGCGATAACGGGCGGCGGGTCGGGACTTGCCAGCACAGTTAGAAGTAAGAGAAAGCGCAACGTGCCGTCCGAAAGGTCGGCGGCTGGCTGCTCGCGTTTCAACGTCTTCCAGCGTACGCGCATTTGAATGAGTTGGTCAGCAGCGGGAGGAAAGACCAGTTTCTCATAATCACCGCTGAATGCAGCGCGCATCGCCGCGTCAATGTTCCGCTCAAATTCCCGATTGGAGGTGTATAGCGTATGCAGTACGGATATGAGATTCTGTCCATCTGGATTAACACGGCTTTCAGCACGTGTCACAACTGGCTGGCGTATTACCGACACACGTCGAACATCCAAATCGTGGTAAACACCAATAGCAACAAGTTGCTGCCGAAATGGGGGGATGCGCTCATTATTAACAAATGGGCCGGTGAGCATTGAGAGTAGCGTTTCATCCTCATTGACTGATTCTGCTGGCGCGATCAACCCTTGCTCATCCTCATCAAAAACAACGGCCCGATGCGGAGTGCGCTCCAGAAACTTGAAAGGCTGCTTCTTCTCCCTCGCTTCAAGGCGGAAGCAATTTGCAAGTAACTCATAGTTGATTTGATAAGCGCTTCCCGTGCCGAGCCGCTTTATCTCAAGCTCGTAGTGTTCTGGGTCATGCACTGGGTCGACTGGGATAGTCTTAAGTACAAACCGGATAGATGATGACTGTCCATCCCAAACAAGCGCACCTAGACCGCCCGAGCGTTGGATACTATCCGCGAGATTGCCGTCAGCAGCCACGGCTGCCATTATGAGTGCGCGCAGCAGGTTTGACTTGCCGGAGCCGTTCGGGCCGATGAGGATGTTGAGGTCGCCGGGTTCCCACGTCACGTTTTTGAGCGACCGGAAGCCTTCGATTTTTAGTTGCTTGATTCTCATTCCAGCCTCCTCAACAATGGTGCGTCGCTACCATCGCGCGATTCTGTGCTACCCGCTTTCGGCATTGTATCACCTAAAACTCGGATGTATGGACGGAGTTGTGCCCGTACAATTCAAGGGCGGACTTGGTCGGCGAGTGCCTCGCCTTGACAATCGGGTTTGGCGGGCTAGAATATCGTTTCGCCTTTCGAGGGGAGATGTGGCCGAGTGGCTGAAGGCGGCGGTTTGCTAAACCGTTATAGGTCAAAAGCCTATCGCAGG
>WUUC01207295.1_pt1 | contig 14475 bp, 10 predicted proteins | sample 6278441 | NCBI WGS metagenome assembly WUUC01 (sample SAMN13675441, study PRJNA597444) | soil metagenome | isolation source: soil | place: USA: Washington | collected 2017-10
CGATCCCACGCAGCCGAGTGACCTGGAGTCCATTCTGGCGAGCACCCAGTTTGGGTCGGGCGACCTTGCCCGTGCAGCGAGGCTTCGGGAGGCGATCGTCCGTCTCGGCCTCAGCAAATACAATGTTGGCGACCGGTCGCGTCCGCTCCCAGCGGTACCGGTGGGCAAGCGCGTCGTGCTTGTGCCGGGACAAGTCGAAGATGATGCATCGATTCGACTCGGCTGCGTGGACGTCCGTACCAACCGCGCGCTGCTCGAAGCTGTTCGCACCGCGCGTCCGGACGCGTTCGTGATCTATAAGCCGCATCCGGATGTGGTGAGCGGCAACCGCGCAGGCGCCGTGCCCTCTGAGGTCGTGGAGCGCTGCGCCGATGCAGTCGTCCTCGATGCCCCCCTCGTTTCGTGCTTGGCGCTGGCGCACGAGGTGCACACCATGACGTCCCTCGTCGGCTTCGAAGCCCTCTTGCGTGGCTTGCACGTCACCGCGTACGGGCTGCCGTTTTACGCCGGCTGGGGCCTGTGCGAGGACCGCCATCCGCACCTGCGGCGTACGCGCCGGCTGACCCTCGACGAGCTCGTGGCGGGGGCGCTGCTGCGTTACCCGCTGTACATGCAGCCTGACAGCATGCGAATGACCGACGCCGAAGCCGTGGTCGCCTATCTGCAGCGACAAATCGGACGCGCAGGCAACCGGCCGGTGCGGATGGGATGGCTTTCGCGCAAAGGGATGAAGCTTTGGAACGCCGTAAGAGGCACGTTGGGGCGCTAGATTAGGGAGCAAGCGTGCATGCGGGACGCTCTGCACCGCGGGCGATTCGTTGTTCGCCTCATCTGGGTCAGCGCCGACAGTAAGGTCGTCGTGCGGTCGCTGAAAGCTGCCCGCACGTGTGGGCAACTGTGTTGTATGACAAACTGATCCCACTTGATTTGTACACCATTTCCATGGGACGACTGTTGCCGGGGGGCCGCACCGTTTTGGTGTGGTTTGAATGCGGGAGCAGCGCGCATGAGGGGAACGAATCCGCCGAAGATTGTCGCCGAGATCGGCTGCAACCACAGAGGCGAGATCGAAACTGCGCGAGAGATGATTCGAATCGCAAGCGAGTTCTCTCGCGCTGATTACGTGAAGTTTCAGAAGCGGCACAACCGCGAATTACTGACGCCGGAGCAATACGAGGCACCTCATCCGAACCCGCGCAATGCGTATGGTTCGACTTACGGTGAGCATCGCGAGTTTCTCGAATTCTCATTGGCGCAGCATCGTGAGCTGAAGCGCTACTGCGAGGAGTTCGGCATCGGGTACGCGACCTCGGTCTGGGATCTGACGAGCGCCAAGGAAATCACCTCGATCGAACCTGACTTCGTGAAGATTCCATCGGGGACCAATCAGCATTTCGAGCTGCTTGCGTATCTGTGTGACTACTTCAAAGGCGAGATTCACGTTTCGCTTGGCATGACCACGCGTGCCGAAGAAGAGCGCGTCGTGCGCTTCTTTCAAGATCGCCGGCGCAATCAAGATCTAGTGCTCTACGCATGCACCTCCGGTTATCCGGTCGAGTTCGCCGATCTGTGTCTGCGCGAGATTTCGCGTCTCTACGACACGTTCGGTCATACGGTGCGCACGATTGGCTTTTCGGGCCATCACCTCGGAATTGCGGCGGACGTAGCAGCGCAGACGCTGGGTGCAGCTTGGATCGAGCGGCATTTCACGCTCGATCGCACCTGGAAGGGCACCGATCATGCCGCTTCGCTCGAACCAGACGGCTTGCGCAAACTCGTTCGCGACACGCGTGCCGTGGCCAAGGCGTTGAGTTATCGTACGAGCGAGTTGCTCGAGGTGGAGTTGCCCCAGCGCAAGAAGCTGAAGTGGGGTGAGTACAATCGCCGCTTCGAAGCTGCTGAATAGCACTCGCTCCGCGCCGCGTGTCTCGTCATGACCAAGCTCTCCGTGATCGTTCCTTGTTACAACGTCGCCGAGACGGTCGACCTCACGCTGCGCAGTCTGCTCGCGCAGGAAGTAGACCTTGAGGTGATCGCGGTCGAGGATTGCTCGACGGATGCGACACGCGAGATCTTGAGCGTCTGGGCAAAACGTGACGAACGCGTCCGTTTGGTGGTCAACCCAGCGAACGTGGGGCTGGCGAGCGCTCGCAACGTCGGACTCAGTCACGTGCGCGGCGAGTTTTTGGCTTTCGCCGATTCGGATGATTGGGTCGCTGCCGACTTTCATCGCCCGCTGTTGGCGATCGCAGAGGAGCACGCGCTGGATTTCGTGCGCTGTGATCACACGCGCGTGACCGATACGACACGCACCGTGATTCGTGCGCCAGAAGCGCGCCGGCACGAGACGCTCGTCCCTGCGAGCTCGGCCCTTCCCATCCACACGACGTCGATGGTGGACTATCCTTACGCATGGGCCGGCGTGCTGCGGACAGCGTTCGTCCGCGAAAGCGATCTACGCTTTCCAGAGGGCGTGCGCACGGCGGAAGACCGGCCTTGGATTTGGCAATTGCACTTCGAGGCCAAGCGCTATCAGTGTGTTTCGCAAGCCGGCTACTTTTACCGGCAGGAAAGCGCCAGTGCCTTGACTCAGATCGGCGACCTGAGGCAACTCGAGTTTTTTAGAGCGATGGACGCCGCGATCACCTACCTGCACAAGGTCGGAGCGGGCGAGCTGTTGATCGCCAAAGCCTACCGTCAGCTGCTTTCGATCCTGGCTTCTCAGTACCAACGGCGGAGTCGTTTGGAGCCGAGCGTGCGCAAGGAGCTGAAGCGTCGCGCCAAGAGCTGCGCCGTCGGCTTCGACGAGCGGATTCTCGAGCTCGCGGTGGATGGTTTGGACGACTATCGCGTACAGCTCTTGTCAGACCTGACGGGTCGGCGTATTCCCGCGAGTGCATGAAGACGCGTCTCTTCGAGTGCTCCACGAAGCTCGGCTTGGCCACCGCCCATGCGGTCATGCAGCGCTTGGCGAAGGAAGACCCGGGGGGCGCTCGCAATATCCTGCTGCTCAGCAGCAACGTTCAGAACAAAGCGCCCGAAGTCGACGATGCCTGGGCGAACCCTAGCGAGCGTGAGCGGGCGATCTTCGCCAAGTTCGAACGCGTCGTTCGCCTCGATCAGCTGATCGCGCCGGAGCATCCATTGCAATGGCGTTTTCATCGCAGCTGGCTCGGCCATCGACGGCTCTGGTTGAAGGAGCTCGGCATCCCGCACGTGGACGAGCTCGTCCTCGAATCCATCCAGGTGCCGCCGGCCTGGACGCTCGCTCACTTCTTCAGCGAGGCGCGGATCCGTGTCTACAGCGATGGGTTGATGGTCTACAGCCCGACCCGCATCGCGCTCAGCCCAGAGGTCTTGAGGCGCGCCACGGACGTGTACCACGTTGACTTTTTGCCGGGCGTAACTCCGCTCTTGCTGCGTGAAGCGCGACCGAACTACGTGCCACTGTCGCTCGCTGAGCTGTCCGGTGTCTTTCCAGAACGGCGCCCCCATCTGCAGCCCGCAAAGCGCGTCGTTTTTTTGGGACAAGCCTTGGCGAGTGCGCAGATCATGACTGCGGAGCAAGAACGAGAGGTCTACCTAGCAGCCCTCGTTCGTTTGTCATCGCTGGTCGAAGAAGGAGAGCTGTCGTTCAAAGCGCATCCTTCGGCGCCACCAGCTGCGCTGCATGCGCTGTCGCAGGGGTTTGCGCGCGCGACACGGCGCACCTTGCGTCTCGAGCCCGGCAAGGGAGCCGTCGAGGATGTTCTTGCGACAGGTGAGGTGCGGGCGGTTGGCAGCATCTTCTCCACTGGCCTTTTTACGGCGCGCGGCCTGTACGACGTAGCCGCGTTCACGTTTCATGCGCGGGAGTGCTTCGCGAATCTTACCCCTTACGAAAACAGCAACCGCATTCCGGTGCTGGCTGCAGACCTTCTCCTACCCAAGCTCGACGACCTTGCCGAAGGCGACGTGGCTGCCTTTGCCGCACTGTGCGAGAGGCCCGCGCCCATCGAAGCGGCCGCGATCGAACGTTTTCGCGAAGCCCAGCTGGTCGTGGGCTATCACATGCAACGCGAATCGTTGGCCGCACAGGCTCGAAATGTGCGGGCGCTCGCCGCTGCGCGCCCCGAATTGTCGTTCTATTTGCAAGGCGCCGGTGCAGACAGTGAGATCTCGCTAGCGCGCCGCATGGCGGTGCGCGGTCTCGAAGCAGCGGCGTCGCGCGTGCTGGATCCGGCTCGCCTCGCCAAGTTGAAGCGTGATCCGCAGCGCTTCTTCTCTGACAGCAAGTTGCCCGCAATTCAGGCGATCGGCACTTGGCACGCGAAGCTCGTCGACCGGCGTTGACGACGCAGGCGCTCAGCTGCGCGGAGGCTCCTTGCCCAACCATGGTCCGACCAGCTTGGAGTCGCGCATGAAGCGCAACGGGTCGCGTTGTAGCTTGCGCAACTTGCGCATGAACTGCGGCGGTTCGTCCTTGCCGTTGACGTAGCCGGGCGACGCCGTACCGGTCACGTGCGACGGCGAAACCGCGCTGGTTGCTTCGACCTTGGCTGGCTCGGCGGCGGTTGCGGGATCGATCGGCGGGCGCGTCTTGAGCATCTCGAACAGGTCTTCCTTACTCAGGAAGCTGCACCACAGCTTTTCGAGCTCCTCATACCGATCATCGCCCTGACTCGGCCATTCCCAAGGCTTGAGCCCTACGAAATGCAGCACCTTGATGTCTTCGAGTCGAAACAGATTGGGATGATGGAGGTACAGGCGCTTGAGCGTGTTGTAGCTCCGATCGAGCCGGCGCGCCTTGGGGAAGACTTGATTGAGAAACCCTTGATCTCCGCCATCGTAAGAGGTGGTGGTGGCCAGGTTGCTCAAGAGCTGATCGAGTAAGGTCTGCGACGGCTGACAGCAGAACACGCCTGAATTGAAGATGTGATAGTTCAGCGTGTAGCCGAGATCCGGAGCTGCCGCGAACTCGTCGATCGCGAATAGATCGTCGATGTTCTTCAGTACGATCGCATCGGCGTCGATGTAGACCAAGCGATCCCACGCCACCATCCCGAAGGCAGCGAGCTTCGAGTATGTATGCTTGAAGCGGAAATTGCCCTTTTGCAGCTTGTTTGGATTGGCGATCGGCGGGATGTCGTACAAGACGATGTTGGGCGCGCGAAGCTCGCGCTTGTCTGTTTCTGGCACGCACATCACCACCAGCGGAACGTCACTCACCTTGGCGAGCGAAGCTGCCAGCGCTTTCACGCCAAACAGAAAGCCTTCGCCGACTGCGAGCGTGGTGAAGGCGCAGCGCTGACCGGCAATGCGTTTGAAATGATGGGCGGGCTCAGCCTGCGAGAGGTCGGCGATGGGCCTTCGCTCGCCATTCTGCAACGTTATCGTGTGCGGCAAGAAGGGGAGCAGTTTCGGCGCGAGCTCCGCACCTTTCTTGCCTCGTCCGCTGGGCAAGTACGTGTTCAAGAACTTGGAGTCGCTCAGTGCCGTGAGCTTGGCAGCCGGATATTGGGCGCGGCACGTTTCGAAGAAGGAGATGTCGCGATCGTAATCGTGTGCCGACTCGTAGCCGGGCGTAAGGTCTTTGGCGTTCAGACGCTTGGCGATGCGATCGGGAATGGCATACGCATAGCGATGCTCCGTGGTGTCGTAGAGATCGAATCCAGTCAGGTAGATGTCTTCGAAGCCGAGGGCGAGGGCGAACGCCAGCACTTGCATGCCTTGTGTGGGCAGCGGGCGCCCCATCATGCTGCGCGCGAACGTCGCGTTTTCTGCGATCAGCGCCCAGTGATCGAACATCGGCTTGAGCCGTTCATCGATCGTTTCCCCATCTTTGGTGGTGCGTTCCGTGCGCATCGGCGCGAAGAAGGAGCGAATGTCGTAGTCGCGTCGCGCCGCGACCTCCGTGAGCTCGTCCTGGAGCGCTGGGGTGTGGACCGACCAAAAGAAGGCGTCGACGCGATGGCCGTACGTCGCTGCCTGCTCCAGAAAAAACCAGTTCATCCGAAAGACGACGGGATCGTTCGGCATGCGATCGACGTAAGGAGCGACGCTCGACGGTCCGTTGCCCACGATGATCAAGGGCCGCTCGATGAGCTGCGAAAAGTGCGCTCGAAGTGCCTCGTTGTGTCCGCGCAAGTCCGAGTAGAGCTTGGGAAAAGGCATGGCTCACGCAGTATGCGACAGAGCGCTCGCGCAGTGTCACAAAAGCCGCTCGCGGCTCGGGGGTACGAGCAGGCTTAGGAGCGCAATCCGAACCGTCTCAGCAGACCTCGCGCTGCCTGCCGCGCTTTGGCGCGCGGACCTGGCCGTCCCTCCGCGACCAGCGAGAGTCGCTCGGTATCGAAATGGGCGCGCACGAAATCATCGAAGGTGCGCGACCGTCCGAACATGCGCCCGCCCGGCACTGGCAGTCGTGGCTCGATACGCCGTCTCTCCAGCAAGTCGCACACGCGCTGGTCGAACTCGTCGAGGCGCTCCTCGGCGGACGCCATGTGGCGCGCTGCCCACGCCGCATCGAGACGATACGCAAAATCCTCTTCGATGGCATCGATCTCGCACAGCAAGCCGCTCTCGAGAAAGAAGTGATTGCCGAGGTGCTCGTGAATGCCCACGTCGGTGAGGACGCGCGTCGGCACGCCCAACGCCAGCGCCTCCAGGGCTGCCGTCGAGCTTACGGTCAAGCAACCGCCCGCTCGGCCTAACAACGGTCGCAGCGGTTCGTGAGACACGCGCAGATTGGCCGGTAGCGCGCGAATCTTACCCACCGCGGCCAGCATATCTTCAAATGGATCGTGCTCGACGTGCAGCGTCGTCTCGTTCTTGCGATGACGCGGCTTGATCACGACCTCGCGGCGCTTGCAACGTTCGGCCAACGCGGCGAGTCGATCGACGATGAACATGCGCTCGTGCTTCCAGGCCGGCACGCTCGGCTGCGCGACGTACACGATGGGGCCGTCGGGTTTGTCGACGGCAGGATCGCGATGGCGCGGAACGACCGACAAGCCGGCCATCATGGCGTTGCTCGCATCGAGTCCCAGTGCCTTTCGCGCGGCTTCGTACAGCGCAAAATCGTGCGGTGAGTTCAGCAGCAACAGGTCTGACGACATGCGACAGAACATGCCCTCGAGCTGAAAACGGAAAACGATGCCAGGAAACACCGACAGCAAGAGGGGTCGCGCGCGTGCGGCGTCCTTTTCCGCAGCGTCGTGCAAGGCCAGCGTGATGCGCCGGGTCCGGGCGCCATCGAGCGCGAGCAGCACGAGGTCGTAGCCTGTCCGCATCTTGGCGAGAACCGCCCGCATCGATAACGTATCGGGGATGCCGTGCAGCCCCGCTGCTTGCGCTTGCGCGAGGCTCAGTTGATTGCGACGTGCTTCGTGGAGCACGTAGTCGACCTGTGCGCCGGCCGCCTGCAGGTGCTGGGCGTAGAACGAGGCTGCGCGCAAAAAGGAATCAAAGGCGGCAACCACCAGGACGCGTCTGCCTCGATACGTGCCGGCCTGCTCCACGCCGCGCTCCTCACTGTCCCGCGACGATCGCATCGCACAGTTCGCGGATCGCACCCTGGCCGCCAGGACTTTGCAGGATGATGCGCGCCGCCGAAAGTGCCTCGGGATGCGCGTCCACGGGGGCGAGCGAGCAGCCGACGAGCTGCATGCAGCCGAGGTCGTTGATGTCGTTGCCCACGTACAGCGTGCGGGCGACATCGATGCCGTTGTCGCCCAACCATTTTTGCAGCGCGATAGGTTTGTCATCGATGCCCTGCAGGCACTCGATCTTGAGCTTGCGGGCTCGCGCACTCACGACGGGATTGGGCTCTTTGGATAGGATCAACATCGGGATGCCGCGGGCGCGCACCAGGCCGAGCCCCATGCCGTCGCCCCGATCGGCCAGCACCGCTTCACGACCGTCCTGGTCGACGATGACGCGGTTGTTGGTGAGTACGCCGTCGAAGTCCATGACCAACGCGGCGACCGGCCGCGGCAACAGCTCGCTCAGCGTGCGGCGCTCGAACGCTCTTAGCAGCGCCTCGGCCTTTGCAAAGTCCAGCGGGTCATCGATTTCGAGGCAGTGCTCGGCGCTGGTTTCATGCATGACGGTGCGACCGCAAAAACGCTCGCCATCGCTGCGAAAACGCTCGGTGCGCATCACGTACGCCGCTCCGCTCTCGAGCCATTGCGGCGCGAGCTCCTGGCGTCGCTTCCGCTTCTTTCCAGCGTGATTGACGCCGCTCGCGCTGCCGTCGTCCGCGCGCTGCCACAGGAAATGGTGAAACGGAGCCGCCGTGAAGGCGCTATCGGCACGTTCGCGCTCGAGCGTGGCGACCAGCCCGTCGAGGTCTGCAGCCTGGCTGAGCGGCGACGTGCATTGAATCAACATCACAAGGTCGGGTTCGTAAGCTTCGTTGCGCTGGAGCGTTTCGAGCGCGTGCAAGACCGCGCTCTCCGAGCTCGCGCCATCGCCGCTGAGCTCGTCGGGACGCGTCACGACTTCGGCGCCGAATCTGCGGGCGACCTGGGCGATCTCGGGATCCTCCGTACTCACCACGACGCGCGTGATCTGTGAGGCGTTGCGCGCCGCGCGAATGGCGTGTGCCACCAGCGGAATGCCAGCCAATATCCGCACGTTTTTTCGGGGAACGCCCTTTGAACCGCCGCGCGCGGGGATGACCGCCAAGCACGAGCGTTGTCGGCTGCTCACGGCCGGTGAGTAGCATGGGCCCGCGAAGATTGCAGCTCTTCCGCGGCCGTTGTGCCTTGGGCTGCTAGACTGCGCCGGCCCTGATGAGCGTGGCGACAAAGTCCTCTGTTCGGCCGACCGCAATCGTCCAGAACATCCCGCGCGACAAGTTGCCCGAGCTCGGCGTCGAACGGGCACTCCTGCTGCAAGGCCCGATGGGCCCTTTTTTCTCACGCTTTGCAGAAGACTTGCGCGCCTCCGGCATCCACGTGCTCAAGGTGCACCTGAACGCCGGCGATAGCCTGTTCTACCGCGGTGATGCGCTGCCTTTCCGTGGTGGTTTCGAGGCCTGGCCAGCATTCATCGAAAAGCTCATCCGGGAACGGCGCATCGATGGCCTGTTCGTGTTCGGAGACGGTCGGCCTTACCATCGCGCAGCGATTGCCGTGGCTCAAGCCCATGCGGTGCCGGTCTTCGTCTTTGAAGAAGGCTACCTGCGGCCGAATCACGTCACCTTCGAGCGCGACGGCGTCAATGGCTACTCGAGCTTGCCGCGGGAGCCAAACTTCTACCGCACGTTCGAGCACGCGCCGGTGCCAATCGTCGATGCCGTGTTGCCGCCATTTGGCGCGACCGCCTGGTTTTCTACGCTTTACTCTTTGGCGCTCACCTTCGGATTTTTCCTTTATCCACGCTATCGGCATCACCGCCCGCTCAATGCCTTTACGGAAGCCTATCGTTGGGTCGTCAGCGGCCTAGCCAAGCTCTGGTACACGCGTCGCGACCGTCGCACGCTGGAGGCGCTCGTCACGGAGCACACTGGGCGCTTCTTCGTGCTCACGCTGCAAGTCCACTGCGATTTTCAGCTGCAGCATTCGCCTTTCTCTAGTGTCGAGGATTTCATCTCCAACGCGGTCGCCTCATTTGCGAAACACGCGCCGAACGACGCGCTGCTGGTCGTCAAGCACCATCCGCTCGATCGTGCGTACCGCAACTACAAGTCGCTGCTGTCGAAGCTCGAGCGTCAGCACGCGCTCGCAGATCGGCTCATCTACGTGCACGATCTTCACCTGCCGACGCTGCTTCGTGCGTCGTGCGGCACCGTCATGATCAACAGCACCGTGGGCCTGCAGGCAGTGGGTTACGGCGTTCCAGTCAAAGTCCTCGGCACGGCGGTCTACGACATGGCGGGTTTGACCTCGCAAGTCCCGCTCGACGAGTTCTGGACGAACCCCGGCGTCGTGGACGAGGCGTTGTATGCCGCCTTCCGCAACTACTTGCTGCGTGAAAACCAAATCAACGGCGGCTTTTATCGCCGTCTCGTGCACCGCAAGCTGGGCGCGGGGCTGCTGTTTCCTGCCACGTGGAGTCGCGGTCGAGACGGTGCTCGCGACTGGTGAGCGCGACCTTACGCTGTCCTGCTCCGCACCCTTCTCACAACCAAGTTGAAATGCGCCGACCGAGCAGCTCGAACAGCTCTTCGTTCGGCTTTCGGTAGGTCTCTTTCAAGCGCGCAAGTTGGCTGTCTGTGAGCTCGGGAAAGCCCGCGTAATCGCCCATAAAGTGATACTCGAGGCTGTCTTCGAGCGGCGTCAGCCCGAGAAAATCGTAGACCTGCTTCATGATCGGAGCCTGCTTGCGCTCCGCGTCTGGTGCGCTGCGGCCGTGCGTGGCTTGGGCGACGCTGCGCGTGCGATCGAGCTCCGTTTCGTACTCGTCCATGATCAATACGAGCACTTGCTCGCGAGGGTAGGCCGCGTACACGTTCTCCTTGAGCTGCTTCGCGTAGAAACCGCGACCGATGTAATCCTCGTACATGAGCTTGTCGTCGAACACTTCGTCGACGCTCTTTAGGCCGCGCCTGCGCCGCCGCATGTTGAACTCGGAGATCATGCGCTGCACCGGACAGCGCAAGCAGACGAAGATCTTCGCATCGGGAACGGTGCGCCCGACGAGCGCCATCGTGGCCTTCGAGATCATGTAGTCAGGGGTCTTTTCGCCCGAGACCTTGTCTTTACGAAACTGCTGCTTGTACCACTCCACACCCAAATCTCGGTGGTACTTGGGAAACCAGAAATAGTACGTCTCGGCGGTGGTCGCGCCTGGGTGGACGAATTCGGCGAGGTGCACATCCGGATGCTTCTGCAGGTTGCGGATCACAGACGTCGTTCCGCATTTTTGCGCGCCCACGCAGATGAAGTCCGGAAGCTTGCCCATCAGGCTCGGATCGCTGACGACCGCCACATCCCCCGCATCGCTCATTTCTTTTCTCCCGCTCGGATTCTAGCAACGCTTCGCGCCTGGCTCCGACGCTTGTATTCTACGTGGGTACGAAAAAGACTCGGGCGGGGGAACGACGATGACAGATACCAGCTCAGTCGACGCATTCGCGGCCGCGATCCGAAGCAAGCAAACCCGCGTTGGTGTGCTGGGCATGGGTTACGTGGGATTACCGCTGGCGCTCGCCTTCGCCAATAAGGGCTACGCGGTCACCGGATTCGACACAGACGCCAGCAAAGTCGCGGCGCTCTCCGCCGGCCAAAGTTACATCGGCCATATTTCGGGCGCGCGCGTGGCCGAAGCCGTCGGTAGCAAGAAGCTCAAGGCATCGAGCGATTTCGACGGCCTCGCGGAGATGGACGCGCTGTTGATCTGCGTTCCGACGCCACTGACGCCGCAGCGTGAGCCCGACATGCAGTACGTCGTGAGCACCACCGAGCAAATCGCGCGTCGTTTACGTCCGAGTCAGCTGGTCGTCCTCGAGTCGACGACTTATCCAGGCACCACCGATGAGCTCGTGCGCGGCATTCTCGAGACGCGAAGCGGCCTGAAGCTCGGCGCTTACTACTTGGCTTTCTCGCCCGAACGCGAAGATCCGGGCAATGCCAAGTTCAACACGGTCACCATTCCGAAGCTCGTCGGCGGCGTCGACGAAGCGAGCGGCATGCTGGCGCAGCTTCTGTACGACCAGGTCATCGAGCGCACGATTCGCTTGAGCAGCGCGCGCGCTGCAGAAGCCACCAAGCTGACGGAAAACGTGTTTCGTGCGGTGAACATCGCGCTCGTGAACGAGCTGAAGATGATCTACGACCGCATGGGCATCGACATTTGGGAAGTGCTGGACGGCGCGTCGACCAAGCCTTTCGGTTTCATGCGCTTCAATCCAGGACCGGGTTGGGGTGGTCACTGCATCCCGCTCGATCCGTTCTACCTGTCTTGGAAGGCCCGTGAGTTCGGCATGCCGACCAAGTTCATCGAGCTTGCGGGCGAGATCAACGTCGATATGCCGCAGTTTGTCGTGCAAAAGCTGCAGCTCGCGCTGAATGAGCGGGAGCGGGCCGTCAAAGGTTGCCGCGTGCTCGTGCTCGGCCTCGCGTACAAGAAAGACATCGACGATGCACGCCAGAGCCCTGCGTTCGAGGTCATCGATCACTTGCTCACCTTGGGGGCGCGCGTGAGCTACCACGATCCATTCGTTGCCAAAGCGCCGCGCGTTCGCACCTGGCCGCACCTGCCAGCGATGTCGTCGGAGCCTTTAGATGTTGAAACGTTGGCGGCGAAGGATGCCGTCGTACTGATCACCGATCATTCGAGCATCGACTACGATTTCGTGTTGAAGCACGCGAAGCTGATCGTCGACACACGCGGCGTGTACCGCGCTCCGCACGCCAACGTGGTCAAGGCTTGATGAGCCGCGCGCGCTAGAAGTCGTAGGCTGGATTATCGCGATCGAAATCGGCGTCGCTCAGCGGCGCGTCGAGTTGAAGATCGTGATGTTCGTACTGCTCGTAGAGCTTGCCGTCCGCGGTGTACATGCGCTGCAAAAGCGGCATCCCCGTCTCGGCATCGTGAAAGCTCTCGCATTTTGCCGCGTAGTAAGGGGGAACGACGTAGCTCTCATCGTCGTCCAACGTGCTGCTCAAGCCGCGGATGGACGGGTTGGCCATCAAGATCACATACGGGTCGGCAGCGACGCGAGCTGCGAATGCGAACAAACTTTCGTCTTCACGCGCCGCTTCCGTGCGCGCTTTGCGGTGTCCGGTAAGCATTGCGACGCGCTCTACCGTGCGTCCGTACAGTTGGCTCTTGCCCCAGTATTCGAGCCGCTCGCCACGCGGTGCCGCGCGGGCCACCCGCATCGCGTCGCGCAGGATGAACAAGGCTTGATCGAAGCCAATGCTTTCGATGGTGTGATGCTGATCGTGGGTGGCGAGAGCGCCCCGGATGGCCAAATGAAGCGTTACGTCCGGAAAGTGGCCTGGGTGCACCCAGAGTTTGCGCGGGTTTTGGCTGCGGTCGTAGATGATCTCGCGCCCACGAATCGGTCTGCGCATGTGCATGTACACGCGCTTCTGCTTCTCGAGCTTGACGTCGAGCTCTTCGACCACCACTTTGCCGTCCCGCAGTCGTTCGGTCTTCACGATCCGATAGCGCGCGGTGCGGGTGCGCGACCAGGTTTGCTCGAAGCGATCGATCGCGGCCAGAGATCTCGGATCGAGAAACAGCGTGTCTTCGGCTTCCGCCTTGGCTTCGGCGACGCCTATCCAGAAGGGTAGACGCGCAGCACCGAGCGCAAACCAAGCTCCCGTCGCGCCCGTTACGAACACGAGCCACGTGAGCACGAAAGGTGATGCGAAGCGAGAGTAGGGCATACGGTTCAGAAGCGGTAAGAGGCCGTCAGGCCGGCGCCTTGGGGCGACAGAATGGGTACAAACAGCGTGCGCTGCCAAGCAGATTCCCGATTCGTCGAGCAGCGATAGCGCGAGGAGCGATGGCGTACGATCCAGCGCCCGATGAAGTAGCCCATCGGTGCACCCCAGATCACGTCCGAGAGAAAGTGCGCGCGCTCGTAGACGAGACTCATGCTCACGTAGATTCCCACCGCGTGCGCGAGCACGTGCAGCGGCAGCTTGTCCCAATACTCCGCCATCACGGTCAGCACCGCATACGTGGTCGCGGCGTGTCCTGACGGAGTCCCGCCTGGGAAGTGAAACTCAGTCGGGCCGTGAAAGGAGCCGTTGCGATCTTGGTAAGGCCCCTCGCGACCCAGTAGCAGCTTGGTCGTGATGTGGAAAAACTGCGTGACCAACAACGCCTCTACCGACAACGAGCCGAACTCGAACACATCCTCGTCGTGAAGCGCCCACGACGTGCCGAAGATGGCGGCTCCATACACGGCGAGCGAGATGGAGATCGGGATCGTCTTGAGTTTGAAAAAGAAAGTATCGGCCCACGGTTGCTCGTTCTTGTTGAGCCAGGTCTGAAAGCGCGCGTCCAACGATGGGTTCGGCGGGACCATGAGCGCGACGGTGGGCACCGCGAGCGCGGCAAAGCGCGTCCAATCATGGGCGTCCCAAGCGACCACGCTGGCCGGCACGGCTGCCAAATCGCGCCAAGCACGAGGGATCACGCGCCTGTGCGGGACGCGAAACTCCTCCTCCTGCAGGGGGCCTTCACAGCGTACGTCACGCTGTTGCGCGCGAACCGGAGGGGCTGTGCCAACCACGGCGAGAACGACCAAGAGCCCGAGCAAGCGCATTCCGGCCGAGGCTGTCGTGTGTCGCCAATCGTGTCCAGAATCGCGCGAGACGGCCCCGCCTTCTCGGCGCTTGCGAGCTTCGTTCGCGCCCGCAGCCTGCGGAAAGAACCCAGTAATCGCAATAGTCCGCTTTTCCGATGCATCAATTTCGGGATGACAGCAGCGGCTGCGTCGGCCATATCTTCCAAACCCGATCTGGACCGTCCCATGTGTTGGGAATTCGTAATGTAAACATCGTATACTCGCGCGTGCGTCGAGCTCCGCAA
>WUUC01055721.1_pt1 | contig 14473 bp, 15 predicted proteins | sample 6278441 | NCBI WGS metagenome assembly WUUC01 (sample SAMN13675441, study PRJNA597444) | soil metagenome | isolation source: soil | place: USA: Washington | collected 2017-10
TGCTTCACATCCCGAGTTCGCTCGATTGGCATCGTCCGCACGCTGTCTACCGATTAGTTGCCTCTCTTTTGACTAAAGAGAGGCTTTTGTCAGCGGTCAAGCCACCAAGAAAACGTTGGAACTGCGCATCCCCTCTAAACACAGCGCGAACATCGATGATGAGGCGCAGATGCCCGCTTTTCAACCTCAAGAGCTTCAGATAACTGGGAAAATCGTGATGCGCGGGAACAGCTACGCCAGCCCCCGGATCATTCGGGTAACTGACCCAATCAGGCACCAGGCCGGATTGACGTATGGCGGCTTCCGACTCTTCAAAGATGTAGGCAGTAATGCCGATCGCAGCGCTTTGCCAGCAGTTGATTGGTACAAATGGTTGCGCAGCCTGAGAATCGGACTCCGAGCCTTCCAGCGGCTCGCGCTTGGGTTTTGCTTTCATAAGACTCCTCTGTAGGCGTTCAGACTCGCTCTCCCCTGGATCAATGAAATGATCGGGTTGATTCCTGTATAACGGTTTCCAACCCGCAATATTCACAGTAAAAGAACATCTTTTCCAACCGGGGAAGCGCGGGGCGTATTCTACTGGTTTTCAGCTGCGTTGCCCATTGGACTCAAGTACACCCTTTACTATATTAGCGGGGTCGGTATTCGAAACGGGGGGTTTGCCGCGCCGCACCTTTTGTTTATCCATTTATCTGTTCTCTCGCAGTCTCTTTTGCAAGCTTTCGTGCGGGAGAAAGCGAATCGACAACGTTCGATGGCAGGGGCAGCAATTGCCCGAATGCAGCGGCGGCGACGAGTTCCCCCGAAAGACCAGCGGTGATCAAGCCTCGTGTGCCATGCCCGAGACTAGTATACAACCGGGGCAACAATTCTCCGACAAGCGGCATTGCGCCGGGAACAGACGCCCTCAGCGATGCGCGACCACCCAATTGCCTGGCATCGAGCGAGCCGGCGTTGACTGCGTTTATCAGAGAGGAAGAAATTTGCGCCAGTTTGGACAAATTCTCGACATGATCCAAGGCGCGGAGCGAGACGGTCTTATCGTTGAAGCGGTGTGTCGCCCCCACGGTATGCAATCCTTTGACCGCTGGAGTCAGATAACCGCTACCGCAGACGACGGTTCGCAAATTGCCGCTTTCGGGCGTGGCGGGAATAAGGGTCATCTGCCCACGCACCGCCGTGACTGGCAAGTCTGCCAACAGTCCCAGCGATTTCACTTGATACCCCGTGCAGACCACCGCAATCTCCGCTTCATAGGACCACGTTTGTCCACATTCTTTTTTACCCGCGATATGCCAGCCGGATTTGATGGGTGATAATGATTCCGTCAAGTGACCAGTATAAGGCGTGATGGCGGGATTATTTACCAAGGCCGCGCACATCTGGGGCGGAACGAGCCAGCCGCCTGCGGCAAACCAAAGGCCTCCGTGCAACAGTTCAATGCCAGCCAGCCTGGACGCCTCACGCGAGTCCACGCGCCTCATTAAATGCGAAGGCCACCCGAGCGCCGCAAGTTTGTTGATTCGTTCAGCCTCTTCCGCGCAAAATGCCAATTGAAGTTCTCCGCATTCCGCGCGAACAATACCATCCACAGGCAGCTTTTCGTCAAGCAGGGCCAGCGCATGCCCGTAAGATGCGAGTACGAAGCGGTGCAGCGGATTCATGCCTGCGCTCAAGCGGGCGTGGAGTACGCCGCTCGGATTGCCTGATGCGCCCGCCGCAAGTGTTGGTGCCCGCTCTATAAGTTTAACCGTGGCGCCGCGCATTGCTAATGCCGAAGCGGCCGCGCAGCCTGCCACGCCTCCACCGATGACAATCGCTGTTGACGGAGCGGATCGTGCCTGAGGCAGACTTGTAAGAGCGCCGTGCAGCATCTCACGCTTGCGGCCAAAGCCAGGCCGCTTATTTACCCGAAATCCGGCTTGCTCCATACCGCGTCGTACCGCACCGGCACAGGTATAGGTGGCAAACGAGGCTCCCGGCCGGGACGCGTGCGCGATGTCATCGAAAACTTGCTGCGTCCACATTTCGGGGTTGCGCGTGGGCGAAAAGCCATCGAGAAACCAAGTATCTACACCGCCCTTGATTTCTGGAAGCGCCTCAGCTACGTCGCAAAGCACCAGCGTGAGACGAATTCGCCCGTCCGCAAAGCTCCATCGATTCCAGCCAGGTACCCGGCGCCTCCAGCGCGTAATAAGCGGGTCCGCGTATCCCTGCAATTCCGGCCACAGTGCTAAGGCGTCTTTCAGTTCCTGCTCCTCGAGCGGATATTTTTCGACGCTAAAAAAATCAAGACTCACTGAAGATGGGGCCGTCTCCTCGAAGAGCTGCCAAGTGCACAGGAAGCTGAGCCCGGTGCCGAAACCTGTTTCACCGATAGTAAATGCATCGCAACCGCGCAATAACGCAAAACGCTCAACCAACCTGTTTCCCTGGAGAAAAACGTGCCGTTTCTCTGCCAGTCCCGAGTCGCTTGAAAAAAAGACATCGCCGAAACGGGGAGAAAAAGGTTGCCCATTTCGCCAGTCAAGCATCAGTACGGGCCTTTAGCATGCAATTCAGGTACAAGAGGAAGCCGGAAGAACGCGAAAGGAACGAATCTTAAGAGACCATGTAGCAGGAAAAAAACAGGGGATCAGGAACAGGAAGCGATGCAGCCGAAAACCTTGCTGTGCCGGGATTCATTATTCTATCTTTCTTATCTGCTTATGCAACCTGACCGGCTCCACGCTTTTTCTCCGCAAGCGAAGGTTGAGAAACTCCACGCCGACTGAAAATGCCATGGCAAAATAAATATACCCTTTCGGGACATGCACATCAAAGCCTTCGACGATTAGGGTGACCCCTACCAATATGAGGAACGAAAGGGCAAGGATTTTGACGGTCGGATGCTTCTCCACAAAATCTCCAATGGGCCGGGCCGCCATTAGCATCACCAATACCGCCAGAACAATGGCAATTGCCATCAAAGTGACATGGTCGACCAGTCCGACCGCGGTTATGACGGAATCCAGTGAGAATACAATATCAAGGACGGTAATCTGCAACAGCACCATTCCCATTCCGGTGACAACGATCTTTTTACCTGTTTCGTCGACACCTTCAAGGCTGTTATGTATTTCATGGGTCGCTTTGTATAACAGAAAAAGGCCACCTGCAATCAAGACCACATCGCGCCCGGAAATGGAATTACCTAAAACCGTAAACCATGGTTTGGTTAATCCCATTACCCACGAAATCGAAAAGAGCAGCGCGAGGCGGGTAAGCATGGCGAGACTGAGACCAATCCTCCTTGCGAAATTGCGCTGCGCTTCGGGCAGGCGCCCAACAAGAATGGAGATGAAAATGATGTTGTCCACACCCAGAACAATTTCCAGCGCGGTTAATGTCGCCAGTGCTGCCCATGCTTCCGGGCTTGCCACCCAATCAAACATAGGGGAACCTCTGGAAAAGTTCGCTGCTGAGGGGACTGATGATGACGCCGGGGCCTGCGTTCAGCGTGCTGCGCTCCGCTTTATCAGGCATAAGACGGAACCGCTGATGCACCCTGTACGGCAAAGCCAGCTTCTGGGTGTGGTAGGCGTTGTTCAAAAGTTTCTCGGGATCCGACGTCATGAACTGGGTATTCTTGTTGTTCAACTATTTTTCCGGTTCTACTACACTTGCCGCCAATCGCACGGCACAAGTTACTTCGGGGAGTTATAAACGTTTACAGACATCAAGACGGCCGACACAGAGAGCTGGAGTGCCTCCATCTATGTCGATTTCATGTTTTATATTATCACGCCCAGGCTTACCGCGAACCAGGAGTTGGAGTCTGTCCATGTATGTTCCATCTTGAAACCACCGCGCTGGAGCAGGTCCTCCAGATGCTCAAGCGTATACTTGTAACTGTTTTCCGTATGGATCCGCTCGCCTTCCCAGAACTGTAGCGTGGTATCAAGCGCTTGCACTTTTACTGATTGCGCGCACGTGCTTTCAAGATGGAGTTCCATCCGGGATGCAGTCTCATTCCAGAATGATAAGTGCTGAAATGCGTCAGGCTCAAAGTTGGCGTTGAGTTCGCGGTTGATCCGGACGAGAAGGTTCTTGTTGAATGCCTCGGTTATTCCCGCGCTGTCGTTATATGCGGCTCGCATGACAGCTCTATCCTTCATCAGATCCGCCCCAAGCAGCAATTGGTCTCCTCGCGACAGCTTGCTGGCGATGTTTTGAAGCAGCGCCGTGGCTTCATCATCTTCCAGGTTGCCAATACTCGAACCGATATATAAAACGAGCCTGGGAGGCATTTGACGTTCGAGAAACCTCAGATCGGCAAAATCTCCAACTTGTGGATGAACATTCACGGTTGGCAATTCTTTTTCTACTTCCTCCTTGGCCGCCTGTAGAGCAGTGCTCGATACATCGAGCGGGAAATAATCGACCCTGAGTTGCCGCTGCAGCAACGAGCGCAGCAAAATACGCGTCTTGGTTGCCGTCCCGGCACCGAGTTCGCCGACAGAAACGTTTCGGCCGAGCCAGTCGCAGATTTCATTGGCATACGCCGCCAATATAGCTGCTTCCGTTCGTGTCGGATAGTACTCGGGCAAACAGGTGATCTGCTCGAACAAGGATGAACCTCTTGCATCGTAAAGCAGCTTTGGCGGAAGGCTTTTTGGTTTACGGGATAGCCCATCCAGCACCTCCCCGGCGATTGAGGGAATCGGTGCCGGTAGCGGTCCCATGGTCCTGCTCAAATGTTTAGATGCAATCATAATAGCCTCAACGCACGCATGGTTACGTAAGCCAAAAGAACCGCAAGCAGTGGGAAAATTGCGGTCACGCTTGGGGTATGGTATTGCTCCGGTGGGATTGCAGGGATATGACCTCTACCGGTCAAGTCCCCATCCCGACTATAACTAAATCCAACATCGCTTATTTTCTTATTGCGTCCCGTTTCGTTTCAAATTGTCTTCCCATCACCTGTCGCCATTCTGTGCGATGTCCTACATAAGGCTGCGTCTGTCTTTCTTTCTTGTTCAGATTTTTGAATTTGATAAAAAATCCAACTTTGTTGGATACCGCACTGACCCTTTTTTTTATTTCAAGCATCCTGAACATGTCTGAAACGCTTCGATTCTGAATCGAGGCGATGAGGCTAGAACCGGCAAGTTCGGAAGTTGATCACAACCTTAGAAAATTTACTAACTTCACAGGAGACAATCATGGCCTACACAGATCGCGATACCTACGGCATGTACAAGAATTATGGCAAAGAAGGAACGGGACCGGGGCCTCGGCTGATGGGGGCGGACACCCTTATTGGAGAGGACGTCTACAACCATAAGGATGAAGATCTGGGTGATATCAAGGAAATCATGCTGGATATGAATAACGGCAAAATTGCTTATGCCGTCTTGTCCTTCGGGGGTTTTATGGGGATGGGCGACAAGCTTTTCGCCGTGCCCTGGAACGCGCTTACGCTCGATACCGAAAACAAGCGTTTCATCCTTAGCGTGGAAAAGGACCGCCTGGAATCCGCCCCGGGATTCGATAAGGACGATTGGCCCGATATGGCGGACACGAGCTGGCAAAACACCATCCATTCGTATTACGGGACAAAGTCATACATGGATACAAGCGAAACCAAGTCCACCAAGGACTATACGACACCGGCACACAGGAACAATGAAAGGATCATTCCCGTTGCACCCGTCGGGACTGACCACGTAACCGACAAGACTGACGATACCTTTCACACGCACAAGTAAAATTCCGATCTAAGGTAGGTTCCCTACCTTGCGAATACAAGAGGCGCAAAGATATCTTTGCGCCTCTTGTATTATCGCTTTCTTGAACCGGCGATAGGGCTCAGTAAAGCAGGAGTGGCAGTGGCTATGGAAAAACCGCTATCGGAAAACCGATTTGTTCAGGCTTGGGAGGCGAAAGGCAATTTCCACCATCGCGGTAATAAGCGAAGGACCTCGGGACGCGAGAAGCGGTCATCAATCAGATAGATAATACCGCGATCCGAAGGGGTTCGAATCACACGTCCCGCCGCTTGCACAACCTTTTGCACCCCAGGAAAGAGGTAGGTGTAGTTGTACCCGGCTCCATAAACCGAATTGATCCGCTCCCTCATCTGCTCGTTGACCAGATTCACTTGTGGTAGTCCAAGGGTGGCGATAAAAGCGCCCGTCAGGCGCGAGCCAGGAAGATCAATGGCTTCCGCGAATGCTCCGCCCAGAACTGCAAACCCTATCCCACACCCCATTGGTTTGAAACGCGCGAGAAATTCTTGTTGTTCAAGCTCTTCCATTCCCGGTGTTTGTTCCCAGATAGGAATTTCCGGATGCTTCTCCCTAAATGACAGCATTACTTTTCTCAGATAGTCGAAACTGCTGAAGAACGCGAGATAGTTCGCCGGCTTCCTGCTGTATTGATCGGATATCAAATCGACGATAGGTGCGACCGAGCGCTCGCGATGTCGATAACGGGTAGAGATATCGCTCGCTACCCTTATCTTCAATTGCTCTCCTTGGAATGGCGAGGGCACATCGATCCATGAAACGTCTTCCGGTAAGCCCAGCATATCCTTGTAATAATTCATGGGCGTCAAGGTGGCCGAGAACAGTACCGTGGACCACGCGGCCGTAAACCGGTCCTTTAGAAAGGGCCCGGGAATAATGTTCCTGAGGCAAAGACGGGTATTCGTCCCGGTATTCTTGGAACGAGCTCTTGCAGGATTTGTGACCTTGTTCACGTCGAACATGGAGTGCTCAGCAAATAGCTCGCTCAATCGAGAAAAGTGCAGCGCGTCAAAGTAGAAGCGGAGCAAGTCCTGGTTTGAGAGCGCAGGATATTCAGTAAGGTAATCGGTGATCGCTGAAATGGCTTGCTGCAAGGCCTCTAGAAACTTATGCGGCAAGCCCGGATAGACGTGGTAGGCTGCCACCTGTTCCTTGGGCAATTCATTCCACCGCCGATGTAGGTGATCCAGTACCTTCTTCAACGTCGGAGGCGCCGATCGGTGCGCTATTCTAAAACTGATTTGACTCAAGTCGGCCGAGTACATTTTTCGGGCACGATCCAACAGGTTGTGCGCTTCGTCCGTCAAAACGCCGGCACGCCAATCATTGACGATCATCAGGCCGTACAGCACGGCGTTCAGGTCGAAGTAGTGATTGTAGTCGCCGACGATTACGTCACACCAGCGGATCAGATCCTGCGTGAGATAATACGGGCAAACCTGATGCTGTATGGCAACGGTACGCAACATATCCCTGTCCAGCACATCCGTATGCTCGTTGCCGATTGCAAGTGCGGCATTACGCGCACGTGGAAGCCGATCATAAAAACCTTTTGCCAGCGGGCAAGAGTTTCCGTGGCACGCTTTGTCGGGATGTTCACAGGCTTTATCCCGTGCTGTCAGTTCCAGCACTCTAATTGGTAATTCCGGCTCATGCTTTTTAATCAGGGCGAGCGCGGAAAGGGCGAGCTTGCGCCCGGAGGTTTTGGCAGTAAGGAAGAATATTTTGTCCAGTTTTTGACGGGGGCACGCCTTTAAAAGCGGAAACAGCGTTCCCATAGTCTTGCCGATGCCAGTTGGGGCCTGCGCAATAAGGCAGCGGCCGGAGTAAGCCGTCCTGTACACGGCTTCAGCGAGTTGACGTTGGCCGGGGCGAAAAGAGGGATGCGGAAAACCGAGGGAGGTTAATGCCTGGTCTCGCTGCGCACGGTGTGCCAACTCCTGTTTGGCCCAGCTTAGGAAGTGTTCGCATTTATTCTCGAAGTATTGTTTTAGCAGATTTGCATCGTGAAGCTCAATGAGCGTGGTTTCTGTCTTGGTGACGATATCGAAGTAAACCAGGGCGAGGCGAATCTCCGACAATCCCAGTTTCTGGCACAGCAGCCAACCGTAAATTTTAATCTGGGCCCAGTGCAGGTACCGATGATTATCAGGCAGCGCGCGGAGGTCCCCCCGAAAGGTTTTGATCTCCTCGACCAGATTCTGAACTGGATCAAAACCATCGGCCCGACCGCGGATGAGGAGCTGCTTGAATTCACCGGAGAGGGTTACTTCCGCCTGATAATGGGAAGGCCGTCCAGCTCTGACGGCATCATGCCCAGTAATGCCTTCAAGGGATGAGGGCGCCGGGCTGAAGCGAAGATCAAGGTCACCTTGCTTAGCGGTGAATTCACACAAACCACGAACAGAAATGGTGTATTTCACATTTTATAACCTGAGTCCGGACACTGCCGATGGCTACCAGCACCTGCAGAAGGAAGCGTTTGTCAAATACGAAATGTTAGTGGAATTGTCCATTTTTCACGTTAATTCCTTGTTCCCCATCGGCCGCTGTACTGACTGTTAAACTGTGGCAAATGCAATCGATTCCCTACTGGCGTCTTTCCGGCTTTTATTTCTTCCACTTCGCTTTCATCGGTGCGTTTGCTCCCTACTGGAGCCTTTACCTCAAATCTCTTTCCTTTGCAGCCTTCGAGATTGGTGTGCTCATGTCCCTGCTGCATGTCACACGCATTTTTGCTCCTGCTGCCTGGGGCTGGCTCGCGGACCATACCGGCAAACGGCTGTTGATCGTACGGTTCGGCGCACTGGCAGGGTTGATCAGTTACTGCGGCGTATTTTTTGGGCAATCATATGCTTGGATATTCGCAACTATGGTACTGATGAGCTTCTTCTGGAGCGCATCGCTTCCACTCGTCGAGGCAACGACGCTTTCTTATCTGGGCGAGAGCGCTGCGAAATACGGGCGTATTCGCGTTTGGGGTTCAGTAGGTTTTATTCTTGCGGTAACCGGCATAGGTTACCTGTTGGATGCGTTTGACATCGGCTCGCTATTATGGGCGGTGCTTGGGTTGAAGCTGGGCATCGTCATTTTTTCGCGCCAGATTCCCGAAGCCGAAATCATCGTCCATCACCCGGAGGGACACCCGCTACAGCAAATATTCAAGCGGCCAGAGGTCCTGGCGTTTTTCGTGGCCTGTATGCTGATGGCGCTTGCACATGGTCCCTATTACACATTTTACTCGATCTACCTGGTGGAGCATGAGTACAGCAAGAGTACGGTTGGGTGGTTATGGGCGACCGGCGTAATTTGTGAAATCGGCATATTTTTCCTGATGCCCCAGCTCATGCACCGTTTTCGCCCTAAACAAATCATGGCTTTCAGTTTCGGTTGCGCGATTGCACGTTTTCTGATGATTGGCTGGGGAGTGGATTGGCCGATCGTGATCTTGCTGGCGCAGGTTCTGCACGCGGCCACTTACGGCGCGCACCACGCGACTGCCATGCTGCTCGTGCATCAATTCTTTCGTGGGCGTCACCAAGCCAAGGGACAGGCGCTCTATACCAGTCTTACATTCGGACTGGGTGGAACAATTGGAGGGATATTCAGCGGCTATGCGTGGGAATGGCTGGGACCCGGTCTGACGTTTTCGCTAAGCGCAGTCGCCGTTTCGGTCGGATTGTGGCTGGTGCTACGGAAAATGGATGTTGACCGATGTTGACGGGTAAGCGGAACTAAGCGGAACAAGACCGGGGATAGTCCGCAGCCCCATGTTTATGGGATAATCAGAAAATTGAGTTTGGATTTGAAGATATAAGCGAAGATGCAAACGTTATACGACAAACTCTGGCATAGCCACGTGGTTCATGAAGAATCCGATAAGCCGGGCGGCATGACGCTGCTTTATATCGATCGTCATCTCGTGCATGAGGTTACAAGCCCCCAAGCCTTCGAGGGGCTCAAACTCGCCTCACGCGCACCCTGGAGGCGGAACTCAATTCTCGCGGTGGCGGACCACAATGTGCCAACCGCGCAGCGGGATCACGGCATCAGCGACCCCGTATCCCGCCTTCAGGTAGAGACGCTTGACAGGAATTGCGAGGAGCTGGGCATTACAGAATTCAGGATGGGCGATTTGCGCCAGGGTATTGTTCACGTCATCGGACCGGAGCAGGGCGCTACTTTGCCCGGCATGACAGTCGTGTGCGGCGATTCACACACTAGTACGCACGGCGCATTTGCGTGTCTCGCATTTGGCATCGGTACTTCCGAGGTGGAGCATGTGCTTGCGACGCAGTGTCTATTGACAAAAAAAGCAAAAACGATGTGTGTTGCCGTCGAGGGCGAACTCGGTCACGGCATTACCGCCAAGGACATTGCGCTCGCTGTGATTGGCAGGATTGGCACCGCGGGGGGTACTGGCTACGCCATCGAGTTCACAGGCAGCGCGGTCAGGTCGCTTTCCATGGAAGGACGCATGACGCTTTGCAATATGGCGATTGAGGCTGGTGCCCGCTCGGGCATGGTGGCAGTGGACGATACAACGATTGAATATCTGAAAGGGCGACCCTTTGCGCCAAAAGATGATCTGTGGGAAAGAGCGGTCGCTTATTGGCGAACACTGAAAAGTGACGAGGATGCAAGCTTTGATAGCGTCGTATCGCTCGACGCGGCGAAGATCAAACCGCAAGTTACCTGGGGCACATCCCCCGAAATGGTCACCACCGTTGATGGAAAGGTGCCTGATCCCTCAAAGATTGAGGACGTCTTGAAGCGACACGACATGGAGCGCGCGCTCAAGTACATGGCGCTTGCGCCCAATACGCCAATCAACGAGATTCGCCCTGACAAAATATTCATTGGTTCCTGCACCAACGCCCGGATCGAGGATTTGCGCGCCGCGGCGGAAGTGGTGAATGGCAGGCGTATCGCGGACAGCATCAAACTTGCAATGGTCGTGCCCGGTTCCGGGCTGGTCAAGCACCAGGCGGAGCAGGAGGGACTCGATAAGATATTCCGGGATGCGGGATTTGAATGGCGTGAGCCGGGTTGCTCGATGTGTCTCGCAATGAATGACGATCGGCTTGAGCCCGGCGAACGGTGCGCGTCCACCTCCAATCGCAACTTTGAAGGAAGGCAGGGGCCGGGGGGCCGCACTCACCTGGTAAGTCCGGCAATGGCGGCGGCAGCGGCCATAGCAGGGCATTTTGTGGATGTGCGGGAAATATATTAAAATTCAAACGCAACAAAACTTGATTCTTTTTTTACTACAAAGGGGGTTGTAATGAGAATGCTAACGGTAATGGTCGCATTGATCGCCGCTTTTGGTTTATCTGCCTGTAATACCATGCAGGGGTTGGGCAAGGATGTTCAGGGCGGAGGTGAGGCATTGGAGAGACAGGCAAAATAGGTTTACTGGGTATAAGATCAATTAGGTGGTGAAAAAATTTAATTTCTGCAACGGATTGGTGGCGCCGCTTGATCGTGCCAATGTCGATACCGACGCCATCATTCCCAAGCAGTTTCTGAAATCCATCAAACGGTCCGGGTTCGGGCAGAATCTGTTCGATGAATGGCGATACCTGGACCACGGCGAGCCCGGCATCGATCCTGCCCAGCGCAAGCTCAACCCTGATTTCGTGCTCAATCAGCCTCGCTATAGCGGAGCGCAAATACTTCTCGCTCGTGCAAATTTCGGCTGTGGCTCCAGCCGCGAACACGCGCCATGGGCCCTGGAGGATTATGGCTTTCGGGCAATTATCGCACCGAGTTTTGCCGATATTTTTTTTAACAATTGCTTCAAAATAGGCCTGCTTCCCGTCGTCCTCGATGCAAAAGAGGTTGATCAACTGTTCGGCGAGGTGGAAGCCTGTGAGGGCTATCGGTTGCTGATTGATTTGGAGCGTCAGTCGGTGACCAGGCCGAGCGGCCAGTCTTTCTTCTTCGATATTGATCCTTTCCGTAAACACTGTCTGCTGAATGGGCTGGATGAAATCGGCTTGACTTTGCAGCAGGCAGACAAAATTCGCGCGTTCGAGGAAAAGCACCGCGCGGCCCAGCCGTGGCTTTTTGCCTGAAAACCCTCCCCGTTTAAAAGGAACTTATGAAAATCGCGATCCTGGCCGGAGACGGTATCGGTCCGGAAATTGTCGCTCAAGCAGTGCGCGTACTGGAAGCAGTGCGGAGCGATGGGTTAAAATTTGAACTGGAATACGGTTCACTTGGCGGGTGCGCGGTAGAAGCGGCGGGTGAACCATTTCCGGAAGCAACACGAAAGCTCGTGGGCGAGGCGGATGCAGTTATTCTCGGTGCGGTAGGTGGCCCTCAATATGATGCCCTTCCACGTCAGCTAAGGCCGGAACGAGGGTTACTCGGCATACGCAAAGCCCTGAACCTGTTCGCCAACCTTCGTCCAGCAGTACTTTATCCAGAACTGGTGAATGCTTCCTCGCTGAAAGCCGAGGTCGTGACGGGCCTGGACATCCTCATCGTGCGCGAGTTGACGGGCGATATCTACTTTGGAGAGCCGCGCGGTATCGAACAGCGGAACGGCCAAAGAGTCGGTTACAATACCATGATATACAACGAAGGGGAGATACGCAGAATAGCGCGGGTGGCGTTTGGCGCAGCACGCAAGCGAAATCGGAAGCTCTGCTCGGTTGATAAGATGAACGTGCTCGAATCCACGCAATTATGGCGCGACGTGGTCACCGAGACGGGGGCGGAATACGCCGACGTGGAGCTTTCGCACATGCTGGTGGACAATGCCGCGATGCAGTTGGTGCGGAACCCGCGGCAGTTCGACGTAATTCTGACTGGCAACATGTTCGGTGACATCCTGTCGGACGAGGCATCGATGCTGACCGGCTCCATAGGCATGCTGCCTTCGGCCTCACTCAATGACCAAAACAAAGGTCTCTATGAGCCTATACATGGATCCGCTCCCGACATTGCCGGTAAAGGCATCGCAAATCCCCTGGCGACGATATTATCGGTTGCGATGATGTTGCGTTATACATTTGATCTGGAGGAGAGCGCGACCCGCATCGAAAGCGCAGTAAAGAAAGTCCTGGCGAGCGGATATCGGACCGCCGATATTTACGAGCCGGGAATGAAAAGTGTCGGAACGCAAGAAATGGGTGACGCGGTTCTGGCGAATTTATAAGATTTCATCCTGTATTTGAACAAGACCAGGATCAGTTTGCAGAGAGACGATTAATGAAACGAGTCGGATTTATTGGCTGGCGCGGCATGGTGGGCTCGGTACTCATGCAGCGAATGCGGGAAGAAAATGATTTCTCGCTGGTTGAGCCCGCGTTTTTTTCCACTTCGCAAAAGGGGGGTAAAGGCCCGGATATTGGCCAGGAGACGCCTTCGCTCAAGGATGCGCATGATATAGAAGAGCTTAAGTCGATGGACATCCTGGTGTCCTGTCAGGGGGGCGATTATACCAGCGCGATTTTTCCCAAGCTGCGCGAGGCCGGCTGGAAGGGCTATTGGATTGATGCTGCTTCCACCTTGCGCATGGGCAAAGATGCGATAATCATACTCGACCCGGTCAATTTGCCCGTTATTGAACAAGCGCTGCACGATGGCGTAAAAAACTACATTGGGGGCAACTGCACAGTTAGCCTTATGCTGATGGCGGTGGGCGCGCTGTTTGAGGAAGATTTGGTGGAATGGATGAGCGCAATGACTTATCAGGCTGCTTCGGGTGCTGGCGCACAGAACATGCGGGAACTGTTGCTGCAAATGGGTGAAGCGCATCGTGTAGCAAAAAATTTACTGGACGATCCCGCTGCGGGCATTCTTGACATCGATCGCGAGGTAGCAGGAACATTGCGGGACGGAAGTTTTCCAACGGAGAATTTCGGTGTTCCGTTAGCGGGCAGCCTCATCCCCTGGATAGATAAGGATCTGGGCAATGGGCAGACCCGCGAGGAATGGAAAGGCCAATCAGAGACGAACAAGATACTAGGTCGCATGGACAGCGCTATTCCTGTGGACGGAATATGCGTGCGTGTCGGCGCAATGCGGTGTCATAGTCAGGCATTAACGATAAAGTTGAAGAAGGATGTGCCGCTTGACGAAATAGAGGATATTCTTTCCGCTTCCAACAGTTGGGTGCGGGTTGTTCCCAACGAACGCGAGCAGACACTGAGAGAGTTGACTCCGGCGGCGGTTACCGGCAAGTTGACAATACCTGTAGGACGCTTGCGCAAGCTCGCGATGGGCGGTGAATATCTTTCGGCGTTCACCGTGGGAGATCAGTTGTTGTGGGGGGCCGCCGAACCACTGCGCAGAATGTTGAGGATTCTCGTGGCAGCGTGAAGCAGCGCAGTTTGTCAGGCGTTTTGTGGTTGCTAACGACCAAGAAGTAAATCGCCGTTACGCGGAAATTGACAGGGGCGTACCCTTCCGCCATTTTCCCGATATCTAGAAGCACGGTTTCCTTCCTGCTCTCGCGACTTTTTCCACATCATATTCCATTGGTCTATTTTTCCCGATGGTGCAACGTTAGCTCCTGATCAAGCCACGCTTGATATGACGATTAGGATTTCGATCATGGCGCATGTCCTGTGAGAATTGTTCTCGTGCTGGAATATGACGGCAGTAATTTTTGTGGCTGGCAAAGGCAACGATCGGGCAATTCTATCCAGAATGCGCTTGAAGTCGCATTGTCC
>WUUC01120131.1_pt1 | contig 14470 bp, 13 predicted proteins | sample 6278441 | NCBI WGS metagenome assembly WUUC01 (sample SAMN13675441, study PRJNA597444) | soil metagenome | isolation source: soil | place: USA: Washington | collected 2017-10
GGGTGCGATACATCGGCAAGCAGCAATGCACCGACAGCATCTGCAGCTGCCCGTAGTTTTTTATAATCCCAGTCACGGCTGTAAGCCGACGCGCCACAGATGATCATTTTGGGTTTTTCACGCTGGGCTATGGAAAGGACCTTGTCGAAGTCGATCAAGCCGGTTTCCTTCTCCACGCCGTAAAACGTGGGCTGATAAAGCTTGCCGGAGAAGTTGACAGGTGAACCGTGTGTAAGGTGTCCTCCGTGCGACAGGTCGAAGCCGAGTATCTTGTCGCCGGGCTTCAGGCATGCCAGCATAACCGCCGCGTTGGCCTGGGCGCCGGAGTGAGGCTGGACGTTAGCCCAGCTCGCTCCAAAGAGTTCTTTAAGCCTGTCGATGGCGAGTTGTTCGATCTCATCCACTACTTCGCAACCGCCGTAGTAACGTTTGCCGGGAAGACCCTCCGCATATTTGTTCGTAAGGACTGTTCCCTGGGCCTGCATCACCTGGCGTGACACGAAGTTTTCGGAAGCGATCAGCTCGATCCCACTCTCCTGACGATCAAGTTCCTTGTTGATTAGGTCGAAAACGACTTTGTCCTTCTTCATTTGGCAGTTTTTATGGTTCTCACGGAATGCACGGAAAACACGGAAGGGTGCACAAGCTATCTGAGCTCCTGCATTTTTCCGTGCTTTCCGTGAGAAACGAGATTCCGTGAGAAACGGGCCAAAAATAGGACGGCTACAGGTGGTATGAAAAGGATTTAAGGAATAATTAAAACGGCAGATCTACCGTCAAAACACCCGACCTTCTTTTCAAATCAAGCGAATGAAAAAGCAGCTCGCCAGCCTTCTGTGTTTCCGCAGGACGAGACACACTTCCAAGCCCCGTAATCTGCAGAAGGGCCTTGTTAAGCAGGTTCTCGCGCGGATCGCCAAGCGGATAAAGGTAGAGTCCGTTGTCGACGTCCAAGGTTTGGGGGTTGAAGCCATTGGTGTAGTCGGACTGGTTCTGGCTATTGAACATCTTTGTGACAATCGGTTGAATCCCCCAGGTGTTCTCGGGATCCTCTTCATCGTACAGTGATATCGAGCCTACATTCTTCCCGACGGTCGTATTGCCGATGAGGTAGACGTCCATGAAGGGCTTGAGACCGTTGATGATAAGCTCGCTGGCGGAGGCTGTTCGTGAGCCCGTGAGAATATACACGCGGCTGTCGCGAAGCAGGGGACCGACGTTTTGTGTCTTCGAAAGGAACGGAACGTTCAGGAAGCCTTCACCGAGATTCGGATTGGATTTGATCTCGGCGGTGATTTGATCGTTGTACTCATGACGGGCAAATACGGTTGTCGGGCTCGCTCCATTTACGATAAGACTCGCAAGGTTTTGTGCAGCACTTTCGACGCCACCGCTGTTGAAACGAAGGTCGATGACAAGATCCGTGATGCCCTGTGATTTGAATGATGAGAAGACGTTGTCCATCTCGGTCGTGTATGTCTTGCTGCTTGCTTCAGGTCCTTCGGAGAATAGATTGTAGACGTAGTATCCGATCTTCCGGTCGTTGTAGGTGAAGACTTTGTTGAGATAGTTAGGGTTCTCCGCATATTCCACTGGTACAAGGTTGACTGTCTGCGTTGCATCGAGAGTCCGTGTTTCGTAGTCTATTGGTTTGTATGTGAGTGAATGATTTTCCGAAAGCTTGCTGAGGATCGACGGGTAGTTATCGACGGTAAGCTGTACTCCGTTGATCTGGCTGATAACATCGCCGCGTTTGAGGCCGGCGGATGACGCGGGAGAATTGTTCTTCACGTACAACACCTGCGCTATGACATTGTTGTTGTCGTTCGACTCGCGGTACAATGCGAATTCAAAGCCTGCTTCTTTCGAAACTCCGCGAAGGCTGTTCAATAGCTCCGTGAAATCTTCCTGGATCCATGAGAAACGGTCTTCCTCACTTAACAATGATTCGAAGAATGCCTCGGGCTCGAGCGATTTCTCGGGATCGGCCGGTATCTCCGCCGTCCAGTAATACCAAGCCTTCATGTTGTCGTATATCCACGAGTTTACATGCTCGTTCGGGCTTGCGGGAGACGGATCGTTTTTGTCACAGGCAGATAATAGAAGGGTGATCGCAAGGAACAGTAGTTTATAGGCGGATGATTGGAATTTCATAGGATACAAGCGGTTTTCAGTTTGAAGTCTGAAGTTCTTAGTTCAGTTCAACACTAAACGAACAAAAAGCAATCCATATTACTTTTTATCATTAAGCCATGCCACTTTCTGACTCGGATTATGCCTTTTTCCTATAATATCCCGGTAGAGGTCGGGGCGGCGTGCGGTGATGTAGCGATAGCCCCCGGCCTTTGTCAGGCTGTCAGGGTCGAGCGTGGCGGTGGTGATGTCGTCGCCCAGCGTACGACATTCGGCGATGACGTTACCGAACGGGTCGATGATCATCGAGCATCCGTTCTTCAGCTGGTCGTCGTCCATACCGATGGGATTTGAGAACACGGCGAAGATGCCGTTATCGTATGCCCTTGCCGGCAGCCATTTCATCAGCCACTCGCGTCCTTTCGGTCCATCGAATTCTGTCCGAAGCGCGTCGGGATCCTTATCGCGGTTGTACCATAACCGGGGGTCGACGAAGCCAGCACCAGGCCTTGGCGAAGGAGTACACATGGTGACATGCGGCATGAAGATAATGTTGGCTCCCAGGAGGCGGGTTGCCCGCACGTTCTCAACAACATTATTATCGTAGCAGATGAGGATCCCGCACTTCCATCCTTTGATATCGAAGACGCAGTATTCGCTGCCAGGTATTAAATATGGATTGATGAAAGGGTGAAGCTTTCTGAATTTTGCCACGAGCCCATTCTTGTCGACACAGACGTACGCCTTGTAAAGTTTGTTGCTTGCGTCTTTTTCGAAAAGTCCTGCGAGTACGATGATATTGTGTTTCGCAGCAATGCTTGTGAGGTTCTTAATACTCTCGCCGCCGGGAATCGCTTCGGCTAGCTCTGTCATCTCTTCTCTCGAAAGATGTCTTGCGAAAGTATATCCGGTTATCGAGCATTCGTGAAAGGCAACAACGTCCGATCCTTGCGATGCGGCTTTAGAAGCAAGCGAGTCGATGACGGATAAGTTATAACTCTTATCGCCGCTTTTATGTTCGAATTGCGCTGTCGATATCCTTAACCCGTCCACTTACTTCTGCTGTTCAATATTCGATGTTCTGCTGTTCTGCGGTTGCATTCGACTACCAGCTATCACTCGACCCTCCTCCTCCGGAGAAGCCTCCACCTCCCCACGAACCTGAGCTTCCTCCGAAGCCACCGCCGCCACCTCCACCGCCGCCTAATCCTCCCATGGGAAGTATCCAACCTCCGCGCGACATGTATCCACCCCTGCCCCCGCCACCACCGCGACGCGAGGCTATGACGATGAAGATGAGTATGACCAACAATGAAACCCATGAAGTCGGTTTCTTGCTCCGGCGTTTTACCGGCTCGTCGTTGGTGTACTCTCCTTTGATTGATTGGATGATTCCCACGACGGCGGCTTTTATCCCGCCGGCATAATCACCCTGGCGGAAGTGTGGAGCGACCTGGTTACGGTTGATGCGGCTGGACTGTGCGTCGGTGAGGACGCCTTCGAGACCGGCGCCGGGCTCGATACGCATCTTACGGTCTTCAATGGCGATGAGGAACAATACGCCATTGTCTTTCTTTTCTTTACCCAGCTTCCAGGTGTTGAACACGCGGTTGGCATAGGAGTCTATGTCGTCGCCTTCGAGAGACGGGACGATGAGGACGGCGATCTGATTCGACGTTGAGTCTTCTTCGGCACGAAGGGTGTATTCGAGCATCGCGACGTCGTTGGCGGAAAGCACGTTGGCTTCGTCATGGACGAGACGACCTGCCTGGTCGGGTACTTTCTTCTGTCCGTATGCTATCGCTGAAAAAGCAACAGCTAACCAAACGATAAGGGACTTTACAACAGTAGGTTTAAAAGAGTTCATTTTTGTTGACAGCGCTATTCAATTCTCAGCTCATCCCCCAATTCGTTGACATCATCTTCGGCACGAGCGAAGCCTTTTTCTAACAAGATCTCTCCGCTTCTTTTAATGGCTGCTTCCAGTCCATCGACAATCTGGTTTCTGCGGATGCCGTCGATAATAAGACGGACCAACGCATCCCACTCTCTTTGCTCGACCACTTTGCTGATGCCTTTATCGGCCATCACCATTACCTCGCGTTCGAAGAAGGAGACGAAGATGAGTATGCCGGTGCGTTCTCTCGTGTTGAAAACTTCTTCTTCCAGGAATGCCCTTTCCGCCCTCACGCGTGTGTTGAAGTCGAGCTGCGGTTGTGTTACCAGCAATCTTTTAAGAGGAAGGATAAAGTTGGAGGCCAGACCACCGAGTATACCGGCAAGAAGGAATACGATCAGGATGATCAGCGGGTCGTAGATGGCATACTGGGGAATATATCGGTCGAGGAAAATGATCGTAAGGAAAGCGCTGACGGCGGCGATAAATCCCCCGCGGTAGTTGGCGACGGTGTACCGTCCGCTCGATTCAACGAAAACCGGGACGATCTCACCGGAGATCTTGCCTTCGGCTTCGAAAACCGCTGCTTTGATGCGTGCCAGGTCTTCCGCGCTGAAACGATATTTCAAAGACATCTAAGTGTGGATAAGGAGTTGCCTCAAATTTATTACAATTGACGGATTCTAAATGACTTTAGTTTTCCACCGCCCCGATTTCAGATAGAAATACGCCATACTGAACATACTGATCCAGTAAACCCACTCGCTTCCCCAACCCCAGGTGATCGGTAAATTCATCACTTCGAGAACGATGTACACGTAAAAGCTGTAGATCACGATCGTGATGGATTCGATCGTAAGATTGATAACTGTGTTGCCCGTGCCCGTGACGCCATTGAGCCAAACGGTGGCGAAAGACATCATTAGGATAGCGACCGACACCACCCGTATGCTGGGAATAGCGTAGTTGATGTAATCATCGCCCTGCCCGTAGAACGATACAAACCACTGTGGCCAGATGTTCAACGGTACAAACAACGCAAAAGAGAACGCCAGGCTGATCAGACTGATCTTGCCGATCAAAGGCAGCACCTCCTCATGACGTTTCTGGCCAATGATATTACTCACCATCGCGCTTGTTGTCGAAGCGAAGGCCCACGAGAATGTTCCAAACAATCCGAAGATCACCCGCATGCCGTTGGATACGGCGAGCGCCATCTCACCATGATGCTCGATCAGGATATAGAAGAATTCCCAGCTAATGATGCTGATCGCATACTGAACGATGAGCGGCGACGATTGTACAAGTATCAACCGGACTGTTGGACCGTCGATGACCCTTTGATCGAACAGCGCAAACTGCTGATGGATCCTCTTGAAGTGAATCACGACCCAGATAACGACAAGACCCGTGATCTCTGCGATGATCGACGCGTAAGCAGCACCGTTGAAACCCAGTTCGGGCAACCCGAAATGCCCATAGATGAGACCATAATCCATGACGATGTTCATCGAGGCTTCGGCCAGTGTTCCCCACACGAGGATCTTCGTCTGGTTGGTGCCGACCAGCAATGCATTGCGCATCACATACAGGTATAGGATCGGCAAGCCCCATATACGGATGTAGAGGAAGCTAACCACCTGGTCCGCAATAGCGGTGTCGTGCAACGAAGCGCGTAGTATGACCGGACCGAGCGTGTATGTGATGACAATTCCGATAGCGGAGATGGCAAGCGCTACCCACACCCCGTTGAAGAACAACTTCCCAATATCCTTATGAAGGTTTTGCCCTGCGCGGCGTGCGATGAGAGCTTGCAGTCCATTGTTCAGGCCATTGCCGATCACAGCAAAGATCAGGTAGTAGACACCGGTGATTCCTGCAGCAGCGAGTGACTGCCTGCCCAAACCGCCGAGGAATATATTGTTGATAATAAAGTTGATCTGCGGGACGAAAATGGCCATTGAAATTGGCAACGCCATCTTTAAGATCTGCTTAGTAGTAATTTGTAAACGGAGGTCCTGCTGCGACGACATTTTTCGTAAAACGAACTCGCAAACTAGTAAATTGGTGCTACACCCACGATGATTAGGAGAAGAGTTGTTTTAGCAAAGGTTCGACTTGCGCCGATCGGCTACAGGTTTTACGTGGCATTGGTCGGCGCTGTGTTGTTCACCGCGATTACAATAACAAGGAGGTTAACGACTACGTTGGAGGATTTTACTCAATTCATTTATTTGCTGCTAACGATGTTGAGGAAGAGTACTTCAGCAAAGAACTAAAACAGACCCACTAGAATGCAAACTATCCTCGGAGCCAACGGCGTCATCGCCACCGAACTGTCGAAACACCTGCCGTCGTACAACACGGCGATCAGGCAGGTAAGCCGCCATCCGAAAAAGGCGAATGACTCGGACGAGCTCGTTGTGGCTGACCTCCTGGATTATGAACAAACCGAAAAAGCAGTTGCCGGCAGCGAGATCGTGTATCTCCTCGCCGGACTGAAATACGACATCAAGGTGTGGCGTGAGCAATGGCCCAAGCTCATGCGCAACGTACTAGACGCCTGTAAGAAGCATGGATCCAAGCTGGTGTTCTTCGACAATGTTTACTGCTATGGCCATGTGCGGGGAAAAATGACCGAAGAAACTCCCTTTAATCCCTCAAGTAAAAAAGGGGAGGTAAGAGCAAAAGTTGCCACGATGCTTCTCGATGAGGTGAAGCAAGGAAATCTCCAGGCTATGATCGTCAGGGCGGCCGACTTCTACGGACCCGGTGCCTTACTAACCCTCACGTATTCGATGGTAACAGAACGGCTAAAGGCAAAGAAAGGCCCGCAATGGATCGGAAATCCCAAGGCAACCCACACTTTTACCTATACTCCCGATGCGGGAAAAACCGTGGCAAGGCTTGGTAATACTGCCTCGGCGTACAATCAGACCTGGCATGCGCTGACCAGCAAAGAGCAGATGACCGGTGAACAGTATGCGCGTATCGCATGTGAGGCCATGGGCGTTCCGTACAAGCTCCAGCCCCTTCCCAAATTCGGTTTAAGCATCGTCGGGCTATTCGTTCCGGTGCTCCACGAATTTGTGGAAATGATGTATCAATTTGAGCAGGATTATATTTTCGACAGCACTAAATTTGCGAAGGCATTCAATGAAACTGCGACGCCTTATGGTGAGGGCATCGCGGCAGCACTGAAGGCCTAGTGGAAACGTTTATTCATAATAATCCCGTATGCTGCGTCTGCTCTTCCTTTCGTTGGTAGTCATCACATTCTCGTGTAAGACAGAGACGAAAAAACGTCCCAACATCATTATCATCATGACCGATGATCATGCAAAGAATGCCGTGAGCGCATTCGGCAGCAAAATGATCAATACTCCGAACATCGACCGGATCGCGAAGGAAGGGATCAAGTTCAATAACGCGTTCGTGACGAACGCCCTCTGTGGACCTTCAAGAGCCGTGATCCTTACCGGTAAGTATAGTCACATCAACGGCTTCCGCGACAACCAGAGTGTCTTCGACAACCGGCAGATGACCTTTATCAAACTTTTGAAGGAGGCAGGCTACTATACGGCTGTTGTCGGCAAGTGGCACCTCGTTACCGAGCCGACAGGTTTTGACTACTGGAATATTCTGAACGACCAGGGAACGTACTATAATCCGGACTTCATCGGGATGGACGGCGACACCACGAGAAAAACCGGGTACACGACCGATCTCGTTACCGACGAAGCATTGAAGGTCCTCGATCAGCAGACCGATGACAAACCTTTCTGCCTGATGCTACACCAGAAGGCTCCACATCGCAACTGGATGCCGAACGTCAAACACTTCGGGATGTTTGATAAAGACACCATTCCCCTTCCGGGTACTTTCTTCGATGACTACAGCACGCGCTCCGACGCAGCCCGTCAGCAGGACATGGAGATCGTGAACATGTTCCGGTCATCCGACATGAAGCTGATACTTCCCGCCGGGATGAAGGACCCTGGAAGCGGAGGAGGCAATGGCTTCGATGGAGCCAGAATATGGGCGGCGGACTACGAGCGCTTTAACGATGAACAAAAGCAATTGTGGGACGCGTACTACAAACCGATCTCGGATGCATTCTACAAAATGAACCCGAAAGGCGACGACCTGAAGAAATGGATGTATGACAGATACATGAAAGACTACCTGGCTTGCGTCGCCTCGGTCGACGAGAACATAGGTCGGGTGCTGGATTACCTCGAACAACGGAAGATGCTGGATAACACACTCATCATTTACACTTCCGACCAGGGATTTTTTCTGGGAGAGCACGGGTGGTACGACAAGCGATTCATGTATGAGGAATCATTGGGGACACCACTGGTGATGCGTTACCCACAACGGATGACGGGCGGACTCGTCAGCGAACAGCTCGTGCTGAACCTCGATATCGCCCCGACCATACTGGAGGCTGCGGGTGTGCCCGTACCTGCCGATATGCAAGGTAGGTCGCTGCTGCCACTGATGAATGTTACCCCGCAGAAGGAATGGAGAAGCAGTGTTTATTATCACTATTATGAATTTCCTTATGGATGGCATAATGTCAAGAAGCATTATGGAATCCGGACAGATCGCTATAAGCTGATCCGCTTTTATAATGATATTGATGCGTGGGAGCTGTATGATCTAAAGAGTGATCCCAATGAGCTGAAGAATATTTATAGTGATGCTACGAAGAAATCACTTGTTGATTCTCTGAAACGAGAATTGGAAAAGCTACGAGTGGAGTTTAAGGATACGACCCGATTGGAATATGGAACACCAAACACCCAACCCTGAATTTCGAAGGATCACTTCATCATTCGGTGTTGGATATTCGGTGTTCGGTGTTCCGAGGGCTACGCCCTGACCACCTCAATATTGAAGTGCATCTTCACATCATCGGCCACCACAAGATTTCCGGCTTCCGTAATGGCGCTCCAGCTGAGACCAAAGTCTTTCCGGTTGATCACACCGTTTACTTCGAATCCGGCGCGGGTGTTTCCCCACGGATCGCCGGCAGTGCCGTTGTATTCAACTGAAAGCTCAACAGGTTTTGTTACGTCCCTGATGGTCAGGTCGCCTTTCAGCTTATAGTCGGAACCCGATATTTTTTCCAGGATACCGTTCTTGAGTTCGATAGCCGGGTATTGTTCGGCTGCAAAGAAGTCCGGTGACTTCAAGTGTGCGTTGCGATCGGCCACGTTGGTATCGATGCTGTCGACTTCAATGCTGAAGTTTACGTTTGCTCCGTCGAAATCTTCTGACTCGGTTTCAAGCGCTCCACTGAATTTCCGGAAGAAACCGGTCACCGTAGCGATCACGAGGTGTTTTACTTTGAATTGCACTTCACTGTGCGATGTATCTACACCCCATTTTGTTTTTACTCCTGCTTCCTGCGTGTTCATAGCTTATCTGTTTGATTATGATGTAAAGATCGCATCACAACGAAAGCTTTCTGTTGAACTGGGTTAAGAAGGGTACCGAGGGACTTAATCTAGGTTAAGATCGGCAGAATCATTTCGACATGAGCCGGCGGCGGATCTTGCTGAGGAACTCGGGAGTGACGCCAAGATAGGATGCGATGTATTTTTGAGGAACAAACTGTTCGAGCGTTGGATATCTTTCCCGGAAGGATTCGTATCGCTGTTCGGCTGTAAAAGAGATGTTTTGCATGATCCGTTGCTGATGGGCAACGAGTGAGTTCTGGAAGAGTATCCGGAAGTACTTTTCGAATTTCGGAACACGATCGAGCAATGAGTTCAATCCGTCGATCGTCATCAAAAACACTTCGCTGTCGACAAGCGCGCGGGTGCTGTAGATCGAAGGCTCTCGTTTTGTGAAGCTATGGAGGTCGCCGGTCCACCACGATGCGGTTGCAAACTGAAGGACCCTTTCCACGCCGTCGCTATCGGTGTAATAGGCCATCAGGCAACCCATGCTCACGAAGGTGAAGTATTGAGAAGCATCTCCGGACTTTTCCATATACTCGCCACTCTTCAGCGACCTGGATTCGAGCAACGAAAGCAATACCGCTTTTTCCACATCATCGAGCTTGACGTGTTTCTCGATCGCAGACAGTATACTTTTGAAATCGGACATTCTTTTCAAAGATAGGAGTACAGCGGCTAGTCAGGCAGATATTTCTGCAGGAGGCCGAATACCCATGTGCCTGCAAGGGCTGCGACCAATGTCATGATCGTGGCGGTGTAACCAGATCCGATCTGTGCATACAGTGGTCCCGGGCACGCACCGGTCATCGCCCAGCCGTATCCAAAGATCAGGCTTCCGATGATAAGTCCGTGATGATATACTTTGGTGGGCATTTCGATCTGATCGCCGCTGAATGTTTTTAACTGCATTCTTCGAAGGATGATCAAACACAACGCGGCGACGGGTACAGCGGTCATGAAGATACCGTACATATGAAAGCTTTCGAAACGGAACATCTCCTGTATGCGAAACCAGGAAATAGCTTCCCCTTTTGTGAGGGCCAGTCCGAAGACCACACCAACGATCAGGTACTTGAGGTTTTTCATAAGGCGAGTATGTACGGAAGAACGTAATATGAGAACAGGATGCCGCCGCCGAAGAACGACACGGTTGCCAGGAGTGAAGGCCATTGCAATGCCGCCAGTCCCATGATGCCATGTCCCGATGTACAACCCCGGGCATAGCGTGTTCCAAAGCCAACCAGGAATCCACCAACGATCATCAGTATGAATCCACGCGATGTAAACAACTCATTCCAGTTGAACAGCTCATGCGGCATCAGGCCCAACTGTTCGGAGATGCCGAAGGTCTGTATGTACGCAAGTGTTGATGATGATATCGCTACCGGGTCAGGGTTTGCAAACACAACGCCACCGATGACGCCGCCAAGCAATACTCCAACGACGAAGTACAGGTTCCATATTTCTTTCCTCCAGTCGTAATTGAACAATGGTATCGATGCAGGCAGACAAGCAGCACAGATATGACGCAGTGACGATGAGATACCGAGGCGCTTGTTTCCCATCAATAACAACAGCGGTACGGTCAGGCCGATCACCGGTCCTGCGACATACCATGGCCAGGGCTTGTATAGAAATTCCATAGATGTAATTATTCAATCAAAGCTAATAATGTTTTATATCTTGTTGTCCATGAAAAAATTAAGTTTTGTAATCCTCCTCGCGGTTTCAATTTCAATTGCCTATTCACAAACCACACCTCCGCCACCCGACCGGGTGCTTCCTGCCGAATCGTCGGTAGTGACGAATGCAATGGTGACCATCAAGGGTGTGAAGGTTCCATACAAAACAACAGCGGGAACGCTGCCGGTATGGAATGCAGAAGGCAAAGTGGTTGCATCGTTGTTTTACACTTATTATGAACGCACCGATATCACGGATAAAAACAGGCGCCCGTTGGTGCTGTCGTTCAACGGCGGTCCGGGTTCGGCATCGGTGTGGATGCACGTGGCTTACACCGGCCCGAAGATCCTCGAGATCGACAAAGAAGGTTATCCTGTTCAGCCTTACGGTGTGAAAGATAATCCGTATTCGATCCTCGACGTTGCCGACATAGTTTATATCGATCCCGTGAACACCGGCTTTTCAAGACTTCTCGATCTCAAAGCCGAACGTAAAGATTTCTTTGGTGTGAATGCCGACATTACATACCTGGCCAACTGGCTCGATGTTTTTGTTTCGCGCGTGGGACGCTGGACCTCACCCAAATATCTGATCGGCGAGAGTTACGGCACTACACGGGTGTCAGGCCTTGCACTTGCGCTCCAGAACCAACATTGGATGTATCTCAACGGTGTGATCCTCGTGTCACCCACCGAGCTCGGTATTCGTCGTGATGGCCCGGTGAACGATGCCCTTGCGCTGCCGTACTTCGCTGCGGCGGCATGGTATCAGAAGGCGCTTCCTGCCGACCTTCAGCAGAAAGACCTTGATGACGTGTTGCCCGAAGTCGAAGCTTTCACCATCGATGAGCTTGTTCCTGCCTTATCGAAAGGTGGATTTATCGATGAAGCAAAACGTAAACAGATCGCGACAAAGGTTGCGAGATATTCGGGGTTGTCGGAAGAAGTAGTGTTGCAGCACAACCTCGCCGTGCCTACTAATTTTTTCTGGAAGGAGCTCCTTCGCGAGAAAGGCCAGACCATAGGCCGACTGGATTCGCGCTACCTGGGCATCGACAAGAAAGTAGCCGGAGACGCTCCGGACTACAATGCCGAGCTGACCTCGTGGCTTCATTCATTCACACCCGCCATCAATTATTACCTGCGCGATGTTTTGAAGTACAAGACCGATCTGCAATACAACATGTTTGGACCTGTACATCCATGGGATAACACCGGCGATAACACAGGAGAAAACCTTCGTCTCGCGATGGCTGAAAATCCTTACCTGAACGTGATGGTTCAGTCGGGTTACTTCGATGGGGCTACAACCTACTTCGAAGCCAAGTATACGATGTGGCAGATCGACCCGAGCGGCAGGATGAAGGACAGGCTGTCGTTCAAAGGTTATCGCAGCGGTCACATGATGTACCTGCGTGCGGAGGACCTTGTGTCGTCGAACGAACACATCCGGGAGTTCATCAGGAAATCGACACCGGCGCCGGGACAACCCGCGAAATACTGATCACTTCGAAAAATATACTGAGAAGATCACATCCATGCTTGAGAAGTTTGCCTTGGCCGTATGGTCGGCCGGGAGAACGCAGTCCTGGTATCTGGCTTCGAGTGATAACTTTTTCCATTGAGCACCTAGAGAACCGGAAGAGCTGAAACCGAAGGATTTGGGTTCATAAAAGACGCGGGTTGGCGAAAGCGAGCTGGTGCGCACTGACTCCGTCTTCATTTGTGACACGCCGGAAAAGTTGATCTTCAAATAAGGATTTATTGTTTTTCCTGACGTCAGGAAATATTTAAGAGATGCGCCAACATGCAGTAGCGTGAAGTCCATCGTATAAACCGTCCCGCTGCCTGAGCTCGTCACGTTACGTGATGTTTTGCCCGTAGCCTGATATACGACTTGAATGCCTGGCAGGAAACGATTGGATGTGCGTGCCGAAGCTAACTCAACGCCGGCGCCGACCACGAACCCGGTTGTATTGCTATACCTGCCGTTAGATGCTGAGGAACTGGAGAATGTATTTATTTCGCTACCGTGGAATGCGCCATGACCGAACGCAGCTCCAACCATGACATAAGGTATCAACCTGCTTTTCTGCTTTTTCTTCGGAGCGTTGGAATCACCCATGCACTCGTTGTATTGAGTAACATATCGTTTCAACGGCTTCGCGTCGTAAGTGGAAGGCGTGTAGTCGAGACTGCTGCAATCGCTTGTCAGAGTTTTTAATGTGCCCTGGTAAAAAGGCATCTCCACGAGCCGGCCATTCTTCGACAGGTATTTCACATACGGAAGCTCTTCGGTCTTACCGCCATCCTTTTGAACAAAGAAGTGTCGTTTTCCATTTTCATCGAGGTATTCGAAAAGATCCAGCTTGCCCCCGGCAATCCGCTCGAGGAGCACAGTTTCTGTCACAATCTTCCGGGTCCCGTCGCCTTCCATTTGTGTCATATCAATGGGTTTCTTATCGATCTCCACGCTCCGGCTAAAGTATCGCGCGTCGTACGTCTGCAGGTACATCGAGGAAATTTCTGATAGCGAATACGCGCGCTGTTGTCCTGTAGGAGAGCTGGAAAAACTGACTGAGCTCACGGCCCATTTGTTGTTACGGTCGAGAATGAATCCACGCAACGTGTCCCCTTCCTTAGTTACAACGTGTCCGGGGGTCATGTTTGACTGTGCGTGAGTGAAATTGAAGAGCAGGCAGAGACAAACTGCGAGTACGAGGGTTTTCATGAGTAGGGGTGCAGCAGAGATTTTTACTTGTATAGCTGAATTCCGAGTACAACGTCCAGGCCTTTGTATTGGGCCGCTGAAAGGACTTCAGCCGGAGCGTGTGCCAACTGATAGCGCAATTCAACGTTGATTATTTTCCATTGAATACCCGCGCCAAGTGAGCCTGAATATCCAAACGGTTTGAACGCGGCATATATTTTCGAAGGATTTTGGGAATCGTACGTCCGGATGGCATCATCGCTCATCACAGACACACCGGAGAAACCTGCCTTCAGGTATGGAGTGACTTGTTTCTGACGGGTAAGAATGTATTTAATAGTCGGTCCAAAGTGAACAAGGCTGAAGCTTAGTAAATATTCGCCTGCTACACTGCTGGTGTTGAATCTTTTCATCGTCCCCGTTTTTTGATAGAATGCCTGGAAGCCAGGCCGCCACCGCTTGCTGGCGCGGGAAGAATGAAACTCGAAAAACAGGCCGGCGTTGTATGCAGGTGAGCTTCCGTAGCTTCCATTGGATTGAGATATCCGGATCCCGTTGTTCGACGCATCTCCTCCCT
>WUUC01207639.1_pt1 | contig 14470 bp, 10 predicted proteins | sample 6278441 | NCBI WGS metagenome assembly WUUC01 (sample SAMN13675441, study PRJNA597444) | soil metagenome | isolation source: soil | place: USA: Washington | collected 2017-10
GCGGGCGCAGCGAGCGGACCAACCTGCAGATCGTCGACGGCATCTGCGAGATCCTGGAGAGCGAGCGGCCAGCCGCCGAGAATGCGGCTCTGCGGGAGAAGGGAGCCGCTGCGTATCGGGACCTGAAGAAGTTCGTGGCCGACCGTCCCGGGCACGACCGGCGCTACGCCATCGACGACGCCAAGGCGCGGACCGAGCTCGGCTGGGAGCCGCGGAACGACTTCGCCGCCGGCCTGCGCGCGACCGTGCGCTGGTACATCGACAACCGACCCTGGTGCGAAGCCGTGCAGGCAGGCAAGTACGAGCGCGAGCGCCTCGGACTGATCCGGAGCTGAGAGCCATGGAATTCCGCCGTCTGGACATCCCGGAGGTCATCCTCGTCGAGCCCAACGTCATTCACGACGCGCGCGGCTTCTTCCTCGAGACCTACCACCGCGACAAGTACGCCGCCGGGGGCATCCCCGAGACCTTCGTGCAGGACAACCAGTCCTTCTCGCGCAAGGGGGTGCTGCGCGGCCTCCACGCCCAACTCCGCCACCCCCAGGGGAAGCTGGTGCGGGCGATCATCGGCGAGATCTTCGACGTGGCGGTGGACATCCGCCCGGACTCCCCCACCTTCGGCAAATGGGTCGGCGCGGTCCTCACCGAGGAGAACGCGCAACAGCTCTACGTTCCGCCCGGGTTCGCCCACGGCTTCTGCGTGCTGAGCGACATCGCCCACGTGCAGTACAAGTGCACCGATGTCTACCAGCCAGGGGACGAGATCGGCGTCGTCTGGAATGATCCCGAAATCGGTGTCGACTGGCCGGTCGGCGACCCCGTTCTCAACGACAAGGACCGCAACGCCCCTCGGCTGGCGGACATCGTGCAAAGACTCCGGTCTGTCTGACCGCTACATGGCGGTCCTTCCGACGGAGGTCCCTTTGTCCACGATGACCACTCCCGAGACCGGCGTGCTCGATACTTCCGGCATGCCCGGCATGCCGGAGGATCTCTTTACTGAATCCGATCTGCGCCAGATGAGCGAGCTGGGGATCTCCCCCGCCGAGGCGGCGCGCCAGATTGAGCTCTTCCGCAACCCGCCGTCCCCGACGCGGGTGCTGCGCCCCTGCACCAAGGGGGACGGCATCCGGGTCATCTTCGAGAGCGATCAGCCACGCCTCCTGGGGTTCTGGGAGGAGGCGGCCCGCCAGGGGCGGATCGGCAAAATGGTCCCCGCCTCAGGGGCGGCGAGCCGGATGTTCAAGGCCCTTCTGGAGGATCTGCACTCCGAATCCCCCGAGCGCCCGGCCGAGCCCTCGGCCGACGTCCGGACCTTCATCGAGAACCTCCCCCGCTTCGCCTTCTTCGCCGACCTGCCGGAAGACGCCGTCCGCCAGGCCCGGGAGGGGAACCGCGCCGCCGTCCTCGAGGCGCTGCTGACCGACCGCGGCCTCGGCTACGCCGATCTGCCCAAGGGGCTCCTGAAGTTCCACCGCGACGCGAGCGGCGAGACCCGCACCCCCTTCGAGGAGCACCTCGTGGAGGCCGTGGAGGTCGTGCGCGATGCGGAAGGCCGTTGCCGGCTCCACTTCACGGTGTCGCCGGACGATGAGCCGGAATTCCGCCGCCTGCTCTCCGAAGTCGGTCCGCGTTACGAGGAGCGCTACAACGTCCGCTTCGACGTCACCTTCTCCCACCAGTCGCGGTCGACCGACACGTTGGCGGTGGACCTGGAGAACCTCCCCTTCCGCCTGGAGGACGGCACGCTGCTCTTCCGGCCGGGCGGCCACGGCGCGCTGATCGACAACCTGCACAAGCTCGGCGGCATGGGCTGGGACGTGATCCTGCTCAAGAACATCGACAACGTGGTGCCGGACAGCCGCAAGGAGACCGGCCTGCTCTGGAAGAAGCTGCTCGCCGGAGCGCTGATCGCCCTTCAGACGAAGATCTTCAGCTACCTGGAGCGGCTGGAGGACGGCGCTTCGGTTACCCCCGAGCTGCTGGAAGAGGTCGAGAAGTTCATGACCGACGCCCTGGTGCGTCCGGTCCCGGCCGAGATGGCGCTGAAGGCCGAGGAGTTGCGGCAGTACTTCCTGCGCGTCCTGGACCGTCCGCTGCGGGTCTGCGGCGTGGTACGTAATCTGGGGGAGCCGGGGGGTGGCCCCTTCTGGGTGGAGACCCTCGATGGCGACGTGTCCCTGCAGATCGTCGAGACCTCGCAGATCGACCCGCACGATGGGGAGCAGCAGAGGATCCTGCGCGAGTCGACCCACTTCAATCCGACGGACCTCGCCTGCGCCTTGCGCGACCGCCACGGCCGTCCGTATGATCTGGAGCGCTACGTCGATCCATCGACGGTCTTCATCTCCCGCAAGTCGCACGAGGGGAGGCCGCTCAAGGCCCTGGAGCGGCCGGGGCTCTGGAACGGCGCGATGGCGGGCTGGAACACCGTCTTCATCGAGATGCCGGACGCCACCTTCGCGCCGGTGAAGACCGTCCTGGACCTGCTCCGCCCCGAGCACCAGGGCTAGTCGCCCGGTTCCAACGCGATCCGCCCCCTCGGGCGGGCCACCTGCCCGGGTCCAGACCTGTTCCGCCCCGGTCCAGAGGAGGATCGCCCGACGGGGGGAGCCTCCTCCCCCGGCGGGTGACATGTCTGCCCCGTGGGGCGAACATGGTTGGAAGTGGGGCAGGTAGAGTCTGGAGTGGGGCGAGCATGTTCTGGAGCGGGGCGGGTGAGGTTGGAAGCGGGGCGGGTACCGTTGGAAGCGGGGCGAACAGAGTCTGGAGCGAGGCGAGCAGGTTGCCCCACAGGCGATCCCACTCGCCCCGGCGGGCGGCAGGATCGCCTTCCGGGCAAGACCCTCGCAGTTAGGACGGATACCTCGCTCGGCTAGCTAGGCGCATGGCTCTGCTCCTACTCTGTAGGTTCTGCTCTCAGAGCTGGAGCTTCAAAGCGGTGGCTCAACGCCCACCCGTCGCTCTCTCCGTATCGGAAGTCGCGTACCCTCCACCTACTCCTTTCCCCACAGCCGCGTTATTATCGGGTCTCGTCAGCAAGGCCCAGAAGAGCATCTTTATCTTTCAAGGCGATCCAAGGTGGCCCGAGTACCCTTTAAAGTTCGCGCACGAACGGTAGACCATCTTGGCCGAGAGCAGATCGCCGACTGCCCTACGGCGGTCAGCGAATTGTGGAAGAACGCCTACGATGCCTACGCCACGACGGTTGGACTCCACCTCTTCGATGGCGAGGTTCCTGTGGCCGCCGTCGCCGATGATGGACATGGGATGTCCGCCGACGAGTTCATCGAGCGCTGGCTCATGCTCGGAACCGACGCCAAGGCTGGCGACAACGAGGTGCCGGAAGAGGACCGCAACGGACTTCCTCTTCGACCTCGGCAGGGCCAGAAGGGCATCGGCCGGCTTTCGGTCGCCTACCTGGGCCCGACCGTGCTGGTTCTGTCCAGACGGAAAGGCCGCCCTTTTGTGGCTGCCCTCCTCGACTGGCGCCTCTTCCAGAACCCATACCTCAACCTCGACGATCTGCACATTCCCGTCGAGGAGCTCTCCGACACCGGCGAGCTCCCACGGGTCCTCGAGCGCCTTTTCGAGGGGCTCGTCGACAATCTCTGGGGAAGTGCCGATGACGAGCAACGGCGCGAACGACTGCAAGAGGCGTGGCGCCGCTTCTCTGCCGAGGAAAGAGCCCGAGGTGACGAGCCCTCGGAGGAGCGAATCGCCCACCTGGCGCTCGGGGCCACCCTTCAGGATCGTCACGTCTCCGTCTGGCCGGTCTGGACCGGAGCTGCCGACCACGGCACCGCACTCTTCGTGTTCGACATCGTCCACGAATTGCGCGTCTGGGTTGAGCCGGGCCTGCCCAAAGAGGATCCTGAGGTCAAGGAGACCCGGGAAAAGCTCCAACTCACCTTGAGAGGTTTCGTCGACCCGTTCACCCAGGTCGAACGAGAGTTCCGCTACGAGGTCGTGGCCCACCAAGGAGCGCACCTGCATACTGTTGTCTCGGCCGATGAGGTATTCGATCTCCTGAGCCTCCGGGCGCTCGAACATGTGGTGGAAGGACGGTTTGACGAGACGGGGGTCTTCACCGGCACCGTCCGCGCCTGGGGTAGAGACTTGGAGATTCCTCCGCTTCTGCCGCCACATCCACTCCCACCGTCGGGTCGCGGCTATGTAGGCCCCTTCGCCATCTGCTTCGGCACCTTTGAGCAAGAGGCGAAGAACAGCACCCACACACCGGACGTTATCGGTCGCCTGAAGGAGCAAGCCGAGCGATTCAGCGGCCTCGCCGTCTACCGCGACGGCCTGCGCGTCCAACCCTATGGACGTCCGGAGGCGGATTTCTTCAAGATGGAGGAGAGGAGAAGCCACCATGCCGGTCGGGAGTACTGGTCCCATCGCCGCACCTTCGGACGGGTGGCGATCACCCGGTCTGGGAACCCGCAGCTCCGAGATAAAGCCGGTCGTGAGGGTATTATCGACAACCAGGGGGCACGAGCGTTTCGAATCCTCGTCATCGAGCTTCTGCAAACACTCGCCCGACGCTATTTTGGAACCGACACAGAGCTTCGAACGGCGGAGACATCGGAGACACAAGCCCGGTTCGCCAGGGCACAGGAGGCCGAAAAGAAGGCACGAGCCCGACGGACCACCGCCCTTCGACAAGCGCTGCGAGAGAATGGTGACCGCCTTCAACAGAGTCTCTCCTTCGCCCGGGAAACTCTCGCCACCTTGGAAGGCTCGGAGGAACCGGACCTTGAGGCCGCCGCGCAGCGTCTCGACGCTCTCCGCACCGAGCGCGCAGCCCTCGCCCTCCCCCCACGCCCTCGCAAGCTGACCCCGGCCTCCCTCGAAGAACGCTACCGCGCCTACCGGGACGACTATGCCGAGGTCACCGCGATCATCGAGCGGGCGGAGGCGTGCTGGACGGCCAAGGCCGAGGCGAGCCGCCGGGAGCCGCCGATCGAAGCCGCTCGCAGCGCGCTCGGTCGGCATCAGAAATTCATCACCGACGCCACCACCCGCTGGTTGCGTTCGATCCGCGATCTCCTATCGAAAGAGGAGGCCCGGTGGTCCGAAAAGGCCGCTGTGGACAACAGCCTCTATCACACCCGTGCAGCCCCCCTGCTCCAGGACGTGGCCGAAGGGCGCCTCGCCCTGGGGATCGCCCTCTCCGAAATGGAGGCCCACCGGGAGCGTGTCTTCAGCGATCTCGCACGAGAGTACGAAGGGTATCTCCGCTCGCTCGCCGCCTTGGGCGAGGGGATTGATCTCGACGACGCCCTGGGGTGGGCAATGGACGAACGAGCCGATCTTCTGGAACGAATCGAACAGTGGCAGACGCTCGCCCAACTCGGCATCACGGTCGAAATCATCAGCCACGATCTCAACGAGAACGCCTCCCTGGTTTCAAGGAATTTGGGCCGCCTGCCGGCCAACGCGCGAGAAACGGAGGCCTACAAGCTGGCGACGGCCGGATTCCGCTTTCTCGAACATCGCCTGAAATTCCTGGCGCCGCTCCAGCTCTCCGGCCCTCGACTGCGGGAGACGATCTCCGGTGAGGCCATCGAGACGTACCTGCGAGAGTTCTTCGGACGGCAGATCACTGATCGCCGCATCGAGCTGGTGGTGACTCCCGCCTTCCGAGAAACCACCGTCGTCGAGTACCCCCATCGCATCTTTCCGGTCTTCGTCAATCTGGTCAACAACGCCCTCTACTGGGTGACATTCGCGACGGAGCGGACGATCCGGCTCGACCGGCTGGAGTCGAAGGTTTACGTTGCAGACTCGGGCCCGGGCGTCGACCCGGAGGATGTGCCCGAACTCTTCCACAAAATTTTCTTCACCCGCCGCATCGGCGGTCATGGCGTCGGCCTCTATCTGTCGCGAATCAGCCTCGAACAGGGCCGCCATCGCATCCGCTATGCCGACCCTGACGAACGCATCTTGCCGGGCGCCAACTTCATCATCGAGTTTCAGAACCTTCAAGGATGACATCGTGAGTACGGTTGATCTTTGCGATCCAGTGGAAGCCTATATCCGGCCGATTCGGTCGGTTCTGTTTATCGACGACCAATTTCCGACGTTCGCGCAGTCCGATGGGACCGCCTTCAGCGAAGCCGAGCGAGCACGCGCCCTCTGGAGGGCCTGCACGCAAAAGGGTTTGCTCTGCGACATCGACAACTCGTCCGAATGGACTTTGCCAGGAAGAAGAGAGAGGCTCGCCTCGTGCGACCTGCTCGTCCTTGATTTTCACTTGGTGGGAGACGACAGCAGACCGGCGCTGACCATCATTCAGAATCTCGCCCGGAGCGAGGAGCCGAATATGTTGGTGGTGTATACGCAGGATCCCTACCCCGACATCGTCCTCTTAAAAATCGCGAGTTGGATACGGGGTGTTGGGATCGACACGCAGCTTTCAGAAGGTCTCGAAGACCTAGATAGTGCCATTCCCTGGTCTCTAAACGACATCATTGCGTTCTTGCAGGACGAAGATGATTGGAGGGAAACTCTCCGTGCAGCTTGTGAGCAGGAGGATCTACCGTTTCCAGAGGAGCGGCAGTGCACGGCACTTCTAGAGCGTAAGTTGCGACGCGATTCCGGGGTTCAGCCGACAGGGGAGATCTGCCCCATCGATCAGATCGGCTCCGGCGAGCATAGATGGCTTCAATGCGGGAACCTCTTCGTTGCCGTCATCAGCAAGGCCAAGGATCTAGACCCAGAGGTCGAGGCAGGAGCTTTTTTCGACGGTTTAGAGAAGGCGGTTCGCCAATGGAACCCGCACTGGCTCGCCTGCCTGATGGCGCATTCCAGGCGACATGTCGAGGCAGGCGCCTTTCGCGACGACGTGCTCGTTCTCGACGAGAATCTACAGAAGGGGCTTCTGGGGCACGTCAGTGGGACCGTCGACCCGCCTGAACAGGCCCGACGAGCCACGGAGATTGCAACCCACCTGTTGTCCCAGCGGTCTGCTGATGCTGCCAAGTCTCTCGGCCAGCATCTCCTTGCCAGAGCCACAGCCGATCAGCGCAAGCCGCTGGAGCAATTGGACTTGCTGCACCTCAATGCATTTCTTTGTTCGGAGCGTTTCAGTCATCACCATCTGCACGTCGGCACAATCTTTGTCCTTCGAACCGATGATCCCCAATATTGGGTATGCGTCACCCCCGCTTGCGACATGGTCCCACGTCAACCGCAGGAAGAGACCAATCCGTGGGCGTTTGAACTCGACAAGTTCAAGCCGATGATGGCTCTTCGCCTGAGACCACTACCTCAAGGTTCAGGCAAGTGGAACAAAGCGCTCAAGGACGCCCACATGGGGCGGAGCCTGTTCTTCTGGGATCGAACTGCGGATGGTGACCAGCCGCTTGTCGCTGCATGTTTCAAGGACACCGCGGACCCCAACCCTTGGCTTGAGCAGATGCTCGCCATTGACCGTGCCACGGTGCAAGGTGACGGATCCGTCCAACTGTACCGGCTGGTTGTGAAGAAAGATGAAGGGGGTCAAACGGACGCGCCCGAACTCGAGCTCATCAACTGTGAGCCGGTGGCGCAGATCCGGGCACCCTATGCCGAAAGGGTGGTGCAAGTTGTCGGCGGGCACGTCTCACGAATCGGTGTAGATTTCGTCCCCTTCAGAACGCAGGGGTGACACCCCCTTACCCGTCGGCCTGTGCAAGGATCTCTCGGACGGCGACAGCGTGTCGGCGGGCCAGCTCAGGCGGAAAGGCGTTCCCGATCATGGTGGCAACCGGATACTTGCCTCGCTTCATGGGAAATACGTAATCCGGCGGGAACGTCTGCAGGAGCGCGGCCTCCCGCGGCGTCACACAGCGATCCTGCTCCGGGTGGAGGAAGCGGCCCTTCGAGGGATTGACGAAGCCACCGGTGATCGTCGGCGACACGTCGTCCCAGTGCATCCTGCCGTAAACATCGTGAAACCCTTCGCATCGCAGGTGGCAACCCAGGATCCGGTCGGGACCGAGATCACCACGGCTTCCACCATCTCGCGGGACCAGCCGGATGAGCTCTTCAATCTCCGGGCTACGGGTCTCGGTCACGTCGTGGGCAGGGTCGCCGCTTTTTCCTGGCCGAGGGAGACCTCCGATGGCGGAGCGAACCGTCGGGCAAGGGTCCAACCGAAGCTTCGGCGGCATCTCGACGCGTCCTTCGCGGGCTGCCAGAAGGATGAGCCTACGCCGACGTTGCGGAACACCAAAGTGGGCCGCATTGTGTACCTCGTCCCTGGCGTGATAGCCGAGGTTACGGATCTCCTGCAAGAGCTCCTGATAACGAGGATCACGGGCAAGGCCAGGGACGTTCTCGAACATGAGGGCTCGCGGAAGAAGCTCCGCGACGAGGCGCAGATACTCACGCACCAAATCGTTACGCGGGTCGTCGGCCGCCGCTCCCCGGTTGAGGGTCCTCAACCGCGAGAACCCCTGGCACGGGGGGCACCCTGCAAGGAGGTCCAGCTCTCCGCGGTTGATTCCAAGATCTTCGAGCACCTTCGCCCCGGTCACCTCGCGGATGTCCTGCCGATAGATGTGAGCAACATCCGGATGGTTAGCCTCGTAGGCCTCAAGCGCTCCCGTCTCGCACTCTACCGCGGCGAGTACCCGGAAGCCTGCGAGCTTCAATCCGGTGGTCAGGCCTCCACACCCCGAAAACAGGTCCATCGCCGTGGGTTTCGCCTCGCTGTTCACGGCGTAAGTCTAACCTCGAAACCGCCGAAACGATTCAGTATACTCGTCGCGCCCGACGGCCGACCTCCTCCGATCCTGGAAGGCATCACCCGTGGATCAGTTCACAAAGGAAAAGCGTAGCGAGATCATGCGGTCCGTCCGGACGCAGGGTACGGCGCCCGAGATCCGCCTTCGCCGGGCCTTGTGGAAGGCAGGCCTGAGATACAGGACACGGACGCGTATCGAAGGGGCGAAGCCGGATGTCGCATTCTTGGGTAAACGGGTTCTCGTCTTCGTCGACGGCTGTTTCTGGCACGGTTGTCCCCTGCACTACACCCAGCCTGTCGAGAACGCGGCCTTCTGGCACGCCAAGATCGAGAAAAACAGGGCACGGGATACGAGGTACAACCAGACCCTCGAATCCAAAGGATGGAGGGTTCTGCGCTTCTGGGAGTGCGAGGTGGAGAAAGAGCTGGAGCGCGTGGTTGGCAGGATCCAAGACTGCCTGTGAGAGCAGAAGAGGGGAAGGGCTAGCCCATCGCCACCTTGAAGAGCTGTCAGGTCGCGTCCGGATCGTAGAAGGTGTTCTCGCCCTTGTCGTTGAGCAGGCCCTGGTGGACGTGCATGCCCGAACCGTTCACGCCGAACAGCGGCTTGGGCATGAAGGCGGCGTGCTAGGCTGACCTCCATCCACTCCTGCCGGCACGGACGTAGATCTGACGAAGCCGGTCTGGTCCGGTCCATCCCCGAGAGGAGCCCGACGTGAGCACCACCGCTGCCACGATGTCCGAGAAAAAGCCCGCAGGGAAGCGGACACCGCGGGGAAAGCTCGTCCTCATCCTGCTGATCGTCGCCGCCGTGGTGGCCGCCCTGCTGCTGGGGGGACGTCAGGCCGGCCAGCTCCTCCCCGCGTTCGCCGCCCGGGTCGAGGGCCTCGGCGTCTGGGGACCGGTGGTGTTCATCCTCGGGTATGCGGTGGCCACGGTCGCCTTCATCCCAGGGTCGCTGCTGACCCTAGCCGCGGGCGCCATCTTCGGCCTGGCGCGCGGGACGCTCTACACGATCCTGGGGGCCACGCTGGGGGCGTCCGCCTCGTTCCTGATCGCGCGGTACGTGGCGCGCAACGCGATCGAACGGCGGATCGCGGGCAACGCAAAATTCGCGGCGATCGACCGGGCCGTGGGCAGGGAGGGATTCAAGATCGTCGCCCTGCTGCGCCTCTCTCCGGTCTTCCCCTTCAACCTGCTGAACTATTCGCTGGGGCTGACCCGGGTCCGCTTCCTCCACTATCTGCTGGCGTCGATTGCCATGCTTCCAGGGACGCTGCTCTACGTCTACTACGGCAAGGCGGCCGGGAGCATCGCGGCAATCGCCGGGGGTGCCGGCGGTGCCGAGACGGAGCGGGGGGCCGAGTACTGGATCACCCTGGGGGTGGGGCTGGCCGCTACCATCGCGGTCACCGCCTTCATCACCCGCCTGGCGAGCCGGGCGCTCCGCCAGGAGATCGGCGACGAACCTGCTCCTGCCCCGGCAACGGAGGACCGTCATGTCTGAGGCCACGCCGGCGCATGCCCCCTCCCCCGTCGAGCCGCTGGACGAGCACAACCGGACGTTGCTCGAGAACGTCCACCCCGCCTCCTGGATCAACCCGGAGCCGGCGCCGCGCTATCACATGGTGGTGATCGGCGGCGGTACGGCCGGCCTGGTCTCGGCAGCCGGTGCGGCCGGTCTCGGTGCACGAGTGGCCCTGATCGAGCGTCACCTGATGGGTGGCGACTGCCTGAACGTCGGCTGCGTCCCCTCGAAAGGGATGATCCGGGCCTCCCGCGCCTGGCAGGACGCTCGCGAGGCCGGAGAGCGCTTCGGTGGTCCGGCGGTCGATGCGCGGAGCACGGGCGACTTCGGGGCCGCGATGGAACGGATGCGGAGGCTGCGCGCCGGGATCAGTATCCACGACAGCGCCAGCCGCTTCCAGGGATTGGGGGTGGATGTCTTCCTCGGGGGTGGGCGGTTCACCAGCCCTGAGACGATCGAAGTTGGAGGCAAGACCCTGCGCTTCCGCCGCGCGGTGGTCGCCACTGGAGGACGCGCGGCGGTGCCGCCGATCCCAGGGCTGGCCGAGGCCGGGTACCTGACCAACGAGACGGTCTTCAACCTGACGGAGCTGCCCAACCGGCTGGTGGTGATCGGAGCCGGCCCGATCGGCTGCGAGATGGCCCAGTCCTTCGCCCGCTTCGGCACTCGGGTCACACTGCTCGACAAGGACGCGCACGTGCTGATCCGCGAGGACCCCGACGCCGCGGAGATCGTCCAGAAGGCGCTGCTGAAGGACGGAGTCCACCTGGAGCTGAACGTGAAGATCCTGGAGGTGCGGGGCCAGGGCACCGAGAAGGCTGAGAAGGTGGTCGTCTTTGAGCGGGGCGGAGAGCGCCGCGAGGTCGTGGCCGATCACGTCCTGGTGGCGGCGGGGAGGGCTCCAAACGTCGAGGGGCTGGGGTTGGAAGCAGCCGGGGTGAAGTTTTCACGTCACGGGGTCGAGGTGGACGACCGCCTGCGCACCAGCAACTCGCGGATCTACGCCTGCGGCGACGTGGCCACACGCTACCAGTTCACCCACACGGCGGACGCCCAGGCGCGGATCGTGATCCAGAACGCCCTCTTCCGTGGCCGGTCCAAGGCGAGCGCCCTGACCATCCCCTGGTGCACCTACACGGCCCCGGAGGTCGCGCACGTCGGTCTCACCGAGAAGGATGCCCGGGAAAAGGGACTGGAGCTCGACACGGTGACCGTCCAGCTCTCGACCGTGGACCGGGCCATCCTGGACGGCGCCGACGAGGGGTTCCTGCGCTTGCATCTGAAGAAGGGGACCGACCAGATCCTGGGAGGGACCCTGGTGGCCGAGCACGCGGGCGACATGATCGGCGAGCTCTGCCTGGCGATCACCCACGGTATCGGCCTGGGCAAGATCGCCAGCGTCATCCACCCCTACCCCACCCAGGGGGAGGTTCTGAAGAAGGCGGCGGATGCGTGGCGACGGACGAAGCTGACGCCGGTGGTGCGGAAGGTGTTTGCGGGGTGGTTTCGGGTGTTCAGGTAGTCCGCGATACGATCCCCCGCCTGTGAGTACCCCACCCCCAGGCAAGTGGCGGACCGTAACCCTCCTGGCCGTGGCGGTCCTGCTCGCCAAATCGGTCTGGTTCTCGGCGTCCGCCGTCGTGCCGCAGCTCACCTCGGAGTGGGGGCTGACCAGCAGCCAGCAGTCTTGGCTGACCATGAGCGTGCAGCTCGGCTTCGTGGTGGGCGCGGTGCTCAGCGCAGTGCTCAACCTGTCCGACCGTCTCCCGACCCAGTACCTCTTGGCCGTCAGCGCCTTGGCCGCGGCGGCTTTCAACGCCGCCATCCCCCTGCTCGAGGTGGGACCGGATGCCGCGCTGGCGCTCCGTTTTCTGACCGGGGCGGCGCTCGCGGGGGTCTATCCGCCCGGGATGAAGCTGGTCGCGTCCTGGTGCCGGGAGGACCGCGGTCTCGGAATCGGGATTCTGGTGGCCGCGCTCACCCTGGGCTCCGCGGTGCCGCACCTGCTCAACGCCGTGGCCGGCGGGATGCCCTCCTGGCGGATGGTCCTGCTGTTGACCTCGGCCCAGGCCCTGGTCGGTGCCACGATCGGAGCGCTGCTGATCACTCCCGGTCCCTACCTCGGAAAGGCGCCCCCCTTCGATGCCCGGGTCGCCGGACGCGCTCTCGCGGAACGGCCGGCGCGCCTCGCCAACTTCGGCTATCTCGGCCACATGTGGGAGCTCTACGCGATGTGGGCCTGGGCGCCGCTCCTCCTCCTGGCGAGCTACGAGGCCGCGGGCTGGAGCCCTCGCGCCGCCCGCCTCGCCGGGTTCGGAGCCGTGGCCGCGGGAGCGCTCGGCAGCGTGCTCGCCGGCTTGCTCGCCGACCGTCTCGGCCGCACCCGGATCACGGTCTGGAGCCTGGCGATCTCCGGGCTCTGCGCTCTCGCCGCCGGCTTCCTCTTCGGCAGCCCCGGCCTGCTGACCGTCCTCTGCCTGGTTTGGGGTTTCGCGGTGGTGGCGGACAGCGCTCAGTTCAGCGCCGCGATCAGCGAGCTTGCCGACTCCCGCTACGTCGGCACGGCGCTCACCGTGCAGACGAGCCTCGGCTTTCTCCTCACCCTGCTGACCCTGCGCCTGATTCCCACCCTGCGCGATCTGGTCGGATGGCAATGGGCTTTCGCGGTGCTCGCGCTGGGACCGGTGTTCGGGATCTGGAGCATGCTGCGCCTGCGGGGCTTGCCGGAGGCGGTGCGGATGGCAGGGGGAAAACGGTAGGCGTCCTGATCAGAGAACAGCGTCCGGCTCGATGACCCGGACAGGCCGGGGGATCGTCACCCCTTCCGTCCCTTGGCTGCCCCCTCGATGAGCTCGCGGGCGTGGGAGAGGGAGAGCCTGGTCACCTCGGAGCCGGCGAGCATGCGGGCGACCTCTTCGACGCGGCTGTCGGTATCCATCTGCTCGACGCGGACGCTGGTCCTCTCTCCTTCGATGCGCTTGCTCACCCGGAAGTGGAGGTCGGCATGGCACGCCACCTGCGGCAGATGGGTGACGGCGAAGATCTGTCCATGGGGCTCCTTGCGGGCGCCGGTCCAGACCAGGCGCTGGAGCTTGCGGCCGAGCGCCGCGGCCTCGGCCCCGCTGATGCCGGTGTCGACCTCGTCGAAGACCAGGGTCGGGCGCGCCTCCTCGGCGCGGGTGGCGAGCTGGAGGGCCAGGTGAATGCGCGACAGCTCACCGCCGGAGGCGATGCGGGCGAGCGGCCGCGGCTCCTCTCCCGGATTGGGAGCGAAGAGGAGGACGACCTGGTCGAACCCCTCGCGGCCGAAGTCGACGTGCTCGCCGTCCACCAGCAACGGACTGTCGGCCCGGCGGCGGCGGTCCAGGCTGACGGCGAGCCGGGCGCGCCCCAGTCCCAGATCGCCCAGCTCGCTCTGGACCTTGCGGACCAGCTCGCTCCCCCATTCCCCTCGCTTCTTGGAGAGGGCGAGGGCAGCCTCGCGGTACTCGGTCAGGGCGGCGGCGACCTTCTGTTCCAGCTCGTCGCGGTTCTGATCGTCCCCCTCCAGCTCGGCGAGCTCGGCCTCGATCTCCTGCCGGCGGGCGAGGACCGCCGTGGTGTCGCCACCATGCTTGCGGCAGAGCCGTTCGAGGAGCGCGAGACGCTCCTCGATCTGGTCGAGCCGGGCGGGGTCAGCTTCGAGACCGTCGACGCGGCGGCCGAGGGTGGCGGCCAGGTCGGAGACCCGGATGCTGATCTCGTCCAGCTCGGCCCCCCAGACGGCGGCCTGCGGCTCCCACTCCTCGATGCCGGCCAGCAGCCCCCGGCTCTTGCCAATCCGCTCGATGGCAGCCCCCTCGTCCTCCGACAGCAGGGAGAAGCAGGTGCCGAGGGCGCGGACGATGGCCTCGGCGTGGCGGAGCACCTCGCGGTCCGCGCGCAGCTCGATCTCCTCGCCGGCACGCAGGTGAGCGGAATCGATCTCGGCCGCCTGGAAGCGCAAGAGGTCGAGGCGTTCGCGCCGGACCCGGTCATCACCGGTCAGCCGGTCCAGGCGTTCCGCGAGGCGGGCGTGCTGCTCGAAGGCGGCGGCGACGCGGGCGAGCAGCTCCTCCCCTTGGGGTCCGCCATTGCGGTCGACCAGGCCACGCTGCAACTCGGGCTCGATCAGCCCCATCTCGTCGCGCTGACCGTGGATGCGCAGCAGGAAGGGGGCGAGGTCGGAG
>WUUC01202447.1_pt1 | contig 14469 bp, 7 predicted proteins | sample 6278441 | NCBI WGS metagenome assembly WUUC01 (sample SAMN13675441, study PRJNA597444) | soil metagenome | isolation source: soil | place: USA: Washington | collected 2017-10
ATCCATTTGTGAATCATGAAGCCTTCTTTCCAATCTATATCCGAGCAATTCATTTAGTGAGATATTTTCTATTGCTTGGATAATCTCTAATGCATCTTTTGTTCTTTCTGAGTTTAAGTTAATTTTAAAGAAGTCTTTTTTGGTTGAATCGTTTGAATACGTTAAGTATGCATTTCTTAGTATCGCTGCGGCTGCTGCATGAGAATATGAGGGTGCATGAATATATCCTCCATCATTAATCAAGTTTGTCTGTTGTACTCCTTCTTGTTGTTTTTCTTTTGGGAAAAGATTTTCTATCCAACCATATGCTCCAATATGTATACCATGAGAATGCTTTTGCCTCAAATAATCGAGCCTTTGATGTGCAAAAGAAGTAAGCCAAGCATCTAGCCTGTATGCTCCAAGATCTAATGTCTTTAACATCATCTTTTCTAATCTGTCTGAATTTTTGTCTGGATCTATGGTAGATAGATATGCCAAACTCTCTTTGAATTGATTTATTCGTCTAAGTTGTCTAGAAAGTTCAGATACATTATAATAAGAAAGAAAACTTGCACAATATCTTAGTAACTTGAAAAATAAAGGATCAGAAATACGAAGATCATATCCAAAAGAATTTTCTGATATTTCATCTGTGGATTTAAGAAACTCCTCAAGGCGATCATACATTAATTTTATGTAGTTTCTATCATGCTCTATTGCCGGATCGAATTTTATTAAGGAGACATTTGAGATAGGAGAAAATAATTCTTTTACTCCTTTGGACGGCACAAAATCATAAAAGTTATTTCCAATAAATTGACTAAAAATACTATTAAGACTACTATTGCTACCTAATATATTTAATAAAACTTCCTCATTGACCAATCTTTTATAATTTTCCTGTGACTGAGAATAAGGTTTATTCAATGTATTTGCAATATATTTTAGCGATCTTATTCCTCTAACTGCGTAGGTAGATGAAATTGCGTTCATAGATAGAATCTCAAAAAGAATTCTTCCTTTATCTGCAGAGGATATGGTTTGTTTTGCTTTCATTATTGTAGGAACCTCTGAAATGTAATTACTTAACCAATAGTTTTTGAGAGATAAGAAAAGACTCCGCATCACATAACTCATATTTTCTGATACAATTTTATTATCTCCAACCCATTCTGATGTAAGTGTGACAGGCAAAACTCCATATGGAACTCTTCCTATTCTAAATGAAGGTATAGATCCTTGTCCCTTTACATATTTTATAAAATATTCCCTTAAGTTATCTTCTATTTTGTCTACTTGTATTTTATTAAGATTTTGTATAAAATTTTGAAGAAAATACCCTCCAACTATTGGCCATAGTGCTGTAGACATTTGTGATGATTCAGTCTGATCCATACTATCTGCATTATTTACTCCAAAAGATACAAATTCTATTCCTAGCAGATTTTCAAATACCTTTCCGTCAGGAACTATATCCACGATCGATCCTTTAGATTCTTTTGGAGGATAAGAAAATTCTATTGAGAAACATGACTTTGAATTTGAACCTTGTAAACTACTATTAATATTACGGAATTGTTCGCTTTTACCTTTAATTAGATTAGTAGGAGTCCCTTGTTTAATGAAACTAAAGCCATCTGTATAATGATGTGATTTTAAAATATATTCAAGCTCTGCTTTTGCCCTGCTTGGTAGTTCTTGTATGTTATCTTGGGTTATTCCAAAATCCTTAATTCCAAAAACAATAATATGTAAAAAGCCACTCTTGTATTGTTCTTCTGTTAGGCTAATGGTTACTGCCATACCTAGATCTTTAGCTAATTCATACTTGCTTAGCCATTCTAATTTTTCAGAAGTTTGATCATCATAAAATGGATTCACTCCTAATGAGGGATAAGAAACAGGCTTAGTAGCAACTTCTATATCTATAGGTGCAAGATTTTTATCATTAAATTTACAATATATTACAAATTTTTCCGGAAGACCTCTTATAGTAGTCATAACTCGCTCGTCTTGGTTTCGTTTATTGATTTGAGAATCATTAAGTAATTGTGGATTGTTTATTTGAGGGTCGTCTTTTGGATTGTAATTTATCACAGATTTAACTATATAAGCTGCCCTTTGACAAGAGTACTTTTTAGTTATAGAGTTCCATTCTATATCAATTTGCTTTTTGCGTTCAACAGTATCCGTGATAGATATAATTTTTTTCCAATAATTTTGTCCATCGATAATCTCAGTAGGGCTAAGTCGTGGTTCAAAATCATCTATTGATATTTGATCAGGAAAAACTCTAATTCGTAAGCTTCTCTGTAGTTTGTTGTTTAATATTGTAGTCAAATATTTTGTTTCAATTTTTAATGGGAAAAGGAGAATAGGGTATTCAGAACTTATATTAATCAATTCTGCATTTTTTCTCCATTATTATAGTTAATAATTCGTCTTTTAATTACTTTTATAATCTAACATCACTTCAGCATGTATTGCCATTCTAAAGGGCTTTTGAAGACTGATATAAGCCATAGCAGCTGCATTTGACGACCATTCTATATTATCGATGTTTTTTCCTTTATCGGGGATAAGGGGATCTCTTAACTCAGAATTTTCTGAAAATTTGATGCCATTTGCTGATTGATTTAATAGATTTACATAATTAGAATTACTTGTACCTATCATAGGTATAATCAGCGGCGGCGATCTGTTGGCATCTGTGTAATCCCATCCCAAATCGTCCCAATTTTCTATAGTACCCTGCGGCGATAATTTTGTATTTATATCAAATCCAAAACTAGGTTCTGAAGGTTGTTCTTGGATAACAAAGAACCATCCTGCATTATCAAAAGACCCATCAACTCCGGGGACTGCCCCTTCAAAAGGATCGGTAATGCCTTTTAATTCTTTTTCTGAAATGTCAAATCCAAAGAAAGTTGTATTAGGTTCTAATGTGCCTATAAATATAGGTTCTTTAATTTGCTCTTGAATGCTAATTGCAGTAATTTTACTGGGCAATGTGGGTCTTGCATTATACCAAACAGCCCTGCTGGCATATATTATAGCAGTAGGATACCTCCTTAATAATTCACCTTTTATCAATAAGAATGTTTTATTGTCACTGACATTGTTTTGAATATCGAGTAAATGTAGGTCTGTTTTCCATTTATGAATTTCTTTTATATCAAAAAATTCTTCTGCTATTCTCTCTTCTTGATCTCGATTAAAGGGATAATCATTATAATTATTATTACTACCAGTAATCTGCATTATCTCTTTTGCTCTTTTTATTTCAATAGCCATCGATGGATCCCAAAATTGTCTAAAAAAAGTTCCGCGCAGATCCGTTGGATATTCTCTCCATAATAATTCTCTTGCCATTTCATGATTTAATCCAACCATATAGCTGTTGATAAAAGCTGTATTTATCTTGAGAATTCCTATTTTATTTTCTCCAATATTTTCCGCTCCAGGAAGTATAAATTCTTGAGATATGTCCTTCAAAGGTTCAAACATAGGTCTTTTAAACTTTGGATAAAAAAGTACAGGGTCAAGTAATATATTATCAGGTGATTTCTCTCCAACAGGAGTAGTAGTAGCACTATCTTGATTGGTGTTTATAGATGGTCTTTGGATTTTTTCTGATATTTTTGCTTTAATAGTAAATGATGGCTTTAATATTTGTCTTATTTGAAAACTCATATCCCTTATTTGTCCTGAAAGAGTATTTGTATCCGATAAGAATGGAATTGGTTCAACTTCAATATTTAGTGTCTCTTGTGGTATAAAAAATTCTAAATTATTGTTACTGTCAAAAAGCTGCTGCTCAGGGTCTAATACATCTGGTAAAATTTTATCTATTGTAATAAGATCTTCAGTTGTAGCTGATCTGGGGAATATATCTCTAGCAGCTTGAAAATAATTTATAGAATCTTCTTCTTCGTTTCCATCAAAAACCATTCTATGGATTTTATTTTGCCTTGATGTTAGTATCTTAAAGGCTCTAGAAGATATTGCGGAGCTAGATATTCCACTATCATCAATAAAACTAGACATTATCTTGGTCTGATCCCCTATTGTTAATGGAATTGAATTATGCAAAGCTGCAGTTAAATTAAGTAATGTGTAATTATCATTTTGATTTGAATCATCTAATTTTTGTTCTATATTTTTAGTAAATATATTATCTGAAATACTAAGTCCAAATTGGGCTAGGCGATTTAGCCTATTTGCTAAATTCTGCTGATATGCTTGATCCCAAGCAGATGCCATTAGCTCCTCTTGGAGTTGTTGAATAACCAAAGATCCAAGGCCAGCAGCAATCCTATTTGAAATATCAAGATTTAATTCTTCTAGCCATAGAAAAGGAGGATTGTCTCTTATTTTCTTTATTTGTTCAATTATATAATTACTTCTTGATCTTATAACAGGATCAGAAGATAATATAGGTTGCATATTTACAATATTTCTTATCCAATCAGGTTCCTGATAGTCTGTGCTTATTTTAGAAATGAAAGGTTTTTCGACATGGTATTTTCCATAAATTGGAGGTACAACTAAAGGATCTGTCCATTCTGAGTCGGAAGAAACAATCCAATTTCTTCTCTCATTAGAATCCAATAACTCTCTTAGCTGCATTAACAAAATTCTTATCTCTTCTGATCTCGGTGCACGTACGTCAATTCGTTCTTTATTTTTGTAGTTATTTTCTGCGGCAGGAGACCATAATGATCCTCCTAAACTCAATGGTTTACTAATACCTGTTATTATTGGAAGAGGTTTTGATACATCCACCTTGCGCAAACCTATTGTATCGGATAATGTTTCTGCTTCCAATAGTGATGCTAATGCTTCAAAATCACCTTTTTCACCCGTACTAAATTCCCATTGATAATATATTGGAAGCTCTATTGGTTGTTGCGATTCTTGTACATTCCAAGCAAATTCTGTACCTCTAATAGTATCTACAATATCCATATGTCCAAGCCCAGCTAATGCACCTACTTTAAATGAAGGAACTAAGAAGGCATGGTATTTTGTTTTTGGTTCTAACCTTCTTGGGCATATTATCCTTGAAATTACTCTATGTGGTTGTCTCTCCAATATATTTGCCAATTCTATTTTATTATTTCTGATTCTACCATCATCATCCATTATCTGACAATGAGCCCAACACCAAGATTGATTTAGGTCGGGCAACGATGTTTGAGGAGATCTTATCGCAATCTTATTGGAAAAAGTATCGCCTGTTTCTGACTGCAGAGGCTCAAATTCGTCATCCCCTAATACAATTAAACAAATCCATGGCGATAGCCTATCTTTTCTGCTGCCTGTTTTATATTTTGCAGGTGTAAAACGCCATGGAAAATCAGGTTGTGAAAACTCGATATGTACAAAATAATTGTCTTGGAAATTAGATTCATTATGATTAGGAGTAGTTCTTATAACTGTATTTTTTATAATACCTACAATGTCGCCAGGACCATAAATAAATATGGCATGATCAGGGTTTGAGTTTAAAGTTACTGGACGAATATTATTTGGATCATCATTTATTCTTACATTTAGTCTAATTGGTATTGCAGCTCGAGAAGTGGAGAGCTCATCCTCATTGTTTGAAATCTTCGTTGCGATACCTGTTCTAAGCCAAGGCAAGAATGAATATGATGCGTTGTTTGATGACAATTATAAGTTACCTCTTTGTCGTTGAGTAATTAGCTTCCAGGCAAAAGAAGGCATCACCACAAATTTTTCTCTATTTTCTGGGGTCTCTTGTTCCAATTTGTCTAATTTATTTTTGATGGTTAAAAAGTTCTCTTCCTCTTTAATATCAGATGGAGGTGCGATGCCAAATCCTTGTTCTATTTTTCCAATATTATCTTTTGAAGCAATGACATATTTATCTTCATTTACAGTAATATAATCAATCATCTGTTCGTCTCCAGAACGTTTTTTGGGATAAATTCGACGGTCAAAATCATATCGTTTCTGTCCATTATTTTTTAATGAATTCTTATAAGCTGATCCATGTCTTTGAAAGATTTGTGATTGAATAGGTGTGGGTGTGAATGTTGGTGCAACTTCTTTCAGAATAGGTGATTCTATCAAAGGTTCCCTATTGTTATTCTTTATAACAAAACTAGTCTCATATTCCATAATCTTTATTGTTACTAATTCAGGCTCAAAATCAATTTCACTTGTTCCTAGCCCAAACGCAACTCCAGAGTCCATTAGTTGGAAAGATGGAATGGTTAATTTTTGAGCATTATCATATTCAATAAATTGTCCAGCGGCAAAATAATCCTGTATGTTATTTAAATCTGAAATATTGTCGGTAACATTTGAGTTTATTATTTGAAACTTAAAACTATTTATAGGTTTAGCAGCTCCAAATTTACTTAAATTTACGTTAAGTGGAACACTTTTTTGAGACACTTTTAGATTACCCATAGGATGTACAACTAATTTGCCATTATCTCTTTCCTTATTAGTTGATTCACTGATTGTTACACCTATATCAGACCATGCAGGGTTTTCTAATGACCAATTCTTATTGTTTCTCAACTCTTTTTCTAACTCTGGCCAAGGATCAACTAATTCTACAACAGAGGGTGACTCTCTTCCAAATCTTACGTTTACGTTAACAGTGACATCCCACCAAAGGATAGAAAAACTTGCTTTGCCCTTGATGATATGAGGAGAAGGTCCCTCGATTGTACCAGAAAAAGAAATGCTGGCAAGTGTTCTTCTTTTAAATCTAACTGAAAAGCCTGCAGCCACATCAATAATATAATATAGAGGTGAGAATTGAATGAGGGCATCAAAAGAAAGATTGCCTGAAATTGTCGCACCTCCACCTGAAAATCGAGCATCTACTTTAGCTCCTATTTGAAATGTATTTGTGGTTAGTGCTAAATAACATTCAAAGCTTACATTATCAAGAAAAGCGATTCTTAATCTTTTAAGAGGTGGAGCCCCAAACGGAGGAAAATTTGTAGGAGGTTGATATCTTGGATTAAAGCCACCTAAGCTAAATATAAAATTTCTATCTTCTTTCCAACTGGCAGACATTGCCAAATCCCCTGATAGTGTATACTCAAGGATTCGTGAATTATATAATGTTCCATATAATCCCATTTTTCCATTATCAAAATCTATTTCACCAAGAATACCAATGTTTATTTCAAGTATTGAGTTTTGAGCAGGTATCTTTGAGGAAATTTTACCAATAATTGAAAGTTGTAAAGGATTAGGAAACTCTAAGATTACTGCAACATCTGCAATAATTAATTCAGGAGTTCCATATACTATTCTTATTGCAGGGCCAATTAAATGCTGATTTTCTAAAGGTGGAAAGATCCTTATAAATTCATTAATTATAGCAGGAGCATTTTGTATTACATTATCTGGAAATAGAATATTATTTAAAATTCCTGATTGTATCCTTGGTGCAATATCATTAAGTGATAATGTACGATTAATACCAACAAAACCACCTATTTTTGTTATCCTAAATCCTCCACCAATTTGTATGCCTGAACCATAGTCGGCAAAAACAGCTAACATGAAAGAAAGGTTTTCTGTATCTAATATTGCTATAGCCTGAACTGCAAAACCACGAAGATCAAGATCAATTACTCCTGAATATTGATTTTCCTTTTTCCAGATAAATCCTCCTCCCTTTACACCTTGACTATCTATTGCTATTCCTAAGCCAACAGGAGGGTTGAAGGCAAACAATAAATCGTAGTTGCCTAAAACTCCAACTCCTGGACCTGGATTTGAGTTCACGTCGATAAGTGAAAGTTTCATACCAATTGTATCTATACTAATTATAAGTGGACCAAATTGAGCTATTCCTGTTACGCCAGCTATTATATCGATTCCGGTGTTTGATGACCGAATTGCTAGTGACAAGGTATGAATTTTGATTGAAGTGATTGTACGGTTTATAGGAATTATCATTTCCAATCCATCATGACCTCCAAAATGAATTCCCGTTCTTGAAGACCAAACTAAAGATCCATTGAATTCAAGAGGTTGAGGCTGGTTGCCAAATATTGTTCTGATAAAGCCATCAGCGTCTGAAGTGTCAATTACAAGTTGAAGTTTCTCTGAAGTTGCTTCTATCTTAATCTCGTTCTGATTGGGATGAATACCCATTCCTATAGTCAAATCGGTTGCCTCTAAACGAACGCCATTAGGTTTGCCAAATAGGATAACTTTCCTTCCATCAAGACTTTTTTTTATTATTTTCAGAATGGCATCAAAGGTTGCAGACGCTTCAGTTGAACCATCCACCTGACCATACTTTACATTACCAGGACGAATCAAAATACCATGGCCTGTATCTGCCGATGCATCGATCTTTATTAAAACGGACCAGCCATCTTCTAAATCAGTAGTTGTATCTATACTGGTTATTCCTGTTGGAACTATAGACAAGCCGGCATTATTTGCATTTTCGGGAACTGCAGGAAGTAAATCTATTTTTGCACCAACTTGATGTGATTCTAAATCAAAGCCAGCAAAAAGATACTTGTCTGAATCATTATCTGAATCACTTTTAGAAAATGCTGGAATTCCAAAAAGACGTATGGTATCACGCAATACTATAAGAAGACGTTCACTATCTAGAGTAGATGTTCCCCAACCATACACGCTGGATAATAATTGATCGGGATTTGAAAGTTTTGATATGCGATCCCAGTGAATCCTCCGCAAATTATATCCTGGTATAGTATCGGTTGCCTCAATGCGGATTTGCTCCACTATTCCCATTAGCGTTAAGGCACCACATATTGCACCATGGCTTTCTTCAAGATACTTTACAAAAAGATATTCTAGTAATCTTTGTCCTAATCCATCTCGTCGTATACTATTAAGATTTTTTATAGTGTCTGCAATATTGTATTCACGAATACGATCTATCAGGTTAAGAAGTTGCATAGGATCTTTGGCTATTTCTTCAAGGCGAAGCATATTATCTGGCAAGGAAGTCAAAGTATTACGAACGGCATCTACCTCATTTGGTTCAAGTTTATATCCTATTTCAAGAAATAGCTGTATTAAACCATCTGTACCGAATTTTATCGCTTCGCTTAGCGGATTAAATGCTTGAAGGATTTCTCTGAGGACAGATTGAAATAAATTTCCATTACTGACAGACATTAGTTATACCTTCTTTAACAATCATTCACTCATTATATCCTAAATTACTGATGCTAATAAAGTTATATTAGAAGGAATATTTCAATGATCCTCTACATTATCCTACGTTCTAATGTAACTTGTTATAGAATTCCTTTAATATACTCAACAGCAGCATAAAGTACGTTATATTAAACGTACAGATACTACGATTAAATTATGATGAATTGGTTTTCAACAATAGAGTCTTCTCTTATCTTTATGGGTAGGGGATTACAATTTTAGGTATCAACATTATGACCAGCACTTGTCTTACTATGGGACTGGAATACCTTGATGTCTTCCCTGCAACCTTTCTTTCATTGGAGGAGGACTCGAACGATCATATGCATCAGGATCATTGAAAATAGTTTCTGCAGTCACATAGTGATTATATTTCTCCTGGCCAAATACACCGGAACTACCTACACGGACGAACAACCTTCCATTGGCTATGGCATACATCGGGCATGTTTGGGTTGAATTAGCCTGATTATCATCAATCTCTCTACCTAGATCATTTGCACTCCTAAGATAATTCGTTTCTAACTTATATAGCTGCTTACTCCTTCTTGTAGATACAAACCAGTTCTGATGAAGTAAAGCATATCGGAAAATACCTGGCCCTTTCTTTTCATTTTTAAAGCGATCTACCAGATATTTGGGGATGATCAATCCTGGACTTTCTATCACGTCATTTACATAAAAAAAAAATTCCTCCTTTTTATCTGGTATAGGATTCATTTCTACCTTATAATCAGATATTTTTGATTTTTCATGAATTCTAGCTCCTGGTGGATAAACTTCAGGCTTAATGCCAAGAGCTTGAAAATTACGTCGATCTCGGATTGTTAATCCATTTAATGCTTCTTCAACTTCTTCTACTGATAGTTTCACCCCAGTCAAACATTTCGACCAGTTGGTGTCACGTTCATCTTTGGTTTGTTTTCCATCACCTTTTGCCTTCCAAGGAATGTCCCCAATCATGTTAGTTACCCATAGCCCAGTTTCTCCATCTTCATCATGCATTAGCCTAGCTGTAAAAAGATCTGCTACGACTAGTGCATATAGAAAAGAAAATCGTCTCGCAACTGAGCTTGAGCTACCTATATAATGAAGTTGTCGTCTAGGTACTCTCATATGGCCAGATGAGAACATATCTGTTAGAAAGTGGTCATAGAAAGCGTTTATAGCATATGAATTTCGCTGAGCAGACTCATCTCCTCCTGTATTTTGAGCATGTCTAATTGCAGCCTCATGCCCGTCCATATATACAATGACCGAATCATCGGACGGATTCGATATATATTTACCAGATTCGATTATTGGAGTCCCTCTAAAATGCTCAGGATTAAATATTGCCAGCAAATAGTAGCTAGTATGATAAACTGGTTGCTTAATAAAAAAACAGCGATCCCAATGGGAAAGGTCATTATATACTTCACTTTTTAGAATTTCTTCAAATGGTTCCTTTGCTGCATCCCTTAATTGGTGAAAGTTTTTGAAATAATCACCTGCCAATGCAACTATTTGTCCATAAGATAACGGGTACGTTCTTTCAAATCTAAAATTATCTGGAAAATATCTGTTTTCTCCTACTAAAAAGGATGCCAATTTATCTGTAGATTGGTGTTCTAAAGAATTCATATATAGTTTCTTACGCTTATTTCGATATAAGTTAATCGTATAATTTCAATGTACAGAATTTGATAAAGGATATTCTTTTGTCTTATTTATCATGAAAAATTCATTAATATACTATCAATGATAATGTTCAAAACAATAGTAAAGATTAAAGCTGGACTAATCATTGAAGCACCTGATATGATTAGTATGATAAGGATTTGAGTGCCATCGAAAGGATCTTATCGATCTCGGCGAAGCTGAGGACTGGAGGCCTGTCTGACGCGGCATCAGAGGAGCGGCTTGTCATATCCTCCTCTTCCTCCTGCATTAACATCCCTGATCATATTCATAATCTAAGTAGAAGGTATGTTATTTTAGTTTTGTTTCCACTGGATTACTAATTGATGGTAACGATATCTTTACTTTATTTGTTAACTTAGTAAGTTTCATTGGTCGAAATATACTATTTTTAGCTGACATATCTAGTAATGGCCTATATTATGTTTCGTAGACCCCTTTTTTTGCAATCTGGCCGCCCGCATATTCTTCCTCTTCCTCTTTATCAGACGACACTTTGACGAGCTGCAATACAGGTTTCAACTCGGCAAGTTTGTTTTTATTGGTCTCTCCTGATGCATATGTTAAGAATATAATAATATTTTCTATAATCTTATTTGGTTTACAGAGAGCATCTAATGCTCTATCTAACGGGAGTGGACAAGGCGAATTAGTCGTGTGGTTATGGCCAATAATTAATAAAATATTAAAGACAGTCACGATAATATATATATGTTACCATAAAAAGGTAATAAAATCCTTTAAACTCCTGGAAAGAGTAAGTTGTGCTAATTGAAAGTGGGTTGCCTTATAAGAATATTTGTAATAGATATTAATTAAAATTTAATTGAATAAAATGATTCAGAATAGATATTTTTATTTGTAATTAATATTATAAATTACAGCAAAGTGCTGCACTCCAATAAACTATAAATTCAAAAATCAATTGAAATGATAATAAGTCTTAAAAGCAAAGATTGTTGATAATCATATCAGCTGTAACATCAGTTAGACTAAAATCTATTGGATATCACTGATAAGCAGAGAAGAATGTTTCCTATAAACGGTAATAAAGTGGTATATTTTATTTTTTAATATATTATATATAATATCAAGAGATAATTAACACTGTAAAAGTAGATTCTAATAATGTCAACAGAATAATATGAATACCAACTATTCAATGTGTTCAATCTTCATCATTGAAAATGATTGACTTAACGAGTCATCATCTATCGGTTGGTAGATGCTGTAAATATCAGACAGCCTACAAGCAGATGCTTGATTCTACTCTATCTATCTTATAATGATGCGCAAAAGTTTAGAATTATTATATGATCCTTGTTTTTTTTCTTTGCTATATATATGTGAGAGACGTACTCCATTGCTCTTTTTCTGTTAATTTGGTTACGACAAGATTGTTATCATAATCTAATTTTCTGATGTTCTTGAGATCATTTACTGATTAAACTTTATGTAAAGCATATTGTCTGTTCTGATGATCGAGGGTCATGGTATCCTAAAGCATGTACTTCTTTAGGGATTAGGCATAGAGTATCGCATACGTCATTTGAGAAGAGCCTCATCGAAAGATCTATGGATTATATCAAGGAGGAGATCTATATCCAACAATGTCTGATAAAAAGTAGGAGCACTATCAAAGTCACAGAAGTATGATGTATGATCAATCCGAAGTCTATCATAGATCATATTGACAGACTTATCCTAATCTTCAGACTCTAATCTAAGTTTAAGCCAACGACGAAAAGTATCGATAGCTTCCCTCGTATGATCATATATCTTACGACTAGGAGCTGATCCAAAAAAGGCAAATAGTGCTTCCCAAAATCCTACACTAATAAGATCAACCATTCTATTTATTCTAGATTCCCAGTCCGGACCAGAACTGGGAACCCATGCAAAGCCTCCTTCACTATTTGGAAAAAATGGAAATAAAGTCCTAGGTATTAAAGCCGCATCAATATCGGGAAAAGTACAAAAAATATGATATCTTTGATTAACAAGAGGAAGAATAACTGGAGGGTCTCCAATATAACAATTCTTTATTATCTTAGATAAAGGTTCGCCACTATTAAGTCCCACTGTACAGATAAACCAAAGCCATCTATGTCACCTAACAGATCTTGATCTGGAGCTGACGTGTTGTAATATGCAAGGAAATCGGCCTGATTTAGATTCTGTGCACTTGATGGTGCAGAAGCATGAGGAACTCCATTTTGTTCATGTTGACCTGTCCAAAAAACGGCAAATGCCAAATCTGCAATGAAAGAAGCAGGATCTATATTTGGAATATTAAAATCGCTATAAGGAAAATCTGTTCTAGGATGCAGAAGAGCACCAAGTGTAAGTAATAGGTAACCTACATCTATTAATCCATGAGGAGTATCTATGAATGGAGATGGATTTAGATCACCATTTTCATTGGGATGACTAGTCAATTGGTCAAAGGCATTAACATATTCGGGTGTATCAAATTCATCTTTTCTTAAAATCCTTTGAGCACTATCTTCATTACCAGGCTGAATCATGATAGGTGCATCAGGAATCAACGATTCGAATTTCGTATCTCTGTAATAATTTTGTCTGATATGAGTAAGAATCATTTGTGGGGTATGAGACGTATCTTTTTTTCAACTTCTATTATATAACTAATAAAGTCGTTTAATAAGATAACTCCAGTCATTGTCCTTATACGCTCTCTTCTGCTAGAGAAGATGTATTTCGTCCAGTTGGGAGAAAATTATGCTTAGTCAATCATTAATAACTAACATACTTACATATAAAGAAATTGCGACTCTGTTAACTTTAGGGAAATACTATATGTTTAGACGTTATATTTCATATGACTTTGTCATCAGAAACAAGGTGAAGAACTAAACCTGGAGATATTGCTTATAATTAATACTTGTACTTTTTAGGTCTTTCTTTTAGAAATGCTGCAAAAGCATGATCCTATAGATTCAAAAGACAAGTCATGTTGCTATATGGAAATGGGTTCAAAAGTACAAACCACAAAAGATATTTTACAAGAGAAGAAAATATCTGAATTTATTATTGATGAAACACAGATCAAATTTGCAAAAGAATACTTTTTGGATATTGATAGCTATAGAATCAATAGAAAATCCAGTTCTTGGAATCAAATTTCCGCAGAAAGAATCATATCTGTTGCTGAAAGGTTTCTCCATTATTTGATTAATGAATATAGAAAACATCCTCGTTTAACTGATGTTAGTACTATGGTGTAACTTCAAAAAAGAAAGAAAGAGTACGATAATGTACTACTTCAAGAATATAACAATACTCATGAGAAAGTGAAATAGAAATTAATTAAAATCTTTATCAAAGAGATACTATTAATCTCTAAGATAAACTTAATTTGATGGTAAATCTACTTGTTTGATTTTTATATGCATTTTATTGAATTATTTGGTGGTTCTAAACTAGCAGAAAATTATATGACTTCTAATATATCCGAAACTACAAGACAGACTGTAATACGACTATGGGTTGAGGGCAATTCAAGAAATGATATTGCTCTTATCTCTGGAGTAAGTGAAGGTACAGTATCTAACATAATTGCTGAATGGAGACAGAAACTTG
>WUUC01163792.1_pt1 | contig 14459 bp, 7 predicted proteins | sample 6278441 | NCBI WGS metagenome assembly WUUC01 (sample SAMN13675441, study PRJNA597444) | soil metagenome | isolation source: soil | place: USA: Washington | collected 2017-10
GCATAATCGGGTCTCCTTTCGAGACTGAGTGGTTGATTATCGCCACTTACACAGAATCTAGAAAGCCTCCTAGAGCCTCGTATAAATGAGTTAGTTAGGTGCTGGACTGCCATGCATCGAGGGCAACCAATATCTGGTCAGAGGTTACACCGTCAGTTATTGAAAGAAGGGTATCAAGTTGGTATCAATATAATTTATTGGTGCCTTCGTGAGCTTCGACAGCAATCAAGCCCTCATTAATCCGTTTCAAATAAAGAGTCTGAGAATTGGCATTACGTTTTATCCGGCTCGAAAACCCACCAGTATCTTCAATGACTTTGAGCGTATTAATGAGCTGCAAGGCCAGTCGGTTTGATACAGCTCGAAAGAGTTGTAAATCAGAAAATTTCTGTTCCGTTCTAAGATTAATTTAATTAACATTGAGGTGCCGTAACAAGAGCCAGTAATGAAAGATTGTTAAGGAATATCATTTATGAGCCTATTGTTTGGAGGGTGGATTAAAAGACCTCTTTACTCTATTTCTGATGACATACTTGCTGGTTTGCTGATCAGCAACTGATTCATCTTCTCGTAAAGGTATGACATCATCTTTCGCTATTACAGCTCCTCTAATATTAGCTAGGCTAAGGTCTGCTTCCAGAAATTTCGCTCCGATAAGATTGGCTAATTGAAAATTGGCCCCTTGGAGATTCGCTCCATTAAGTTTTGCCGATTGTAACTTTGCTACTTGAAGTTCTGCCTGTTGAAGATCTGCATCCTGAAAATTTGCCCACTGAAGCATGGCTCCTTGTAACTTAGCTTTTTGAAGATTTGCTTTTTGAAATTTTGCCTCTTGGAGATTCGCCTGTTGAAAGTTCGTTTCTTTACAATCAGCGAATTGGAATTGTGCCCCTCGTAAATATGCCTTTTGAAACTTGGCTCTCTGAAGCAGAGCTCGTTGAAGCTTTGCCCATTGAAGGTTAGCCTTTTGAAGGTCGGCCTCCTGAAGATTGGCACGTTGCAGGTCTGTCCGCTTGAGGGTAGCTCCTGGAAGCTTAGCCCCTTGAAGATTCGCCTCCTGAAGATTGGCATCTTCTAGATTCGTTGAATGAAGGTTCGCTTCTTGAAAATTAGCTCGTTCAAGGTATGCGTTTTTAAAATTAACTTGCCGAATATCAGCCCCCATAAAATTAGTTTCCAAGCAATTTGTTGCCTGTAGCTTTGCCCCTAATAACTTTACATTATGAAGATTTGCCCTTCGCAGGATAGCCTTGTTAAGGTTTATGTGTTCTAGGTTAGACTCCCTTAAATCTACTCCCTCTAAATCCGCTTCTTGCAGATTCGCCTCTTTCAAATTTACCCCTTGTAGATTTGACCCTTTGAGGTTAGCCCCTCTAAGGTCTTTGCCAGTTAGTATCTGACCTGTTAGGGACAAAAAACTTATACATTTGAAAGCAAGTTCTACCTCGCCACTTGATCTTTGTCCTTGAATCTCAGAAAGCAAATTGCCAAATGTAGTAGTGGAGGGCCAGTTAATTATCGAAACTGTTCTAGTCATCCTCGCACACGCATTCAGGGAAATTAGTAATGAGGCCACAGCATGACGAGCCTGACGAACTTCCTCCTTAAAAGTTGGACGTGGAGATAAGCCTTCAACAGGCATCCCTTGACGCAAAACAAATTCTAATAAATTGCTTAGAGAATGTTGCCACTTCGCTATCTCAGATACCCCTAGTTCATCTGCTAACAAAGCAATTTCATTAATTAAAAAAGTAAATATGTATTGATCAATAGAGACGGGTCCGCATAATTTTATCCAGTGAAGTAATGCTTCACCTTCTCCCCATCCGCCGCCATAGTTGATTTTTCGACGTTCAAGTTCCTCGTGCATTCGCTTTACACTGCGCACAATCCCCTTTGCCGTTAAATACTCACCGAAGCTTTTATGTGTGAACTCAAAACTCTCCTCATTAGTACTTGATCGATTCCCAAATTTCCTAAAATAGAAAGCTACTAAGAGACGCGTAAGACTATCTTTGGCACCCTCCTTAAACTTTTCCAGTAGCGAATTCATACCACTGCTGACACACCGATTTTCAATCTCTTTAATGGTTGTGGTTCTGGATTCACCATGCCAAGTCGAGATTGCTATCTCTTCTAGTATGAGTAGAAACTGATCCTCAGAAATGCCGGAAACGGCAGGGTGTGGTTTATCGCTCCAAACTCGCTGATACACTTCGTCAAGTAAGTCGGCATAAATTAGATTGATATTGTTTTCATTCTTGAAATCCACTTTTCCGCGTATAAAGCTTAATGCAACAAGATAATTCAACAAAGGTTGGGATGTGATTTCAACGAACGAATGTTTATCAAGGTCCTTGGGCAACTGTTCATATCCTTGTCCACTAGCAGTCCCATAAGCTGTCCACCATAATTGACGCTGATCAACTTCTAATAGTCTGCTGGGGTCATAGAAATCTTCTTTATAATAGCTAGATACCAGATCGGAAGTGCGTGGAAATTTGGAAGGTACGTAAAAAGGAAGTAGGTATAATATCTGCCTAGATTGTCTGAAAACATCAGAATGTGACTGTATTACTAGTTCTCGACCGCTAATCAGAATATTAAGACGGAATTCTTGATAATTAATCCTATCTACCTTCCTTTGTATCTCATCAATAAAATGTTGAGCTGCTTCGCGCGAAGCCCTTCCTTGCATGGACAGCTCGTCTAAGCCATCGAAAACAATCAGCAACCGTGAATCACCTTCTTTAGGGTCAATTGGGTTGTGTGAGAGAAAGCGGTCGTACCTGACAAAATTACCTATCGCGTCGATGAGATCATCCGAAGGCTCAAATCGATGTAAGGGCACAAACAGGACGCGCCTCTCGCCTTTCATTGCCTGCTTCGACGCAAATATTTTTGCGAACGATGACTTGCCTGCCCCGGGACCACCACTAATTAACCTTATAGAGTCTTTAGAATCCGACTTTGTTAGCCATAATTCCAACTCAGACTCCAAATCGACCACGACCCTTTCAAGTTCCGATGTACTCCCTTCTCTAGACCAATGGCGTACATCTTTTTTTTGCATGTAATAGGCACGCAATGGGATGTAAATCTGTCTTAAGCTGAAAGCCTCATAGAACATGGGCTCCTCAATCTGCTTCTGAAGCCATGATGTGTAACGCAACCATGATTTCTCTCTCTCTGTAGCTCTCGTAAAGGGCGTGTCAAAAGCATCCCTAAGGCAGTGATAACTCTCGTGGTGTGTATACCACTCACTATTAAGCGCCTCGACAAAGTAGCGGGGGAGCTTATTACTAACAGTAGCGGCTTGGATATCTGTCAGGCCTATACTGCTCAGCCATTGTTTAAGGGGCTTCTTCACTTCTTGTAGGACGGATGTTTCTTCAGGGTTAGTAAAGAAGGATTCGTCTATGGCAACTTCGCTCTGCTCTAGGGATAAATCGAGATTCTTCGTAATCTCTTCAACGGCATCTGAAAGCAAGCTGGGCTGATCGTACATGTGCCAATATGCAGTAGGGCTGCTTCTGATTAAATCAAAATGGTCCTCCACTATTTTGTACATTGCTTGTATTATCGACCGGTAGATCAATAACCAAGCTACTTGACCAACATCATTTTGAAACCCTATAGCTGTTGCGGCATCAGTAGCACCACTAATTGCTTCCTTCCAATTTAAAGTCATCCCACTAATTGTCATTTTAGTTAGGGCCTTAAATAAGTCTTTAAAGTTAGCTTCAATTGGCTTGTTCCAAATTGAGATTGGCTTTTTAATATATAAACCTTGAATATCGCTCATTGCTGCCTCCTTATTCTATTTATTTTTGTCTGTTTCTGTTGTAACTGTCTTTGCTATAGGAGTAGCTGGAACTGTGCTTGGTCTAAACTAATCTTAGTTATACTCAGATATAAACATAGTAAACTACTTATTTAGCGAATAGCCATATTGTTCATATAAAAAATAGTGCTGACCATATATGTTATTAGAGAGGAACAGTACTGGCCTTAATGCAAATATTTTCAGAGTATATTGTTCCGTAGTGAAATGTTATCAGTGTTTATGCTTCAACGCTTTCAGCTTTTATACTTCCGGAATCGCTGTAATTTGTTGAAAACGGCTTAGGAAATTCCGCCTATGTGTTGCGCCCTATATGTCAGACTGCATCTTCTATACAGAAGGATTCATTCGCATTGGTAGTTTTGTACTTTAGACATCAATAGCTTCAAACGCCATTGTTACCTTTCATTTCTTCCACGCACGGCAGCGTGAAATGTTATACATAACACCATGACGTAGGTTTAACCATTGGCTGCCCTTCTCAGTCTATAAATAACAATATATGAGAGTTGAATCAGACTTGAATGAGTGTTGATAAGGAAAAGCTACGTTCTGCGATAAATCGATCCCTTCGTAAACAGGGATATAAATTCCGTGACGGAACCATTCATGTGCCCAGCGATTTAACTAAAGATGATTATCGTAAAATGCAAGATTTGGCTGTTAAGCAGAAACTAGTGATCGCTAAGCCAAATATGAAGCGCCTTGAAGATCGGCTTCTAAATTAGGACCTAGAGCTAGTGGTCTAATACATAGGCTTTATCTGCGGAGTGACGTTGAAAAACTACGCGCGGAAAGAGAAGCATTCAAGGCGAAGCGTGTAAGTGAAGGCAGGAGTTCTCGCTTTGGCAGATCCTCAAGGGCTAATAGGCGAGCAGTGAGGAATGAAGTAGCACCGCGCATCAAGCAATTAGTTAAAAAGTGGAATGCTAAGCCGAACCAACAACGAATCTCTGGTGAGGCACTACACCGCCAGTTAACTACAGAAGGCTATAAAGTAGGCATCAACACCGTTTATGTATGTCTTCGTGAACTGCGCCAGCAAGCTAGTCCTAACTAATCTGCCCTAATAAAGAGTCTGAGAATTGGCATTATGTTCTTGGCCTTCCACTATATTTCTGACCGCTTGTATGTTTGACGTGGGTCGGGGGGAGGCGCGAGCGCGCTAGCCGTTGATTCACGCAGACCGAGGCGGCGACTGTGATGGAGCGCACGCCGACGCAGGCCGAGGCCGTCATGACAGAGAGGCGGTTTGCCACGCCGTCCAGTCCAGCGCCAGTAGGACAGCTCGATTGCGCCCGCCGGACTTGTCCAAAAGCGCGCGCCCGCGGTTGCCGGGAACCGGTGAGGCCACGCTCCTTGGCTGCGGCGCGCGGTAGAGCCGCTCGGAGAGGTTCAAGCCGTGAGCCGCCTATCTATAACAACCTAAATCGCCTCAATGCGCGTCTTCTCTTTCATCGTCAGTAACATCCCTCTCTTCTGCCACAATGTAGGGCGGAGCTACTGACATAACCGCAGCGGAGTTAACGCTGACGGAATCGCAGTGGATAGATATCAGGTCAAAAAATTTGACATTTCCATTTAGGAGATTTAATATCCGTGCGATTAATTATAGGTTTCCTCGTAGACTCACGCTGCTAGGTCTTTAACGATGCTGCTAAATCCCACAAATTCTTATAACTCTGCTAATTGGGATAACATCATCTTTCCCAACTATTAATAGCTTATGCCGCAGATTGAAGGAAGCTATTTAAGTTCTTTAGGCCGCAGATACTCTATTTCGCTCATGCCTAGGAAAATGTCCAGCCATTTTCCACCGGTAAGGAGAGAGGCCATAAGATGAAAAAGAAGGAAAACGGTAATAAGGGATCAAAGTCTGCGATTAAAAAAATCGCAACAACGGCCATCTTTGCCGGGAGTCTTTTGGTTCCGACGCCTTCTGCCGCCAACGTTGCAGAGGCGCAGCCTCAACGCGAAACCATTGAAAGCCGTGTCAAGGTCGCTAGGGAAGCCCTCATGAAGAAGCTCGCAGACAGTCAAGAAAATGAAGCTAAGTTTTCGTATGCCGAAATCGAATTGGCTCAGTGGGGTAATTGGGGTAACTGGAACAACTGGAACAATTGGCGGAACTGGAACAACTGGAACAACTGGGGCAACTGGGGTAACTGGCGCAACATTTAGCCTGATCGCGGCGGATTAACCTCTAATACCTACAAACAAAGTAGCGGCAAACTCAACACTCCTTTCGTGTCGCTACGACCGTGCTTGACAGCGCCCGCCGATGTTTTCTCATAGTCACAAGGCATTGATTGCCGATTGTGCGGTGCCTAGTGTTAATGAATATTATAGACACCCAACCGTTCGTGGAGCTTCTGGTCATCCAGCCAACTCCATTCTGTAATATTAATTGTGACTACTGCTACCTTCCCGACAGGAATTCCAAGAAAAGGCTCTCGCTCCCTATCCTGCGGCGTGCAATAGAGAACGTGTTTGCTAATGAATTGGTTGGGGAAAGGCTCAGCGTTGTCTGGCATGCGGGAGAGCCACTCGTCCTGCCAATAGCTTTTTATGAGGAGGCGTTTCAGGCAATCGACGCCTTACCCGTCGCTAAGCAAAAGATAAGTCATTCTATTCAGTCGAACGGGATGTTGATTAATGATGCGTGGTGCAGATTTATAAAGGAGCACAACATCAACCTGGGATTGAGTATTGATGGCCCTGCATTTATTCATGACGCTCACAGAAAGACCCGTCGGGGCCTGGGGACTCACGCGCAGGTGATGCGCGGCGTCGAAACTTTGCAGAAGAACGACATTGATTTCCACGTCATCTCGGTCATCACCGAACGCTCTCTGGATCATGCGGATGAGATTTTCAATTTCTTTTTAGAGAACGGGATTAGCCGGGTCGGGCTCAACATTGAGGAGACAGAAGGGTCGCATCAAGCCTCGACCCTCGCGGAACACCCTGTTGACGAGAGGGTCAAGAATTTTCTCCTTCGGTTGTATGACTTACAGAAGAGTGTCCAGGGAACGGTTAAGATTCGAGAATTCGAAAATGCTTATCGTGCAATAGCACAGAGCACCGATGCGAACGCTCAGGGCATCAGCGGGCGTAACGATCAGGTGATGCCTTATAAAATAATCAGCATTGATTGCGACGGAGATTTTTCCACCTTCTCGCCAGAATTGTTAGGCTCGAAAAGCTCCCGCTATGGTGACTTTTGTTTCGGCAACATTATGACGAGCGACCTGTCGGAAATGGCGAGCAATGAGAAGTTCAAACGTGTATTTGAAGACATCCGAGCCGGGGTGAAACTTTGCTCGGAAACCTGTGAATACTATTTCCTGTGCGGCGGCGGAGCGCCTTCCAACAAATACTACGAGAACGGGACGTTCGCTTCAGCCGAAACCATGTATTGCCGATACACGCTTAAGATGCCTGTGGATATTGTTCTGGCTGACCTGGAAGAAGCCCTGGGTATTAACAGGAGCCCGGCGGCCGTCGGAGGGTAATTCTCAACACGGAGGGCCGACGCCGACGGTGTGGTTTCTGCCCGGCAGGCTTCCGCACAAATTGCACTAACCCCACTCCTAGCGAACGGCCGTGCCTGCTCCCGCCAATAATCTCTGGCGGGCAACAGGTGGAAAGGGAACTGGGGCGGAATTTGAATCGGGTGCGCCGTCTTAATCGCCGCTCTAGCGGGCGCGCCCGGTTCGCGAAAGGCGTTCGGATCAAGGTCGGGCGCAATTTCCTCGCATGCAGTTGGACTCGGCGCGCGCGCCGGAACCGCCTGAGCCGCATCACTCAATCACTAGTCCCGCAACAAGCCACCGCGGGAACAAATACGGTGTTACCGCTTGAGGTGAGTGCTCCTCCAAAGCACCCCACACTAGGAGGTAGAAATGAGTAGATTCTTCCCGCATTTCGAGGATGACATCTTTATCAACTATGCTTGGGCCGATAACGTCGAGCCCAAGGATAATAAGAATAGAGGGTGGGTTGATGCCCTGCATGAAAATCTTTGGTACCGGCTAAAGCAATTAACGGGCATCGACCCCATCATCTGGCGGGACAAAGAGAAGATGCCCGGGAATGCCTTCATAGATCTTACGCTCGGGGATAAGGTGCGAAGAGTCGCCCTACTCGTCTCTATTCTTTCGCCGAGCTATTTAACTTCCGAGTGGTGTATTAAAGAACTCAATGAGTTTTATCAGTGGGCGACGAAATCGTCCGGGATCCCAGTAGATAATAAGTCGCGCATCTTTAAAGTAATTAAGACTCCTATTGCGAAGGAGAAGCATCCGCAGGAGATGCAGGATTTACCCGGCTATAACTTCTACGAGCTATACCCCAACGGGATGCCACGGGAGTACAGCCACATACACGGCTTCGATGGCTACCAAGACTTCATTCGTGAGGTACAGGTTCTCGCTTGGGAGATCAGCAGATTCGCCGCACTGTACAACGATTCCAACCCTTACCCGCGCACGGTCTACTTGGCCGAAACGATCTCCAACCTTAAAGCGGAGCGTGACGAGATCAAGTACGAGTTGGAAGCGCACGATTACCATGTCCTGCCCGACAAGCCGCTTCCCACAGATGGGGTTAAGTTCAGAGAAGCGGTGCGCGACTACATGAAACGGTCGAGGCTGTCGATCCATCTTGTCGGCGGGGAGCCCGGCTTCATGCCGGAGGGAGATAGGCGAGATGTCGTCTACCTTCAGCATTCGCTCGCCCTGGAACGCCAGTCGAGTGCCGATTTCTTCCGTATCGTTTGGACCCCGTCGGGGCTCGAAGCGCACGGGCTCGCCCAGCAGAAATTTATTAACTCTTTGCGTACCCGTGCGAGGTTTCAGAAAGACGCCGAACTGCTGCTCGGCAACACCAAGCTCGGAAACCTGAAGACATACATCCTTCAGAAACTGAGGAGTCTGGAGCCCCCGTCGCCGGAAGCTGCTCCCGGCGCGGGCGAAGGCGTGAATGATTGCGGGAACGACAGAGAGACTACGAGCATTTACCTCATTTTCGACAAGAAAGACCTCAAAGCCGTCCGCCCACTCCACAGTTTTCTCGGGAAGAAGTACAAGGTGACGTGGCCCGTCATGGAGCCCGGAGTAAAAAAGGCGAGGGAGGAGCACAGGCGCAACCTGTCGGAGTGTGATGTCGCCATCATCTTCTACGGACAGGCTAAGGAGAGCTGGGTGCGCGCGAATTTAGATGAGCTGGAAAAAACCATCGTCGATACGAGGACCAAGCCCCGACCCCTCAGCACGCTCTACATCACCGGCCCTCTAAACGAGGCTAAGGAATTCTACGAAACCAGCCTTGGCTATCAAGTGGTAAAGAATCCGGGCGAGTTTTCGGAGGAGTCTCTCCAGCCGCTCCTGAGCGAAATCCAAAGGAGGTGCTCCCAAAACAAGAGTGAAGGAGTGGGAAGATGATTAGCACGACCGTTGATCTCCCCGACAATCCCTTCCCGGGATTACGCCCCTTTCTGCTTGAGGACAGCCGGTTATTCTTCGGGCGCGACGGGTTAAGCGAAGAACTGCTCAGCAGGCTCAGTGAGGCGCGCTTTCTGGCTGTGATTGGGACTTCTGGGAGCGGCAAGTCCTCGCTCGTGCGCGCCGGGTTATTGCCTCTCTTGCTGGGAGGGTTCATGAACGAGGCCGGCTCCGATTGGCGAGTCACCGTCATGCGCCCCGGCAACGGCCCGATTGCTGAACTGGCGCAGGCGCTCAACGAGCCCGGCGTGCTCGGGTTAACAATTGGCGACAACGAAGAGGCCCAGCACACCATCATCTATGAAACCCTGCGCCGCGGCACCACTGGGCTCGTCCAAATTGTTCGCCAAGCCGGGCTCGCGGAGCGGGAGGAAAATCTGCTCGTCGTCGTGGATCAATTCGAGGAACTTTTTCGCTACGGGTGCAATTCATCAAAGTCTCGATTCCAAAAACGTGCGCCGTTTTCTGCCGCGGGGCCGCAGGCGGTGAAAGCGCCTGGATCGTCAAACAACGGGAAAGGTCTTCAGCCTGAGGAAGCCGAAAAGTATGAAAACGAGGCCGCCACCTTCGTCAAGTTACTTTTAGAAGCGGCCCAGCAGGACAAAATCCCTATTTTTGTCGTGGTCACCATGCGCTCGGACTACTTCGCAGACTGTGCGCAGTTCGAGGGGCTGCCCGAAGCTATTAATAACGGACAATACTTGGTGCCGCGCCTGACGCGCGAGCAGCAGCGTAAAGCCATCACCAAGCCAGTTGAGTTGTATGGCGCGCAGATCACGCCGCGCCTGGTTACTCAACTCCTCAACGACATTGGGGACGACTCCGACCAGCTACCGCTCCTCCAGCATGCCCTGATGCGAACTTGGAAGGAGGGGGGGATAACCTCCAACGGGAAGAAGCTGCTTGATTTGGAGCACTATGTGGCCGTCGGCGGTATGGCGGAGGCCCTCTCCAACCACGCCGAGGTCGCTTACGATTCCCTCTCAGATAAGCAGCAAAAGATCGCCGAAAAACTGTTCAAGTGTCTGACCGTGCGAGGTACCGAGGGGCAGGAAGTTCGACGGCCTACAGTCCTCAAAGACATCTGCGAAATCATCGACGAAGAGGAAGAAGATGTAATTGAAGTGATCGAGGTCTTCCGCCGCCGGGGAAGGTCGTTCCTGATGCCGCCGGTGAGCGAGCCGCTGGAATCGGGGTCGCAGATAGATATTTCTCACGAAAGCTTGATCCGCTGTTGGCATCACCTGAGCAGGTGGGTTGATGAGGAATCGCAGACGGCCGGTAGGTATCAGCGTCTGGCCGACACTGCTCTGCTGCATAAAGAAAAGCAGGCCGAGTTATTACGCGGCGCGGACGCGCATTTTGTCCTCGAATGGTTTAAAGAGGCCGACCTCAACGAGGCTTGGGCCAAACGCTATCATGACGCCGACTACAACATCGTGATGGCCTTCTTAAAAGAGAGTAAAGAACTGCATGAAAAAGAGCTGGAAGCTGAGGAAACACAGCGCCGAACGGAGATTCGGCGAAAGTTTATTAAGATATTAAAGCCCACACTCTCGGTCGCGTCTTTACTTCTCTTGGCTGTATCCATCCTCGCCATAGTGCAGGGCAACGAGGCTGTGAAGCAGCGCAATGCGGCGGAACATAGGGGCTACGCCGCGCAACTGGCTGTCGCGCAGCTGAGCTATAAAAATGGAGAGTACGGCGCGGCGCGGGCACAGATGGAGTGGCTCAAGTCTCATATTGAGATAACCCTTCAGCAGGATCTCGATGACTTTGCCGGATTTGAGTGGCATCACCTTTGGAGGCTTACCCACAACGAGAGAGCAACGCTGCGCGGGCCACACAAAAGTCCCATCCATTCAGTGGCTTTCTCCGCCCGCGACGGTCAAAGAATCGCGGCCGGCAGGGAAGACGGCGTGGTGATGATATGGGAGAGGGTTGGTAACGAGTGGGCGCAACGACCGGACTTGAAAATTTCCAGCTCTACTGTCACCTCAATCGCCTTTTCTCCGGCAGATGAAAAGTTGCTGGCTATAGGGCGTGTAGACGGGAGCATTATGCTGTGTGATTTAGGCACAGGTCAGGAAAAAATTCAGGAAAAAATCCTCCGGCCACCTGGTTCGCAGGAAACAAATTCTCCCACCGGTACCGTTGCCTTCTCTCCGAGCGGAGAGATGCTTGCTGCCGGGGGGACGACGGTCGCCGATGGAAACGAGGCGACGATAAACCTATGGCAGATAAAGTTAGGGTCGATACAAGAATTAAAACCGGCCACGATTCACAAGACCCCGGACACCCCACTGATTCACAAGAACTCGGCCCCCCCACTTACGGTGCACTCAATAGCTTTCTCCCCTCTGGACGGAAAGTGGATGGCTATTGGCACTAGTGAAGGTGTGAAGTTGTTGTCCATGACTACTGAAGCGGTGCCAGACGGCGAGGTTTTTAAAGAGCAGTTCATCAAAGAACTGACCATTGAAGAACCCATTAAGATTAATTCCGTCGCTTTTTCCCCGGTTGACAGGAATGTACTTGCTATCGGAGGCACTGATAGTAAGTTGAGATTATGGGACATAGGCAAACGTAAAGAGATTATAGCGTTGAGTGAAGTGAAGGAGATTTCATCGGTCGCTTTCTCGAAGGGAGGTAACATCATAGCGCTCGGCAGTTATGATGGTAGTGTGAGGTTATGGAAGACCAGCACTGGCGGCCCGGTGCAGGTTGACGAGTCTGTGAAAGTAAATCTTCCTGGTAAGGATTCGCCGCTCACGGCAATTTTGAGCGGGCATACGGCTCGGGTATTTTCGGTAGCGTTTTCGCCGGACGGAAATACTCTCGTCAGCGGTAGCAACGATGGTTATGCGCAATTATGGGATGTGGAGAGGGCTAGATGGCGGGACTCTGAGGGGGCGGCATTCGTAGGGACAATGTTAAAGACCCACGATGACGCTATTTTGTCTCTGGCTTATTCTCCCGGTGGGCCGCTGGTCAGCGGGAGCGCCGACGCGAGCTTGAAGTTGACTTCCATCGGGACGGTGATGAGAAGCCGCGACGCCCGGGAGCCAAAAAAGCTAGAGCAGTTAATCAAGGACAATAGTAAGGCGGAACCTTTCGAACGCGCCGTCTCAGCGGTGTCAGTCTCCCCTAGCGGAAAGGTGCTCGCCGCAGGTAGTTGGGATGGGAGCATTCGACTGTGGGATTTAAGCAGAGGTGGGGAGCTGAAACAGATGGAGCTACCCCTCTTGCAGCAAGGTGACACTCAAGAGAGAATCGTCTCCATCGCATTTTCCAGCGATGAGCGTATGCTCGCCGCCGGAGCCGTCAGCAATGAGCGGGAGATCGTGAAAGTATGGCAGCTAGGACCACGTCTAGAGTCACGTCGTTTACTACCGATTTCAATCACGGGCGCTTCGGTGGCTTTTTCTCCCACGGACAGAGTCCTACTCGCCACTGGCGGGGAGGACAACACGATGAAGTTATGGGATGGGGAGACGGGAGAGCTATTGCAGGAATTAAAAGGTCACACGAAGCGGATCCTGTCTGTCGCTTTTTCCCCCGATGGAAAGCTTCTTGCCAGCGGGAGTGCTGACAGCACTGCAATATTATGGAATGTGGATACGCGTGAGCGACTGGCCACCTTCCAGGGGCACTCGAATGCTATTTCATCCCTTGCGTTTTCGTCTCATAACGACAGACTCGCCACCGGGAGTTATGACGGCACCGTCAAACTGTGGGACACGCGCGAGCAGCTGTGGGGAGCAAGTCCGCCGCTTGAACTGGCCACGCTGAGACCTTCAAGCGTAGTTATATCACTTGCGTTCTCACGCGATAATCGCGCTCTTGTGGCCGGAAGCGGGGACGGGTATCTTTGGTTGTGGTGGGCGGAGTCTGAGGACCTTTCCAAAACTCAATAATCGCTTCGCCAAGCTCTCCACGCCATCCGGGTCAGTAGATTCCGATGAGAACTACCTCGGGTTCACATACTCGTGCATCAGGATTTTGCTGAGGTGTTATTTATGAGACCGCATCTAAATCGCCGCCACCGAAATTTATGAGTGACTCTCAGTAACGGCCTTTTTTACTAAGACGGCTACCCCCATTATTTTGCCTTCAAGCGTAGAAACAATTAGGGTGAAAAAGATTTGGATTCCGCAGTAACAGTATTCAGGAGAGCCTATTCTCAATCCAGTCATTAAACTGCCGCCTGTTTTGCACGTCTAAATGTCTTCCCGAAGAAAGCTTTTAAATGCGGAGGTTCTAAGGAGCCTACATAAGTGAACCTGAGTCCGACTCACCCATCGGTGCCCTGTCTCCGAAGGGAATCGCTAACAAGTTCATCATCCGCTCCAATTCTTGCTCGGAATTGCCTACGGCTGGTTGATGTCGCGCAGAGCTAAATGGAGCAGTTTGAAGGCAGTTTCATCGTTCGGAAGCAACTTCCAATTTTGCACCTCATGCGCGCAACCTCTTTTACTTTATGAGCGAATAGCGCTCGTAAGTTGTCGTTGATATTTTCAGGATACATCATTCAAAAAAGATGTGTTTTCTACTGTTATGATTCATCCATTTCAGCTTTAATAATTCGATAGTTGATGTAAATTGTTGAAAGTAGGTTTGGGTATTCAGCTTTTATGCTGCGCCCTATATGTGTGTCGGTGTGACTGGAAGCATGAGTTTGCCGCAGCGGCAAGCTTATGCTTCCAATAGCCTGCGGCAAACTCATGCTTCCAGTAAGTTTGAAAGTATTAAACTGTATTCTTACCTTACGCAGCGGTGAGATTATTGGCTGGCTAGCCCCATTTCTGATTTTACCTCGCGTAGAGCTTTCTTAAAGAGACTGCCACGTCCTAGATTAGAAAGGTGGCGCTTCGCATACTCTTTAACCCTTGCCTCCGACACATATAATCCCGCAGCTACAATTTGCTCTGCTGCTTCCCTGATCACCCGGCGAAGCCGATCTGCCTTGTCTTTGCGCAAGGCACTTTGGTAATTCAGGTAGCGAACAGTAACCGCCTTTGAAAGCTCAGGGAACTTTCGTCGCACGAACTCCCTATTGTGCCTGAATCGCTTGGCGACTTCTGAGAATGAAGGTGGCGGCTCTTCGGCAA